>Ga0255771_1003116_pt1 | contig 15940 bp, 29 predicted proteins | sample 011ome_19_FD_179969 | JGI IMG/M metagenome (GOLD analysis project Ga0255771, IMG submission 179969) | Coastal salt marsh microbial communities from the Groves Creek Marsh, Skidaway Island, Georgia - 011510BT metaG (version 2) | ecosystem: Environmental > Aquatic > Marine > Intertidal zone > Salt...
TGCTCCTAAGATATAGGATGGCGCCAAAAGGAATAAGGAATGCTGCTCTCCATAGCAAGGCGCTGAACACACCAACTTCCAGCGCGAGCGTCTTCATCGCGCCATCCATCAGAGAAAACAAGGCTACCCCAAGTGCAGTCGCGCCGACCGCTGCCCGACCTGCGCTGTCGATCTCGGGCCTCAACGTGAGCGGTTTTCTGCCGCGATCTGCTCGTTCAAGGTGTAAAGATCATACAGCCAGCCAAGTAAAAATAGGCCTCCGGTGAATAGGTAGATCACGCCTGTGATGATCTTTCCTTGGTAAAATCGATGTACACCGAAGATCCCGAGAAAGGTCAAAAAAATCCAAGCGAGGCTGTAATTGATGGGGCCCGGCTCAAATCGCCAATCCGCCTCTCTGTCCATGTTGGGGATGAGGAACAAGTCGATAATCCAGCCCACAAAAAACAGGCCTAGGGTGAAAAACCAGATGGTGCCTGACACTTGCTTTCCGTAATAAAATCGATGGGCGCCCATGAATCCGAAGATCCAGAGTAAATAGCCCATAATGAGTGAATGGGTGTTGGGTTCTTGTGTTTCCTGTTGCATGGTGTGCTGCCTCGTTCGTTTTCGTGTAGCATGCCCCTCAGAGTCGTGTCATGGCAAGCCCTTCTGCGTCCGGTTGTTACTGTGATTCGATGAAATCAAAACGAGACATGCAGCAGCTGGATCAGCGGCTCGTCCCTTGGGGTAGTAAAACGCTGCTGAGTTCACTCATTCGAGCCGATGCTGTGATTTGCTGGTCGCCGCTTCACTGCGGCGATTGATTTTATTGGGAGCCAATTATGAAAAGACAGCGGCGCGAGTTAAAAGCGGTGCCCGAGCGTGAGGTTACATTTAGTACGGACGATCGGCCAGTTTGGCTAAGGCATTACATCAAAAATCGTCATAACTATCTCTATGTTATGATTTTCAAGTCCACCGATTTGGACTCTTATGATGAGGCGGTCGACTACCTTGCAGACCTAACTGCCCGCCTTTCATCTTCACCTATTATTACGCAGGCGACACTCTACGATGAAAATTTTGGCGCAGCCAGTTATGCCAAGAAAGTCTATGCCCAGCTAGAGCAATACCGCGCGAGGCTAGCGCGAGCGCGCGAGCGCGGTAAGCTCGATTGGATGATTTATCTCCGGTTCACGGCGCTTGATTTTGAGTCAGCCCGAGAGCAGGTTGATCGCCACGTCGCCTCTGCGATGGAGGCGTTTCCCAAGCCGCCACACGTTGAAAAAGTCAACGCCATCTATCACATAGAAAATCATCTTGTTGTCCGGCACGAACCGTATGATGCCCTCGGCGTAGCCAAAGGTATTGCCGCGGAAGGTTCTCCTGGTGCAAATAAGTTCGCGAACTATGGTTTTTCAAAGCCGGCGCGCAATTCCAATGATCCTGCGACGCAAATCGCTTACATTGATTGGTATCAGGAGGTGAGGCAGCACGACTCTTTGCGCGCCAATTTTCCTGATGAAATTGGTCGGATGTGGTTGCAGGTTTCTGCCGAACAACCATTTGAGTTTTGGTGTTTAACAACGTATGAGTATTGTACTAACGACGTTGATACCATCAAGACGGCTACCGGTTCCGCTTACTACGCAATGAACCGATATCGAGGAGACACGGCAGACCTTTATCATCCTTACTACGAGGGGTCTGCAATGGTCATCACGGAGTATATGAAGCCCTATTGAGGTGTCTCAGTCCCCATGGGTATGCGGGCGATACGCGTGTCTCGATGTGTCGATGTTCGAATAGGAGAATATTTACATTTCGGCACTAAACTCGCTTGACACTGTGGTTCTGCATCTCTAAACTTCGCCTTCCTTTTTCGAGGGTCTCTTGTGCAGGCCTTCGGTTATTTAGATTTGGAGACTAGACACGTGCAAAACCAACGTATCCGTATTCGCCTAAAAGCATTCGACCACCGTTTGATCGACGCTTCTACGCAAGAGATTGTTGAAACCGCTCGTCGCACTGGGGCTCAGGTCCGCGGACCTATTCCTCTACCGACTCGCAAAGAAAAGTTTACTGTGCTGATTTCGCCACACGTAAACAAAGATGCACGTGACCAGTATGAGATTCGTACTCACAAACGGTTGCTAGACATCGTAGAGCCAACAGAGAAAACGGTTGATGCTCTTATGAAGCTCGACTTAGCAGCAGGTGTGGAAGTACAAATTAGTCTTGGTTAACGACAATTCGTAGCAAGACCTGCCCGTCAGCCTCCAACTGACGGGCGTGTAACGTCCAGTAATGGGCGGCCATAGAGGGTGAGCCCCGTACACTAAGAGGTTAGAAAAATGACTATTGGTTTAGTCGGCCGTAAAACCGGTATGACTCGTGTTTTTACCGAAGACGGCGTATCAATTCCAGTAACCGTAGTGGAGGTATCTCCAAACCGCGTTACTCAGATCAAAGAGCTTGATGCCGAAGGCTATCGAGCTATTCAAGTAACCACTGGAATTCGTAAAGCAAGCCGCGTGAACAAGTCCGCTGCAGGTCACTATGCTAAGGCGGGTGTAGAGGCTGGTGCAGGCTTGTGGGAATTCCGTTTGGACGGAAGCGAGGATGCCCCAGAAGTGGGTGCAGAGCTCACAGTTGAGCGCTTCGAGGCGGGTCAGAAAGTGGACGTCTCAGGTCGGTCGAAGGGTAAGGGCTTCCAGGGCGTGATTAAGCGATGGAACTTCAAGATGCAGGATGCGACTCACGGCAACTCTTTGTCGCACAGGGCGCCTGGTTCTATCGGTCAGTGTCAAACTCCGGGTCGTGTCTTTAAAGGCAAGAAAATGTCCGGTCAAATGGGCAATGTTGCTACCACCACGCAAGGTCTAGAGGTTGTTCGCGTGGACGTTGAGCGTAACTTGCTGTTGATCAAAGGTGCGGTTCCAGGTGCGCCAGGTGGTGACGTTGTTGTACGTCCCGCGGTTAAGGTTTAAGTAGGGGGTTTGAACGTGGAATTAAATGTTTTGAAGCCCGGTAACGTAGCAGCAGGTACAGTCTCTGTATCTGATGTGGCGTTTGCTCGTGAGTACAATGAAGCGCTTGTTCACCAGGTCGTAACGGCTTACTTGGCTGGTGCTCGTCAGGGTACGAGAGCCCAGAAGACTCGTTCAGAGGTGAGTGGTGGCGGTAAGAAGCCTTGGCGTCAGAAAGGTACCGGCCGTGCTCGTGCGGGAACGATTCGTTCGCCGATTTGGCGGACGGGTGGTGTGACCTTTGCGGCCAAGCCTCAGGATCACAGTCAAAAAGTGAATCGCAAGATGTATCGCGCTGCCATTCGCTCCATTCTGTCAGAGCTTGCTCGTCAAGAGCGCCTGTTGGTTGTTGAGTCGATGGACGTTGAGGCGCCCAAAACCAAACTGCTTGTTTCACAGCTTGGCGAGTTCGGTTTGGACAATGTGTTGATCATCGGAACTGAAGTGGGTGAGAACCTCTACTTGGCTGCGCGCAATTTGCACTCGGTTGATGTGCGCGATGTTGAGAGTGTTGATCCCGTTAGTTTGATTGCTTACGACAAGGTTGTGGTAACCGTAGATGCGGTCAAAAAGTTTGAGGAGATGCTCGGATGAACCAAGAGCGATTGTTTCAGGTGTTGAGAGCGCCTCATGTTTCTGAGAAGGCGGCGATAGCGGCGGATTTAAACAACCAATACGTATTCCGTGTTGCGCTTGACGCCTCTAAGTCAGAAGTGAAGGCTGCAATTGAAAAGTTTTTCAAGGTGAGCGTTGAGTCGGTGAGCACGTTGCGTGTCAAAGGCAAGACCAAGCGCAATCGCTTCGGTCTGACGACCAAGCCTACTTGGAAGAAAGCATACGTTACGATAGCGCAGGGTCAGGAAATTGACTTTGCGTCGGTGGAATAAGGGGTATATCGATGGCAATTTTAAAGAGTAAGCCTACATCTGCTGGTCGTCGTCACGTAGTGCGTGTCGTAGAGCACGATCTGCACAAAGGCGCCCCATATAAGCCCTTGATTGAAAGTCAGTCGAAAACGGGTGGTCGTAACAACAATGGGCGTATTACGACTCGTCACGTTGGTGGTGGACACAAGCAGCATTACCGGGTTATTGACTTCAAGCGCAATAAAGACGGTATGCCGGCTAAGGTGGAGCGTTTGGAATATGATCCAAACCGTACGGCACATATTGCGTTGATCCTTTTCCCCGATGGTGAGCGTCGTTACATTCTTGCGCCGAAGGGTTTAAAAGCGGGTGACGTGGTCCAAAACGGCCCCTCGGCTCCGATCAAAGCGGGCAACTGTTTGCCCATTCGAAACATTCCTGTTGGTTCGGTTATCCACGCGATTGAGATGAAGCCAGGCAAGGGCGCTCAGTTGGCGAGGTCAGCGGGGGCTGCAGTTCAGTTGGTGGCCCGAGAGGGAGCATATGCGACAGTGCGGTTGCGCTCTGGTGAGATGCGTAGAGTGTTAAGTGATTGCCGTGCGACCATCGGTGAGGTATCGAACAGCGAGCACAGTCTTCGCAAATTGGGTAAGGCGGGTGCCAAGCGTTGGCGCGGCGTTCGCCCGACGGTCCGTGGTGTTGCTATGAACCCGGTAGACCACCCACATGGTGGTGGTGAGGGCCGCACCTCGGGTGGCCGTCATCCGGTTAGTCCATGGGGTACACCAACCAAGGGCTACAAGACGCGTTCTAATAAGCGCACCGATAAATTGATTGTTCGTCGTCGCGATAAAAAGTAAGCGGCCGAGTTGATAGCGTAGAGGATATTATTGTGCCCCGTTCATTAAAAAAAGGCCCCTTCATCGATCTGCACCTGCAGAAAAAAGTCGAAGCGGCTCTAGAAAGTAACGATCGACGTCCCATCAAAACCTGGTCTCGTCGTTCAATGGTGTCGCCCGATATGGTTGGTTTGACGATCGCTGTTCACAACGGTCGTCAGCACGTACCTGTTCTGATCAATGAAGACATGGTCGGACACAAGCTTGGCGAGTTCGCAGTAACGCGCTCGTTTAAAGGGCACATTGTAGACAAAAAGGCGAAGCGCTAAGCGTCGCGTTGAAGAGAGGTTAAAGACCATGGAAGTGGCAGCGAAATTACGAGGAGCGCGTATCTCGGCCCAGAAAGCACGTCTGGTGGCTGATCAGGTGCGTGGCCTTCCCGTAGAGAAAGCATTGGATGTGCTGGCGTTTAGTCCGAAAAAGGCTGCGCATATTGTCAAGAAGGTGCTCGATTCTGCGATTGCAAATGCAGAGAACAACGAAGGCGCCGACGTTGATGAGTTGAAAGTGTCAACCATTTTTGTTGATGAGGGTATGACCATGAAGCGCTTGCGTCCGCGAGCTAAAGGTCGTGCTGATCGTATTTTTAAACGCACTTGTCACATTACTGTGAAAGTTGCAGACGGCGAAGGTTAGGAGAGGCCATATGGGTCAGAAAGTACACCCTACCGGAATTCGGTTAGGTATTGTTAAAGACCATAACTCGGTTTGGTACGCGGACTCGAAGAACTACGCGCGTCAGTTGATCACTGATCTAGAGGTGCGTAAGTACATCGAGAAGGTGCTGGATAATGCGTCAGTAAGCCGAATCCTGATTGAGCGCCCAGCTCAAACTGCTCGGATCACTATTTCAACCGCACGACCCGGTATCGTGATTGGTAAGAAAGGTGAAGACGTTGACAAGCTGCGCAAGGATCTGGCGGCTCGTATGGGTGTCCCAGTAAGCATCAACATCGAAGAAATTCGCAAGCCTGATTTGGATGCCAAGTTGGTTGCGCAGAACGTGGCGCAGCAGTTGGAGCGTCGCGTTATGTTCCGTCGGGCGATGAAGCGCGCGGTTCAGAATGCGCTTCGTCAGGGTGCAGAGGGCGTCAAGATTCAGGTTAGCGGCCGTTTGGGCGGTGCAGAGATCGCGCGATCAGAATGGTATCGTGAAGGTCGTGTGCCTTTGCACACGCTCCGTGCGGATATCGATTACGCAACTTACGAGGCATCTACCACCTATGGAATCATTGGTGTGAAGGTGTGGATCTTCAAGGGTGAGGTCATCGGTGGGCAGGAAATGGCTCAAGATGGCGCTAAGAAACCAGCAGCTAATTAAGGTTCGAGCTCATGTTACAACCTAAGCGTACAAAGTTTAGAAAGATGATGAAAGGCCGTAACCGCGGCCTCGCTCTCCGCGGAAGCAAAGTGAGCTTCGGCGAGTATGGCTTGAAAGCGATCGGTCGAGGGCGGATTACGGCTCGGCAGATCGAGGCGGCTCGTAGAGCAATGACTCGCCACATCAAGCGTGGCGGAAAGATTTGGATTCGGGTATTCCCCGACAAGCCAATAACCGGCAAGCCACTTGAGGTTCGTCAGGGTAAAGGTAAGGGTAACGTAGAGTATTGGGTAGCTCAGGTTCAGCCTGGCAAGGTGCTTTACGAGGTTCAGGGTGTGTCGGAAGAATTGGCGCGTGAGGCGTTCACTTTGGCTGCGGCGAAGATCCCTGTTGCAACGAAATTTGTTAAGCGATCGGTGATGTGATGAAAGCGAGCGATTTGCGAAGTAAATCAGAGCAGGAACTCGGCGAAACTTTGTTGGGTTTGCGCGAGGAGCAGTTTAAGTTGCGTATGCAGAAGGCAACCGGTCAGCTCGGGCAAACTCATTTGTTGAAAGAAAACCAGCGAGCGATTGCGCGAGTGAAGACGTTGCTCACTGAGAAGGGTGGTGAAGTCTGATGGGTACAACAGAAAAGCGTATTCGTACGGCTACCGGTAAGGTAGTAAGCGACAAAATGGATAAAACCATTACGGTGTTGATTGAGCGGCGCGTTAAGCACCCCGTGTACGGTAAGTACATAACTCGGTCTTCAAAAATCCACGCGCACGATGAAGCAAACGAGTGTGGTATCGGTGATACCGTAATCGTTCGTGAAAGCCGCCCAATTTCAAAGTCCAAAACTTGGACCTTGGAGCAAGTGGTCGAAAAGGCAGCGGAGCTGTAATTCAGCGGAATTGTGACCGTCAGGTCTTTCGGAGTAGAGCATGATTCAAACTCAGTCATATTTAGATGTTGCTGATAACAGCGGTGCCCGTCGCGTGATGTGCATCAAGGTGTTAGGCGGCTCAAAGCGTCGTTACGCACGTGTTGGCGACCTTATAAAGGTTACCGTGAAGGAAGCGATCCCGCGCGGCAAGGTTAAAAAAGGGCAGGTTATGACCGCAGTGGTGGTTCGCACTCGCAAGGGTGTTCGTCGTCCAGACGGATCTCTGATCAAATTCGACGATAACGCGGCCGTCCTGCTAAACAACCAGCAGGCGCCGATCGGTACGCGAATTTTTGGCCCGGTCACGCGTGAGTTGCGTGGCGAGAAGTTTATGAAGATTATTTCGCTTGCGCCAGAAGTGATCTAAGGCAGGCAACGAGGAATGAGCATGAAAATTAAGCGTGACGATGAAGTCATCGTGCTTGCCGGAAAAGATAAAGGCAAGCGTGGCAAGGTGCGTAAGATTGTGGGTAGCGATCGGTTGATTGTTACCGGAATTAATCGCGTTAAAAAGCATACCAAGCCTAATCCACAGGCGGGTATTCAGGGCGGCATTGTTGAGCAGGAAGCGTCGATTCATGTCTCCAATGTTGCGATTTACAACGCGCAAACGAGCAAGGCGGATCGTGTAGGCTACAAGTCCGAAGACGGAAAGAAGACACGCATCTACAAATCAACAGGCGAAGCGATAGACGCGTAGCGGTAGCTGCGAACAGAGGTTGAACTGAATGGCCACTTTAAAGAAAAAGTATCGTGACGAGATCGCGCCCGCGCTGAAGGAAGAGCTGGGCTTGCGTAACGTTATGGAAGTTCCTCGCATCACCAAAATCACCCTGAACATGGGTGTAGGTGAGGCGGTTGGCGATAAGAAGGTGCTTGAAAACGCCGTAGCGGATATGACCAAAATCGCTGGGCAGAAGCCGATCATCACGAAGGCGAGAAAGTCTATTGCTGGCTTCAAAATCCGGGATGGTTGGCCGATTGGCTGCAAGGTCACTCTGCGTTCTGATCGCATGTACGAGTTTTTGGATCGTCTGATCAGCATTGCTATCCCGCGAGTGCGTGATTTTCGCGGAATTACCCCCAAGGCATTCGATGGTCGCGGTAACTTCGCAATGGGTGTGACGGAGCAGATCATTTTCCCAGAAATTAACTACGACGAAGTGGATAAGTTGCGTGGTATGGACATCACCATCACCACAACAGCGCGCACTGATGAAGAGGGCCGTGCCTTACTTCGTGCGTTTAACTTCCCGTTTAAAGGTTAAGAGGTAGTTCGACATGGCCAAAAAATCCATGATAGCGCGCGAGACGAAACGTGCTCGCACCGTAGCAAAGTTCGCCAACAAGCGCGCTGAATTGAAGGCGGTAATCGCTGACGTCAATGCGAGCGACGAGGCCCGTTGGGATGCGCAAGTTGCGCTTCAAAAGTTGCCGCGTAACGCGAGCCCGGTCCGTCAGCAGCGTCGCTGCCAGGTCACGGGTCGTCCACACGGCGTGTATCGTAAGTTTGGTTTGTGCCGTAACAAGTTGCGTGAAGCCGCGATGCGCGGTGATGTACCCGGTCTAGTTAAGTCTAGCTGGTAACGAGAGAGATACGATTATGAGTATGCAAGATCCTTTGGCAGATATGCTGACCCGCATCAGAAACGCTCAGATGGCAGGCAAGAAGGTGGTTGATATGCCGGCTTCTAAGCTTAAAGTGGCTGTGGCCGCCGTGTTGCTTGATGAGGGTTATATTGCTGGTGTCGATACCACAGAGCTGGACGGTAAGAAGCGTCTCGTTCTTACCCTGAAATACTACAACGGTAAGCCCGTGATCGCGGAGATAGACCGTAAGAGCCGCCCTGGCCTTCGTCAATACGCGTCGCGTGACGAGTTGCCGAAAGTTCGTGGCGGTTTGGGCGTGGCCATCGTGTCAACTTCCAAAGGTGTGATGAGTGATCGCGCTGCGCGCGCAGCTGGTGTTGGTGGCGAAGTCCTCTGCACCGTTTTTTAATTTGATAGCGAAGAGTTGGATCTATGTCTAGAGTCGCAAAATATCCGGTCACCGTCCCAGCGGGCGTTGAGGTAACCTTGAGCGGCACCGAAGTGAATGTGAAGGGCGGAAAAGGCGCCTTGTCACTTGCACTGACTGAGGGTGTGACCGTTGAGAAGGAAGGTAGCGAGCTGAGTGTCAGTTACGTGAGTGATGCACAGAAGGCAATGGCAGGTACGACCCGCATGTTGGTCAATAACATGGTAGTGGGCGTGAGCACAGGTTGGGAGAAAAAGCTGATCCTAAATGGTGTTGGTTATCGTGCCAAGGCAGAGGGTAAAGTGCTTAACCTAACGCTCGGTTTGTCACACCCGGTTAACTATGAGTTGCCAGAGGGTGTCAGTGCGGAAACCCCAACGCAAACAGAGGTCGTTGTTAAGGGAATCTGCAAGCAGGCCGTTGGTCAAGCTGCAGCAGAGATTCGGGCGTTTCGTCCACCGGAGCCCTATAAGGGCAAGGGTATTCGTTATGCTGATGAATATGTTCGTCGTAAAGACGCTAAGAAGAAGTAGGTAAGCGCAAATGAATGAGAAGACAGTATCTCGCTTGCGTCGCGCTCGTAAATCGCGCGCCCGCATGAAGGCCGCCGAAGCGGTCAGGTTGACGGTGCATCGCACGCCTCGTCATATATACGCTCAAGTGCTCAACAGTGCAGGGGACAAAGTGTTAGCTGCGGCTAGCACCTTGGACCAGTCTTTACGCGAAGGCGCTACAGGGAATCAGGCGGCGGCGGCGGCAGTTGGCAAGCTGATCGCAGAGCGAGCTAAAGAAGCGGGTGTGACCCAGGTTGCGTTCGATCGCAGTGGCTTTCGTTACCATGGGCGCGTTAAGTCCTTGGCTGACGCAGCGCGCGAAAATGGATTGGAATTCTAAGGGCGGACACAATCATGAGTGATCAGAGAAAGCAAACCGAAGGTGATCTGCAGGAAAAGCTGGTACAGGTTAACCGTGTGGCGAAAGTGGTTAAAGGTGGTCGTATCTTTAGCTTCACAGCGCTAACCGTAGTGGGCGATGGTAATGGCCGAGTGGGTTTTGGCCGTGGTAAAGCGCGTGAGGTTCCAATAGCGATTCAAAAGGCGATGGAAGCCGCTAGACGGAATATGATCAGCGTAGAACTCGATGGCGGCACGATTCAGTACCCGATTAAAGCTCGTCATGGTGCGTCAAAGGTGTATATGCAGCCGGCATCTGAGGGTACGGGTGTCATCGCTGGTGGCGCGATGCGCGCGGTATTGGAAATCGCGGGTGTAGAGAACGTTCTTGCAAAGTGCTACGGCTCTACGAACCCTGTGAACGTGGTTCGCGCGACTTTTAACGGTCTGCGTGATATGGCCTCTCCCGAAGACGTGGCTGCAAAGCGCGGTAAATCGGTCGAAGAGATCCTGAATTAAGCATTGGAAAAGGTGGTCGCGTAGCCATGGCTAAATCGACAGTAAAAGTTACACAAACGAAAAGCCGTCACGGTCGTCAGCGTTCTCATCAGGCTTGTCTTAGCGGTCTGGGTTTGCGCCGTATCGGTCACACAGTTGAAGTAGAGGATACCCCCTCGACTCGTGGCATGATTAATAAAGTGTCCTACATGGTCAAGGTTGAGGAGTCTTAATATGTCTGACGTAATGCGTCTAAATACCCTGAGCCCAGGCGAAGGTTCTCGATCGAGCGCAAAGCGCGTTGGTCGCGGTATCGGCAGCGGCTTAGGCAAGACAGCTGGTCGTGGTCACAAAGGCCAGAAGGCACGCTCCGGTGGCCGTGTTCGTCCGGGTTTCGAAGGTGGTCAGATGCCCTTGCAGAAGCGCTTGCCAAAATACGGCTTCAAGTCGCGTGTGGGCATGAAAACCGCCGAAGTACGTTTAAGTGATCTTGGGCGCATTGAGGCGGATGTTATCGATCTTGACGCGCTTAAAGCGGCGGACCTGGTGCGTAACGACATGCTGCGCGCTCGGGTTTTCTTGGCAGGTGGAATCGACCGAGCAGTTACTGTGAAGGGCTTGGGTGTCTCTAAAGGAGCGCGCGCTGCGATCGAGCAGGCGGGCGGTAAGGTCGAGGACTAAATGGCGTCCGGTCAGCAGTTTAATACAGCCGGCTTGGGCGAGCTTTTTGCTCGCCTTAAGTTCGTTTTGGTTGCGTTGATCATTTACCGGATTGGTACACATATTCCGGTCCCTGGTATTGATCCGGCCCAGCTGCAGGCTTTGTTTAACCAGAACCAAGGCACTATCTTGGGGTTGGCTAATATGTTTTCGGGTGGTGCACTTGAACGTATGAGCATATTGGCTCTTGGCATCATGCCTTACATTTCGGCGTCGATTATCATGCAGCTCATGTCTGCGGTGACGCCTTCGCTTGAACAGCTTAAGAAAGAAGGCGAGTCCGGCCGACGCAAGATTAGTCAGTACACGCGATATTTGACGGTGGTACTGGCGGTCATCCAAGCGACCGGCATGACGGTAGGCATGGCGAACCAAGGCATGGCATACAGTGCATCGGCGGTGTTTTATATCATCGCGGTTACGTCGCTTGTTACTGGCGCCGTGTTTATGATGTGGCTCGGTGAGCAAATGACTGAGCGCGGTGTTGGTAATGGGATATCGCTTTTGATTTTTGCAGGTATTGTCGCGGGCTTACCGTCGGCAATCGGTCAGTCGCTCGAGCAGGCGCGTCAGGGGGAACTCAACATACTCGTTCTTCTTGGTATCCTAACCTTGGCGATTGTCGTAATTTACCTGATTATCTTTATCGAGCGTGGTCAGCGTCGGATTACGGTTAATTACGCCAAGCAGCAGCGCGGCAACCGCATGTACCAAGCGCAGAGCTCGCATTTGCCCCTAAAGGTCAACATGGCCGGTGTTATCCCGGCTATTTTTGCGAGTAGCATCCTGCTGTTTCCGGCGTCAATCGCGCAGTGGTTCGGCTCGGGCAATTCATCTGACTGGCTGCAAGACTTGGCGGTGGCGATCGGTCCCGGGCAGCCATTGAACATCATTTTGTTCACTGTGTTCATTGTGTTTTTCTGTTTCTTCTACACAGCCTTGATGTTCAACCCGGTGGAAGTTTCGGACAACCTAAAGCGTTCTGGCGCATTTGTTCCCGGTATTCGCCCTGGTCAGCAGACGGCCAATTTTATTGACGGTGTGCTTACGCGCTTGACGGTTTTCGGCTCTGCGTACATTGCACTTGTCTGCCTGTTACCGCAATTTTTGGTGGTGACTTGGAACGTGCCATTCTACCTTGGCGGTACCTCGCTTCTGATCGTCGTTGTTGTGGTCATGGATTTCATGGCACAAGTCCAAAGTCATATGATGTCGCAACAGTACGACTCGGCCATGAAGAAAGCGAATTTAAAGAATTACGGGTCGGCGGGTAAGCCTCGCTAAGACGCGTTGTTACGGAGAGAAGTGATGAAAGTAAGAGCATCAGTTAAGAAAATATGCCGCAACTGTAAAGTGGTTCGCCGCGCGGGTGTGGTTCGAGTGATTTGTTCATCTGATCCGCGCCACAAGCAGCGTCAGGGCTAACAAGTCGAAGTTGATTTTTGAGAGCGAAGCCGATAAACTGCCGCACCTTTTTTTAGAGTCATGCTCTTGGGTGCGACGACGGGTCGCGATGTAATTAAGTAATTTGGAGAAAGATGGATGGCACGTATCGCCGGCGTCAACATACCCGATAACAAGCACGCTGTTATTTCACTTACCTACATCTATGGTGTCGGTAAGACGAGAGCCAAAGAGCTGTGTGCAGCAACGAATATTGCTGAAGACGCCAAAATTGGTGATCTGTCTGAAGGTCAGATGGATGAGCTACGCGGCAAAGTAGGCGAGATGATGGTCGAGGGTGACCTTCGTCGAGAGGTGTCTATGAACATCAAACGTCTTATGGATCTCGGTTGTAACCGTGGTCTGCGCCATCGTAAAGGTTTGCCTTTACGCGGCCAGCGAACCAAGACTAACGCTCGTACTCGCAAGGGTCCGCGTAAGCCAATTCGCAAATAAGTGGGTGGGCGTACTACGCCCAATTTAGTGTAGCTACACCGCAGTGTAGTGTTGATATTAAAAGTAGGATTTTACTATGGCGAAGCCAAGCGCGAAGACACAGCGCCGTAAGATTACCAAAACGGTTGTTGATGGCGTGGCACACATCCACGCTTCATTTAACAATACCATCGTAACGATAACCGACCGTCAAGGCAACGCACTTAGCTGGGCAACAGCGGGTGGGTCTGGTTTCCGTGGTTCGCGTAAGAGCACGCCTTTTGCTGCTCAGGTTGCAGCAGAGCGGGCGGGTGAGGCAGCGAAAGAATACGGGTTAAAGAACCTAGACGTGCAGGTCAAAGGTCCTGGTCCGGGTCGTGAGTCAGCCGTTCGCGCACTTAACGGTTGCGGGTACAAAATCACCAACATCACCGATGTGACACCGATTCCGCACAACGGTTGTCGTCCGCCCAAAAAGCGTCGCGTGTAAGAGTATAGGAAGGAATTAGTATGGCTCGTTATATTGGACCAAAATGTAAGCTTGCTCGCCGCGAAGGAACAGATCTGTTTTTGAAGAGCGGTGCGAGAGCGCTGGACAGCAAATGTAAGCTCGAAACTGCGCCTGGTGTTCATGGTGCTCGCCGTGGTCGCCTGTCGGATTACGGTGTTCAGCTGCGTGAGAAGCAAAAAGTGCGTCGGATTTACGGCATCTTAGAGAAGCAGTTCCGTGGTTATTACAAGGAAGCCGCTCGTCGCAAGGGTGCAACCGGCGAGAACTTGTTGCAACTGTTGGAGAGCCGCCTGGATAACGTCGTTTATCGTATGGGCTTTGCATCAACGCGTGCCGAAGCGCGTCAGCTCGTTTCGCATAAGGGCGTGTTGGTAAATGGCAGTGTCGTGAATGTTGCGTCCTATCAAGTGCAGGCAGGGGATGTCGTTGCGGTTCGCGAGAAGGCGAAAAAGCAATTGCGTATTCAGTCAGCTATGACTCTCGCTGCTCAGCGTGGTGATATTGAGTGGATCGACGTGAATACCGATAAGATGGAAGGTGTGTTTAAGGCAGCGCCTGAGCGCGGCGAGTTGTCCTCAGAAATCAATGAAAACTTGATTGTTGAGCTCTACTCTAAGTAACACATCCAGATAAATTAGACTGACAGGTGCCAACATGCAAAGTGCAGTGAATGAATTTCTGACTCCACGAGTCATTACCGTGGACGAAAAAAGTGCTACTCGCGCCTTGGTCACGCTTGAGCCGCTCGAGCGTGGTTTTGGTCATACTTTGGGCAACGCCCTTCGTCGTATCCTTCTGTCTTCAATGCCTGGTTGTGCAATTACTGAAGTTCAGATAGACGGTGTGCTTCACGAATACAGCACGATCGAAGGTGTTCAAGAAGATGTAATTGAGATTCTTTTGAATCTTAAGGACGTTGCTGTTGTATTGAATGGTAAGGATGAGGCCGAACTTACCTTGTCCAAAAAGGAGCCGGGTCCAGTAACGGCGGGCGATATCAGTGTCGATCACGACGTTGAGATCTGTAATCCAGACCACCTTATCTGCAACGTTACGGGTGGATCCGGAATACACATCAAGCTCGTTATTTCGCGCGGTCGTGGTTACTCTCCAGCTGATTCGCGTGGTAGCGATGAAGATGAGACACGAGCGATTGGCCGGCTTCAGCTAGATGCCACCTTTTCGCCCATCCGTCGTGTTGCCTATGTCGTTGAGTCAGCGCGTGTTGAACAGCGTACGGATCTAGACAAGTTGGTTTTGGATTTGGAGACGAACGGGACGATTGACCCTGAAGAGGCGATCCGTCGTGCTGCCACGATCCTGCAGCAGCAGCTTGCGGTGTTTGTTGATCTGGAAAGCGAAGGGGAGGCCGAGGCCGTGGTTGAGGAAGACGAGGTCGATCCGATCTTGCTTCGCCCAGTCGATGACCTTGAGCTAACGGTTCGTTCTGCTAACTGCTTGAAAGCAGAGAATATTTATTACATCGGGGATTTGGTTCAGCGCACTGAGGTTGAGCTATTGAAGACTCCGAACTTGGGTAAGAAATCGTTGACGGAAATCAAAGATGTTTTGGCGTCAAGAGGCTTGTCTTTGGGCATGCGCCTAGACAACTGGCCGCCTGCTAGCTTAAAAAATGATGATCGGGTTTTAAGTTTATAATCCCTATTTAACAGTTAATTTGCTCGAGAGAGCATTCGAAGTAAAGGAATACAGTCATGCGTCATCGTCACAGTGGACGTCAGTTAAATAGAAACAGCTCGCACCGTAAAGCAATGTTTCGCAACATGACCGCGTCGCTTGTTAAGCACGAGCTTATCAAAACGACACTACCGAAGGCCAAAGAGCTTCGTAGCTACGCCGAGCCAATTATTACATTGGCTAAGCAAGATAGCGTCGCGAATCGTCGTCTAGCGTTTAATCGTCTGCGCGACAAAGAAGTAGTCGGTAAGCTGTTCTCAGAGATCGGTCCTCGTTACCAGTCTCGTCCAGGCGGTTACCTTCGTATCCTCAAGTGCGGTTTCCGCGCTGGTGATAACGCACCAATGGCCTACGTTGAGTTGGTTGATCGCCCCGTCGTGGAAATCGACGACACGGACGACGCTGGCGAAGAGTAAGCGATTGTTTATTGAAGAAGGCCGCGTCTCGACGCGGCTTTTTTTTACCTGTTGTTTAACCCTAAAAGCTTGGGGGCCGTGAGTTAAGCTTAAGTTGGATACCTGACCGATCTACACGAAAAGTCGCGTGCCGTTGTCAGCAAGATACGGTACCTTGGCCCAGAATCCAGAATCCAGAATCCAGAATCCAGAATCCAGAATCCAGAATCCAGAATCCAGAATCCAGAATCCAGAACCCAGAACCCAGAACCCAGAACCCAGAACCCAGAACCCAGAACCCAGAAC
>Ga0255771_1003133_pt1 | contig 15890 bp, 15 predicted proteins | sample 011ome_19_FD_179969 | JGI IMG/M metagenome (GOLD analysis project Ga0255771, IMG submission 179969) | Coastal salt marsh microbial communities from the Groves Creek Marsh, Skidaway Island, Georgia - 011510BT metaG (version 2) | ecosystem: Environmental > Aquatic > Marine > Intertidal zone > Salt...
TTCCATTAATGTCAACAGTCTCAGTCTCAAAATATTGTATAGTTTCGTCCCACAACTTATACCATGTTGGTGATTGATATGCTATTCCAATTCTGAAATTATTCAATTTTCTTAGTGCTCCAAGTTGAAATGAAAATCCTTCACCACTTGTTGTTAACCTATTTTCATACAAGATTGATTTTACTGCAGAGTCACTATCAAAGTCGGTTTCTTTATGTCTTATGAAATTTTCTAAAAATATTTCATGAGTGTTGATGTTTAAACCAAAAAAGTAATCCTCTTTAAACTGAATAGCTAAATTTAAATTGTATTTACTGTTGTAACCTTTTGTTTCATTTACATGATCTTGATAGACACCATTATCGTATTTTGCAATAGAATAAAATTCGTTATTAATGTCATCGTAATTCAAAAGGTATGCCTGATAAGCTAAAAAAGCTTGTTGTGCAGAAAAGCCAAAGTATTCCCCAAGATTTCTATAGGTTGAAGAAACTGTTTCATTTTGATTTACACTAAGATCGGATGCTGAAAATCCAGTTGCATTATTTAAAAAAAACTTGTCAATTGAGTTTAAATTATTTAATCCTTTTATGTGAAAATCATTATGAAATGAATTGTTTGTTTGTGCATTAATTCCAAATGAAATTTTATCAATATTTCCGCCACCGAAATTTTCAAACACCCAGACTCCTCCTCCGTTATTTACACTGAATTTGCTACTTGTCTTTGAGATTAAGGAGTTAAAAAAATTAGTATTTATTTTTTTTTCGTTATTGGAAAATGACAATACATATTGATTTGTATTAAAAACTGCGCTTCCAGCTGGATTAATATTTATTGCAGATAAGTCTCCTCCAAGAGCTCCAAATGCACCTCCCATAGACTCAAATCTTGCTGTTCCAAGAGGATTGTCAATTGAAAAGTCTACTATATCACTTAAACTTTGAGAATAAATTAAAGTAGGAAATGAAATTAAAAAAAATAAAAACTTCTTTTTTATCGTCATTCTTGTAATTATCTAGAACCTCTGGGTCCGCTACTTGATCTTGAAGGCGAACTTCCAGCAGAGTCTGAAGATGGTCTTGGGCTTGATCTTACACTACTTGAGGATGATCTAACTGAACTTGACGAGGAACTGTATGATGATCTGGAGTTAATAGAACCCCCTGATCTATTTAGTTCACTTCTCGAATAATCTCTGCCACGATTTAAGTTACTTGATGAATTATTTAGGCTGGATCTAGTTCTATCGTAAGACCTCGTCTTTCCGCTGTATTTTACTTGTTGAAAATTTGATCTAGCGTTTTTAATGTCTGAACTTCTAGTATTTCCACCAGGGTTTAATTCTCCTCTGTTATGATAATCTCGTCTTTTATCGGCTGTTAAAGTCTGACCGTTGTTTCGAACACCATTTTTTGAATTATAATAAACCCTATTTATATTTCTATTTTTTATTATTTCCGATTTATCTGTTTTGGTTTCAGAGTTTCCAATTTTTACTTCATTTCTTCCAATATTGTAGTTTGTTATTGATCTACCATTTGATAAAATCTCGTTTGATTTATCAAGCTGAGAATTGGAATTCCTTCTTCCATTCATGTAGGCAATGGAGTTGTAATTACTTCTTTCGTAATAAGGGTCACCTCCATAGTAAGGAGAGCCAAAATACGGGTGCCAATAATTCCAATATCTGTAATTATATCTATAACCATATCTGTATGGACCCCAAGGGTTAAGCCACGAATTATAACCCCAAATCATCCAATTCCTAGAGTGAAAAGGGCTGTACCATGAATTATAGTAATCGTAATATCCAAATGGATAATAATTAATATATGGATCATAAATATATCTGTCTCTAAAGATTATATTAATGGATGTTGGGTTATCTCCCCAAGATCCATTGCTTTTATTATAAGTTAGGTTTGAATTTGAGGAATAATTTGAAATATCGGTTAAAACACTATCATTTATTTGATTATCAAATCCATATTCAGAATATTTTTGATCAAAATAGTTTTTATAATATAAACCGTTATTGTCTTTGTTATTATTATTTGAGACTCTTTCATTGTTACCATAAATACCGTCACTTTCAAAGGAATCAATGGAGTTAAAAGGTCCACATCCAACAAAAGTTAATGTTAATAGTAATATGTAAGTATATCTCATTTTGTTAATTATTTAATTAATTTAGCACTACTTAAAATTAAACAATAATTATGCCAACACCAACTCATGTCTAAGAAGTTAACAAAAAGAGAAGTCGATTATTCCAAATGGTACAATGAACTAGTTGTTAAAGCAGATTTAGCTGAAAATTCTTCTGTAAGAGGATGTATGGTTATAAAACCATATGGTTACGCTATTTGGGAAAAAATGCAATCTCAGTTAGATAAAATGTTTAAAGAAACAGGTCATCAGAATGCTTATTTTCCATTGTTTGTTCCTAAAAGTCTATTTGAGGCAGAAGAAAAGAATGCTGAAGGTTTTGCAAAAGAATGTGCTGTTGTAACACATTACAGATTAAAAAACGATGAAAATAATTCGGGCAAATTAATTGTTGATGAAAATGCAAAGTTAGAAGAAGAATTAATAGTTAGGCCAACAAGTGAGGCAATAATTTGGAACACTTATAAAAATTGGATTCAATCTTACAGAGATTTACCAATTCTTATAAACCAATGGGCAAATGTCGTTAGGTGGGAGATGAGAACCAGGTTGTTTTTAAGAACAGCTGAATTTTTATGGCAAGAGGGTCATACTGCTCATTCAACCAAAGATGAAGCGTTGGCCGAGGCTGAATTAATGAATAATATATATGCAGATTTTGCTCAAGATTTTATGGGTATTCCAGTTGTAAAAGGATTAAAATCTGAGAGTGAAAGATTTGCTGGGGCTGAAGAAACTTATTGCATTGAGGCTCTTATGCAAGATGGAAAGGCATTGCAAGCTGGTACTTCTCATTTTTTAGGTCAAAATTTTGCTAAAGCATTTGATGTAAAATTTGCAAATAAAGAAGGAAAGTTAGATCATGTCTGGGCAACATCATGGGGCGTTTCAACAAGATTAATGGGAGCATTGATAATGACTCATTCAGACGATAATGGTTTGATTTTACCTCCAAAATTAGCTCCAATTCAAGTTGTAATAATTCCAATTTATAAATCTCAAGAGCAGTTAGAAAAAATTTCAGAAAAAATTAAACCAGTATTATCTGAACTTAGAAATAAAAATATTTCTGTTTTATTTGATAAACGCGATACTCATAAACCTGGCTTCAAATTTAACGAGCACGAAATTAAAGGAGTACCAATAAGAATTGCTATAGGCCCTAAAGATTTAGAAAACAATACAATAGAAATTTTCAGAAGAGATAAAATGCTTAAAGAAAATATTCCATTTGAAAAAATATACGAAAAAATAGATTTTCTAATTAGTGATATACAAGAATATATTTTTAATAAGGCCCAAAAATTTACAATTGAAAACACTAGAGTTGCAAATAGTTACGAAGAGTTCAAATCCTTAATTAAAAATGAAGGTGGTTTTGTTTCTGCTCATTGGGACGGATCCTCAGAAACCGAAGAAAAAATAAAGAAAGAAACTAAAGCTACAATAAGATGTATTCCTGCCGAAACTGTTGGTGATAAAGGATTTTGTATGGTTACCAACAAACCATCATCTCAGAGAGTTTTGTTTGCCAAAGCTTATTAATAGAAACTTTTAAGAAAACAAAAAATTTAAGTTGCAAGTTTGTATCCTTTCAATTACATTTGCAATCGTTAAATTTTGGCCCGTTCGTCTATCGGCTAGGACGCCAGGTTTTCATCCTGGTAAGAGGGGTTCGATTCCCCTACGGGCTACTAAATAAATAATATGGCGAATCATAAGTCAGCGTTAAAAAGAATTAGAAGAAATGAGGCTGTAAAACTTAGAAACAAGTTACAGCACAAGTCTACTAGAAACGCTATTAAAAAATTAAAAGATTTAAGTTCTAAAAAGGAAGCTTTAAAATTATATCCACAAGTTGCTTCTATGCTGGATAAGTTGGTGAAGAAAAATATTATTCATGCCAACAAGTCGGCTAACTTAAAATCTAAGCTTGCTAAATCGGTAGCAGGTCTTAAATAATTTAAGAATTCATTGAAATAAGAAATTCTTCGTTGTTAAGAGATTTCTTAATCCTATCATTTATAAATTCCATTGCTTCAACTGGGTTCATATCTGCTAGATATTTTCTCATAATCCACATTCTTTGAACAGTGTTTTCGTCAAGCAGAAGATCGTCTCTCCTTGTTCCTGACGATACTAAATCTATAGCAGGGAAAATTCTTCTATTAGAAATTCTCCTATCTAATTGTAATTCCATATTTCCAGTTCCTTTAAATTCTTCAAAAATAACCTCATCCATTTTTGATCCGGTTTCAGTTAAAGCTGTAGCAATAATTGATAAAGAACCTCCACCTTCAATGTTTCTAGCTGCTCCAAAAAATCTTTTTGGTTTGTGAAGAGCATTGGCATCAACCCCACCACTTAGAATTTTACCAGATGCGGGTTGAACAGTGTTATACGCTCTGGCAAGTCTTGTGATAGAATCTAATAGAATAACAACGTCGTGACCGCATTCAACTAATCTTTTCGCTTTTTCAAGAACAATGTTAGCTACTTTTACATGCCTGTCGGCTGGTTCATCAAAAGTTGATGCTACAACTTCACCTTTAACATTTCTCTGCATGTCAGTAACTTCTTCAGGTCTTTCATCAATAAGAAGAATTATTTGATATACTTCTGGATGATTTGCAGCAATCGCATTTGCAACATCTTTTAGAAGCATTGTTTTCCCAGTTTTTGGTTGAGAAACAATCATTCCTCTTTGTCCTTTTCCAATAGGGGAGAATAGGTCCATAACTCTAGTTGATATGGTACTGTTTTTTTCCGCTATATTAAATTTTTCATTAGGAAATAAGGGAGTTAAGTGTTCAAATGAAACTCTATCGCGAACAACGTTTGGACTTAATCCATTAATTTTAGAAACTTTAATTAGTGGAAAATATTTTTCTCCCTCTTTAGGAGGTCTAACATGACCCAAAACAGTATCTCCAGTTTTTAAACCAAATAATCTAACTTGAGATTGAGATACATAAATATCATCTGGTGATGTTAAATAATTATAATCTGAAGATCTTAAAAAACCATATCCTTCTTGCATTATATCTAAAACTCCTTCGCTTTCAATTATTCCATCGAATTCAAAATCGGGTTCTTTGTACCTGTTTCTATTGTCTTTATTGTGATTCTTTTCTTTTTTGACAAATTTGTTAGAATTGTTTCTGTTATTATTATTTTTTTCACCTTTTTTTATATCAGGATTTTTAGATTCATCCTTTTTTATTTCAGCTTTGGAATCTTCTTTGGATTCTGGTTTTGATGCATAATGATCAATTATTTTGTAAGCTAAATCTTGCTTTTTTAATCCAGAAATCTTTTCGATGCCAAGATCACTTGCAATCTTCTGGAGTTCTGATATTTTTTTTTCTTTTAAGGTTGAAATTTCAAACATTTATTTTGAGTTAATTATTTAAATAGTGTGGGGTATTTTTATAAAAAAAAGTGGAAATGATTTATAAAATCAATGTAAATATACAAATATTAATTTAGATTATTTAAAATTGTATTTTTAATCTAAAATATTAAAATGATTCAGAGAGTTCAGTCTATTTATATGTTACTTTTAGTTTTAACTAATCTATTACTAATAATTTCCATTGATAGTAATCCTGAAATGTCTTTGCCCGAATCTTATTTTGGTTTCTTTAGACCCTATATAAACGATTATTTCTTTTCTGAAATTATTAGTGTTTTACTAATAATTAATATTTTATTGTTTAAAAGACCAAATCTTCAAATCAACCTTCTTAGAATTATAACACTTTCATTAATTTTTGGTTTACTAAACTTATTTGATGAGAGATCTTTTGAAAAATCAATTACTGATCCAGCTTTAATATATTTTTTAATTTCTTTTTTCTTTATAATGTTGTCTATTAGATCAATAAAAAAAGATTTAAAAATTATTAGTTCCTCAAATAGAATTAGATGATTTTGATCTGTTACCAAGTTCAATTACTTCCATATTTTCAATTTCATTGCCATTAATTTCAAATCTGACCATTGTTCTTTTTTTATGAAAACCATGCCTTCCTGCAGCACCTGGATTAATTAATAATACTTTATTTTCTCTATAGTATTTTACTTTTAAAATATGAGAATGACCATAAACTAAAATATTTGGTTTTTCAGTTTCAATAATTTTTTTTGTCTTTTTATTAAAGTATGGAGGATTTCCAGCAATATGAATCATTGAAACTTTTATTTTTTCACAAAAAAAAGAATTTGTTTCAGGTGAAACAGATCTAATTACATGATCGTCTATATTTCCATATACAGATTTAATTTTTGAGAATTTTTCAATTTCAGTTAAAATTTTAATATTTCCAATATCTCCAGCGTGCCAAACTTCATCTGCTTGTTTGACGTATTTTATTATTGATTGATCAATGTAGCTGTGAGTATCAGAAATTATAAGAATTTTTTTCAACTATTTGTTTTTGAGAAATTTTATTAAAACTATATTTGAGTATAACAAAAGTACTATTTCCTTGAGATATTTATTAGAGCTTAAGTACAATGGAGAAAATTTTCATGGTTGGCAAAGACAACCAAACGCTAGTTCTATACAACAGACTATTGAAGAATGCTTGTCAACTATTTTGAATGAAAAGATTTCGTTAGTTGGAGCTGGCAGGACAGATTCTGGTGTTCATGCAAAATATTACTGTGCTCATTTTGATTACAACAATAAAATTTCATCAAAAAATGATTTTATTTTCAAATTAAATTCATTTTTAAATAAAGACATATCCATTATAAATATTCATTCTGTAAATGAAAATTTTCATGCTAGATTTGATGCAATTTCAAGATCTTATGAATATTTAATTACTACCGAGAAAGATCCATTTAGTTTCAATTCCGCATATTACGTTAAAAAGGATCTTGATTTTGAAAAAATGAATTTAGCTTCCAATATTTTGTACAATTACAATAATTTTAAGTGTTTTTCAAAAAGTAATTCTGATGTAAAGACTTTTAATTGTACAATTACGAATGCTAAATGGGTCAGAATTGATAATACTTGGGTTTTTCAAATTTCGGCAAATAGATTCTTAAGAAACATGGTCAGGGCAATAGTTGGAACTTTAATAGATATTGGGGATAACAAATACGATATTAATCATATTGAAAAAGTTATTAAAAGTGAAAATAGAGAATTAGCTGGTTTTTCTGTCCCGGCACACGGTTTGTATTTAACTAATATCATTTATCCCAGATTTTAAATTTTAATGAAAAAAAACAGCAATCTTTTTGATTTTAATCTTTTTAAAAGACTTTTAGACTATGTTTTAGTTTACAAATTCATCTTTGGATTTGTTGCGATTTCTGCAATTTTAATATCAATATTTTCGACATTAACACCATATCTAGTTAAAATAGCGGTAGACGATTACTTGTCTGTAGGTAAGTACGAAGATTTCATTTTATTGATTGCCGTTATGATTGCAAATCTAGTTTTAACTGTTGTTTTTATGTTTTTGTTTAGTTACTATGCTAATCTTTTGGGGCAAAATGTAATTTATGATATAAGACTCAAACTTTTTAAACATATTCTTGATTTCAAAATGTCATATTTTGATAAATCATCTGTTGGTAGATTAGTTACAAGAGCAGTTAATGATATGGAAACAATTGCAAGTATTTTTAGTCAAGGTCTATTCATGATAGTCGCTGATTTAATGCAGATGTTAATTGTTATTATTGTTATGTTGACATTAAGCTGGAAGCTTTCTCTTGCGGTTTTTGTCATTTTACCATTTATTTTATTAGCAACTCGAAAATTTCAAAAATCTATGAAAGTTGCTTTCAATGAAGTAAGGTCTGAAGTTGCTAATTTAAATTCCTTTGTTCAAGAAAGAATTTCTGGAATGAAGATAGTTCAACTTTTTAACAGACAAGACATTGAATATGACAATTTTGTTAAAATAAATAATGAGCATAAAAATGCTTGGTTAAAAACAGTTTGGTACAATTCAATCTTCTTTCCAATTGCAGAACTTTCAACCTCAATTACAATTGGACTTATAGTTTGGTTTGGAGGGTTAAATTCAATTTTAGAGAACTCTAATATTACTTTAGGAATAATTTTCCTGTTCATTCAGTTGTCTCAAATGTTATTTCGTCCATTACGTCAAATAGCTGACAAGTTTAATACGCTTCAGATGGGTATGGTAGCAGCAAATAGAATTTTTAAAATACTAGATACTGAAAGTAAAATTAATAATTTGGGTAAAGATGTTTTCACTTCAAACGATGGAGCTGTAGAATTTAAAAATGTTAATTTTTCTTATAATGAAAAAGAGGTGGTTTTAAATAATGTTTCATTTAAAATAAAAAAGGGAGAAAAAGTAGCTATAGTTGGGGCAACAGGATCAGGTAAAACAACAATAGTAAATCTAATTACCAGATTTTATGATGCACAAAAAGGAAAAATAATAATTGGTGGGAATAATGTTAGAGACTATGAAATTGAGTCACTTAGAAATAAAATTTCCTTAGTCCTACAAGATGTTTTTCTCTTTGCTGATACAATTCTTAACAACATTACTTTGTTTAATAAAAACATCTCATTTGATTATGTGATTGACTCTGCTAAAAAAATTGGAATTCATGATTTTATAATGTCTCTTCCCGGAGGTTACAATTATAATGTAAAAGAAAGAGGTGTTATGTTATCTCAAGGTCAGAGACAATTGATTTCCTTTTTGAGAGCTTACATTAAAAATCCATCTATTTTAATTTTAGATGAAGCCACCTCTAGTATTGACTCAAATTCTGAAGAACTGATTCAAGCAGCAACTCAAAAAATTACTGAAAACAAAACATCAATTATCATAGCACACAGATTATCCACAATTTTAAATTCAGATAGAATTTTTGTTATGAATAAAGGAGAATTAGTTGAATCTGGTTCTCACGATGAGTTGATGAAAAAAGAAAAAGGTTTTTATAAAAAGTTATATGAAATACAATTTCAAAAGGAAGTTAATAATCAAGTTCTAGTTCAAGCCTAGATTTAAAAGAACCAATATTATTATATGACTTTAATTCTCCGTTTTTAATTAATGATAGCTTTCCATTTTCTTCAGAAATCACAACTGCAACTGCATCTGTTTTTTCTGTAATACCAACAGCTGCTCTGTGTCTTAAACCAAGTCTGGAATTTATATTTTTATTTTCAGAAACAGGTAAAATAACTCTTGAGCCAGTTATAAAATTACCTTCAATTATTACAGCTCCGTCATGTAGTGGGCTATTTTTATAAAAAATACTTTCAATAATTGGTACCGAAATAACAGAGTTTAGTCTATCACCAGTTGATCTGACAAAATCAAGAGAGTTGTTTTTTTCAATTACAAACAAAGCTCCAGTATTATTATTCTTTAAAGTTTTGCAAGCTGAGATAAATTCATCAATATCCATTTTAGCTTGCTCATTTGATATTTTAAAAAATAAATTGAATTTTTTTAATAAGTTTTTGTTGTTAGTAATATTTGAAGATCCTAAAAGCAGTAGGAATTTTCTTATTTCCTGTTGAAAAACAACTATTAAAGCTATTAAACCAACACTAATAAAGCCACCTAAAATATTACTCAAAATAGGCATGTTTACAAGTTCAGTTATTGACCAGATTATATAGATAATTACAAATCCTAAAAAAATATTTATTGCTGCGGTTCCTTTAACTAATTTATAGGCATAATAAAGCATTACTGCAAAAAGTATTAAGTCAATTGCAGGTATCAGATAATTTTGCGCTATGTTTAATATATCTTCCAAGAGATTATAAAATTAGTTAAAATTGTTTTAAGCGTTTTTTTTTCCAAAATTATACAGTTTAATAACCTCTTTTGCTTCTTTTACATCATGAACTCTTAAAATATTAGCCCCATTGAGTAAGGCAATAGTATTTAGTGATGTGGTGCCATTTAATGCATTTTCAGGTTTAATATCTAATGTTTTGTAAATCATTGATTTTCTTGAAACTCCTACCAGTACAGGTCGATCTAAATTTTTAAATAGTCTTAAATCATTTAATAGTTTGAAGTTATGATTAGTGGTTTTTCCAAAACCAAAACCTGGATCCAATATTATATCTCTAATATTAAAACTTTCTGCTTTTCTTATTTTTTGAGATAAATTTTTTATAACCTCCACAGTTACATTTTTGTATTGAGGATTGTTTTGCATATTATTTGGAGATCCTTTCATATGCATCATTATGTATGGTACATTAAATTTTCCAACAACTTTAAACATATTTGAATCCAAATCTCCACCAGAAACGTCATTGACAATTAAAGCTCCATTATCTAAGGCTTTTTTAGCAACCTCACTTCTAAATGTATCAATAGAAATAATTGTGTTTTTAAATGTTTTTAAAATTAATTTCACAATTGGTATGGTTCTTTTTTCCTCCTCTTCGATGGAAATATTTTTTGCACCTGGCCTTGTGCTATAACCTCCCAAATCAATAATGTCAGCTCCATCATCAAGCATTTTGCCAACTTTATTGATAACATCTTTATTATTTGAATAACTTCCACCATCATAAAAAGAATCAGGTGTTACATTTATAATACCCATTACTTTTGGAGAGTTTAAGTCAAAAAGAGTTCCTTTAAAGTTTAATGTCATATTTTTAATAACTTTTAACAAAAGTAAACTACCTAATTCAAATTTTTCAACGAAATTTATATAAAAAAAAGTGGCTATTAACACATCAATTCAATACGACGAAGTTACATCAATTTGTAAAGATCTTTTTATAAAGAAAATGTCTGACTATGGAAGTGCATGGCGGATTTTAAGATTAACATCTCTAACGGATCAAATTTTTATAAAAGCTCAAAGAATTAGAGGTTTACAAACTAATAAAGAACGAAAAGTTGATGAAGGTCAGGTTTCTGAATTTATAGGAATCATAAACTATTCAATAATGTCATTAATACAGATTGAAAAAGGAGTAGTTGATTCGCCTGATTTGAACCTTGAACAAGCTACTAAATTATACGATCATCATTTGTCAATAACTAAAAGTTTGATGGAAAATAAAAATCACGATTACGGAGAAGCATGGAGAGATATGAGAGTAAGTTCATTAACTGATTTGATCATGCAAAAAATTCTAAGAATTAAGCAAATTGAAGATAATAAAGGTAAAACTTTAGTAAGCGAGGGAATAGATGCCAATTACCAAGATATGATTAATTATTCCGTTTTTGCATTAATTCATCTTCAACATAAATAAATTATTTATGTTTAGGATTTTGAAAAAAATACTTAATATTCTTTTAACTCTATTTGGAGTAGTAACAATTATCTTTTTTTTGTTTAATATTCTTCCAGGTGATCCAGCACAAATGATGCTCGGGCAAAATGAAAATTCTGAGCAGCTTGAATTAATCAAAAAAAAGTATGGTTTTGATAAACCAGTTTTCAATCAATACTTGTATTACCTTAATGATCTTTCAATAATATCAATTCATTCTAAAGATCCTGAAAATATTTCGTTCTTATTAGAAAACAAATACAATTCATTTAACTTATTTTCAACAAAAAATTACAATGTAGAGATAAAGACGCCCTATTTAAGAGAGTCGTATCAAAAAAATGGATTAACTGTAACAGAGATTATTAAAAATACGTTACCTAACACTATAGTTTTAGCAGTTTCATCAATTTCCATTGCAATTTTTTTAGGGTTGTTTTTAGGAATTGTTTCAGCACTGTATAAAAATACTTGGATTGATGTTTCTATTCAATTTTTCAGCACATTAGGTATGAGTGTCCCCTCTTTTTTTAGTGCTATAATTTTTGCATGGCTTTTTGGTTATGTTCTAAATGAATATACTGGATTAAATATGACAGGAAGTTTATTTGAACTAGACGATTATGGAGAACAAATGACTCTTAAATTACAAAACTTGATTCTTCCATCCCTTGTTTTAGGGATAAGACCTGTGGCTGTAATTTCTCAAATGATGAGAAATTCTTTATTAAAAGTATTAAAAAAGAAATACATAACTACTGCGTACGCAAAAGGATTATCTAAAATAAAAGTGATACAAAATCACGCACTTAAAAACTCTTTAAATCCTGTGATAACAGCCTTGTCTGGTTGGTTTGCTAGTATGTTAGCTGGGTCTGTTTTTGTTGAATACATTTTTGGATGGAATGGGTTGGGAAAAGAAATTGTTGATGCTTTGAACAAACTAGATGTTCCGGTTTTAATCGGAGCAGTTTTGACAATTTCTGTTATTTTCATAATGATCAATATCTTTGTAGATGTAATATATAAATGGTTAGACCCAAGAATAAAAATAATTAATTAGATGAGAAAAAAAATTGTAGCAGGAAACTGGAAAATGAATAATGATTTAGATCAAACAATAGATTTAATAAAAGAATTAAAAAGTGCAATTTCTAAAACTGAAGTAGATATTATGATAGCTCCTTCATTTCCTTTTTTAAAAGTTGCCTTTGATTTAACTGAAAATACAAACATTGAAGTTATATCTCAAAATGTAAATGAAAATAACTCCGGAGCTTTTACTGGTGAAGTTTCAGTTAAAATGTTAAAAAGTATTGGATTAAGTACAACTTTAATCGGTCATTCTGAAAGAAGAGCATTGTATTATGAAAACGATAATTTGTTACTTAAAAAAATAAATTTTGCTTTAGAAAATGAAATGAATGTTATTTTCTGTTTTGGGGAAGAATTAAGTGACAGAAAATCAGGAAAATATTTTGAAGTAATAAAAAATCAATTAGATAATACAATAATTAAACTAAAATCAAATCAATTAAAAAATATTGTACTTGCGTACGAACCTGTTTGGGCAATTGGAACAGGTGAAACTGCAACAGCTGATCAAGCTCAAGAAATGCACAGTTACGTTAGAAGTTACATTTCAGAAAGATTTAATTTTGAAGTTGCTCAAAATGTTTCAATATTGTATGGAGGTAGTGTTAAACCCATTAATGCCTCAGAAATATTTTCTAAAGCAGATGTTGATGGAGGTTTAATAGGAGGGGCATCCTTGAATTCCTCTGATTTTTTAAAAATTATCGAGGCAAATACATGATTCAAAAAATCCTTAACTTAGAATGGTTTGGGAACAAAGGAAAAAATATCTGAAAAAATCTTAAGTAAGACTACTTCATCTCACGAGAACGAGATTATTCTATACAATGATGATGTCAATACTTTTGATCATGTAATTGATACTCTGATGAGAGTTTGTGATCACACTTTAGAGCAGGCTAAACAATGTTCAATAATTGTTCATTACAAAGGAAAATGTAGTGTTAAATCTGGCTCATATTCAGATCTCAAACCAAGATGTACTAAATTATTAGATGCAGGTTTATCAGCCGAAATAATTTAGAAAGTATTATGGCATGGGTTTTGCTCATAATTTCTTGTGAAAAAATTAATTTTCTTATTTATGGGTCTTTTTACAATATCTTGTAATTCACAAGAATCAAACACTATCACAAAAAAAGAAAGTATTCACCAGTTTGTTCTCACTGATCTTAATGGAGATTCTTTTGATATGTCCTCACTTAAAGGAAAAAAAGTTATGATTGTTAATACAGCATCCAAATGCGGACTAACATATCAATATGAAATTCTAGAAAAAATGTACAACGATCACAAGTCAAATAATTTTGTTATTGTTGGTTTTCCTGCTAATAATTTCCTTTGGCAAGAGCCAGGTACTAACGAGGAGATAGCTAAATTTTGTCTTAAAAATTATGGAGTTACTTTTCCAATGATGGAAAAAATATCCGTAAAAGGATCAGACATGCACCCCTTATACAAATTCCTTACAAAGAAAGCTAAAAATGGTTACAAAGATTCTTCCGTTAAATGGAATTTTAAGAAATATTTAATTAATGAAAATGGTTATCTTGAGAAAATAATTTCTCCAAGAACAAAACCAGATGATCCATCTGTTGTTGAGTGGATTAAAACATAATTAAATGAAAAAAAACAAAGGAGTCGACACAAAATGTGTTCACTCAGGTGATCTAATCGATGACCGATTTAAAGGTGCTACATCGCCTTTGTTCCCTTCTACTGCTTATGATTTTATTGATGTTAATGAAGATAAATATCCAAGATATTTTAATACTCCTAATCAACTAGCATTATCTAAGAAAATTGCTGACTTAGAAAATTCTGAAGATGCTTTACTTTTTGGTTCTGGAATTGCAGCAATCTTTGGTTCTCTATTTAGTTTTATTAAATCAGGTGATCATGTAATATTTCAGTCCTCAATTTATGGAGGAACTTTAAATTTAGTTATTAAGGAATTTAAAAAATTTAATATTAAATATAGTCTTGTAGATAGTTTCGAATTGAAAGATTATGAAAAAGAAATTAAAACAAATACCAAGATTGTTTTTATTGAATCACCTAGTAACCCTTTACTGAAATTAATAGATTTAAAATCAATAGCTGAACTGTGTAAAAAAAATAATTTGATTTCAATTATTGACAATACATTTTCTAGCCCAATTAATCAAAATCCTTCAGACTTTGGAATTGATATTATAATCCATAGTGCTACAAAATATTTAGGAGGGCATAGTGATATTCTAGCAGGAGCTCTTGCATCAAATAAAAAATACATACAAACAATAAAAGAATCATCAATAAATTATGGGGGTAATTTAAGTGATTATACAGTCTGGTTACTTGAAAGAAGTATTAAAACTCTTTCACTTAGGGTTGCTAAGCAAAATGAAAATGCTTTAAAAGTTGCAAAATTTTTATTTGAACATCAAAAGGTGAATTCAGTTAACTACCCTGGGCTAAAGTCTCATCCAGATTATGAGTTGTCACTAACACAAATGAAAGGTTTTGGAGGAATGCTTTCCTTTGAACTCAATGATTTAGATGAAGCTATAAAGTTCACAAGAAAAATTAAATTAATTAAATCAGCCATGAGTCTTGGAGGTGTAGAATCAACAATATGTTCGCCAACTTTGACATCTCATTCAAAAATTTCAAAAGAAGAGAGAGAAAATATAGGTATTTTTGATGGGCTTTTAAGATTTTCAGTTGGTATTGAAGATTTTGAAGATATTAAAAACGATTTAGAACAAGCATTAAGTCAACTATGAGTGTAAAATTAGATATTCTTGCTTTTGGAGCACATCCTGACGATGTTGAACTAGGTTGCGGTGGAACTGTAGCAAAAGAGGTTTCTAAAGGTAAAAAAGTTGGCATAATAGACTTGACAAGAGGAGAGTTAGGAACTAGAGGAAGCGTAGATCTTAGAGATCAAGAATCAAAATTAGCATCAAACGTTCTAGGTTTAGAATTAAGGGAAAATTTAAATTTTAAAGATGGTTTTTTTCAAAATAACGAGTCAAATCAAATTGAAATTATAAAAGTTATTAGGAAATATAGACCTGAAATTGTTTTGTGTAATGCTGAGGATGACAGGCATATAGATCACCCAAAGGCTGCTGAACTGGTCAGTAGTGCTTGTTTTTTAAGTGGACTTAGGAAAATTGAAACAATTGATAATGGCAAAAATCAGTTAGAATGGCGTCCTAAAAATGTTTATCACTATATACAATGGAAGAATTCATCACCTGACTTCCTTGTTGACATCTCTGGATTCATAAGCATAAAATTAGAAGCAATCAAAGCATATTCAAGCCAATTTTATGACCCAAATAGTAATGAACCTGAA
>Ga0255771_1003139_pt1 | contig 15870 bp, 4 predicted proteins | sample 011ome_19_FD_179969 | JGI IMG/M metagenome (GOLD analysis project Ga0255771, IMG submission 179969) | Coastal salt marsh microbial communities from the Groves Creek Marsh, Skidaway Island, Georgia - 011510BT metaG (version 2) | ecosystem: Environmental > Aquatic > Marine > Intertidal zone > Salt...
AACTATTTCATTCATCTGATGACACCCGCATGGCTAAGGATCAGTGGATTGCGTGCGCGACCTGCCACTTCGATGGCGGCTCCGACAACCAGACGTGGCACTTCCCTGATGGCCTGCGCAACACCCCGTCACTGATCACGACCTCGCTAACCGGCCCCTTCCACTGGTCTGGTAATCTCGATGAGGTGCAGGATGTAGAGAACACGATAAGAGAATTACAGGGCGGCGCTGGGCTTGTAAGCGGCGAAGACAACTGCACGCCGTCCTGCGATGGCGCTGAAAAAAATGCAGGACGGTCAGAGGCCCTCGATAATTTAACTGCGTTCATCGCGACCCTGCGTTTTGGCGCCGAGGTGACGGAGGCTAGCGATGCGCCATCACCCGAGCAACGCGGCGAGGCGCTCTTTACGTCCACCGAGCTCAACTGCACCCAGTGTCACCAGCCGCCGCTTTTTACTGATAATCAGAACCACAGTGTGAACCTGATCGAGGGTGTGACTCGTCGCATTAACACCCCAACGCTTCTCAACCTTCGACACTCCGCTCCCTACTACCACGACGGACGATACGGCACGCTTGCCGAAGTTTTACAGGGCCACCCGGGCGATATTGACGGGCAGAATCTGCCGGGACTTGAGGCAGAGCAGCTGGCCGATTTGGTCACGTACTTAGAAAGTTTAGACAAGCCAGACAACCTACGCGCGCTTCCCCTGCTCTCGGGTATCGAGCAGCCTTCGAGGGCAAGCCCACCTAGCGCGGCCGCGGTCATCTCAATTGAGGTCTCTTTCGACGCGTGGGCAGAGTCAGAGGATCTGAAGGGGCAGACGGCAGGGTCCGCGCATCCCGACGGTGGCGACTTGAATGTCGCGTTCACGCACGCATCTAATGTGAGCTTTGATACCTATCTGGTGATCCAGCAGACTGCGACAGGCGCCTACTGGTACTTCGACACGGCTTGGAAGGTCTCGTCGCTTGAAGTCGGCTCCCCATTCGCCCCGCTGATTGAGCACGCAGCGTCCAGCCCAGTCCATGATCACGCCTTGGACCCTCTGGCGGTGGAGACAAGGCACCTAGCAAATGAAGTCTTCGTCCTGCACGCAATAGTGGTCGAGAAGGGCGCGTCTCCCTACGAGATTGACAACTGGCTTAGCTACGACGCGCAGCAGTTCGAGCTTTAGTTACAACGCCCCCCTAAATTAACCCCACCTGCAACAAACTCCGAGGCCCCTCTCGAGCTACTCACTACTCATATGTCCACGCGCTGCTAGCCAACGAGACCCAGTTATTTTCATCATACACGTTCGCTTTTTCCGCAACGAAAATTGCATAGAAAGTATAGGTCCCCTCAACAAGTCCCCCTGGCAAAGGCAGATTGATGACAGGCAAAGTCTCTACAGTAGATAAGTTTATCGCCTCCCTAAAAGGAATGACTTCCCCAATTTCTGAGATCAATCTAGTCTCGCCTAGGCTCAAGTACTGGCCGTTGGGCATCATCAGCACGACGTATAAATCGCCAGTCCCCTGACCACTTATTGCTAAGCTTGCGTCCAGATTCTTTCCCGCGCCCAGGTCAGATCTATCCAGTACCACGTCGAGCGTCGCGTCAAGAGCCTGGGCCCTCTCGGCGCGGACGATTTCGTCACCCTGCAGCACTATCTGCTGCGCCTCATAGTTGCGCTGACCTTTTTGGTCTCGGGTCTCCAAAAGAAAACTGTAAGTGATCGTGTCTACGTTACTACGTGGCATATTGTATAAGTCCACGTCTAGGTTTGGGAAATTCACATGCAATTCTTTTGCATTATAAGAATACTTTAATGACCTTGACTCAGCCTGTGAAAGCACAAAACCTGGCATCACCGTGGTCTGGTTCAGCAGCTGATAGGTAGACGTTGGTTCGCTTTTGAACGAAAAATTAAGCGCCGTGGAGACCGGTAACTGGTTGGGTAGAGGTGTAGCTAATTCTGCTTCCTCGCTCTCTTTGGTCACGGCATAGAATTTATAGGAGTGGACGTCTTTGCTGAGTATTCCCCCCACCGGGTAAGGCGACTCAACAAGCCCAGCTGAAGTCATTCCCCTGTGAGTCACTGTGATATCGACGTCGTAAACGCCCGGCTCAGTAATCTCAAAATTTGTTTCTGGCTCATAAAAGTAGCCAATTTTGTTCGCCGTCCCCTCTATGGTTTTAATCTCGTTAGAGGGCGTAGTCACAACAATTGACACCTCCGAGGGGAGGGTGGGTGCTACGTGACCGGCGAACGCAGCCACGTCCCCGACTTCGAGAATAGAACCTGGACGCACGCCCGTGGGATGGAAAAAGATATCTACCTCCTCCCCCAGTAGCGTCATCAGTGGCCCCCCGCTAGGCCCTCCTGAGGCGCCTTGGAAGGGGGGCATAATTCTGCCACCGGTCTCATCATCTGCCGGCAGGTGGACCCAGAGCGACCCGTAGGCGAGATAATAATTCTCATTGGCCTTAGGCATCCGGTACACACCACCACCGAATATAAATTTGAAGTCGTTTGGGTTGTCTCCCTGAAACCCATTCCCAAGCTGATGATTGTAGGTGTCAGAGAAGCGCCAGTAGTTATCTCTGGTGCTGAGCTGGCCGATATGCTCCCTCACAGAAACACCGGGCCTCTCCGCTGCGTTGTAGTAGTAGGCCCAGTGGTCGTCCGAATCTTCTAACTCGAAGAATGGGTTTATGGAGGAGCCCGTTGCCGTTCTCAGGTCGGTAGTCGAGACAAAGGGGAGGCCGGTGTTATCTAAGTCTAGTCCTGAGTAAATGGAGAGCCGATTAGCTACTCTGTCCCTAAATTCGCCATCCTTATCAAAGATCGTATAAAACGCTGTCATAGCGGAATTACTTCGATCTAACTCCTCGGCAAGCATCCAACTTACGTCGCCGGTTTGGTAGGGTGGTCCCATGTGAGTGTTCGTCTCACCTACTCCCAGGGGGCGTGAGTCAAACACAAACCACTGCCTGTAATTTGTATAGCCCTCCGTCCCCTTAACCCCTCGCATCTCTAGCTCGATGCTGTCTGATTCAACTATTCCGCCCCACGTCCGACTCGCGGCATGGATAACGCCGTCTTTATCCTCGTGACTCGCAAAAACGTCCACTCGGTACTCGCCGGGTGAGCTGAACTTGTACTCTTGATCTCCGCCGTCGTAATACCCGAACCTGTTTGCAAACCCAGTAAATTTCGCTGTTTCAACCAGAGCCGGGTCAGAGTTTGGGTAGTGTGAGATTGTCATCTCAACCTTCGCTGGGACACCCGGCTGGACAATAAGTTGTGGCGAAAAGGAGTCACCGATTTCGAATGGCGTGCCGGGCATGACACCGTGCTCTAAGTCTAACGGCTCTGCTCTTACAACAGTAAAGTCTCCATTTAATGAGTACTCCCTACCCTCCATGTCAAGAACAGTCCCGACTACGTTTATCTTGTACTCCCCGTACTCTTTGAAGACGTAATCAAAATCGTCGGTTAGTGTAGTCAACTTCGTGTACACCTGCGGCGCGGCGCCCCCCATCCCACCGCCCGTGTTATTGAGTATAAATGGCTCATTCATGTAGGTTCCCCTAAATGGCGTGGGGCCGAAACTCGAAACGTTACCCAATGGGTCGACAACCGATACTTCAAGCCGGCCGGAGGGGAATTTGAACTTTATCGGGAGCGGAACCTGGTGGCCCTTAGTAGTCCAGCTCACCAGAGGTATAAATGGCTCGAGGTTGTAGCTGGCACCCTGTTTCCTTCCGGGCATCGAGCCATCGATTAGGAATTTATGCGCGTTAGTGATGATGCCCGGGGTAATGCCAAACGCGCCCGCTCGATTATCTGGCACCGCCCCCCTGGACCCGTTGCTGTACTCATTTAAAAATAAACCAATATCAATGTTCGTCCTGCTCGTGTCCCCTATCTCAAACTCACCGATGCGCCCGTCTAGAACAGAGGTGCTCGGGTCTGAGGTGAAGTTATATGAGAAAACCCTTTCCGAGGAGACGGTGGTATTTATCGAAGATTTTAGGTGTAGTTGGTATCGACCATTTGATAACTGCGATGGGATATCGTAGCTGGCTACAAATTTTGCTCGCCATAGTGTTGAAGAAACCTGCTCAATATCAGAATAAACAATATTACCGATACGCGTGCGATTTACTTCGGGCTCCCCATTGATTGGCAGGCCGCTGACGGTCATATAGTTTGAGGTGTTTTCAGGGTTAGCGGCAACGACCCAGCCGTCTGCCGACACGATTTTTTCGAGATACAGCCCAGATGGCCAAGAGGTACCCCAAGAAATTGAGACATCCTCTAGCGAAGGGCCTACGACGTCTACGGTACCTGTAATTTCGCCCCTGCTCCCTGCCGAGAGTTGAGAGAAATCGAACTCTCCTCGGTACTGCGCAATACCGCCCACTCTCCCGCCAAGTAACCTCGAGTCTGAAGGATTATTAGGCACATGGTTTGTATTTGAGGCGGAATGCTCAGTTGAAAACGCTAGGCTATTTGGTGAATTGAAGGGCGCTCGGATCGTGGTCCCTACGCCTAACTGATAATTATTCCAACCATCAATTTCTGGGCGCTGATAAATCGCATACTCGCTTCCGGGCTGCCCGTTGAGTAGTAATGAGAACGACCCATCGTCTTTAGATGAGCCCCAAGTATAGTGCCCGGTCTGAAGGTTGAGTATGGTTAATGCCATACTCGGCGAGGCGGCGCCTTGACTGCCGCGTATTCTGAGATAGCCCTCCAGCTCATCTGGACTGAAGTCTACCCTTGCAGGATCAATGATTCTTGCCTCTGTTGGATACGAGGAGTACTCATCTTGCGGCGTAATTGTTATCTCCTTTGTTTCACTCGTTACCTCGAACCCAACCCACGCAATATACCGTTCATCACTCACTCCGTTACCAGCGCTCAGACGCGCTCTATATACTCCTTCAGGTAGGTCGTAACTTTTCCGATGAGAGTAGCCACCTGATGGAAATGTCGAAATCGGCAGGATCTGAAGGTCAGTATTAAAAAGACTTACATCTGAAGGTGTCACTGCCTCGAAGATTGTCAGCCAGGGCCCGTATGTTCCTGCGGGTAATTCAGAGTTAATTGTCACTCTGCGTAGGGGGGCTATGTTCAGCTGGACCATAGTGTCCGCAGAGATGTAAATCTGCTTCGGTACGCTCCTCTCAACTCCGCTGGGTAGACTTAACTCTGCATAAATTTCAAGGTTGCCCTCTGCGACTTCTCCTTGGAAGTACCCGCTATCAGAGGCGGTAGCAATTTTTGCACCATTAGCATACACGCTGGCGGGGCTAGGGCCAGTAGTACTCCGCTTGACGTAACCGCTAATTTCAACACCAAAAATAGCGTTCGTTTGTAGAATAAGTATTGATGCAATCAGGGCCTTGATAACTTTCATTCGGATATTCCTGTCGATCGAGTTTCAAGTTTAGTATTCTTCAATATATAAGGAGTGTCTATACCAATTATCAATCGTAAATCGAGGAGTTTAAAACTCTACGCCTATTAGTTATTGATAATTAGCCACAACAAAGTCTTTTAAGGTTTTAGCAAAGCTAATGAACGAGCTCGCATTCGGTATACTGGAAAACACCCACGCACAAAAAAGCCAGCCCCGTTAAGGGCTGGCTTTTCTTTACTCTACTCTTTAATTGTCAAACTGGATTGACTCGCCAAGCCCCTCTATCGAGACTTCCTCCTCTTCAGCCGCCTTGCCCTCTTCAAGCGTCTGCTTCAGAGCCCGACCGTAAGCAATCCGTGCAGTTTGTAGCGCCGCCGCCTGTGCCTGCAGTCGCGCGAGCTCTGAATCTACATACCTCAAGCTGCCTAGCTGCGCCTTTGATTCGTCGGACAGTGAGTCAACGTCGTATTCTTTGTCATCTATTGTAATTGTTGCCATGTGTTTCTCCTTAATAAAAAATTGTCGTGATTCGTGATCAGATCGCGTCGACCCAGGCGAGCTGTTTCGGGAGACAGACAGTTTCAAGGTCGTAGGTATTCACGGCAAATTCGCGAGCGTTTTTCCCTAGCTCCTCCCTGAGTTCTGAATTATCCAAAAGACTGCTCACTGTTTTTGCTAAGCCTTCATGATCAAAGAAATCAACCAGCAGGCCTGTCTCTCCATGCGTGATCGCCTCATGTAGCGGCTGCGTATCACTGGCCACGATCGCGCAGCCCGCACTCATAGCCTCAAGTAGGCTCCAACTCAGCACAAACGGGTAAGTGAGATAGACGTGGACACTTGAGATCTGCATGAGCTTAAGAAAAATGCCGTAGGGCACCTTCCCGACAAAATGCACACGCCTCCAGTCCTCAGCGCTAATCTGCTCCTTAACTTCATCAATAAATATCGTCTTCCAATTTCTGCCACCGTATTTTTCCTGATCAGGTTTTGACCCGTAGCTTACGCCGTCCTCACCGATCAAAATAAATCGAGCGTTAGGTCTGTCTTTTAACAGCTTCGGCAAAGCCCGCATGAAGATGTGGTAGCCGCGGTAGGGTTCTAGATTACGGTTAATAAAGGTGACGACTTCGTCTTCTTTGGAGAGGGTTCTCCCATCAGTCAACGCGATTACTGCCGACCCATCGGGCCTAACGGTAGTGGTGTCGATACCGTCGTGTACCACGGTAATTTTTTCCCGAAAAGACTCGGGGAACGTGCTCGCCTGCCAGTGCGTAGGGCTTATCCCCGCGTCGGCTATGGGGAAGTGGGCACGGTTATTGAGGTTCTTGTGCGCAATTCGGCAAGGCTCGGCGATATCTTCTGAAACGAATTCCGGATCAAAGCCAACATCTGCACCGCTGGCGTGGTAGAAGAACTCACAGTAGATGCCAAGCTTTGCGTCTGGCCAAACCTCTTTAATAAATAGGCTCTCGCCCCAGCCGTGGTGAGCGATGATTTTATCGGGGGTGTAGCCTTCCTCTTTGAGCTTCATCGCGGCCCTAAAGCACGCCTCGCCCCGAATGGTCTTCGTTTCGAAGTCAGCCACCCAGGGGTGGACGTTGGGCGTAGTTCCGCGCGCTGTCTGGTACGCGGTGATCCTGACGCCTTCCCACTCAGTGGGCGCCTGAGTGCCAATAACCAATGCACGCACGCGGTGACCCTGCTTAACCAAGGCCGGCGCGAGGTGTTTGAACTGGCCAGGGAAGTTTTGGTGGATAAACAAGATGTTCATGAGAATGACAGTATCCCCAGCTTGGCTAACCACGCAAGACTTCGCAGCACGTAGGGCTTTCGCGACGGATCTATGTCGACTAAGAGCTCTGAGGCAGGCCTTGGCGTCTCCGACGCGGCGCCGAGTACTTGGTTAATTTCTTCATCGGTGGGAAAGACCAGCTTGGCGTAGTCCACCATGCGAAGTGTTTTTAGTTCAGTAAGTCGCTGTAGAGCGTCCTCACGAGGAAGCAACAAACTTAGCGGCGTATTTACGGTAAGCTGGCCACTGGGATAAGAAGAAAACCCCACGCTGGGGTCTAGCCGTGCTGGCCAGCGCGTTGGCTTTTGTTGGTTTTGATCAGGCCGCTTGCTCAGCGCCTCGGTTGTTTTTTGGCGCTCGGACTGTGCCGCGAGTCGGGTGTCATTGAGCTCAGACCAGAACGCTTCATAGCGGCCAATAATTGTTTTCCAGTCGTATTCAGTGCGTGCACGTTTGCGGCCGGCTTGACCCATCTTCTCGCGAAGGGCTGGGGAGTTAAAAAGCGCAGTGAATGAGGACGCGAGTGCGTTCGCGTCTACTGCAACCAAGGATGAGCTGTGCCCACAGTACATGTCGTAGGTGTCGATGCCCAATGCATGGCGGTGTGACAGATCGCCCAGCAGTCCAGGGGCGGGTGCTAACGTGGGGACCCTAAACCCGTCGACCTCGTGCCTGACTGTGTCCTTGTAGCCATCCCAATCCGTAACGACAACAGGCAGCCCTGCCGCCATGGCTTCAATGGGTGTGATGCCAAAGGTTTCTTGAATGTTGTCTGACAGGGAGCAGAATACATCAGCGCCCGCCCACGCAGTGGTCCGATTCGCCTCTTCTCTACCATCTAGCGTGACAACGCGCACGTTGGGGGCAACCAGTTTGGCTGCGTCCGCAAAGGCATCGCGGATATGATCATTCGCATGCCAGCCGCACTCTACCAGTACGACTTGTTTGCCGCTGTCTACGCTCGCCTTCTGCAGAGCCTGGTACATGGCCAGGGGGTGGGCTTTAGCGTGGAAAGACAGACGGCCCATGTAAACAACAACGAGCGTGTCGTTGTCCGCGCTCAGGTACTCGCGCGCGGAGGTGCGTTGGGTATTCGAATATTCAAAGTCCTTTGTGTGGATTCCCAAAGGAATCACAGGAATTTTTGGTAGAACCAGTTTGGTGGCGCCAAGGCGTTGCTGCATGTCATCTGCTTGGGCCTGTAAGACAGTTTGAACGTTGTGTCTTACTGAGGTCGAAGTACAAATCAGGCCGTCCCAGGGCTGAACGGGCGAGGTGATAAGTGACGCTATGGAGTCCATCGCCCCCGCGGATGAGGTCGTGTGGGTGATTCCACAAAGGCTCCATTTGTCGTCACCGAACAAGCGCCTTTGGTAGGCGTGCTCACCTATTCCGGGGCCTGGGTGATACACAACCCGTGCTTGCTCTGCTAAACCGAGATTATGTTTGGAGAAGGCCTTTATGTGTTCTTTGCGGCCGTACTCTTTGGCCTTCTGATCAAAGTGTTCTGCGTGTGACTGCGCTATAACTTGAGCGTAAATAAAATCAGACTCAGACGCGTAACTGAAGTACCCACGAAGAAAGGATTCACCAGCAGCGTTGCGCCCCATGAGTTTTGGGCCGCCTGTCGAATACGCTTCGGGGTGATAAAAAATTGCTGACATGGTCGGTCTATTTTGTCGAGTTAACACAAAAAAAGCCGGCTAAGAAGCCGGCTTTTTTCTTACAGCTATTGCTTAAGCAAAGTCTGCGAAGTTTGCATTCGTCAGTGTTCCTGCATCAGCCACTCCATCTATGATACCTATGAGGGTGACCTCATCGGCTTCAATGGTAGTGTCTACACCGTCACCTTGAATTCGGAATATGCCCGTGTCGGTGCCGTCACTCGCTGCAACATAGATAACATCGTCTGCGTTAGCCAGAGTAAAGGCTTGCGCTCCCGCAGCAACGCCGTCGAGGTCATCAGTTCTAGCAACGAAAGCTGCCACAGATATCGCGGTTAAGTCAGTGATATCCGTACCACCACCTGCGCCACCTTCGTTATCAAAGACTGTAAACCCGTCAGCAGCAGCGACAGCCCCGCCCGATGCTTCTATTAGAGCCCAACCATCGTCATCGACAGTACCAGCACCAGAACCGTCTACAACGTCAGAAGTACCGGTAAAGTCGATGATGTCGTTACCGACCTCAAACTCGTAGATGGTATCCGTTCCCTCTCCACCAAACGCAATTTGGACCGTGTCAGCATCGGCATCGGTTCCACCGAGAGTGATGCTATCGTTGCCCGCACCACCGGCGACGGTGTCTGCACCATCCTGAGCGTCAATAGTATCCGCGCCAGCACCACCGGTAATCGAATCGTCTCCGGTACCGCTGTCGATGGTGTCGTTACCACCGCCACCGTTTATCGTTTCATCAGCACCATCCGTTCCGTTGATGGTGTCGGCTATGCTAGTGCCCGTTACGGTACCCGCAGCGGCAACGTTAATATCAATGATATCTGCTGAATCATCGAAAGCGTTACCAGTGCTGCCACCGTAGGTGATTGACGCAAAGGTTAGGTTTGATAGATCGATATCTGCACCAGCCGCTACTTCTACCTGAAGTTCTGTTGTGCCGGTCCCAGTCTCGTTTATCGCAACTGTTTGGCCATCTAGCGCAGCACCATCAAGTGTGGCGTCCTTATCTGCAGTGATGACAATCTGCTCGATACCGCTATCGCCTAGATTGCCTCCAACAAGAACAATCGAGCTGAGGTCTAGGTCATCTGTAACCAACAAGGTGTCGGTACCAGCGCCACCGTCGACAATATCTGCATCACCACCATCACCGGTATTGAAGTAGATGAGGTCGTTGCCCGCGCCGGCATCGATATCATCCGCACCGTCACCGGCGTCAATCGAGTCCGCACCACCACCAGCAATGATCGTATCAGCGCCAGCACCTGAGCTAACAGTGTCATTACCAGAACCACCAGTAATATCATCTGCCCCGCTGCCAGTAGTGACACTGTGACCAGTTAGACCGGAAACTGTGTTGCCTACAGTAATAGTCATGGCGTTGTCGATATTTGTACCGAAATCAAGAACAGTCGCGCCAATCGCTGCAGAAGCATCGATTTCTGTGACGTTAATGTCCGCGTCAGCCGCTGTGATGTTAAAGGTACCCAAACCTGACAATGTGATTAGATCCATGGTCTGAGCCGTTCCATTAGATTCCTCTGTCAGAGTAATATCGATCGTACTACCCAAACCACCAGTGAGATTCATCGAGGTAGTAATGTTAGTTCCGACTGAATTGGTACCCTTAAAGATTAGACTACTCACAGTAATGTCTGACGAGTTGGCAGCAGTTGCTGTCAACGTGGTCAGATAATTCACGTCTAGAGCCGCTACAGTGATGTCATAATCACCGTCATCGGCGCCACCGTCAGCTGTCAAATTCACAGCTACGTTAGCGGTTGACGTCATGGTGTTACCCACTGCTACAGAGACATCTCCCTCTGAAGAGTCGATATTAATAGTAGTGGCGTCGTCCGCACCGAACGCACCGGTCTGAGTAAGTCCCTGTGATGTCGCGACTACCGTCACAGTCGTCGCACTATCAGCTGTTACTGCGTCAACCGAGTTTGCTGCGGCACCGCCTGAGGACAGAGTGAAGCTTCCCGCGTTGTTGGCCACCGTGATATTACCGATGTCAACTGCGCCAGCACTGTCAGCAACTGTTACCGTGTGAGCAGAATCAGAGTTCGTATCGTAGCTCAAGGTGGTTGTATAGGTAGTCGCATCCGGCTCCGCTAGAATAACGCTGGCAATATCGGTCGACATCTTGGTCACAGCGCCGTTGGCTGACCCATCTTCGATTGTCAGTCTAGTAATACCTGTAGCATTGCGCAGATCCAAAGTACCAGCGGCCGTGTAATTTACCGTTAGTCTCTCGACACCTGTTATGCTTGCTGGCCGCGTAATAGAGGTGTCGGCAATAGTAGCAGTCATACTGTCGGTGCCCTCACCCCCGTCGATTGAGTCGTTAGTCGACAGATAAGTTGATGCAACTATCGAATCGTTACCGGCGCCACCGTCAACAGTGTCACTACCAACCCCGCCAAGAGTAAGCGTATCTACACCATCTCCACCGTTGATCACGTCATCACCAGCGCTGCCAGTAATGGAGTCATTACCTTCACCACCATCCAGTGAGTCGTTGCCAGAACCGCCAACGATGCTGTCGTTACCAGTGCCACCGTCGATGGTGTCGTTTCCTGTACCACCCTCGAGAGTATCTGCGCCGGCATTACCCGTGATTGTGTCGGCAACGGAGCCGCCAACCAATGAGTCGCCTGCTGAGCCGCCTGTTAAGGTAGTAGCGACTGAAGTATTACCCGCGGCCACGTCTAACTTTCCGCTTGACGCCTCCGCATTGACGATCAAGCTAGCTCCTGAGCCGTCAACGTTCGCGTCACTGATTGTCACAATCGCGGACTCTGTCACGGTAACTTCGACGTCACCTGAGGCAGTGAAGCCGGCGAAGTCAATTTCACCCTGTCCCGATACAGTAACATCAGCATCAACAACTGTGATGGTGCCTTGGTCGATGTCGTCTGTTCCTACGTTGCCATCAGTAGTGTTGGTAACGTAAGTCGCCGAGAGCGAGCCATAGGTATTAGTGATCGCGCCGATGTCCATCTGTGAGCCGACACCTGCGTTCGCGGTGAGCGTCATAGCCAGGTCTGTAGTGCTATTCACGGTACTGTCAGCAAATATTGCACCGAGGTTAGCAATTACGCCCGTGCCTGAAGAGGTCACATTCACGTTCGCTAAGAGCTCTGCGTTATTCGCAGTAGCATTCGTACCGATCTGCCCGATCGTAGCATTGGCACCGCTCGCAGTGAGGGTGACGCTCGTTAGGCCGTCGGCGTCCGCAACAGTGCCTACAGTTGCCGTAGCGCCAGTAGTGCTTGTTGTAACTACGAGTGCTGTGAGCTCATCGGAACCAGTCACGTTGCCCGTTCCAAGAGTATTACCCGCAACGCTGGCGCCAGTCACCGTCAGCGTACCGGTGGTATCTGTGCTGTCCAGGGCAAGGCTCGCACCTGAGGTATCAGCTGCGGCGGAGCCGTTAGTAATGGTCACGTTTACTGCATCTGTAACGCTAACAGCTCGGTTACCATTATTCGCCTTGTAGTCTAACGTCAGGCTACCGCCGGTGATTGCATTAATGGTGTTAACGACATTATCGTCATTGATTTCAACTTCGGCACCATCAGCCACATCAACCAATGTTAGTGTCTCTCCCGCGTCACCTGTAACCGTGATCTTCGAGGCAGAGCCAGTCGCGAACTCCTTTCCAGTAACATCTTCATCGAGCACCAAGTACTCAACTCCCGTCAGCGAGCCCGAGTAATCTGCTTGCACCGTGGCCGTGAGCGTGTCGATACCGTCACCGCCATCGATGTTATCGTAAGCGTTGAGAGTCGTACCCATCACTATGCGGTCATTACCAGCGCCAGCGTCGATGGTATCGTTACCGCCGCCTGCGGTAATGGAGTCATTTCCGTCCCCACCAATCAGGCTGTCGGCCGAGGTGCCGCCGATGATGGTATCCGCTCCGGCCCCTCCATCAACAACCGCACGGAATCCGGTTGCGGAGTTACCGACAGTGATGTCATCAGCACCTGTACCACCAGTGACCGTCACGTTGTGAGTTGAGGTCGTCGTAAAATCAAGGTCGCCCGTTAGATCGGTGGCAGTAATAGACGTATCACCCTCAGCATCTGAGGTTGTGACAGTCACGTCGCCTGAACCAGCAAGCGTCATCGTCAGAGTAGATCCGGCGTCGAGATCACCGAACGAGGCCGCCCCTTCACCGCTCTTGGTTACCGTGATCTCTTGGGAAGTCACGGCATTTGTAATTGTGGATGCACCATCACCAGAGACGGTGATAGTCGCCGTACCTGGTGCGTTAGCAATGCTGTCCAGAGTGATGGAAGATGCAACCAGTGCCGAATCCTCGCCACTCGCCGACAACGTCACCGTCATGTCGTTGTCTGTTACACCGTCCACGTTATCGGCAAAAATCTCAGCTGTGCTAACTTGCGCGCCGGCTGTGGCAGTAACAGAGACCGTCGCAAGCTCTTCCGCAGAGCCTGACACACCGGCAGCTCCGCCGATTTCTGCGAGAGTAACGTCACCGCCAGCTGCGATAATTGTCAGCGATGTCAGCGAGTCAGCGTCTGCCATGTCGTCGGCAACGATGTCGCCATCAGCTTCATTAGTTGAGACCGTAAGTGATGTTAGCTTATCTGTGCCATCAATAGTGGTGACTGTTAGGTCTTCAGTGCCAGTACCGCCCGCGGTGAGCGTCAGCGCGGTAGTATCTACTGCGTCTAACGTAATCACTCCGAAGCTCGCGGCGGCCGCTGCACCAACGATGCTGACGCTAGCTGCATCAGTCACGGTCACTGCTCCACCGGCAACTGCGGAGTACACCGCGAGGGTTGCCCCCGCGGTCGTGTCGACTGTCAGATCGTCGCCAGCCTCTTGAGAAACGACTGTTCCTCCACCGAAACCGCTAAGAACTAGGTTTGCATCGTCACTGTCCGAGCTCCATGTCACATAGTTCACGTCAGTAGCGAGAGCAAAGCTCACAGTGGCAGTACCACCTGATGAGTTATCCACCGTTAACTTTTCAACGCTCGTCAATGCTGGAACTGTAGTCGCAGCCCCAAGTTCAATTGACGCAGTGTCTGTGCCATCGCCACCATCGATAGCGTCAGCAGAGGTCAAATTTGTGCCCAACACGATAGTGTCGTTACCAGCACCGCCATCAACGCTATCAACCCCCGAGCCAATAGTCAGGGTGTCGTTACCAGCACCGCCATCGAGAGTATCGTTGCCAGCGCCGCCATCCAGGTCATCGTTACCAGCACCACCGGTGAGTGCATCAGCACCCTCACCACCGTCTACAGAGTCGTTGCCCGTGTTACCTGTGAACGTGTCGTCACCAGCGCCGCCGTCAACTTCCATTCCACCGGTACCTGCGGTGATCGTCATGTTCGCTAGAGAGGCATTTGCTGTCGCGCCCACACTTATTGCTCCAGTTGACGCAGAAGCGTCGATTGACGCGAGTAACGTGTTAGACGCAAGGTTTGTAATTGTTAAATCTTCGTCACCTGTAATAGTCAGTGATGTCGCATCCGGAGCTGTTAGTGTGCCAACAGTAGTCGCGGCCGTTGAAGAGTCAATTGTGATACTCTCCTCGTGTGTGAGAGTTAGGCTAGTTTGGTCTGATCCGCGAGCCTTGACTGTTAGCGCGTCCGCGTCTGTATCTGTGCTACGGTCGAGAGCGACCGTGCCAGTATTCGCAGCAAGCGTCGATCTATTCAGATTAAGAGTGGTAACGCTTGCAGGAGCATCTCTAAAGGTGACGCTGGCAGCTCCAGCTACATCGATAGTCACGGTTGCAAATTCGTTACCTGAAAGATAATCAAAGTCTTGTGTCAGAGCTGCGTCAGCAACGAAAGACTCAAATCCGCTGACGGTCGCACCAACTCCGGCCGCGCTAGTAGTCCGGAGTGTGTCAACACCATCTCCTCCAGCGACTGAGTCGTCGGCGCCGAGCGCAATTGTCACAGTGTCATTACCAGCACCACCGTCAACATCTATGTTGCTGCCAGTGTGTCCGCTGACGTCAAGCGAGTCGTCTCCTGAACCACCTTTTACAGTCAAATCTGTAGAACCAAGACCTGACTGATTACCGGTTACTAAAGTGAGGTCGCCTGTGGCGGCTGAACCGTCGATGCTTCGGACATAAACCATGCTGTTACCGGCGAGGGAAGAGGACGTAAAGTCACCTGATCCTGTAAATGTAAGGTAACCAGCGGATGTTGCCGACAGAGCTGCGTTGTTAGCGGTGCCTATTGAATTGATCGTAAGCGCCTCAACGCCCGCGACAGTAAGTCCTAGACCACCTGTTAAGTTTGCAAGACTTACAGTTGCGCTGTCTGCAGCACCTGCCACATCGTTATACGAAATCGTATGAGCAACAGCGGAATCAGCAATAGCAACCGCGACAGCTTTACTTATCCCAGTTAGTGTGAATGAGCCCGTTGAGCCAACCAAGTTAACGGTTTCTACACCCGTGGCATTACTTAGACCAAGTGTCGCGTTTGCATTCGCGCCTGCATTAATTGTTTCGATGCCTGAAATCGAAGTAGGTGTAACCGAAGCGGAGATGAATGCATTCAGCGTGTCGCTGCCTTCGCCACCTGCCAACCTATCAAGCGTATTGAGTGTTTGCTGACCACCCGCTGTTAACGAAGCATCAAACGTGTCGTCGCCCAGACCGCCAGTAAAATTGTTAACTGTAGTGGTTAGCTCGAAGGCCTTGGGTGCAGACGCAGCAGCAGCCTCATCAGCAGCGGCCTTATCAGCAGCGGCCTTATCAGCGGCGGCCTTATCAGCAGCGGCCTTCTCTTCAGCGGCTTTGGCAGCGGCGGCGTCAGCGGCAGCCTTCTCTTCAGCGGCTTTGGCAGCGGCGGCGTCAGCGGCAGCCTTCTCTTCAGCAGCGGTCTGGGCTGCAATTCCAGAGTAGCCAGCAGCAAATGCAGCCTTGGCAGCGGTTAGCGTGGCGGCGTCGCTAGTCACGCCTTCAACGGC
>Ga0255771_1003155_pt1 | contig 15829 bp, 9 predicted proteins | sample 011ome_19_FD_179969 | JGI IMG/M metagenome (GOLD analysis project Ga0255771, IMG submission 179969) | Coastal salt marsh microbial communities from the Groves Creek Marsh, Skidaway Island, Georgia - 011510BT metaG (version 2) | ecosystem: Environmental > Aquatic > Marine > Intertidal zone > Salt...
TTTCCCTCTCTCTCTCTCTCTCCTAAACAAAACTCACAGCGAGTATAAGAAAATGCTCAAGAGACAAAAAGCGGAGGAAGAGAAAGCCGCCAAAGCTGCCGCCAAGGTACGATTTTTCAGTAGTTGAAGCCCTGTTTTATTTTCGTTTTTTCAAACTCTCGTCTCTCTCTCTCTCTCTTCTGTTTACTCGTATTTGTTTGTTTTCCAGACGAGAAGCGAGACTAAAAACATTTCTCTCTTCCAAAACAAACACACACACACACACACACACAAAACACAAAACACAAAACGCAGGCGGAAAGAGAAAAGAATCAACCGGCGAAGACGAAATCCGCGGAAGATTCCGAGGCTGATTTAGACCCGACGCAATACACGGAGAACAGAATCAAGCAAGTCGTCGCACAGAAGCAAGCGGGCGGACATCCGTACCCGCACAAGTTTCACGTCTCCATGCAGTTGAAAGACTTCATCGCGAAGTATGAATCCGTCACGACGGCTGGCGAACAGTTGGACGATGAAGTCAGTTTGGCCGGGAGAATCATGAATAAGAGAGCGAGTGGGAACTCGTTGATCTTTTACGATTTGTGCGCGGAAGGATTGAAGGTCCAAGTGACGGCGGAGGCGCAAGCGGCGGAAAGTTTGGAAGATTTTAAGGCGACTCACGAGAGAACGAGAAGAGGCGATATTGTCGGGGTGAGAGGGAAACCAGGGAAGACGAGAAAAGGGCAGTTGTCGTTGTTTCCGTCCGTCACGCAAATTTTGACGCCGTGCTTGCACATGCTTCCAAGAACAGAAGGTTCTGGATTGAAGGATCAAGAGACGAGATACCGCATGCGCTTTTTGGATTTGATCATGAACAACAACGTTCGTGATACGTTCATCATGCGATCGAATATCATTCGCTACGTGAGAAAGTACTTGGACGAAAGAGATTTCGTTGAAGTGGAAACGCCGATGATGAACATGATTGCCGGTGGCGCCACAGCGAAACCGTTCATTACGCATCACAACGATTTGAACATGACGTTGTTTATGCGTATCGCACCGGAATTGTACTTGAAAGAATTAGTCGTCGGTGGTATGGAGCGCGTGTATGAAATCGGTCGTCAATTCAGAAATGAAGGCATTGACATGACGCACAACCCGGAATTTACGACGTGTGAATTTTACCAAGCGTACGCCGATTACGAAGATTTGATGAAGATGACGGAAGAAATCATTAGTGGTATGGTGAAGGAATTGACGGGATCTTACGTCATTCAATACCACGCGAACGGACCGGACGAGGAACCGGTTACGATTGATTTTACCCCACCGTTTAGACGCATTTCGATGGTTTCTGGTTTGGAGGAAGCTTTGAACATCAAGTTCCCGGAGGAAGGCTTTGGCTCTCAAGAGTGCGAAGACTTCTTGAAGAAAACTTTGAAAGATTTGGACATCACGGACTTGCCGTTGCCGCACACCACGGCACGCATGCTCGATAAGCTCGTCGGCGATTATTTGGAGGAGCAATTGGTGAACCCAGGCTTCATTTGCGATCACCCGCAAATCATGTCGCCCTTGGCCAAATACCACAGATCTCTCCCGGGCATGACTGAACGCTTCGAACTCTTCGTGAACAAGAGAGAGTTATGCAACGCGTACACGGAGTTGAACGACCCGATCGATCAAAGAGAACGATTTGCGGAACAAGCTAAAGCCAAATCGTCCGGTGATGACGAAGCGATGCTTATCGACGAAATGTTTGTGACGAGTTTGGAGTACGGTTTGCCGCCGACGGGCGGTTGGGGATTGGGCATCGATCGATTGACGATGATGCTCGCAGATCACAACACCATCAAGGAAGTTTTATTGTTTCCGATGATGAAGCCAGACACCACAGGTCAACAAGTTGCGGACGACATGAAGAAATTATCTGTTAAAGGAGACGGTGCGTAAAATTTTTTCGGTTTGTTCGTTTGTTCTTGTTGTCGTTTTGTCTCTTTTTGTGTGATGAGAAGGAAAAACTCACCAAAACTTTTTTTTTCCATCCACTCCCTCACTCAGATAAAAAAGAGAAGCCGGCCCCTACTGCTGCCAAACACGAAAAGAAAGAGCACGGTAAGCCGTTAACGCACGACGAACCGACCTCTGACGAGTGGGCTACGGGTGCGCACGGCAGAGCCGCTGGTGCTCTCGAGACGAAAGAGTGGAGCGAAACGATGTACACGGCTCCAAACTGAGAAAAAAACTATCTATTACCCAGTATTAATACCATAGCCAAATAATATTCACATATACCAAGTATCTTTTATCTTCTTCTTCTTCTAAATTACAAATGTGTGTATTACGACTAATGTTCCACCGCCAACGGAATGGAATGAGCTAAAAGAAATTTCCTACTATATATATTGTTGTTGAACTTATTTCGCTTTTCGCTTCGAAATGATGAAACGCACGAACCTCAACGCTCTAAAATATACCTGCGTTTACTTCTTCTTTTGCGACTTTCCTCTCGTGATGGTCTTCGCTTCACCCGCTTCGCTCTTGCCATCCATGGTCTCGACGAACGACAAATCACCCAAATCGCCGTATTTGTCCCCGAATCGAGTGACTTGACCGACATCCGTCATGATCGCCCCTTTCTTCCCTTGGAAAAACGGGTGGTTTCCAGACCAAATATCCACGACGTATTCTGCTTGGGTACCACCGACGGTCATCACCTCTTGTCCGTTGCAAATAACCTTCGCCTCTTGGAAAAATTCTGGTTGCACCGCCTTTTCGCCTTTCACTCGTTTCACTTTTTTACCTAAGTCTTGGTTTTCAGCCATGCATACCGTGGACTTTGCAATCTGTTTTCATATTTAAGAAGAGAGATGATGATGAATGGATAAGCGAGAGGACGTAAAAAGTTGAGGTTTTTAAGCGGAAGGAGGACAAATCCAGAGCCTCTTCGGACCTTCCGTCGGACGCAATAAGCCCGCTCGCGAAGCGACAGAGACGCAACGGCGTCTATTTAGTCGCGAACGCTTTCTTTTCAAACCCATTTCCGGGTTGAAACGAAAGATGCGTCCATCTCGCGACCGACAAAACCGGTCGTTTTTTTCCGCGCGCGCGCGAAAAGCACCGGGAAAACAGTGGCACGTCGTCGTCGTCGCCATCTCCGCCCGGGGTGAAAAAAAAAACAAAAAAAGGAAAAAAAACGCGCGCTTTCGCGACGTGTCTGCGCGGGGGTTTACTCACCTTGCCGTTCGAAGTGCGCGCCGGAGCGGCGAAATTCGCAACTTGAGTGGTTCTGAGAGACGTGGATGCGGAGAACATTTTTTATTCGCGTGTCGCGTGTGCTCGTTTTCTAACGGATTTCGTCTCGACCCCGAGAGAGATTTTATCGCCAACTCACTCACTCAAGGTCCCTGTTTTTTTCGTTTTTTTCGCGACCAAACTTCTTCACTCCTTTTTTCGCCCTTGCGCCCCTTTTGCGTGTGTGTACACTATTATATTACTTTTATATTATTTTGCAAAAGAGAGAAGAGAAGAGAGAGAAAACGGATCATTCATCGTCGTCATCATCATGGCGACGGTCGGGGAGAATAACAACACTCCCAAACTGGCGGAGAATAACAACAACGGAGTCGGAGGAGGAGGAGGAAAAGTGAGAAAGAGAGAGTACGGGGAAAATGAGGAGTTGGAGAATTATTATCGCCAAGACAATAATTGTCCCACGACGAATAACGATAACACGAATAACGATCAACAACAACAACAACAACAACAGAGAGGAAACATGTCCACCTCGTCATCAATGCAAATAGTCGGTGGATTTAAACGATTACGAACCGGGGACGCGTACGCTCGACGATTGATCGACGTCAGAGGGTTTGAAATGTCCCACTCGCAACTCGGAGAGTTGGCGAGATTTATAGATCTCTTACCCAGGAGTTTAGAACCGACCATCGCGCAGATATTAGAGGAGTGTTTGTCCATCGACGATGCGATCGTGCAATTGTCAAGCTTACAAACGACAACGAGTGGTGGTGGAAACACACCGACTGTTACTGGAAATGGTGGAGGTCAATACCAGTACGGCGGCGCAGCGTGCTCTACACACGACACAAACGGGTGCGAGTCCGAGGTAGTCGCAGAGGCGAGAGATTTGGCGCTGAGGACATCGCAGGAGGATTTGACATCGCCGCAAAGATTATCGTATGAAACTAGAATCCCAGATGGGGCAGACAGAACGACGCCAGCGACGTCGGAAAATGGAGCGCAACATCATCACCGTAGCACGAACACGAACAACGCAAACGTCGCGTTTAGAAGTAACAAGACGAGCCTAGACGCCGGCGAGTGGGTTTCCGCTTTAGTCCGAGAAATGCAAAGCGCTTCGAGTGTGAGCGATGCGGAGCATCGGGCGACGAACGTTTTGAGGGCTTTCGAGGAATCCACGCGGGAACAAGCTGAAATAGAAATCAAGAGGATCCGAAAACAGAACGAACTGCTCAAAAGGGCGGTGACTATTCAAAACGCGCGGTTGAAGCAAAGCGGCGATGCGCAGACGCTGAAAAGACAAGTTGCAGAGCTCCAAAACATGTGCCAATCGTACGAAGAGCAATTAGCGACGGCGCAGAGGAATAATTACTCGCTAGGTGTGCACTTGAGAGAGGCGATGATGAATAACGGCAACGGAAATAACCCAAACGGCGGACCCGGAGGCAGTCCTTTTGGCGATCCCAACAGAGATGTATTTTAGAAGAAAAAAGAGAGAAAGAAAGAGAAAGAAAGAAAGACCGTGAACAATGGTCTTTCCAATTGTTGTAAAGCACAAGCACTGTAACGAATGTATAATCTATAAAATCTATGCCAACTACCCTAGTATTATATTCTATATCTTTTCTTCTAACCAGCTCGCGAGTGCTGTATGTGCTTTTCTATAATGTTCTAGCTCCCGATCATCTCGAAGGCGTCCCTCACCTTTCAGCCGTTCGAGTACATCTATTCGCTCTTTAGCGTAGTCTCGCCGGTTGATTGCGTACGCTTTAACGTTTGAACTCTTTCTTTCTTCTTGCAACTTCCCCAACCATAAATCTAGCACCGAAAGCTTCTCTTCTTCGCTCGTTGTCTTCTTCTTCTTCGTGCACTTTAGAATAACGTGAGCGTTGGCGTTCTCTACGACTAAAGACTCTTTCTCTATGCACCATTCGTTTCTCCACAACCACTCGCGAAATTCAACGAGCTCACCCGCGGGTGGATTTAAAACTAGCGTGTGTATGCTGCTCTTTCGTTCTCCGCCAGAGATTATTTTACGTATGAGTTTGGTACCCATCCCGGCAAGGATTACCACGTCTAAATTCTCTTCCATCACGCCATCTAACCCATCTCCGAGGCGAAATTCAATTCTATTCTTCGTTCTTTGCCCTTCTTCTATCGCGTTTTCGAGAAAAATCTTTAAACAATCTTTCGCGTATTTCACTTCGTTTTCGCTCCTGTCTATGCCTATAACTGTCTTGACGCCAAGAGAGTACAAAAGCAACGACATTTGCCCGTGACCACAGCCGACATCGACGACGACGATATCTTTTCCACTTTCGAGCGCGTAATTAACGATAGTCTCTGCCCTGTTCGCGCGGTTTCGCGCGATATTATCATCACAATCATAATCGTAATCATCATCATCCAAAAGGGGGGGCGTCGTCTTCTCCAACTTAAAACGTTGCACGTGCCTTGAAAACGCGCTCTTGTTGGTACGAGGATAATACCGACGCCACGGCGGTGGCGACGTCGACGACGACGATGAAAAAGAGGGAAAACAAGAAGACGCGCGCGTCATCGCGCGATGTGTTCTTCTCAGTGCACGAGTCCACATCCTCGTCGTTGTCGTCGCCGTCATCGCGAAAAAACGTACAACCGTCGTCACACAAATCAGCTCTGAAAAGTGGAAAGGGCGAGAGAAGAAAAAACGCAGGAAAGCTGAGTGAAAAAGCTGAAATCCAGAAAACGAGAAAACAGAAAAGGCCGAGGGGGGGAAGAGATTCAAAAAAATTTCTCTCCAAAATTCCCCATAAACACACACACCACGCACACACACACAACAGAAACGATGGCGACACAACAACAACAATCGCAGATGCAGATGCAGAAAACCTCGCAAAACATCACGTTACGTGGGAGCACGGAAATCGTGACCGAGTTTTTCGGCTATGCGGTCAATTCGATTCTCTATCAGAGAGGTTTGTACCCACCGTCCACGTTCGAGGTGAAGAAGAAATACGGTTTAGGCATGCTCGTGTCCTCGGACGAGGAGATCAAAACGTATTTAGTTTCAGTTTTAGATCAAATCAACGAGTGGTTGATCGAGAAGAAGTTGGAGAAGTTAGTTTTGGTGATTAGCTCGGTGAGAACGAGAGAGACGGTGGAGAGATGGGTGTTTGATATAGAAACGGATTCTGAGATTGGACTGGAGGAAGACGAGGAGAACGTGAAACCACCAAACAACGGGGCAGAAGAGAAGAACAAAAAATACGAAAAATCAAAACAAGACATTACGAACGAAATAGCTGCGATTATGCGTCAAATAGCGGCATCGGTGACATTTTTACCGTTACTTGAAGATGAATGTTCGTTCGATTTAATCGTGTATACGAATAAGGATTCAGAGACGCCGCAGGAATGGGAGGAGAGCGACCCGAGATTTATCCGCAACGCCGAAACTGTCAAGTTACGGAGCTTTTCGACGAAAGTGCACTCGGTCGAGGCAGCGGTGGCGTATAAAGCGGAGAGTCCATTGAACGTGTAACAAGAATAACAACAACAATAACAGCAAGAGTAATAATAACCAGACACGCAAGCAAGTGAGAAGGAGAGATACTAGAAGACAAATGCCGATGGCAAAAAGAGAAAGATATACAGAGAGTTTTTGTTTTGATGGATTTGTTTATTTTATTTCAATTGTTTTTAGTATATAGTATTCATCGCCAATTAGAATTGACATGTATGCTGCTGCTTATCTGGCGACTTGGACGGCACCAACTTCCGCATTCGAGGCTTCCGGCGTTTGCGCCTCAGACGGCGGAACGATTTGCCAGAATTGCTCCTTCATATTTGCCCAGTCCGCTAAGATGGCCTTGCCCTTCGCGGATCCCGTCTTCTCGACGTGTTCAGCAATCAAGTCTTTGCATTGCTTTTCACCAGCTTCGGTGCAAATGCGTTGCATGACGACGATCTCACCGTTCACCTTTGACTCAAACGTGCTGTCTTCGTCGAGAAAATAACCGATGCCGCCAGTCATACCGGCACCAACGTTTCTACCAACTCTACCTAAGCAGACAACCACACCACCAGTCATGTACTCGCAAGCGTGGTCGCCACATCCTTCGACGACAGTTTGCCCCAAGGAGTTTCTCACGGCAAATCGTTCGCCAGCTCTACCATTGATGAAGACCTTACCGCCCGTAGCACCGTACAAGCAAGTGTTACCGGCGATGGTGGAGTCTTCAGCCTTGAACCCAGCATCGGGCGGCGGCATAATCGAAACAGTACCACCACTCATCGATTTGCAAACGTAATCGTTCGCTTCACCGACGAGCTGGACGTCCATGCCACCGACGACAAACGCACCGAAGGATTGACCACCGGCGCCTTCTAACTTGATCGTCAATTTGCCCTTGAACCCATCGTCACCATACTGTTTCGCAATGTTACCAGCGATTCTCGCCATAGCGGCGCGATCTTCGTTGACAATCTTCGACGAAACCGTGTGCGTACCCTGCGTTTCGATGCACTTCTTGACGCCGGCATCGGCGAGCAAAATGTCATCGAGCAATTCGCCATCATCGTGCACTTTTTGGTTGATTCTCGCATTGGACGAACCAGCCTTCCCAGAGGACGTCGTCAAGAGAGACAAGTCTAAGTGGTTCGTCTTCGGATCATTTTGTTCTTTTTGTTTGAGCAAATCGTTTCTGCCAATGACTTCGTCGAGAGACTTGTAACCCATTTCGGCGAGGATGACTCTTACTTCTTCAGCCGCAAAGATGAAAAAGTTCACCAAGTCACTTGGCGCACCCGGGAATCTAGCTCTCAATTCTTCTCTTTGGGTCGCAACGCCAACCGGGCAGTTGTTCGTGTGGCAAATTCTCGCCATGACGCAACCAGTTGCAATCATGGCAACCGTACCAAAGCCAAATTCATCCGCACCCATCAACGCCCATTGCATGACATCGAGACCAGATCGGCAACCGCCATCTGCTCTTAAAACGACACGCTCTCTCAAGCCGTTCTCAACCAACGTTCTGTGAGACTCAACGAGACCAAGCTCAACTGGGCCACCGGCGTGCTTAATAGAAGATAATGGAGAAGCACCAGTACCACCGTCACCACCAGAAATTTGGATGATGTCCGCGTTCGCTTTGGCGACGCCAGACGCTACGGTTCCGATACCCGCTTGTCCGACGAGTTTCACCGAAACCTTAGCTTCCGGGTTAACCGCGTGCAAGTCGTAAATAAGCTGAGCTAAATCCTCAATGGAGTAAATGTCGTGGTGCGGCGGCGGAGAAATCAACGGCACACCAGCTTTGGATTTTCTCAACCAGGCGATGTACGGAGAGACTTTTTTGCCCGGCAACTGCCCGCCTTCTCCCGGTTTGGCACCTTGCGCAACCTTGATTTCGTGTTGGTTGGAGGACATCAAAAATGAAGTCGTGACGCCAAACCGACCAGAGGCAACTTGCTTGATGGCAGATGACGCGACGTCACCATTCTTCAACCCTTTCAAGTACGGGAACGACTCTGTGGAGCCGTCGGACTTCGCGTCCGAGATCGGGATAAATCGCTTCGGATCTTCACCACCTTCACCAGAGTTAGACTTACCGCCGATTCTGTTCATGGCGACCGCAATTGCTTCGTGGCACTCTTGAGAAATGGCACCCAAAGACATACCACCGGTGCAGAATCGAGAGGCAATGTCCGCCGCGGATTCAACCTCAGAGATATCGATCGGCTTACGGTCGGAAACAATGTCGAGACGATCTCTCAAGCAAGTTGCCGGACGCGTGTTTCGGTGTTCTTCATATAACTTGTAGGATTCGGCATCTGGGGCATCGCCACCTAAACCGATAGCTTTGTGCAAAAGCTTGGACATTTCTTGGTTGTTACCGTGGTATTCGCCATTGGGCTTGACTTGGTACATGCCAGAAATCTTGAGCTTGTCCATGGTTTCGGATTCACCCGGGAACGCAGAGTCGACGAACATTTTTGTCTCTGCGGCGAGTTCGTCCAAAGTCAAACCGCCGATTCTAGAAACCGTGCCTTTGAAGGCGACATCAATGAGTTCTGGTCCAATACCGTAGGCCTCAAAGATTTGCGCACCGTGGTACGACGTGATGAGAGAGATGCCCATTTTCGAAAGAATCTTCTTCAAACCTTTGTTGATGGCGTTCTTCAAGTTTCTTTGAACGTCTTGCTGGGACATGAGCGGAAGTTTACCAGTGCTCATTTGCTTTTCAACCTTGGAGGAAGCTCTCCACTTTCTCGCAGTTTCCAAAGCCAACCACGGGCACACGGCCGAGGCACCATAGCCAATCAACACCGCAAAGTGATGCGTGGAAAACGCCGACGCAGACTCAACAACGATTGACGCCTTGGAGCGCAAACCAACCTTGATCAAGTGGTGGTGGACGGCACCGACAGCCAAGAGCGACGGAATCGCCGGAGAATCCGGACCCTCATCAGGCTTATCGGTGATGACGATGCACTCAGAGCCTTTTTGGACAGCTTCGGCGCACTCTTGGCACAACTTGTCCAAACCAGCCTTCAAACCCCCGGCGCCGTTGGTGTATCGCGCCTTGATCGTCGCCGTCTTCAAATGCGGGTGATTTTGGATGACAGTCAAATCTGAATCAAACAAGAACGGGCTCGACAAAGCAACCGCCGGAGCGTCATCCGAGGAGACGTCTAACAAGTTGCCCTTGGCACCCAAAGTAGTCTCCAAAGACATGACCAACCCTTCTCTCAACGGATCAATCGCCGGGTTAGTAACTTGAGCGAATCTTTGCTTGAAGTAATCGTAGAGCAAGCGTGGTCTCGAAGAGATGACTGGTACGGGAGTGTCATCACCCATCGACCACGTCGGTTCAATACCTTCTTGCGCCATGGATTCAACAATCATGGAAACATCTTCGGAAGCGTAACCCGCTCTAGCTTGGGACTCAATGAAGGAAACGTCGTCCATCGTCGGTTCCGGTAAGGGTGGGCACGATTTCAAGCGATGAATGTTGTTCAACCACTTGCCGTACGGGCGCGCCGAGGAAACTTCCTTGGAAATTTCCTCGTTCTCTTTGAACGTGCCGTTTTCCAAGTCGACGCAGATCATCGTACCCGGACCCAAACGTCCTTTCTTGACGACGTTCGGCGCGTTAGACATAATATCGTTCAAAACGCCAACCTCAGACGCGACATAAATGTAATCATCCGAGGTTTGCCAGAATCTCGCCGGTCTCAAACCGTTTCTGTCCAAGCGGCAGCCAACCTTCTTACCGTCAGAAAAGACCAACAAAGCTGGGCCATCCCAAGCTTCCATGATACCAGAGTAGTACTGGTAGAAGTTCTTCGCTTCCGGAACAGTCGCATCCAAATCTGGGTGGTTTCTGAACGCTTCCGGAACAAGCAACATCATCGTTTCTTCCGGCTCGCGGCCAGTTTTGACCAAGAGTTCCGCAACTCTGTCAAGGTTCGCGGAATCAGAAGCCGCCGGGTCGCACAACGGACGGAATTCTTGCTCTCTGCCACCCCAGATCGGATTGGTCATCTTCGCTTCGTTGGAAGCCATCCAGTTCAAGTTACCTTGCAAGGTGTTGATTTCACCGTTGTGACCCAAAAATCTCATCGGCTGTGCCAACGGCCACTTCGGCGTGGTGTTGGTGGAGAAACGTCTGTGATAGATGGAGAACGAGGAGACGTAGTCCTTATCTTGCAAATCGAGGAAGAACTGTCCGACGACGGCAGATCTCAACATACCTTTGTAAACAATGGTTCTGCAGGACATGGTGCACACGTACAAGTCCTCCAAGTCAGCCATGTTCCCGAGGCGGACTTTCTCGGCGTTCTTACGGGCAAAGTAAAGCTTGCGCTCTAATTCATCGCCAGTGGCACCAGCACCGTCAATCAAGCATTGCTCGATCGCCGGCTGCGTGGTCTTGGCCATCGGGCCGACGATTTCGTTCTTCGTCGGCACTTCTCTCCAACCGAGAACCTTCAAGCCTTCAGCCGCGATGGCTTTCTCAATCTCCGCCTTCGCCTTGGATCTCTTGCCAGCATCAGTCGGCAAAAAGGTCATAGAAACAGCGGAGGAATCTTCGGAAAAGCCAGAAATACCGTTTGCGGCGCACCATTTGGACAAGAGCTGCCACGGGATTTGCGTCATGATGCCAGCCCCGTCACCAGAGTCGTTATCTGCAGAGCATGCGCCTCTGTGTTCCATGCAACCCAAAGCGGCCAAGGAATCATCGACACATTTGTGCGTTCTTTCGCCTTTCAACGAAGCGATCACCCCAACGCCGCACGCATCTCTTTCTTCCAAGATTTGATTCAAATCAACCGCACCGCCTTCATACGGTGCGTACTCGCCTCTGAGAGCACCGAAATCCATCGCTTTGGGGGCAAAAACCTTGGTAGATCTCAACGCCACCTTGCGAGTAGGAGCCGCGGATCTCACATTGCTTCTGTTGGCGATGTTCTGTTCATGTTTGGCGGAAGAGAAAAGCAAAAGTAAACGTCAGTGTCCGTAAAAGAAAGTAAAAATCTACACTCCGCTTTTTGCCCTTCATTCCGCAAAGATGGAAAGCTCGTTCTTACGCGAACACGTCGATTAATAATACGAAATGCACTATGGGCGGGTTAACTCGCGACTCGAAAATCAATCGAATTCTATCCAACCGAACACAAAACAGTATCAATCGTAAAATTTCCTACCTTTCTGGCACCAAAAACCTTCGTCTGCATCACCTGCGACATAGCCTGGGAAGCCATTTTCCCTTTCTGCGTCGCCTTTAAATTCGCCTTTTTTTCGCGTTCCCAAACTCGGCGGGAGAAAAGTAAACTGCCGCTTCGATGATATCAAAATCAAACTCGCTCTTCTTCGACTAGAACGATTCGTGAATGAAATTCTATCGTTGAGAATTCCGGATCAATTTCGCTTCGCTTTCACTCGACTGCGCGCGCGCGTTGTTTTCCTTTTTTTGTGAGGATTGCTTTCGTGGGTCAGTGAGGGGAGAGGTGTACTTTTTTTTAGAAACGAAAAAAAGCAAAACTTCAACCAACGGAGTTTTGCCACGACGACGAGTCGGCACGCAGAAAGAGATTTCCGCGTGGATAGTGTGGGCTCAACGCCGTGCCTCTCGTGTGAAAAATACGAGGGTGGCAGTGACTCTCCGAGAAAACGTGCCCGTGTGCGCGCGAGGAAGAAAAAAACTCAGTTCACAAAAACTGAGAAAGAAGCGCACCTCCCCCTGCGACGGCTTGCGCGCACTCGAAACGCTTCGAAATTAAAAACAATGCGCCCAAAGATATCGAAAGGAGGAGACGACCGCGAGATGTCGGATGGAAGAGCGCGTCTTTCTTCTCGTTCTCCGCGTCGCTCCTGCCGAGCTTTTTTTTTGTTTTTTCTCTCCGCTCTGCTTTTCGCGAGCGCTCGCGCTGCTCCTTCTTCCACGAGAACGAAAGAAAAAAACGAGGAGCGTTTTACCATTCTTCGCGCGGAGAAGTGGCCTCTCGGAAACGGCGGTGTTCGAATCTATTACTCGTCTTCGGAAAAGGAAGAGAGAGGCGAGAGAGAGAATAATAATACCGTCGTGGAACTCTCTCTGCTGCAAAAAGAGGAGGAGGAAGAGGAGGAGGAGTTGTTGCCAATACTCTTGGAGAGCGCCCAAGTTATCGCGACGAAACCATCCTCTTCTTCTCCTACTACTTCCTCCTTTTACTCCTTGGGCACGACGACGATTGTTTTAGCACCCAGTGATGGAGTAATCAGTCAAGAAATGCTCTTACGAGTCGCTCGATTGGTTTGGGCAAGAGATATCCCGGACACAGAGAAGATAGCTGTCTTCGCGCTGAGACGCACGCCTGAATTGGTTGTCGACTACACATCGAACGACAAAGTGCACATATTACAGCGATTAAAAGAGTATGGTCGTCTCGATGTTTCATCGATAGCATCAAATACTCCGTTTCGTTTGTTTTCGTTCAGAAGAGTACTCGGGTCGATGCCGCCAGACGGTTTGAAAACACGTCTCCATCACGATATCGTCTTCGTCCTCGATGACGATAGCATTGAAAATAAAATGTTCGTCGAGAAAGCGAGAGCACTCATCAAAGCCGAATCATCATCGGCTGCTATCTTCGTCAGCTCTCTAGTCGTCGATGGAGGGGATAAAGGAGAGGATGCGTTTACTCAGTGGTTCGGGAAGTTTGTGAAAAAAAGACGGGAAGAGCGGACTTACGTCGCGGCGGCGTGCGGTGTTTCGCACGAATATTTCGATAACCATTTGTTCGGGAAGAAGATGAAACTTTCGCCCGTTCCTGCCACTGATCGTAAGAGTTACGCTATTTCTATGAGTTCCAAAAACTGTCGCGTGGAAGAGGTTTTGAGAGGCCCGTACCCGTACTTTGATACCATAACGCTTAAGATGGATTTTACACAACGAAACGAATTTGAAGGGAAACGAAGCTTTAGGAAAGGAACTTACGATGAAAGAATAGCTGCGAAAAAGAAGTTCTCGCTCATCGTTCGATTCGAAAACGCAAAGCGCGGTGAAGTATACGAGGAGCGAGAAGCCATCGCAAAATTTCATGGTACGTCAACCTTTCGTGACTGTGAGCGAAGAAAATCGATGAAGATCAATCTCCGCGGCGACGAAAGAATTAAATTGGGCGTAGACGCTGAAAGCGACCAGTTTCTGCTAATCTCACTATGTTACGATGATCGATATGTGAAATCGTGGCTAATGTACTCTCTCTTGCGCAATCTTGGGCTCTTCGAAGATCTGGCATTCCGATATGTTCGTCTATTCGTGGAAACAAACAACGTCAGAGAGAGCGAAGGCTTGTATCTTTTAGTCGAGAATCCCGTCGTGAAAAGAAGAGATGTTAAGGCTTCAATTAGTGCGGTTGTGAGGAGACGATTAGATCCCGTTCGACAAACCCGACCCGGACTTGGCGCGCCAGATGTAAAGTATCCTAAACAGTCAGAGTTTGATCGCGCTATGAAAAGAAATGAGTACGATGAGATTGCTCGAGTCGCTAGGACGTGCGATGATATCAGCTGCTATGAATTATTGAGAAAGCGCATGAATGTCGACGCATACATCAGATGGATTGCTTTTAATTCTCTTGTGAAAATGGGTGATTACGTTGATGAAATTTACTTCTATTCTTCCAACGAGAATCAACACACTGCGTATTGGGGAGTACATGGCTGGGATCCGGACGATGCGTTTCAAAAATGTCACCATGGTGGAAAGGACGCGCACACCGACCGATTTCAGATGCTTTATTGTCTTGAAGGAAATATGGATATCGTATTTTTGCGATCGAAAGATATGTATTCACGTTTCGTACAAACGCTCGAAGAGCTTTTAGCAAGAAATATCAACGACCAAGTCGTTATCTCTGCCGCCGAAGAACAAAAGAAAGAGTTGAACGAAGTCCTTAACATCAATAACAATAGCAGTAACGACGACGTTTCGATTGGCATGCTAGAATTAAATCAGATTGCAAAGATCCCGAATAACATGGCAGCGTTTAGAGAAATGTCAAATTCTTTGCTGTATTATATCGAGCAGATTCGTTCGAGCAGACGCGAGCTTTTTCGCGTCGTAGGCGCATATCATTCATTTAACGATGAGGGTGAAAATGGTTGGAAATCTGTGCGGGTCAGCGCAGCGGCAGAATGTGCGTCTCCTTTGAAATTGCGAGTGTCCGAAAGGACGTACGATCGAGACGCAAGACAAGAATTCGTGTTCGAATTTGACAACTTACCATCTAGATCAGATGTTCTTGAAATTGAAATTCCGCTCGATTTGAACGTGGTGTATAAGTTTAACGAGACGTATGCGGAAACATATTTACCAGTCCCCGTAGAGAAAGAAACGAGAGCTCTTTGTTGGATGAACGCAACGCTTCCAGGCGATATAATAAATATGAACGCCACTGATGGCGGTTTTTTGATTGAAGGGGGTCCGAAGAAGAGTTGCATCGCAGGAGAAGCCGTAAATGTAAGCGCTAAGTTTACGAACGAAGCCGTCACGTTCACGATGAAAGAAACGCAAACCAATACTACTCGTGATAAAATTTATTTATCTATTTATCACGGATTTTGGCATCCATTCTTCAAGGCGTTTGCAGATGAGTGGGTAGCACGCATCTTAAAGTGCTAGCTAGCGTTTCCTTGCTTTCTGTTTTTACTCTATAAAGTACAATGTGTGTATTGCAATTCCTTCTCGTTGTTTTTATTTCTAAGTCTCAGCGGGCTTATTTTGCTGTCTGTACATGTCTTTCAAAGAATACATGCCATTGTTTGGACCTCGCCTGGCTAAATTTGCAATCTCCTGCACGGTTTCTCTCAAGTGCATAGCTGGTTGCTTTGTTTCTTCTAATAACTGTTTCAAGCTCCAAAACGTTCGTCTCTCAAACAGACCAAACAATTTGTCCGTCAACTGAGCTTTTTCCATCTTTTCTGCTTTTGGTTTCGTTACACCGCCGTCGGCTAATCGAACTAAATTTGAACGTTTCGGCAACGGGGCTATTCTCGCCGCATCCGCTCCAACAACGGATTGAACAAATCTAGATTTCGATTGCGCTTTTT
>Ga0255771_1003162_pt1 | contig 15803 bp, 14 predicted proteins | sample 011ome_19_FD_179969 | JGI IMG/M metagenome (GOLD analysis project Ga0255771, IMG submission 179969) | Coastal salt marsh microbial communities from the Groves Creek Marsh, Skidaway Island, Georgia - 011510BT metaG (version 2) | ecosystem: Environmental > Aquatic > Marine > Intertidal zone > Salt...
TTTGAAAGAACAGACATTGTTCGAAGTGGCATTGTCAGGCATCTGCTTGATCGTTATGAGATTGGTTAAATAACGCGGAAGTAAAAAGTAGTAGCTTTAATGTAATCATATTTGAGCCATCCGGCTAACAGAATGGCCGGCGTAAATAAAGGCTCAAAGCAGTTTCCCTGTATTAACGGGAATAATTTAATAGCTGTTTGTAGAAATTGCTGTGACAGGATGGATTACGCGTTTAAAAAAGCCGGATTCCCTCGCACTACTGATTTCCCTATAATTCCCCCTCATAAAATTTCCAACTTAATTTTTACTCAGGATGCAGCATGAACAGTCTTGACCAACAGGTCGTGGAACAACTCAGTGACTGGCTGGAATCAGGCAAGCAATGCTGGCTCTGCACTATTATCGATACTTTTGGCTCCTCTCCCCGCCCCGTTGGTTCATTACTGGCTTGCAACGAAGATGGACTTTACTGCGGCTCATTGTCCGGTGGCTGTGTTGAAGACGATCTCAGGGAAAGTATTAACAAGCGCGAACTGGCGACAAGTAAACCGGAAAAAATCACCTATGGTGTCACTGTAGAGGATGTACAGCGACTGGGCTTGCCCTGTGGTGGCACCCTGGAAGTCGTTATTGAGCCCATTGATCCGATCCAGAAAGAGCTTTACCGTACACTTGCTGAAAAGATAGCTGCACGTGAACTGGTTACCCGTACTGTGAATATAGAGACTGGTGCAACATCACTGGTAGCAGCCCCTGGCTATGAAGCATTAAGCATTGAAGATGGCGTGCTTTCCCATACTTATGGTCCTTCCTTTCAATTACTGCTGATTGGTGCCGTTCAGGTTGCTTACTATCTGGCCAATATGGCGCCAGCGCTGGATTACCAGGTTGAAATCTGCGATCCAAGAGCTGAACTGGTGGACAACAGCCCCATCACCAATGTACCGGTGATCAATGCCATGCCCGATGACTGGTTACGCAGCAAAACTCTGGATCAACAAACGGCCATTATTGCCCTGTGCCATGATCCACGCATTGACGATATGGCATTGATGGAAGCCCTGCAGGATAGCCAGGCTTTCTATATTGGCGCGATGGGATCGCAGCGCACGTCTGCCCAACGCAGAGAGCGGCTTGCCTTAATTGATATTACCCAGGATGAAATAGATAAACTGCATGCGCCGGTAGGACTGTCCATTGGCAGCAAAACTCCGCCCGAAATAGCTATTGCCATTCTCGCCGAACTTACCAGCTTGCGAGCCGCTGCCCGCAAGAAAGCCATTAAGCAAAAATCCGGACAGGCATGAATTTACCGCCAGTGAGCATGAGCGATATCGGCATCATCGTGCTGGCCGCAGGCAGTAGCAGGCGCTTCGGTACAGACAAACGCCTGGCAAAGTTTGATCAGCAAACATCTTTGCTTGAGAAAACACTAAGCACCATTCCCGACACCTTCACACGTAAAATTCTGGTAGTTAAAAAAGACGATGCAGGCCTTGCTGAACAATTCAGCAAGACATGGGAAATCTGTCTCGCCGAGGCGCCCGAATCAGGCATGGCCAACAGTCTTGCCAGTGCCATTGCCCAGGCTGAATCATGGGAAGCTGCAGTAATCGCTCTGGGGGATATGCCGTTCATCGCCTCGCAAACATATATTCAGATTCAGCAGACGCTGACAGAAAATAATATCGTTATTCCGGTACATAAAGGACAGCGGGGAAATCCGGTAGGTTTTCGCAGGAAATATTTTACCGAGATTGGAAATCTGCAAGGAGACAAGGGCGCAAGACCCGTGTTGGAAAAGTACCGCTCGCAATGCGTGGAACTGGAAACTGCTGATAGTGGAATTCTAAAAGATATAGATCGGCCGGATATGCTTACTTGAAACAGTCATCCAGTACCTTGCCGGATCCCTCACAGGTCGGACATTGCTGTCCACTTCTGATAAAACCCAGTCCATTACAGCTATCACAGGACGTCTGAAACGGATTTTTCAGCATATTGATAATCTCCTGAAGAGCCTGTGAATCCGCAGCGACATTATTGCGTCCTTCTGCTGAAGGTCCGATGTTACTGGAGATTTTCTTGTGATAATGGACAGTATTCATAGCTCAAATCCAGAATGATTCATAACTTGCACAGGATTATAGGGATTGGAGCGGTCAAAAATTGATAGCAAGGTCACAGAATCCCCATTTAACCCCGCCAAAAAAGCAGATTTCGGTTGAAATGCCATAAATTCGCCTCATTCGGGCAAAGACAATGGCCCATAAGGCCCGAATTTGTTCTGAATCAGATAGATGCTGATTTCTTTCGTTTAAGTCTGGATACTGGCTACCTCATCAGTAATAATGGCGCGAAATAAGAACACTGGAAGGCCCATGTCGAATCCCATATTTTCACTGTTTGCCAGCTCCCCTTTTCTTCCCATGCAGGAACACATGAAGAAGGTTCTCGAGTGTGTTCAGACCCTGGAAGGCTTTATGTTAGCCGTGTTTGATGAAGACTGGGAACAAGCCGAAGAACATCAGGAAACCATCAACAATCTGGAAGAGATCGCCGACGACCTCAAACGCGAAATACGTTTAAAACTGCCCGATAGTTTGTTCATGCCAGTCTCACGTACTGATCTGATAGACCTTATTGGACGTCAGGATCGCATTGCCAATAAAGCCAAGGATATTGCCAATATTATGCTGGGTCGCAACATGGTGATTCCCCCAACCTTGCACACCGCATTTATCGAGTTTCTGCAAAGCTCCATGAATGTTTGCATCAAGGCTAACCAGGTCATCCAGGAGCTCGATGAACTGCTGGAAACCGGTTTCAGGGGATTCGAAGTGAAAAAGGTCGAAGCATTGATTTTTGAGCTTGATGACCTTGAGGATATTGCAGATTCCCATGAACGCGATGTGCGTCAGCAACTGTTCTCACAGGAGAGTGATATCGATCCCGTTCATGTGATGTTCCTCTATAAAGTAATTGACTGGATTGGTGAAGTCGCCAATCGCGCCCAGGCAGTGGGTCATCGATTACATCTTATGCTGGCGCGCTAGCCTTAAACTCCTCGAGCAAGCAGAGACTGATGTATGGAAATTATTGATCAGAATGGCATGATTTTGCTTTGGTTAACTATCGCCTTCGGCTTTTTCATGGCCTGGGGCGTTGGTGCCAATGACGTTGCCAATGCCATGGGGACTTCCGTTGGCGCCGGCGCACTAACCATTAAACAGGCGGTTATGATCGCGGCGATATTTGAATTTGCCGGTGCCTACCTTGCCGGTGGCCAGGTGACTTCTACCATCAGACGCGGCATCATCGATCCTATTCTGTTCACCGAGACCCCGGAGTTACTGGTGTACGGGATGATAGCGTCATTGCTGGCAGCCGGAATCTGGTTGCTGGTTGCCTCTCTCAATGGCTGGCCCGTTTCTACTACCCACACGATTGTTGGCGCCATAGTGGGATTTGGCGCTGTAGGAATCAGCGTGGATGCCGTGAGCTGGGGGCGGGTAGGAACCATTGTATTAAGCTGGTTAACCTCACCACTGTGTGCCGGCATCCTGTCATTCATATTGTTTCGCTCCGTTCAGATACTTATTCTCGATACCGACGAACCGTTTAAACGGGCTAAAAAGTACATCCCTTATTATATGTTCATGGTGGGCTTTGTGATGTCCATGGTGACTTTCCTGAAGGGTCTGTCCCATGTGGGCCTGGACCTGAGTATTCTGGAGTCTTCACTCTATTCCGTTCTTATTGGTCTGGTGGTAGTAGCTATTGGCGTTACTCTGCAAAGTAAAATTATTGTGGATGAATATGCTGACAGGGACTTTCATTACGCCAGTGTTGAAAAAGTGTTTGCTGTGCTGATGATCTTTACTGCCTGCGGTATGGCCTTTGCTCATGGTTCCAATGACGTTGCCAATGCCATAGGGCCACTGGCGGCAGTTAACTCCGTGATCATGTCTGGTGGTCAGATATCTTCTTCAGCCCCTATTCCGGTCTGGATTCTTTTTCTGGGCGGCGCAGGCATTGCCACGGGACTAATCATGTACGGTCACAAAGTCATTGCCACCATTGGCAAGGGTATTACCCATCTGACACCCAGCCGGGGTTTTGCTGCAGAGCTTGCTGCCGGCACAACCGTGGTACTTGCTTCTGCTACAGGTATGCCCATATCAACCACCCATACATTGGTGGGTGCTGTTCTGGGGGTGGGTTTTGCCAGGGGGATCGCTGCCATTAATCTCAATGTAATCAGAACTATCTTTATTTCCTGGGTGATAACCCTGCCGGCCGGTGCTTTCCTGGCAATTCTGATTTTCTATATTCTGAGAGGGGTTTTTGGCTGACTTTCTCCTGGTCTACGCCAAACCGCTTCATAACTTATTGAATTTCAGGCAAAAAAATGCCCGCTAGAAACGGGCATTAAAAAGTCTTCAAGGAGAGTGTTTATCGATCAAAAAGGGGATTTTGTCTTTACACACTTACTTAGTAAGCCCAATTCGATAAAAGTTCCCTGCTGGTGAAAAATAATTATTAAAATTGTGAGGGTGGTAATTTAACCACCAGGCCGTCCAGTTCATCGGTCACCGTAATCTGGCAACTAAGACGACTATTGTCTTCAGGCTCCAGTACACATTCCAGCATATCCTTTTCCATTTCACTGGCTGCCGGCACCTTATCCAGCCATGCCTCATCAACGTAGCAATGGCATGTAGCGCAACTGCAGGAGCCACCGCATTCGGCAACAATACCATCAATCATATTATCCACTGCACCCTGCATGACTGACGTACCACTGGCGACTTCAATCTCGTTAATAGCGCCGTCATGGCTTATATAAGTTACTACTGGCATAAGTTCTTGCTTCCTCTTGCTCTCGGGTAATGAAGAATCAATAAATACAGCTACTTTATAGACAGTTCATTTACGTTATTAGAAACACTTTCAGTGTCATTATTTTTTCAGGAAATCTTTTAACGAAACCCCTGGGTCACTCAAGCTCACTTTATCGACCAGCAATTTCTGCGTGATAATTTGTTTACCAAACATAAAATCCTGCGGGCTGTTTATGGCATCAACGGCGATTACCCTGCCCTGCTTCAGATAAAATGCGCTGAATTTCCTGCCGTCGCTATGGTCTCCCCTGATAACCAGATCATCATAATCTGTTGAAAGACCGGCGATCTGAAGTTTGATGTCGTACTGTTCAGACCAGAACCATGGCAAGGCATTATACTGAATTGGTTTGTCACATAAAGCCGCCGCCGCGACCTTGGCCTGTTCCATGGCATTTTGCACACTCTCAAGGCGCAGATTGCGTTGATAAAAGCCATTAAAATGATTGGTGCAATCCCCGGCAGCCGTAATATCAGGGTCGCTGGTCTGGCAAAAGTCATTCACTTTTATGCCATTTTCAACCGCCAGTCCGGCCGCTTGCGCCAGCTCAGTATTGGGGATGACGCCAATACCAATGATCATCAGATCTGCCGGATACACAGTGCCATCGCCACACTGCACCTGTTCGACCCGGTCTTGTCCGACGAAGCCCTGAATTTCAACGCCGGTTTCAAGTTGGACGCCTTCCTCCCGGTGTACCCGGGTATAAAATTCTGACACTTGCGGGGCGGTGACCCGCTTCAAAATACGTTCCGCGGCTTCCAGCACGGTAACCTGCAAGCCAAGTTTTCTGAGCATGGCGGCGGTTTCGAGACCAATATAGCCGCCGCCAACAATAACAGCCTTTTTTCCCTTACCGATAAACTGCCTGATATGTTCCACGTCACTGATATCACGTAGATACAGCACGCCTTTTAATTCAGATCCAGCAATTGCCAGAGGCCGTACCCTTGCCCCTGTTGTCAGCGCCAGCTTGTCATAAGCGAATGTTTCTCCCTTGCTCAAGGTGACAGTTTTATTATTTCGATCAATTGCCGTGACGCGCTGGCCAAGCAGAAAATCAATGCCTACCTTTTCGTATTGAGCTTCCGGTCTGATCAGCAGGTCTTCAATATGCTTTTCTCCGGAGAGAAATGTTTTAGACAGCGGCGGTCGGTTATAGGGTAAAAAAGGCTCATCACCAATTACCAGAATGCGGCCTTCCCAGCCCTGCTGGCGCAGGCTCACAGCAAGCTGACCACCGGCGTGACTTGCTCCCACAACAATACAACATGGCTCAGTCATGAGTTTTTATTAATTTCCTTTCTATTTGCACGTAATTGGCGGATCAAAATGCCTCTGGAGGCTACACATCCTGCCTGCAACCGGATATATTTGTTTCCCCAGTTTAACTCAAATTAATACCAAGAATCAGGATCAATTATCCTGGTGAATAATTAGAAATACAGAAAAGGATAAGTCCCATGAAAACAAGAGCTGCTGTTGCCTTTGGAGCAGGAAAACCACTGGAAATCTGTGAAGTCGATCTCGAAGGACCGAAAGCGGGAGAAGTTCTGGTAGAACTCAAAGCAACCGGTGTATGTCATACCGATGCCTTTACCCTCAGTGGCGATGACCCTGAAGGTGCGTTTCCTGCAATCCTTGGCCATGAAGGCGCCGGCGTCGTTGTTGAAGTCGGCCCCGGGGTTAAATCCCTGAAACCTGGCGATCATGTGATACCTCTTTATACTGCGGAATGCCGGGAATGCGACTACTGTCTGCATCCCAAAACCAATCTCTGCCAGGCCGTCCGCGCAACCCAGGGACAAGGCCTGATGCCAGACGGTACCAGTCGTTTCTCTCTGGATGGCAAGCCTATTTTGCATTACATGGGCTGTTCAACTTTTTCGAACTACACCGTTTTACCGGAAATTTCCCTGGCCAAGGTTCGCGAAGATGCTCCCTTTGAAACTATCTGCTACATCGGCTGTGGTGTTACCACCGGCGTTGGCGCTGTAGTCTTCCAGGCAAAAGTGGAAATCGGTTCAACTGTGGCTGTCTTCGGTCTTGGCGGTATTGGACTGAATGTTATCCAGGGAGCCAAACTGGCCGGAGCCAGCAAAATTATCGGTATCGACCTGAATCCTGACCGCGAAGCCCTCGGTAAGCAGTTTGGCATGACTGACTTTATTAATCCTAAAGATGTCGAGAATGTCGTCGATCACATTGTGCAGATGACTGGCGGCGTCGATTACAGCTTTGAATGTATCGGTAACGTTAACGTCATGCGCCAGGCCCTTGAGTGCTGTCATAAGGGTTGGGGTGAATCCTATATCATCGGGGTAGCCGGTGCCGGGCAGGAAATTTCTACCCGTCCCTTCCAGCTGGTGACCGGACGTTCCTGGAAAGGCACCGCCTTTGGTGGAGCCCGTGGCCGTACCGATGTGCCTAAAATAGTCGACTGGTATATGGACAAGAAAATCAATATTGATGATTTGATTACCCATACCATGCCACTGGAAGACATTAACAAGGCATTCGATCTAATGCATGCGGGCGAAAGTATTCGTTCCGTCGTGTTATATTAATGCTTTCCTAGTCTTGTTGAACAATGACTAAACAAGGGGTCAGGGTTTTTGCCCTGGCCCCTTTTTTCATCCCTCGTTGTGTAGAATAGCCAAAATCGAATTTCCAAATTTAAAAAAAAGAGGATAGGCCCCATGAGTCTTGAACAAATCAGCGCCAATGCCATGTTTGGCGGCAAACAGTTAAAACTGAAACACCATTCCAGTAGCCTTAACTGTGAAATGATTTTTTCAGTTTATCTGCCTCCTCAGGCAGACTCGGTAAATGTCCCTGTAATCTACTGGTTATCTGGTCTGACCTGTACCGATGATAATTTTGTGCAGAAAGCAGGTGCCCAGCAATATGCTGCCGAAGCCGGTGTGGCCATCGTCTGCCCGGACACCAGTCCTCGAGGCGAAAACGTTCCTGATGACCCCGAGGGTGCCTATGACTTTGGCCTGGGAGCCGGGTTTTATGTGAATGCCACTCAGGCACCGTGGTCTGAGCATTACCATATGTATGATTACGTCACGCAGGAATTACCTCAGGTGCTGGCCGGCAGTGACCTGCCGCTGGATACTGATAACTGTTCCATCATGGGCCATTCCATGGGTGGACACGGAGCGTTAACGATTGCCCTGAAGAATGCCGGAAAATATAAAGCGGTATCCGCGTTTTCACCAATTTGTTCTCCACTGAACTGCCCATGGGGTGAAAAGGCGCTGGGCAATTATATCGGTGATAATAAAGACGATTGGGCGCAGTATGATGCTTGTGCACTGATCAAAGGCGCCGAAGAGAAACTACATATCCTGGTTGATCAGGGACAAAATGATGATTTCCTCGGCGGTCAATTGAAGCCTGAATTACTGCAGCAGGCCTGCCAGGATGCCAATCATCCACTGACCCTGCGATATCAGGCTGGTTATGATCATAGTTATTTCTTTATCGCTACCTACATTGAAGACCATATTACCCATCATGCGGCAGCGCTTTGGGGATAAGCGGATAAACCCGGATAAAGGAAAAAGGATAAAGGATAAAGCGGGTAAATTTTTAACTACCCCCTGTGAATTAAGTTCCGAGGCCAGGCATCAGGATTATTAAATGAAAATCACGCTGGTTCAGTCCAATCTGGAGTGGCAGCAGGCCGAGGCTAATCGTGAAATTCTGGCGGGGATGCTGGCGCAATCTGTTGCTGAAACAGATCTGATTGTGTTACCGGAAATGTTTACCAGTGCCTTCTCTGTTGGCAGTGGGGCGGTTCCTGAAGCTTGGCCCGGCGAAAGCGTTGATTGGATGCAAGCAGTGGCGGCCAATTTTGATGCTGCTGTGTGTGGCAGCATCGCCGTGCTGGAAGATGGAGAACGCTTCAACCGATTGGTCTTTGTGAGCCCGGAAGGAGGCCTTGCCTATTACGATAAACGCCACCTGTTCCGTATGCTCGGCGAGGATAAACGCTATACAGCTGGAACCGAACGCGCAGTTCTGAGCTGGCGCGGCTGGCGCATATTACCCCTGATCTGTTACGACCTGCGCTTTCCGGTCTGGAGCCGCAATACCCCCGACCTTGCCTATGACCTGCTGCTGTATGTGGCGAACTGGCCGGGCGCCAGAAATTATCACTGGCAGACCTTGCTCAAAGCCCGGGCCATTGAAAATCTCGCCTATGTGGCCGGGGTTAACCGCATTGGTCAGGATGGCAATGGGATCGCTTACATCGGTCATAGCATGCTTATCAATCCGGCAGGAGAAGTCCTGCTGGATGCCGAAGAAAGCGCCGGCACCTTCACCATAAGCATGGATAAATCAGCCCTGGAAGACTATCGCAAATCCTTTCCCGCACATCTTGATGCGGATGAGTTTGAATTAAAATAGTCTCAAGTCTCAAGTCGGCGACCAAAGGTCGCCCCGTCGGATGCGTCCCTGCGGTCCTTATCCGACCTACAGAAAACCATTGAAACCTGAAAGAGGGGTTGCTTGTCTCTTGTCTCTTGCCTCTTATATTCCTGCCGCCCACCTTTATCCTTTTTTCCTTTATCCTTTTTCCTTTATCCTTTATCCGCCCTTCTCTATGTTTCATGTTTTTCCCTTCGATTTCCGTTAAACTCCCGCGATGCCCCTACCCCGCGCCTACCTGATCGACTCCAGCATTTATATTTTTCGTGCCTGGTATGTCTACGATGATTCCATTACCGACAGTAATGGCAATCCCAGCAATGCAGTGTTTGGTTTTTCTGATTTTCTTTACCAGTTAATACAACAGAAAAAACCTGAATTTATTGCCTGCGCTTTTGATGCGTCCCAGACCGATTCTTACCGCAAGGGACTCTATCCAGAGTACAAAGCCAATCGTGAGCCAGCGCCTGAAGAATTGAAGCTTCAATTTCAGCATTGCAGAAGTTTTTGCCGCGCTGTAGGTATCGCAGAATTTGGCAGTGATCGTTTTGAAGCAGACGATATTATTGGTTCACTGGCACATCGCTTACGTGAACAAGGCATGGCTGTGACTATCGTCAGCGCCGATAAGGATCTGACGCAACTGGTTTTGGGGGAGGAAGATGCCTGGTGGGATTTCGCCCGTGGCAATGTGCTTAACTCGCGCGGTGTGGAAAAACAATTTGGTGTAAGGCCTGATCAGATCGCAGACCTGCTCGCGCTGACCGGGGACAAGGTGGACAATATTCCGGGCATTCCGGGAGTTGGTTACACAACAGCTTCACGCATCCTGCAAAAGTTTCCATCAGTGGAAGCTGTCCTGGACAACATTGAGGAAATTGCCGCGATGAAATTCAGAGGCGCCACACGGGTTCAGGCCCTGGTTAACGCCCATAAGGAAATGCTGCCCCTGAATAAACTATTGACCACTGTGGTGACCGACATGGATTTCGATGAAGAGCCAAACCTCAGCTGGAACGGCATCAATGCCGAGGCATTACGGGAAATCAGTGACCTGCTTGCCCTGAGCGACACCATGCATCAACGCTGGCTTAACCTGGACTAGTTACTTTGAGCAGCACCGATAACAATACGCCAGGTGATGACAGCACTGTCCATCCTCTCAGGCACAAACTGCCCTTACCATTGTTGGCCTCGATTTCCGCCCTGCCCCCTTTATCTATTGATATGTATCTGCCAGCTATTCCCGGCATGGCAGAAAGTCTGAATACAGAAATCAGCACGATTCAATATTCGTTAAGTATTTTTCTGGTGTCTTTCGGTATTGGTATGCTGCTGTTCGGGCCTTTTGCCGATCGCTTTGGGCGCAGACCCCTCGCACTGTTTGGCCTGGGAGGATTTGCCCTCACCTCTCTTGGTCTTACCCTGAGTCCGACGGCCGAAATCTTTCTGGTATTCAGATTTTTCCAGGGCCTGCTGGGAAGTGCGGCAACCATCGTCATACCCGCCATGATCCGCGATACTTTTGGCAAGGATACAGCGAAAGGCATGTCTACTGTCACCATGATCATGCTGACAGCACCGCTGGTTGCTCCCCTCGCCGGCTCAATGTTTCTCACCTTTAGCAACTGGCGCGCGATTTTTTTATTTCTGGCAGTCTATGCCATCGTAGTGCTGGCATTGTCATTCTGGAAATTACCGGAAACCCATATAGTCCAGGCAACAGATAAAAAAACATCTTTTGTAAGCAACTATCTGCTCATCCTCTCAAACAGAAAAATATATCCGACCCTGGCTACCTTCCTGCTTTCTTCCCTGGCATTTTTTACCTATTTAACCTCTGCACCTTTTGTCTATATCACCTGGTTTGGCGTGTCAGAAATTGTCTTCGGCTTACTGTTTACCACCACTGCCGCTTCCCTGATTTTGGCTAACTATATTAATGTGCGCTATGTCAGCCGACTCGGATCCCAGCGCATGCTGCATCTGGGAATGTCCATGGCGCTGTTGTTTGCCATTGTGCTGACCGTGGTTACCCATGCCAATCTGTCATTTCACTGGACTGTCGCCTGTTTCTTCATGATTATTGGCAGCCTGGGCATTATTTCCGTCAATGCGGAATCACTCATACTGATTGATTTTCCAAATCAGGCAAGCTCTGCCTCAGCCGTTGCCCGCACCCTGCGCTTCAGTACCGGTGCTTTGGTAGGCCCGTTACTGGCCTTAAGTTATACCGGTACACCAATACCCATTGCCTATCAGGTATTAATCGCAATCTCTCTCGCTGTCCTGCTGCAGTGTGCCAGTCATTTTATTGCCAGAAAAAGATAATCTGCAGGCCTGGTTGCTGACTATCCACAGCACAAAGTACTATATCTGGAATCTCCATCAGAACGATTAAATAGCTTCGATGAAACTTTTTATCCAATTACTCATGTTGTTACTGGTGCTGGGCTTTGCGAGCATCTATCTGCTGAAGAATCCGGATGGCTCGGCTGTCGCCGATACCGATAGCATAATGCAGCGCCTGAACTTGTCTGCACTGCTTGATTCAATAGCTTCGTTGAGTCCTTCCCCTGCAACTGATATCGCCACTACCCGAGCTGAAAATGTTGTGGGAAATGACTCTACTGAACCGAAAATCTTCCGTTGGCAGGATGCACAGGGAGGCGTGCACTTCAATAATGTGCCGCCACCCGGAATTGAAGCGGAAGTGGTAGATCTGTCACCGCTCAGCGTATTGACGCTATATCGTAGTGAGCCAGAATCCAGCAGTACGTCACAAAATGGAAACACTGCTGAGCAACAGGATTCACAAACCAACCCGATGACAGCAGAAAACACCGATAGTTTACTGCCCGAGCAACTCACTGATGTGCAGGAAGCATTACAAAACGCGGTTGAAGTGGCCAGACAGTTTCAGGAAAAGCTGCGAGAGCAAAAGCAGATTCTGGATAGCCTGTAAGTAAAACAATATTTTCACTATGGGTATTACGACATTTTCTCAGCGATAACCTTAAAACCTCGCTAATTTCGCAAACACTCATCCGTCGCTACAACAAACCAGTATAATCTGTAATATTTTATGATATCCGGCTTAAACAGGCCTGCTTAGCTATAGGGACGCTTAAAAAATGAATTTTAAAAAATGGAGTCTGACCATTGCACTTTGCCTGACTATATTTGGCGGTCTGGCCGCCTATAAAGTTTCAGAGATCAGACGCAGTGTAGCTGCTGCCGAGGCTTACCCGGAACAATCCGAAGTGGTTGAGCAGGCACTCGTAACAACAGGCGAATATACCCCTGCTATCACTGTCATGGCTGAAATCATTGCCCCCAAACGTCTGGATATCCGCAATGAGCTCGCCGGAGAAATCACCACGGTTAATTTCCAATCAGGGGAGATCGTGCAACAGGGTCAACTACTCCTGCAAATGGATATTGCTACGGAGCAAGCCAACCTGGAGGCTGCCCGCGCCCGCGCAGACTTGAGCCGTCTGGTTATGAACAGAAGCAAGGAGCTCTACAACTCCAATCTCGCCAGTGAAGAACAACTCGACACGGCGGTTTCCCAGCTGACCAGCGCGGAAGCAGAAATCGCAGTTCTGGAACGCACCATTGAGAAAAAGACTCTGCGTGCCCCCTTTAGTGGACGCGTAGGCATCCACAGTTTTGAAGCCGGACAGTATCTTTCCGCCAATACACTCATCACTTCGCTTATCGGTAGTACCGGTGAAATATGGGTAGATTTCCAGATTCCCCAGTTTTATCCCCAGTTACCCATTGGCTCTGCCGTCACCATAAAAACTATCAATAACCGCAGTAATGAGAATGGCCTGCAAGCGATCATTCTGGCGGAAAACACGATTATCAACGCGGGCAATCGCAGCAGAGGATACCGTGCCAGCCTCAACAGTGATCTACAAACCTATCCACCACAAACCATCGTTAATATTTCTGCGCCGGTGGCACCTCCGGAGTTGGTATTACAGGTACCTTCTGTCTCAGTGCAGTACGACCCGCTGGGCTCCTATGTTTTTCTGCTCAGGGAGGATCCATCCGGTAATAGTTTTCGGGCTGCCCGACAACAGGTGAAGATAAAACTGGTGGGTAGTGAATTTACCTTGCTGGAACCTGAAACCGGTCTCAAGGCAGGCGACATCATTGCCTCTGCCGGCGCATTCAAGCTTTATGACGGCATCAAGGTCTTTACCGCCGCAAGACCACAGCGCGGGAAGGCAACTGAAGCCGGCACTGCAGTTGATATGTCCACTGGTGCTGTCTCTGCCAGGGAAGCCCCCTGATGGATATTTTTGTCAAACGACCGACGCTTTCCCTCGTCATTTCCCTGGTCATTTTGCTGGCAGGCACTTTTGCCGCGTTTAAAATTCCGGTGCTGCAGTTTCCCCAGATCGAAAGCGCCTCACTGCAGATTTCCACCTCCTACTTTGGCGCCTCGGCTGAAGTCGTGCAGGGCTTTATCACCGAACCCATTGAAGAAGTCGCCATGACTATCCCGGGTGTGGATTATGTTGATAGCACCACAGCCCCCGGATTAAGCATGGTAACAATATGGCTTGACCTGAATATTGATACCACCCGTGCCCTTGCCGAATTATCTACGCGACTTGCTCAAATCAGTTATGAGCTGCCTCAGGGAGCCGAAGACCCTGCTGTGGAAGTGGTCCGGGCCGACCGTTCCAATGCCTTGTTCTACCTGGATATTGAGGGCAAAAGCTGGACCCGCAGCGAGTTGACCGATTATATGGATCGCCAGGTAAGACCATTACTGGCGGGTATTGAAGGCGTTCAACGCGTCGGGCTGGAAGGCAGCCGGTCACCGGCAATGCGGGTATGGATAGACCCGGCCCGAATAGCCGCTCTGGAAATTGGTGCCGACCAGGTAATGGCTGCGATTCGAGCCAACAACGTTATTGCCGCCATTGGCAAAAGTGAAAATGATGCCCAGCAATTTAATTTACTCAGTAATGCCACCCTGCAAAGCGCCGAGGATTTCAGAGAACTGGTGGTAGTCGAGCGCGAAGGAACAGTTATCAAACTGGGTGATATTGCACGGGTGGAAATTGGCGAAACACGCGGCTCATCCAACGCTCGTCTGGATATGGACAATACTATTTATCTCTCCATCTGGCCTATGCCCGGCGCCAATGAAATCGAAATTGGTGATGCTGTCTATCTCATGCTGGACAACATCAACGCGTCACTGCCAGCCGGTCTGACCATCAATATTGCAGAAGATGGCACCACTTATATGCGTGACTCGCTGCGTGAAATTTTCACAACGCTATTTGAAACTATTCTGCTGGTCAGCATTGTTATACTGCTTTTGATGGGCTCGTTTCGCACAGCCCTGGTACCACTGGCAGCAATACCAATTTCCATACTGGGCAGTATTGGCGTTATCTATATGCTGGGCTTTTCCCTTAATCTGTTAACCATTCTGGCCGTGGTACTCTCTGTTGGTCTGGTGGTTGACGATGCTATTGTAGTGGTTGAAAACGTCTCTCGACACATGCAGGAAGGACGCAGTCGTATTGAAGCAGCCTTGCTCAGTTCACGGGAGTTGCTCGCCCCTATCATCGCAATGACTTTTACCCTGGCCGCGGTATACACCCCAATAGGCTTCGTATCCGGGTTTACCGGCAGCCTGTTTCGCGAGTTTGCCCTGACTCTGGCCATTGCCGTGATTATCTCGGGAATCGTGGCCATCACCCTATCTCCAATTATGAGTGCCTGGGTCTGCGCCGAGCGCGGAAAGGAAGGTTGGCTGACCAAAATAGTGAATACCGGTTTTGAATCCCTGCGCGATAGCTATGAGAAAATACTGGAAGGGTCTTTCCGGTGGCATTACCAGGTACTTTTCTTTGCGCTGTTTATCTCGGCATTAATGGTGCCGTTTTATATGTTTTCAGCCACTGAACTGGCGCCGGTGGAAGACCAAAGTGACATCTTCCTGATTGTTGAAGCACCACCCGATGCCTCTTTGGAGTACACCAACGACTATATGGATGATGTCATCGGACAAATCCAGGAAAATATTCCTGGTCTGGACATGATCTGGCAAGTTATTTCACCAACTGGTGGTTTTGGTGGTATTGAACTGGTGAAGTTTGATGCGCGAGAAAAGTCAGTGATGGAGATGCTACCTGAAGTCACTGCCCAGCTAAGCGCCATTACCGGATTGCGAGTATTTCCTTCACTGTCATCAAGCCTGCCCAGTCCCGGTCAATCCGATGTAGAGATGGTGGTGCAATCCACAGACAGTTACGAAAACATGGCTGCCTATGCGCAACAGCTGGTGCAGGCAGCACAGCAGAGCGGGCAGTTCCTGTATGCCAATACCAATCTGACGCTGGATCTACCGGAATATCGCATGCTGTTTAACCATGATCGCATTGCCGATCTTGGCCTTGATGTGAATTCAGTCAGCTCCC
>Ga0255771_1003164_pt1 | contig 15785 bp, 11 predicted proteins | sample 011ome_19_FD_179969 | JGI IMG/M metagenome (GOLD analysis project Ga0255771, IMG submission 179969) | Coastal salt marsh microbial communities from the Groves Creek Marsh, Skidaway Island, Georgia - 011510BT metaG (version 2) | ecosystem: Environmental > Aquatic > Marine > Intertidal zone > Salt...
CGGCTAGTGCCACAGCACCGCTAGCAACTGACGCCGTTTCCGCTGTCGCAGTTGACAAGCAGAGGGTGCCCTCTCCATTGCCTACACTGCCGGCAACTGAGCCAGACGTTGTGACCTTGGCAAAAATAAACAACACCATTGCCAAAGAGACCGCTGAAGTTCGCTCCGAAACACCCTTTATCTCCGCCCAGGAATCAGAGCCCATCGAGCTTGTAATCGGGAACAACATTGCGATCACTGGAGATGTAGACTCGGCTGCAGATCTAGCGGATCTCCAGATCACTGCTAGTGTCATAGCCCCGCCTGAAAAAGACGCCGTTTTCACTGTCGCTGATGAAACGCAAAGGGCACCCTCTTCAGCGCCAACACCAACAACAACTGAGCCAGACGTTGTGACCTTGGCAAAAACAAACAACACCATTGCCCAAGAGACCGCTGAAGGTCGCTCCGAAACACCAATTATTTCCGCCCAGGAACCAGAGCCCATCGAGCTTGTAATCGGGAACAACATTGCGATCACTGGTGATGTAGACTCGGCTGCAGATCTGGCGGAGCCCGAGATTACGGCTAGTGCCACAGCACCGCCTGAAACTGACGCCGTCTCAGCTGTCACCGTTGAAACGCAAAGGGCACTCTCTTCAGCACTAACACTTTCGGTAGCTGAGCCTTCGATTTCTGATGAAGCAACCGTCAACTCAGCTCCGGCAGAGATTTTGAAAAGCGATATCGAAAAATCCACCCAAACAGAGACAGCGCTGGCTACGACCGACAGTGCGGGTCAAGCCTCCTCGATCAATGGTGTAGAGTCGGAGGTGGTGCTTGAATCCGCTGAGACCTACCCTGCGGGCACAACCTTAGCTGAAATTTACACGGCTCAAGTTAAAGCGAGTAACGACTTACCGCTTACTTATGAGACCTTATTGCCCGATGCGGCCATCGTCAGAGCTGCACCAGAGCTTACTGATCCAAGCTCAGCGGACACATTTTATACACCGTCAGAAGTTCAGCAAAGCCAGCGAATAGCGTCCGAATCGATACTAGAAAAACCAGTAGCCGACGTCAGTAAATTAACCGGCTCATCTGTTGATCTTGACGCGGTTGGTTTTGAAAATTTGTCCAGCCCCTCAAGCTCTGGGGATGCTGGCTACGATTATTTTATGGATCTACCCGCAAATGATTTTGCTATCCAGTTGAAAGCAGACAAAACGCTATCAGGAATACGAGCTTTTGCCACAGAAATTAAGCTCACTGATCCTTTAGTACTCAAAACGCAGCCTCTGCGACGACCACTTTATATCTTGATCTTGGATACTTTCAACGATATCCAAGTTGCAAGTGACGCAAAAAGAACCTGGATGGCGGAATACGATAACGGTATCGAACCGTGGATCAGAACCGTGGGATCCATTCAGAAGACCTTACAACCACTCGGGCCAATGGATTAAAACGGTTGTCTCATCCAGCTGGACAATTGCCCAGCGTTGATCGCCTGCTGCGCTCAAACGCTGGCCAAACCTTGGTAGCCGCGTTCGGCCGGGCGCCCGTGGCGAGCGTGCTAGCTAAACAAATCAGCCTTGCGCGCAAAGAAATCCTTGCGTCTGGCAAACCAGCGGTCTCAGAACAGCATCTGCTTGCAGCTTCCGAAAACGAGCTAAAACAGTCATCGGTTGCCCTCAAAACTATACTCAATCTCACTGGCACAGTGTTACACACCAATTTGGGTAGAGCGCGGTTACCAGACACCGCTATCCAAGCGATTGCACAAGTCGCATCTGAGCCTTCGAATTTAGAATTTGATCTTGCAACTGGGTCCCGGGGAGATCGTGATGCGCAATTAGAATCTTTATTAAAAGCGCTTACCGGTGCAGAGGCAGCAACGGTCGTAAACAACAATGCCGCAGCGGTGATGCTCGTGTTAAACACCTTCGCGCTCGGCAAATCAGTACCCGTCTCCCGAGGTGAATTAGTTGAGATAGGAGGTTCCTTTCGAATCCCTGAAATCATGATGCGTTCAGGTTGTCAGCTGGTTGAGGTTGGTGCTACTAACCGCACCCGAATCTCAGACTTCGAAAACGCTATTGATGAAACTACCGCGATGCTGATGAAGGTTCACACCAGTAACTATGAAGTGCAAGGCTTCACAGAGTCCACCAGCGAATCGGCGCTTGCAGATCTTGCTAACCAGCATAATTTACCTTTCATGATTGATCTTGGAAGTGGCACGCTCGTTAACCTCACCCAGTATGGCTTACCCAGAGAACCTACTGTCCAAGAGGCCCTCGCCCAAGGGGCTACGATTGTAACTTTTAGCGGCGATAAATTACTGGGCGGTCCCCAGGCTGGCATCATTGTCGGTAGTCGTCAATTTATTAAGGCGATTAAACAAAACCCGATGAAGCGAGCGCTCCGGGTAGATAAGATGACCGTGGCTGGACTCGTCGAAGTCCTTCGCCTCTATCAAACGCCAGAAACACTCGTCCAAACCCTTCCCACGATCCGAGACTTGGCTAGGCCAGAGAATGAGATCAAAAAGTTAGGTGAGACGGTGTTACACGCGTTGTCTACCGCGGAAACCGGCGAGTTTGATCTAACTTTGGTCCCTGTAAAGAGCCAAATTGGGAGCGGTGCATTGCCAATCGAGCGCATTCCGAGCTGGGCCATCGCCATTACTGCCGCGCGATCGACATCACCAAATCGAACGCTTATGAATCTCTCAGAACAACTGAGGGCTTGCTCCAATGCAATCGTTGGACGTATTCATGATGACCAGTTGTTGTTGGACCTTAGGACCTTATACAACCCCGATCCGCTCATTGCTGGCCTTCGCCATACTCTGGCCTCATGATCATTGCGACAGCTGGCCATGTTGATCATGGGAAAACTTCTCTTGTCGGCTTGCTGACCGGGGTTCAGACTGACCAGCTCGAAGAAGAGCGAGCACGAGGCCTGACGATTGATCTGGGTTTTGCTCACACCACCATTCAGGGCGCCTCTTTTGGGTTTGTCGACGTTCCCGGCCATATTCGCTTCATTAATAACATGCTGGCCGGGGTAAGTGCTGTCGACCTTGCACTGCTAGTGGTCGCAGCCGATGATGGCATCATGCCCCAAACCCGCGAGCATCTCGCGATCCTGCACGCGCTAGCAGTACCGCAGCTTATAGTTGTTTTGACTAAGAGCGATCGGGTCACAGCCGAGCAATGCCAAACAGTAACGGAATCCATAAAAGACCTGTTGGCACCGACAACTTATGCCGGCGCAAAGATTGTAGCCTGTTCTGGCGTTACTGGGATTGGTCGGCAAGACCTTGAAAAAGCCTTAATCGAGGCTTCAACTGAAGCCCGATTGCGTTCCGACGTTGGTTATTTTCGCATGGCAGTAGATCGTGTGTTTACGGCCAAGGGTGCAGGAACCATTGTAACTGGGGCAATTATCGACGGCAGCATCGCCATCGCTGACACCATCCATGAAGTCTCGGCTCAGCAGCCTTTCAAGGTTCGTAGCATCCAGCGTCATGGCAGCGCCAGCGACATTGCTATGGCTGGCGATAGAGTCGCACTGAATTTAACTGGCCCTCAAGCAGGATTAAAGCAACTCGTCAGAGGCGCCTGGCTCACAGCGAACCCAACGCTTCGACCCCATCATCACATCGATGTTTTGCTTCACGTGCAATCAACTGAAGTAAAACCTTTGAGGCATTGGACGCCCGCCCATGTCTACCACTCCGCACAACACACCTTGGGTCACCTCGCCACGTTAGAGGCCCCCAAAATGTTGCCTAATGAAACAGGTCTTGTGCAAGTAGTCTGCAAAGCACCCTTAAGCGCCTGTGTTGGCGACAAAATTATTTTCCGGGATCAAGGCGCAACCCGAACAATTGCCAGCGGTATCGTCGTAGACCCCATTGCAAAGGGACGCGGGCGAGCCAAGCCAAGCAGACTTAAATTGTTGAATGCGCTTGCCAATGCGGCCCACTTCGATGACTACGCTCAAGTTTGTTTAGATACCATGCCTGGGGGCGTTCCTGTTTCCGATTTCGCGCGCAACTTGAACTGGCTTCCAGCCACAATTCAGGCTTGGCTAAAAAACAATAAGCAGACGCTTCTGCTGGATCAGTGTTTGGTCACCAAAAAGGCGTTTGACCAGGCCCAGACGGCGCTTATCCAAGGCCTAAGCCGATTTCACAAGGACAATCCGGCCGCTGAGGGGATGAATGTCAGCGCGTTATCGGGTGTTCTGCCAAGAAATTACTTGTTTAAGACTGCCATCATTGACCAGCTGAAAAAAACCGGCACCATTGTTGTCGTCGGTACAATTGCGAGATTGCCGGGGGCGATAGTTAAGTTACCTGAAGCGACTCAGCGACTTTTGGACCGCTTGCGCCCTTTGCTGGCAGAAACCCCCTTACAACCCCCAGTGATACACGACCTTTCAGAACGCTTGGGCGTTCCACCAAAATCGCTTCTGCAGCAGTTACAGCCTGCTGTTAAGGCCGGCCTGCTTGTTCAACCAGTTAAAAACCGACTGTTTTTACCGGAATCGATTCAAACCTTTACCAGTTTGATTACAGAACTGGCTGGTGACAATGGGTTTAGCGTACAGCAATTTAGAGATGCCGCAGGCATTGGGCGAAATTTATGTATTGAGTTACTCGAGTATTTCGATGGCAAAGGTATAACGAGACGCGACGGGAATGTTCGTTTTCTTAGAATTTAAGCACTGTCCCTAAGACCATAGGCATGCGCTTTAGATCAGGCACGTGCCGCCTGTAGGTTCAGATTTTTGACCCTCAAGTTGATTAAGCCCAGCTTGCTGATCCACCATAAAATGGCAACAATGGTGGTACTGGGTCATTTAATTTTTACTGACGATGATTTCAGCAACTCAGGGAGGACCTTGCTAAATGGTGGCAACCAATATTTTTGTATCTAGCGATCGCATGTTTCGCTACCCGCCCCTATTTTTGCTTGTGACGCTATTAAGCCTTGTTGCGATACCTGCCTCATGGGCAAAAGATGACGGGCTGCTCTCAGAGGTTGTGGCGCTGGAGCAAACTGGCAGTTATCGAGAAGCACTTGAGATACTAGCCAGCATCAAGGATCAATACCCAAACAATGAAGCCGTATTTGAAGCCGAACTTCGATTACTGCTCCTAAGCAGTCGATTGGGTGACGCCAGCAATTTAACCAATGAATTACCCATTGAACACTCTCTCAAGCAGTCCGCCAACACGGCGGTGGAGCAAGCCCTCAGTCGCGTGGTCCGAAACGACAAACTTGCCACTATCTATATTCAAAAGCGTATCGAGCTCAAAGACTTCAGCTCAGCTATCTTGGTTGCTGACCGTGCCTTACTGCAATTCCCGGACCGACATGGGGACCTCTTTACTTTAAAAGGTGAAGCCCTTTACAAGCAGAACAATTTAGAAGCCGCAGAAAAAGAATTTATGCGGGCACTCCAAATCGACCCACTGAATCCGGTAGCAAAGTCGTATGTCAACGAAATTAGAACCACATTAGCTGCTCAGACCAGCACCGCCTTAGCGGAATGGATCAGTATTGCAAAGGATAAAACCGGCGATTTCGTCGTCACCTTTCTAGCACTTTTCACCGCGTTTCTAATGAATTCGCTACTCTCGCCTCTAAGCATGCGATATCGGCTTGCAAGAGCAAGAAAGTCTTTTGATGAGGGTAATTATGATGATTTTGCTGATGCGGTTGAGCGCCTACTTGATCAAGAAGATTTCAAACCGCTTAGACAAAACTTCAGGTTGTTGATGCGAAAACGCCCCTATGAAGAAATAAAAAGTATTTTCGAGACCCATGTGATGACAGAGGACCGTTTACCCACTCTTCTCAGAATTTTAAAACGCGAGCACGAACGCCTTGAAGCCGGGGAATAGTAAGAGACCCGCCAATGGGATTGGCAGGCGAGCTTGGTTCGAAAAGACTGAAGTCAACTGGCGCATGCTAGCGCTTAAGGTAATTGTTTCACTTATTCGCAAAGGCCATGAATTTGTCTGACCACGATCAAGACCAACCCGGGTATCACGGACTGACCTTGCTAGGCCCCTTCAAATTGATGATTAACCCCTTAGCAAGCATCGTCAGCACGATCCTTGAATTGATCGGTCTAATTTCAGTTGCGCTATCTGCAAGTCGCTTGTTGTTAAATAAAAAGCGACGCCAGATATTTTTGTCGTTGTTTTTTCGACAAATCTACAACACCGGTGTCAGAGCGCTTTATATCAATGGTGCGGTTGCGATTTTTATTGGCGCCCTACTCATATCGCGACTTTTTGATTATCTACCGCAACAAGTGTTTAGCGAACAATTCGGTTACTTTTTTATGGTGGTGGTATTTCGAGAGCTTGGCCCATTGATCTCAGGCATTATTCTCATTGCTCGATCGGCAACCGCTGTAACAGCTGAAATCGGATACTTGAGACTGCGGCGGGAATTTCAGGTACTTAATGGCCTAGGTATCAGCCCAGTATTTTTGTTTTTGTTGCCCGTGTTCTTTGCCTTTCCATTATCGCTTTTACTCATGTTTATCTACTTTGATTTAGTCGTTTTCCTGTCAAGTTATGCGGTTATTTGGTTATCAGATCCATCGGCAGACTTTGTCGTCTTATTACTTTCGATTCTCGATCAGATTAGTCTCAACGAAATTGCGATCAATGCCGTTAAAGCCCTTTTAGGTGGAATGATGATTGGGGTTATCTCGATTCACTTTGGCGCTAAAGTAGAAGACAGCTTCTCTGAGGTCTCTGATGCGATTTCCAACTCTACGACGACACAGCTCATGGTGTTCTTCATCATCAACATATTATTGTCTCTGCTGGCCTACACCCAATGACAGCATCTCTCACGATCGAAAATTTACGGCTGGAGTATCCCGATGCGCTGCTATTCGATGATATTCATTTATCAGTCCAGCCAGGCAGTTTAATTGTTTTCGAAACCAATGTTTTAGACGGTGCGACGTCCTTATTGAAGGGCATTGGTGGGATGTTAAGCAACATTGACGGTCACGTTTGGTTAAACGACATTGACTTATTACGAGCGGATGCCCACCAACGCGCTAGGCACGTTGGCTTCGTTTATGAGGAGCACGGCTTGATCAGTCTTTACAACGTTTTTCAAAACATCGGATTACCGCTCGAATTCCATACCAACTTATTAGCCGACGAAATGGCATCAAAGGTATTTAACATTGTCGATCGTCTACGGATCGATCGAGAATTGCTCGACAAGCAACCCCACGAGCTAAACGACGTGCAAACTCGGATGGTAAATTTAGCACGCGCCCTCATCATAGAACCGAACTTACTGTTAATCGACGAGCTCGAGGGCGGAATGCCTGATGATATGATCGACTGGACTATGGAGATGCTTTTAGAACGGACCCGGGCAACCAAGAGCGTGACGTTAATCACAAGCTCCCACGAACATATTTTACGCGAGGCCGATCGAGTGTTAAAAATAGAAAACTGTCAACTAAGTGAGCGCCAAACTTGACCGCCTCCGCTTACAGACCCTTTGCCGTTAGCAATAAAGATCGCATCGTTGGTATGTTTGTGATCGGTGCGCTATTTATCTTTCTGCTTGGTTTTATTATCCCAATGATCCGGGATTTATCAGAAGACGATCGAATTAAGTTCTATACACAGCTAGATAAAACCTACGGCATTGCACCTTCTGCCATTGTTTCTTTAAAAGGGGTGACGGTTGGCAAGGTCGAGGCTGTCACCCTAACTGATCAAGGTAACGTGCGGGTCGATATCGCACTTTCAAAGGAATACACCCGTTTTTATACCTCCGATCTAACCCTTTTCATCGATAGTGAAATTGGCGTCACCTCAATTTTAAATGGCAGTGGGCTAATTCTGCTGCAGGGGCCTGATCGGGGCAGCCCATTGCAGGATGGCGCTTTCATAAAAGCAGAAGCTCCCCAGGGACTGTCATCGATGCTTGAAGCGCTCAACATTGAAAAGCTGACGAAGCAGATTACAACCATCGTCAGCTCGGTGGAGTCTATTGCCTCTGGGCTTGAGAGCAATCAAGCAACCCTGTACGTCACAATGGAAAACCTGGCGGCCGTCACCGCAGAGTTGAAAACCGTTTCGCAGGAATTACCTGAAGTGTTTGATGCCGTTAGCCGGAGCTTAGGTCAGCTGGACACGACCATTGGCCGCGTCGACACCCTTGTCGCTGGATCCAGCGACAATATCGAAGCGGCGATTGCAAACTCGGTAAATCTAACCAACCAAGCGACTGTAACCCTTGAGCGCACTGCTGCCTTGCTCGAATCTGGGGAACCGGCGATCGAACAGCTCCCCCAATTGATGGAAACTACCGACCAAACCCTGAAGAGCATAGACGAGTTGTCTCAGACCCTAAACCGATCGTGGTTGTTTGGTGGTAGAAAAAAACAGTCAAAAGCAGACCAAAACGAGGATTGAGCAATATGAAAAAGCCTTCGACACTTCAGCTACCCCACTTGTCAGCCTGCTGTTTAATGGTATTCGCCTTATTCTCCCTGACATCCGGCTGCGCGGTACAAACCGATGACGGAATTATGGCAGGTCCTGCTGTTACATTGTCTTCCAAGGCAAAAGACTCAGGAACTGCTGGCGACCAAACAAATTTGCCTGGGACTATTGCCGTGCTCCCTCTGAGCAATAACACCAATAGTGAACTGGCCATCGATGTCATCAGACAGACCTTAACAAACCATTTCGGTAGTAAAAATTATCGTGTCTTACATATTGGCGAGGTGGATCGCAGGCTTGCACTTGCCGGAATTGATGGATCAGCGATCGAAAACCTAGAACTCGAGGCCATTAGAAGTGCCTTAGGCATCGATGGTCTGATTAAGGGCTCTGTGACGCATTTTGATAAAACATTTGCCGGCGTTGGTGCCCGAATCTCGGTAGGTGTATCGCTACAGCTGTACAATGAGCAAAACGAAGTGGTTTGGAATGCAGACAATGTTCAGCGCTCCTATGCCGGAGGCGTTTCTGCCTCACCTGTGGGCATTATTGTTAATGCCCTAGCGGCCGCTAAGCACCTTTATGGTGACATCAATTTGTATCGAGCTGCAGATGATTTAGGGCGCGCTTTGGTTAAAGATATGCCCTCTCCGGCCGTGCTTAGTGGCCAGCAATTACCGAGAATTGAAGATGTTGTCCATTCTGGCGCAAGTCAGGCACTTCGCTATGGAGATGTTTTAGAACTGGCTCTTGCAGGTGAGTCAGGGTATGCCGCGAGCGTCGCCATCGACAGCATTGGGGTGGTAGAACTACAAGAGGTCAGTCCAGGGCAATACACCGGGAAAATTGCGATCAGCCCAGATATTGATATTAGGTCAGCCCGCGTTACAGGGAGGCTGATGAATCCAGAAGGTCAATTCAGTTCTTGGGTCTCACCCTACGGTCTCCTAACGATCGACAATACGGCGCCTGAGCAATTGGCCAATCTTAGAATCCAATCGGTGACTGGAGGCATTCAATTGAATTGGTCGTTACCTAAAGACGATGCGGTGAAGGTCCGAGCCAGTTTGGTCAATGGCGACTCAGATACCGCGAGTGTCGAGATCCAGTCTTTGGATCTTAGAGGCTTAACTAACTTTGAACCTGCACAGCTCAGCATTGTTACTGCCGATGCCGCAGGTAACGAAAGCCCAGAGATGCGACTGACAGTTATTGCCGCACCTGATGCCAGATTTAACGAAGCCCTTGATATTGAGCAATCGTTACCTCCGGTGATTCACGGAGTTCAGCGTATGAGGGCCGCCTTCGGGCCGTATACCATCAATGGCCCCATTAGAATCGCCAGCGACGGTGTATTGCTCATAGAACCGAACACGACTCTACGTCTGTCACAAAATGCGAAAATCGATGTCTTGGGGGAACTCAATGCAATGGGCTCAACAGACAGCCCGATTACTGTTACTCAGGCAGATGGCACCATAAGTCGGCAATTTTTAGTGTTTAACTCAAGCTTGCCTAACCAAGTGTCAGGGCTTCAAGTCGATAGCGTTCAGGTGCCGCTTCAGATCGTGTCGGGAGCGCCTGTGATACAAGACTCTACCATCTCGGGCAGCTTTAACGCCGTCATGGTTTCAGGCAGTGCAAAGCCGAGTCTGGTTAATAATGTGCTGACAGGCGCATCTGCATCGGCCCTGGTGATATCAGGTCAGGCGCAACCCAGACTTAAAGGCAATCGGTTCACAGACAACATGCCGTTCCATATCCAAAATAGTTCAAGTTATGCGATTGAGATTGGTAATAATCAATTTGAACCAGAAGCCTCTAACACGACCATCTTGGGCGCCACCTCAAACAACGTAAATTATGGAGGTCAGTAATATGCGCCTCATTCAAAAATTAGCTTTGATAACCCTGCTTAGCGTGTCTCAGACAACCTATGGTAATGATTACATCGAGTGGGTTGCTGCCAACAGCGGCGTCAATTGGACAAATGGTACAGCAGTGGCTGAAGGCGCTGGGCTGGCCAAGCCCGGATCACCCCCTAGTCTCTCGAAAATGATGGCTTGTCGGGCGGCCCTCGTGGATGCACAGAGAAATCTACTCGAATCCCTTCAAGGCGTTAGAGTTGTGGGCGTAACAGTTGTCGATAACTTAATGCTTGAAAGCGACCGCATTAAATCAACCGTAGAGGGCACGCTAAAAGGCGCCGTTATGACAAGTCGCCGTCCTCAGACTGATGGGTCATGCGAAGTCAGTATTGCCGCACCAATTGCTGGGAACTTTGCCCGGGACGTTTATGATGAAGTGTTAAATAGTGACTTGGGGGCTCAGTCATCAATCGAAGACTGGTCAATGAAGACGACATTACTCGCAGGATTTGATCGACTGCTGAGTTTAACGATCTCATCAGCCTATGCTAGCGATGGCAATACCTTAGATCGCGCGATGGCCGCCTTGGAAGCTTTGACCCGGCGCATGGATGCTTTGGAGTCGGTTGTCAGTGGTCAAGCCAATCTTGCAAAAACAAAAACAGGCGCCCCAACTGGCCTTGTCATCGATGCCAGGGGCAGTAACTTCATACCTTCGATGTCCCCCAAGTTGCGACGTCTTAGAGCCGGAATTATCTATCCTGGTCAACGTGATCAACAACAGTTTGCCGAACGCGGCCAATTAGTCTCTTTGTTCACCCGAGATGTCGAAACGGCAACGCAACATCCTCTGGTTGGTGAGCGCCCTGTCGTGCTCAAGGCGTTACGAACATGGGGTGATACTCGCACCGAAATAGTCTTAAATAGCGATGCATCAACCCAACTCGAAGCCATGATTGCGGAGGGTTTTATGAAAGATGCCGGTGTCATCATCGTCTTATAGCGGGGTAACTGACCATGAAACTTAATTTAGCACTCTTAGCGTGTGTATTTGCACTCTCCAGCGTCGCGCAGCAATCATCGATTACCGAAGCCGATGGCTATTCTTGTATGGGTGTTGACTACTCAAAAAAAGAAACAGAACAACTCGCGCTTCAAGATGCTAAACGCCAGGCTGTTGAGTTTTCTAAAAGCTACATCGAAAGCACCACTGAGATGGAAAATTTCAACCTTAAAAAAGATCTTGTTACAGCCTTTGCTCAGGCTGAGGTCCAGGTGCTGAATGTCGTTGAATCGCAGTGGGACGATCCATCAACAGGAGATTGTTATAAAATCAAAATTCAAGCAGAAGTTATTCCCGTAACCAAAGCTGTTGCCAGGGTCGCCTCTCAAGCCGGCTTTGCGGAGGACCCTTCAGCTCCGTTGTTCGTGCAACTTTGGGCTAGTGCTAGCGAATTGATGGAAGACCAACGATTATCCATTTATTTGAAGGCTAATAAGCCATTTTTTGGTCGTATCATCTACACCGATGCCGCCGGTACGAAACTGCAGCTGCTCCCGAACCCTTATCGTGAGGATGTCTACTTTCAGGGTGGCGTTGTCTATGAAATCCCTAGTGGGTTGGATCAATTTGACTTGGTGGTTCAAGCGCCCTTTGGACAAGAGAAAGTTTCTTTGTATGCAAGCACCAGTCCATTAGGTGATTTAGAGTCAACCAATCTAGGGCCTGTGCTTCAGGTACAGACGACAGATATTGCACGAAAGACTCGCGGCATCAAAGTCGTCAGTCGACCAAAGAATACCGATCTGGTGCCAACGCCAAGCGTCTCAGAGTTTGCCGAAGCAAGTATTAATCTTACAACCAGACCCAGCTCATAGTTGACCGGATGGATCGATGCGTATGTCTTTTATAAAACCTAACAATGCTTGGCGAAACGCCTTCATTGCTGTCGCCCTTATTGCCGGCGGACTATCTGCGATGGCGGCACCGCAAGTCGGCGACCCAGCGCCTGATTTCAGGCTCCAAGCCTCTGATGGCAAAGAGTACACCCTGTCGCAATTTAAAGGTAAACGACCTGTCGTTATCGCCTTCTTCCCCAAGGCATTTACTGGAGGCTGAACCTTAGAATGTAAGTCTCTGCGTGACAGCGACCAAGCCATTCAAGCCTTTAACGTCAGTTACTTTATGGCAAGCACTGACTCGCTGGAGGTTAATACAGCTTTCGCAAAAAAGAACTCAGCCAGCTTTCCTATTTTGGCGGACCCAGACAAGACCCTCGCCCGTGATTATGGCGCGCTCATGGGTGGATTGTTTGCAAAGCGATGGACGTTTTACATAGACAGCAAGGGCATTATTGCTCGGATCGATAAAGCAGTGTCCCCGAGAACAGCAGGCGCTGATTTGGTGCAGCATCTTCAAGAGCTTCAACTCGAGGGCTAGGGGGTAAAACTCGCTTTGGGTCTAATTGGCCAAACGTCAAAAGACCCGACCAATACGGGCATAATAATTTTGCCTCCCAGCCTCGGCGATTGCGAAACCGAGCTGCAACGTGCCCAAAGGCGTATCTGCGCCAATAAATGCCCCGATCGACGCAATAGCCGTCTCAGCGCTTACGACCTCTCTATCAGCCCAAGCACCGCCATACTCAAGTGTGCCGCCAATCAAGCCATCTAAAATGGGCAAAGTGTTATATCGTTGGTAATACACGGCGGAGAGCACACCCATAGCGCCGCCCCGTTGCGCCTGAGCCTTAAGACCGGTCAACAACCCATAGCCGCCTATCCGAAACTCAGAATTTATGCTCGCTGCACCATTAGTCGCGCCAAGGTGCAGGTTGATCCCTAGATTATGTTGCGATCGCTCAAAATATCGTCCTGCGTGAATTTGCCATTGACTGTAGCGCCGGTCGCCCCCGAGCGCATCAGCGTAATAGGACCAAACGGCATTAACCACCGAACCATGGGCTGGAAAATCAATATCATCTCGAGTATCAAAACTAAAACGCCAATCTAGACTGGCCTCCGAAAAACGCGCGTCCTCCCGATCATCGGAGCCACTAACAGCCACTGCCTGACCTCTGACGCGGCGGAGACCTAAGCTAGAGCGCCACTTTGATCTGTGTTCGTAGCCGACACCCAGCGCTCCGCTGATTTTTCGAAGCGCATAAACTGTCGTTCGCCGATCAGCTTCGTAGTCAAAAAGCGCCTGATCCGAGGCAACTGCAGAGCCAAAAGCGAAAAAGCGCCCGTCAGCAGTTAGCGGCAAAAATATATCGGTCTTTACTGCAGGTTCATCGCCCAGATGGATGGTCGACAACCATTCTCCACCATAGGAGGAAATGGCTTGTTGAGAATAGCCTAGAAGAAAAGCAACGCGTGAATCATGCTTAAATTCACTTTCTAGATTGAACCCAAAATGTAGGTAGTTGGCGCCCCAACTTTTACCTCGGGCATTGATATTAAGGACCGTTTCGTTTTCCACATCCTTTAGCTGATATGACACCAATTCAAACTGCCCTAAGCCGTGAATACGGTTGACGTCATTTTCAATTCTTTCAAGGTCGACAGAATCGCCAATCTGCGTGTTAGTTTGGGCTATTAGCACCTCGTCGCTTAGATGCGAATCATTCTCTAACGCAATGGTTTGAATCGTGGCCAGCCTTCGCTCGGGATTCTGGTCAATTATTTGGTGATCTTCCGACGCATTAATCTCCGGCAGCTGTGATGCTACTTCCGCCATTGCTTGGAAGCCTGCAGAAATGGCATCTTCAGCTGCATCAAAATTGACCGCCGATACCTCGTCAAGCTCGGGTAGTACTAATAAATCGGATTGGGTAAGCAACGCTCTTTGTTTCTGGGTATTGTTCACGACCAAAATTCTCGTGAGCTGATCGGTGATGGTCAACAGATTCCCCAGCGCCTCGCGATTCAACATTGGCGAGGTAATGTCAACAGCAATAACAATATCCGCACCCATCTGCTTGGCCAGATCAACCGGCAAATTGTTGGTAATACCGCCGTCAACGAGCAGTCTGCCATCGATTTCAATAGGAGCAAAGATCGCGGGTATCCCCATAGAGGCTCTCAAGGCCAAAGCAAGATCTCCGCTATCCAAAACAACCATCTCACCAGACACAATATCAGTGGCAACAGCCTTAAACTGACGTGGCAGAGCGTCGAAATCCTCGATGTGAGCAACCCTGTGCGTTAAACGCTGGAGCGCAAGAATCACGTTTTGACCCTGGATCGCCCCACTTGGTATTTTTAATTCACCAGCAACATAGCCCGGCGTCCCAGCAATTGAAAACTGATCTTCCCTGACTCGGCGTTGAATGGATCGTTTTTGACGAGGCACATCGTCAAGCAGAGCTTGCTCCCAATCCATTTCAAGCATTAGTAATTCAATTTCGGCTGCGGAGAGTCCCGTCGCATAGAGCCCTCCAATAATCGCCCCCATGCTGGTGCCTGTGACAATATCAACTGGAATATTATGGGCTTCTAAGTACTTCAAAACACCAATATGGGCAGCCCCACGAGCACCGCCGCCTGCTAGTACCAGTCCGACTTTAGGGCGGTCCGCAGCCGCTTGGAGAGCGGCTATTCCGAGAAAGAACCCCATCAGAACGAGGTAGAATCTACCCTTCAACCTTTGATAAATTCGCATGGAACTCAACTCCTTACCCTTATAAACAGTCACAACATCGCCGAACCGACTTTCGGGTCCATCATGCCTGAGCTGCCAGAAACCAATCATTACGAAGTTTAAGGTTTAGCACCCTTTAGAATGATTTCATCATGAAAGAATTCTAAGGCGATTGTTCCACCCTCTCAACCGCTCAAAGGTCGGCTTGGCAAACGACCTAGCATTTATCTCGGAACAATTTGAACATCAACCTGTGATCACGGTCCATGCTTCTATGGAAGAATCCCATCCGTCGTAGCTTATAGATTATTGTTGCTAATATGCGTTCACCAGATAACGCCTCAGTCCGACGCAACTGAATCTTGCATTTAAATGCGCCTAGAAAATTACCTCAACGTTTTAACTCAATGGGAAACCACTGGTCTTCTTGGCACTATATCGCTTTGTCGCGACCATGGCGTAGAGATATAGGACGCTTTGGTTTTACGAAAGCTCAAAGCTTGACCAACGATTTAATCGCGGGCTGTCGAGCAGCAATGTCTCCGTAAAGCATACGGCTCGACGGCCTAAGTGACGACAAGTCGCTATCCATCCTCAATGGTAGCAAGCATTGGCATGCGCTCTGCCCGACCAGAAGCCCGAGGCAGAAATTGCGGTTTAGCGGCCGGGGGTCCTCTTCGGCTGACCAACAACTCAACCTGCTTTTAGCGCTTAACTCTTTGCTCTTTGCTCTAAACACTTTGCTATTTACTCTAAGCGCTTGGTTCTAAGCGCTTAATTC
>Ga0255771_1003174_pt1 | contig 15759 bp, 9 predicted proteins | sample 011ome_19_FD_179969 | JGI IMG/M metagenome (GOLD analysis project Ga0255771, IMG submission 179969) | Coastal salt marsh microbial communities from the Groves Creek Marsh, Skidaway Island, Georgia - 011510BT metaG (version 2) | ecosystem: Environmental > Aquatic > Marine > Intertidal zone > Salt...
TTGTCGATATGACGCCATGAGAAATGGGAATGCGTAACTCACCAATATGCTCAAGCACCGTTTCGCGCGAGTCCACGAACAACGACGCACGCGAAATAAGCTCGTCGTCACCCTCGCGCATCTCAGGCCCGTGCGCGCCAACAAGATCGACGTGGGCGCCATCCTTGACCCAGTTACCGCTAATTACCGGCGACCTCGAGCCAACAGCACTGGTGACAATATCTACCCCTCGAACCGCGCTCTCTGCGCTGTCACACACTGTAACTTCAAACGCCATAGCGTCTGCAATCGCCTGAGCGCGTAATCTTGTTCTTCCCCATATGCGGATATCGGTCAACTGCGGATAAAGGGCGGTGTAACCCTCAAGTAATCCTCTCGCAATCGGCCCTGTTCCGATAACGGCAATCGACGAGGGTTTAGGCATGGCTAAATAACTCGCTCCCAAAAGCGAATCTGCCACCGTTTTCCAAATTGTCAGTACAGCACCGTCTACCAAACCAATAGGATGACCTCGATCCTTATCAAAAAGAGTAAAAAGCCCCTGCACGCTTGGTGCTGGTGGTGAAAGGGCCCGATTATCGGGACGAATCGTCACTGATTTGGTGCCAGCACCCAACCCCGGGATGGCAGCTGAGCGAGTCAGTAATTCACCATCAGACATTGGCATCAGCATGTCGCTAATGGTCGCTCTGGGGAATGTATGCCCCTTTCGAAGCGCTTCAACAGCATCGGCCCAGTTCAACTTATGAGATAACTCTGGACCTAGAATCACGAGCTCATTAGCGTTCATATCACTCAAATCGTTTATTAACTCCCCTGTTCTGCGCCGGGCCAGGTGTCGGCGACCCGATAACCTTGTGGCCACGGATCGTCTGGCGCTAGAAGAAGCTCCGATCTGCCGTAAATCCAAGCGCGACCGGTCAAAGAGGGAACAATAGCGTCGAGCTCGCCTATCTCAGTCAACGCTTCAATGCGACCTGAGAACTCTGAGTCGATAATCGAACGTGCGGTCAGCGTCGTTCCAATACCCGCCTCTCCACGCGCCTGCAGCAACGCTAGATGGGCCGATACCCCTGTGCCCGTTGGTGAGCGGTCAATTTTCCCAGGCCGAATGGCCACCGCATGCCGAGTCTCACCTGCCACAACCGGCGTGCGAAACAGACAAAAAGAAATGTGCCGCCAGTCGGGGTTCGTTGGATGATGAAACCCCAGCTGCTCGGTCGCGGCATCGGAAATCCTCACCCCCAGATCCGCAAGATCTTTGGCCTCGTCAGGTATTAGGCTAAAGCCTAGGGCCGGTGCATCGACCACCGCAAAGCTGTCTCCACCGTAAGCTGTATCAATTTTTATGCTGCCCAGGCCCTCAACCTCGATAACCGCATCTAGATGGCCCGCAAAACTTGGGTGGTTAGTGATCGTAACCGACTCAACACGACCCGAGCGACACTCTGCAGTGACCCGGGCAAGGCCACCAGGCGCCTCCAAAACAAGTGAATTCGTCCCCTCTTTCATCGGAACGCGACCCGTCTCGAGGAGCACAGTAGCAACACACATAGAGTTCGAACCCGACATCGGCGGCGTGTCAGCAGGCTCCATGATAATAAAGCCCGCATCAGCATCCGGATGCTTGGGCGGCACCAATAAATTAACGTGCTTGTGCACTCCCCCACGCGGCTCATTGAGAACAAAATTACGCAAGGTCTGATCACGTGCAATCCAACGTGACTGCTCCCACAGCGTTTCTCCCGGGGGCGGTGCAACACCCGCGACAATGACATCACCCACCTCGCCACAAGCGTGACATTGCACTATTTGAATAGCATCAACGTGGTTCATGGCAGCACTCCGAGCCAGTTTCATTTACCGGGCTCATACTGAGGCGACGAGGGAAATTCGGGGACTTTATAGTCAATGGTCGAGTAGCGGCTCTGTTGCTGCCGCAAGCCATGTAATCAATTCATCATCGCCCAACAGCGGACTCACCCTATCAAAAACTGCCCGGTGGTATTCATCCACCCACGCGCGCTCGGTTGAGGTCAACATCTTGACATCGATCAAGCGTCGGTTGAAGGGCACAAAGGCCATACTTTCCAAGCCTAACCACCCGTCTCCAAGACAAACGACCTCGCAAAGATTCTCGTGTCGAATACCAAACTCATCGGCTCGATAAAAACCGGGCTCTACGGTCAGGGTCATGCCGGCCTGAAGTCCCACCGTGGTTCCCGCCTTTTGCATTCGCTGGGGAAACTCGTGGACGCTGAGATAGTGCCCTACCCCGTGCCCTGTTCCATGATCGTAATCTAGCTTCGCCTGCCACATTGGGAGCCTTGCGGCGCTGTCTAGAGCATGTCCTAAGGTACCCGCAGGAAAGACCTGTTGTGCGACTGCAATATGCGCTTTCAGTACGCTGGTTGCGAGGCTTCTGTGTTCTGACGTCGGCGTTTGGAAGCACCAAGTGCGTGTGGTATCCGTTGTACCGCCCCGACTGAATTGCCCACCTGAATCCAGTAAAAACAGGGTTGAGGGTTCCAGGGTCGCCCCCCCATCCGCAGGTGCTGAGTAGTGCGCAAGCGACGCATTCCCATCAGCCGCGGAAATGGTCCTAAAGCTAGGCGCTGTGTAGTCTTCAATCTCGGTCCTGAAATGGTGAATACGTTCTTCTACCGCCAGCTCTGTAACCGTCTCGCTGTGAACCGCGGACTCCAACCAGTGAAGCAATCGAACCCAAACCGCACTGTCAGACAGGCATGCACTGCGCAGTGCACTGAGTTCGGTCTCGTTTTTGCGCGCCTTTAAATCGGTAATGGGACTACGCTGGATAAGTGCTTCACCACCAACCGCTTCCACCACTTGACGCCCACACTGTGGCCCTTGTGTTGCGTCAACCCAGAGACGGTCCGCGGATTGAACTGCATGCTCAAGCGAACCCAAAAATTGCTCTCGTGCATAACAGCGTACGGGGATCTCAGCACTCGCAAGTCTCTCGACGTCGCTTTCCTTTAAATCTCCAAAAAGGTGAATTTCGCCTTCCAGTCCAATCAGTAATCGCGCGCGCACTACCGGGCAAAAGGGCAGGTCTTGGCCACGAATATTAAGCAGCCAGTTGACATTGTCAGGCTGTGTCTCAACAAGCCAAGACACCTCGATCACGCGCATCTGCTCTCGAACTCGCGCTAACTTTTCCGCGACCGGCTCTCCCGCCCACTCATAAGACAACTGTATGACTTCTGACCGAGGCGTCTCGGGCCGATCGAGCCAACATTGATCGAACAGGTCTGCACTAGTCGGCTGCATAACCGCCGATTTTTGGCCACAGGCGGCGTGAAGGCGATCGTATAAGTCGGGGGTCACTACTTCGCTGTCGAAACCGACGCGCCACGCAGACTGCGCATGTTGGGCAAGCCATTTTTCGGGCGGTTCCTCATACAAATGCTGAAGCGTCACCCAATCGCCATTGGTCTCTCGTGCAGCTTGCTCGGGGTAACGCCCGTCAATAAATAGAATGACATCATCATGAGTCACTATCGATAGCCCCCAGCTACCTGTAAAGCCCGTTGTCCACGCCAGTCGTTCATTCGCGAGTGATACATATTCGAACTGCTGCTCGTCCCAACGCGGAATGACCAATGCATCGAGTTGCATCGCGCTCATTACATCCCGTAACGCCGATATCCGACTGGGTTCCCAACCCGCGGCGATAGTCTTCACATCAGTCATAAGTCGTCTCACTCTGTATTTGCTTTGCGCCCATACGCGGCGCCAGATAACGATTGAACAACGCCAAGGCGAACATCGCCACAACCGCTAAACCTGCAAATAGCGCCCACATGACAAACGGTTGATTCGCCTTTATAGCAATCTCGCCGTAGGCCCATCCAGACATGATGCCTGCTAGCAGGTAGCCAATTGCGATAGACACAAAATAGTAACCCTGAAACAGCGCCGCCTTCTCCGGTAACGACGTTGCGGCTACGTATTCTTGACTTTTGGGTGACGCAAGCATTTCACCAAACGCAAAAACAATGACACTTGCGATGGTCAAGACGCCGCCAAAGGCCACCATGTGTGACACACCGCCAATGACAAAAGCCACGCCGATCATGCCTGTCCCAAGAATCAGCATGCCGAACGGCGAGCGATTTTCTCCCCACCGACTGATGAAGTATTGGAACAGTACGATCGACAGGAAATCGAAGGCAATAATATATTCGGGGCTTACCTGTCGAAACTCGCTCGCCCATTCGTTAGCGAGCGCATCTGCGCTGATGCCGCCCGAACTCAGTGAAGCCAAGCCGGATACCAGCTCTGTCTCGGGAACACGGACTTGGTATTGCACCAGTGCTCTGAATACCTCTGCCGGCTCCGACTGAATAATCAAAAGTGTCTTCAGCGCCTCGGCGAGTCTTGGCTCGTCAACCGGCGCGATAAATTGCGCGAAGCCATCGGAAAACGCCTGAATAATAGCGACAGCGTCCGATGTATTTACGAAGTCCTGAATGTACAGCGGGAACGTAAGGAAAATTTGGTTATAGACAGCCCAAAAAAGCGACAGTACAAGCAGATAGACAAGAAACGGCGCGTTGCCGACTCTCAACTTCTGTTGATACCAAGGCGCCTTGAACACACTGCTCTGCGCGCGTGATGAGCTGACCTGCAGAGCTGAAGAAGCGTCCTCAGCGAGTGAGGGGGATTCCTGACCAACAGAAGCGGCACTTTGTACCGCTTTGTCCCAAATAACCTGAGCGCCTAGCCAAAAGAGCAAAAACAACCCGTAATGACGCCAGGCCATCCAACCCCCTCCGGCAATCATAAGACCTAGAATGATGGGGATGAGCATTAGGGCGAAGCGGCCATTACCGAGCACTTCGATAGCGTCTGCGAGTGCGGCAGACGCGGCACTTTGTGTCGAGCCATTTGGATCATTGTTGCTAATACCGGACGTCGAATCAACGGTCTGCTGAGGGTCCGCCAGTTGCGATGCCTGAGTAGAAGAGACATCCCCGCGCCTATGACTCTCTTGAGTTTGAACTCGTTCGGGCGAGTCATCTTCCAAGAGAAACAGTGCTATAAGAAGATTGATACCAATCGCAATCGATGAGAGCCAAAAAACGTGCTCCCAACTTATGGCTCTTACATAACCCGCAATAACGGGCCCCAAGAAGCCACCAACGTTAACCATCATGTAAAAGATGCCAAAAGCACGTCCGCGATTATCATCGCTCGCACTGCGTGCGACCGTACCCACCACGAGGGGTTTAAAGATGGCGGCGCCTAAAGCCACAAGCATGTAAACGAAGAAGAATGGCCAGAACTCGTCCACTTGACCCAACAACAAATAGCTTGGAGTGAGCAGCGCGAAGGCGATCAAAAACATTTTGCGATAGCCTACCCGATCTCCCATTGCACCTGTGATCACAGGCAAGACATACACAAAGAAAGGAATGATGCCCTGCAAAATACCGCGCTCGGTGTCACTAAAACCAAGTCCACCCGCACTCGGTGAGGTACTCATGTAAAGAGAGGAAACCGTAAAGAAACCATACCAGGCGATGCGCTCGAAGATTTCCAACGTATTGGCAATGTAGAAGGCACGCGTGAACGAGTTCGCTGGTGTTTTATTATTCAAATTGAGCATCTCCAACTGCTCTCAAATATAGCATGTGCCCCCTCGATAAGTTATTGCACTTCGCGTCGAGAAACTCTGACAATAAGAGACCTAGAATCCAAGGACATTGAAGATTATGTCAGCGAGAGACAACGCTTCCCCCATTACCCACGATGAGCGCCAACACCGACTTAGCGCATTGCAAAACAGCTTGCCAACGTTTGAGCTCGACGCTGTGATGATTACCCCTGGCGCCAGCATGCGTTACTTCTTCGGGCTTACCTGGCGCGAGACGGAAAGGCTCGTTTGTGCCGTTATAACCGCAACACGCGTGGTATTCGTCTGCCCAAAATTTGAAGACACAGCGCTTCTCGCCGCGCTCTCTTCAGCCTATGACTATGCCTGGTGGGAAGAGCATGAAGATCCTCGTCATTTGGTCTCAGGGGTTCTGTCGGATAATAACTGCCAAAACGTGGGGATTGATCCGAGTTGCTCGTATGGTCAGACGTTTGCCCTTGGCAAAGCCACATCGGCAGCGCTCACCTCAGCAGGACCTATTCTGCAATCATTGCGCGCACATAAGTCCGCAAGCGAATTAGCCCTCATGCAAGCTGCAAAGTCCCTCACGCTGGACGTTCATGTGGCGATATTTGAGTGGATCAAACCCGGTATGCGAATGAGCGAGGTGATTGCTGAAATCGATCGCCTACACCGCGCGGGCGGCGCCGACAATGGGAGTTTCTTCTGCGCTGTTCAATTCGGTGAAGGTACCTCGCACCCACACGGTGTTCCGGGAGATCCGGTTCTCAACAAAGGCGAACTGATACTGATCGATACTGGCTGCACGATCGATGGCTACCATTCGGATATCACACGAACCTACGCGCTCGATAAACAAGACGATCGTGTTGAAGCGCTCTGGGATTTAGAAAAAGAAGCGCAAGCAGCTGCCTTTGATGCCGCCCAAATTGGTTTTCCCTGTGGGGATGTAGACGCGGCAGCTCGCGCTGTTCTCGAGGCTCATGGACTCGGCCCGGATTACCGATTACCAGGCCTTCCTCATCGCACAGGGCACGGTATTGGACTCGAGATTCACGAGGGCCCCTACCTCGTTAGGGGCGACGACACACCCTTGGCAACTGGCATGTGTTTTTCGAATGAACCCATGATCGTTGTACCCGGGCAGTACGGTATTCGCCTTGAAGATCATTTCTACATGACCGACACAGGCGCTCAGTGGTTCACCGAGCCCCAAAAGAGTCTCTATCAACCACTTTAAGGTCGATCCTCAGAATTTCTTGGCTAACCTCAAGAAACTCTCATCGGAGTTTCGCAATCCAACGTACTTTTTGATCGCCGCTGAGTAGGTCAGATAATAAAAAAGGAAGACCCACGACGGCTAAATTATTTCTGCGAAGTATCATTCTCATCGTGGGCGTCTACGCGGCGCCTGTTATTGCCGATTACGGTCTGCTGACGCTACTCCCCAGCTTTTTTGGCGAGATGAGTAAGGTGAATTGGCAAGGGTAGTTCGATCTCGACTTTCTCATGTTCTTGCTGATGCCAGCTCTTTGGATTGCATGGCGAAACCGGTTTTCGCCACCGGACATCAGTCTCGGGGTGGGCGGGATCTTTTTGAGACCTCCCTATATATCTGCTTGCTTGTTATATCTTGGCCAGCGCTATGGATGGGATTTAAATAACTTTTTTGCGCAGGACACCTGACATGAGGTCGATGCTTCTCAGTGGAGGCAATATAAAAACGCTCTTTCCCAGGTAGCGCTCGCAAATGCGGGCTCGACATTTTTGTAAAAAGCGCCGTCGCGGTCAGAGAGAAACATCCACAGCATCGGAGACTGCGTTGGCCTTGGCACGAGCCTCGTCAACTGTTTCGCCCCGCGCAAGACCCACGCCCATGCGTCGCTTTCCAGCCACTTCGGGTTTGCCAAACAGCTTGACCGAGGTATCGGGCGCGGATAGCGCGGCGCTGAGATTACCAAAGCACGTTTCTGTTGATGCACCGTCGACCAAAATAACGCTGGAAGCCGATGGCCCATGGAATGCAATATTTGGGATAGGCAGTCCAAGAATTGCTCTAGCGTGTAGCGCAAACTCCGATAAGTCCTGCGAGATCAGTGTCACCATCCCAGTGTCATGTGGACGCGGCGATACCTCGCTGAAGTAAACGTCATCACCTTTGATAAAGAGTTCTACGCCGAATAATCCGTAACCCCCAAGTGCTTCAGTTACCTGTTCTGCAATGTCGCGAGATCGTGATAGCGCAAGGCTGGACATCGGCTGAGGCTGCCAGCTTTCTTGGTAGTCCCCATCCTCTTGACGATGACCAATAGGCTCACAGAAGCTCACACCACCCGCGTGTTGAATGGTGAGCAGCGTAATTTCATAGTCAAAATCAACAAAGCCTTCAACGATCACCTTGCCTGCCCCTGCTCGACCACCTGCCTGCGCATAGTCCCAAGCATGATCAATATCTGCGTCTGATCGAACAAGACTCTGGCCCTTGCCTGAAGAGCTCATGATCGGTTTCACCACACAAGGAATGCCAATATCAGCGATCGCTGCGTCAAAAGCAGCTCTATCAGCAGCAAAGGCATAAGGGGAAGTTGCCAGCCCCAACTCCTCGGCCGCTAGACGGCGAATACCCTCTCGGTTCATCGTCAGCTGTGCGGCACGCGCACTGGGAATTACTTTGAATCCCTCCGATTCAAGCTCGACCAAAGTGTCGGTGGCGATAGCCTCTATCTCAGGCACGATTAAGTCGGGCTTTTCCGCCTCAACCACCCGCCTCAGTTCAGCACCATCGAGCATTGAAAACGTGTGCGATCGATCCGCCACCTGCATGGCAGGCGCGTTTTCGTAACGATCGCAGGCGATCACTTCCACGCCTAGTCGTTGAAGCTCGATGACCACTTCTTTGCCAAGCTCTCCAGAGCCGCAAAAAAGAACACGCGTGGCAGTTGATGAGAATGGAGTTCCAATGCTGACCATTGCATTTTCCTCAGGCAGGGCTAACCAATAACTTGGAATTTAACGCATATAAGACGCCTTTGGTTTGGTCTTAACACGTTTGTTTACGCCGACTTAGAGATTCGTCAATCAGCAACTGGTTTTGTCATTGCGCTGTTAAACACCCATTACTAATAGGCAAGGCAGTAGTTAGTGGCCTCGACAGCATCACAGCCTAAACATCTGAGATAAATAGAACCTCGATAGTCCTTTATCACTGTAACACGACCATCAAGCCGCCCCATTTTTCAGCCAAGTCATGTACTCTTAATCATCAAAATAATACCTGCTCACCTAATTTGGGCACTGAGCACCAACGCTGAGGCTTGCAAACCGTGACGATTGCATCGACTAAAACCCACCATCGTGTCTGTCATTTATGCGAGGCCATGTGTGGTCTCATCATCAAGACAGAGGGCGACAAAGTCATTGATATTCGCGGAGATAAGTCAGACCCCTTAAGTCGGGGCCACATCTGTCCTAAAGCAGTTGCCCTGCAGGATATTCATGAAGACCCGGACCGCCTGAGAAAACCGTTAAAACGTGTTCGCTCCGCCCCTGGGGTCTATGAGCACGTAGAAATTGAGTGGCACGAGGCACTTGATCTCGCAGCCAATGCGCTGGCTGACACAATTAAAAAGCATGGTGTTAATGGGATCGGTGCTTACTTTGGTAACCCGTCCGCCCACAATTACGGGATGATGACCCACCAGCGAAATCTCTTCCGCAACATCCGCACGCGAAATCGCTTCTCAGCAACGTCGGTTGATCAATTACCGCATCACCTCGTGTCTATGTGGATGTACGGTCACATGTTACTAATGCCCATCCCTGACATAGACCGTACCGATTATTTTTTGATGCTCGGCGCCAACCCGCTTGCATCAAACGGCAGCATCTGGACCGTGCCAGATGTCAGAAAACGTATCAAAGATCTGACGGGGCGTGGTGGCAAATTAGTGGTGATTGACCCAAGAAGAACCGAGACGGCAGAACTCGCCAGCGAGCACCACTTTATAAAGCCCGGAACCGACGCGGCGCTACTACTTGCACTCATCCACGTCATATTCCGCGACGACTTGTTGTCACTGGGCGCTTTGGCAGACTTCACTGACGGTCTTGAAGACGTTCGAAATGCGGTTTTATCACTGACACCTGACTGGGCGTCAGCCATTACCGGTGTTGCCGCTTCTGATATCGAGCGCATCGCTACGGACATGGCCACTGCCAGGGCTGGCATTTGCTACGGACGCATGGGCGTCAGTACGCAGGCTTACGGAACACTCTGTCAGTGGGCCATTCAGGTCATCAACGTGATCACGGGCAACCTTGATAAACCAGGCGGTAGTTTGTTCACCAAACCGGCCATGGATCAGGTTACGAATAGTAGCCGCGGCGGTTTTGCGCGGTTTACAAGTCGCGGAAGAGGGCTGCCCGAGTTCAACTATGAGCTACCTGCTGCAGCACTCGCCGACGAGATTAAGACCCCTGGGGAAGGCCAAATTAAACTAATGTTCACGGGTGCAGGTAATCCCGTGTTATCTACACCCAATGGCCGTGCGGTCGACGAAGCATTCGAAGAGCTCGAATTTATGATCTCACTCGACCCCGCGCTCAATGAGACGACGCGGCACGCCGACATCATCTTGCCTCCGACGTCGCCCCTCGAGCACGACAATTACGACTTTGCTTTTCACAATCTAGCCATTAGAAATACCGCCCGCTACACCCCAGCAGTCTTCGACAAGCCAGAAGGGGCGCTTCATGACTGGGAAATTTTCGCAGAGCTCGGAGACCGATTGGCTGAACGACTGGGAGTAGAACCCATGCCGCGAGTGCCACCACATAAAGTGGTCGACGCAGCACTTCAAGCAGGGCCGTATGGACGGGGCTCGGAGTGGAACCTCAGCATCGAGAAGCTAAAAGAGTATCCCTCGGGTATCGACTTTGGTCCGCTGGAACCCTCTTGTCCTGAGCGTCTGCAAACTACCGATAAACGAATTCCACTGGCGATTCCCGAGGCATTAGCGGATATCAACCGCCTGCTGTCGGACGTCACTATCAGTGAAGGTGGCTACAGGTTAATTGGGCGCCGGAACGTGCGCGATAACAATTCATGGATGCATAATCACCAACGTCTAGTGAAAGGAAAGCCTCGTTGCAACCTACTCATGCACCCCGACGACGTTGCAAAAGAAGGCTGGTCCGAGGGCATGCAAGTGACCATTAAGAGTCGTGTTGGCGCTATCACCGCAGAGCTAACACCGTCCGCTGAAGTCATGCCCGGGGTTATTAGCTTGCCACATGGTTACGGTCATGGATTACAGGGAACTCGCTCAGAAGTTGCCAATACGAATGCAGGCGTCAGCTGTAACGATGTGACTGATGAGCAGTTTCTCGATCTGCTCTCCGGAAACGCAGCCATCAATGGCGTACCCGTGGAGCTATCAATACAAGCAGCCTCGAACAGTTGAAAACGGTGCTTCCCCCATGTTTAAACAGGGCTGATAATCGAAGAGAGCGGTCACTCTAAACCGCCTTCGTTTTCTTCATTGTGTTTTTGTTCGTTGAGTAAAATGTTATCGCCCCCAGAAAAACAATAGGTCAGCTGTCACTTCCTCGCGTCTTTGCTTATTCACTCGACAACAGGAGCATTCGTTGAGTAGCCTTGTCTGGCAAGGCCAAACCACAAGGAAACATTAATCATGTTTAGTCACATCATGCTCGGAGCGTCAGATATTGAAGCCTCCAAAAAATTCTACGATGCTACTTTGGGTGCTCTGGGTTACGGCCCTGGCGTAATGGACCCAAAAGGTCGCGTATTTTACATGACCGATACAGGTATTTTTGCTCTTTCAATGCCGATCGATGGCAACCCCGCAACGGCTGCTAACGGCGGCACCATCGGATTCGCATCGCCGAGTGTTGAGGCCTCTGAAGCATGGCACGCAGCAGGCTTGGCCAATGGTGGCACAGACTGCGAAGATCCGCCCGGCGTCCGCGACGGTAATATGGGTCCCATCCACTTGGCCTATCTTCGAGACCCATCGGGTAACAAGATTTGCACACTGCTAAGAGTCTAAAGACTCGCGTTACCGCTTTGCTCGCCCTACTCGTGGGCGGGCAGAGCTTTGCTCAGGCAAACGACCTGCCCATCGATTATGACGCCGAAACAGACGTCAAACAGACTTGCTCTGGTTGCCATGGACTACGATACCTCGACCTTGCTCAAGGCTACGATACAAGTGCCGAATGGTCGCATCTCATCAGCAGCATGGTTCTGTTACCGTCCGGTCGCTTAGGCGCCATCAGCGAGTACCTCGCGAGCCAATATCCACATAAGCCCGAAAAAGCACCGCGTTTGGTCGATGGTGATACCAATATTGTCATCGAGGAATGGGTAACACCCACATTAGGCCAACGAACCCGTGACCCTATTGAAGCCCCCGACGGTGCCATTTGGTGGACTGGGATGTGGGCCTCTCTAGTCGGGCGACTTGATCCAGAAACCGGTACGATGAAGGAGTATCCGTTGCCCAGCTCGGCACGTCCGCACTCGATTGTGCCCGACGACAAAGGCTTTATTTGGTATACGGGCAACAGTAACGGCACGATTGGCCGATTAAATCCTGCGGACGGAAGTATCAAGGAATTTCCGACTCAAGCACGCGATCCACATACGGCGGTGTTCCACCCAAACGGCAAGCTCTATTTCACCAGTCAGCACTCAAACATGCTTGGTCGCTTGGACCCTGAATCAGGTGAGATCCTCGAAATAGAAACGCGTCGAAAACCCTACGGCATCAAGGTGGGCGCTGAGGGCGATCTTTTTATTGCCTTTAACGGCACGAATGCGATTGGTCGGATGGATGCTGAGAGCTTGGAGATCTCTTATTACCCGATTCCCGACGAGCGGACCCGTATCCGTAGGCTCGATATCGATAGCAAAGGTAACGTCTGGTTCGTGAACTCTTCGCTAGGTAAGGTCGGTAAATTAACGGTCAGCACTGGCGAGATTACCCAGTGGGACTCACCTAGTGGAGAGCGCTCACACCCCTACTCGATGACGGTAATTGACGACATCGTCTGGTACAACGAGAGCGGTATGCGCCCCGATGCTTTAGTGCGCTTTGACCCCGCAACCGAGAGATTTCAAAGCTGGGCTATGCCATCAGGTATTGGAATCATTAGACACACCTGGAAGACGCGGGACGGCGATCTGTTAATTCACCAGAGCAGCTCTAATCGCGTGGGACGCGTGCGTATTGAAAATTGATGACGAAGCCAATGCCAAATCTCGCGTGTTGCTCAGCGTAAGTCAGATCCCGGAAGGCCGTGTCTCGTCATTTGGTCGAATTGCTGAGGCTGCTGGATTTCCGCGCAAAGCGCGGTGGGTGGGAAAAATATTAAGTCAGCTGCCAAGCGACACCAAAATACCGTGGCATCGGGTACTTGGGCACAACGGGCTGATAACATGCCCACGTAAAGCCGTCGCACAGTCCCGTCTAGAGACTGAGGGGGTCGAGGTGCGCCAGTTTAAAGTAAACATGAAGCAGCATGTCTGGCCTGATTGATCACTGTATTTAGGCCCTGCGAATGGCTAATTAGCCCCTAGCCATGAAGGGAATACTCTAAACAGGACGCAGAAAAAATGCCCCAACCAAGCTAAATTCATAATCAGACTGGGCAGCCCTAATAATTAATGGCTTAAAACCCTATGAGCGTTTTGGCGTGCATGGCAATCGCTAAATCTGGGAGGGAATAATCAGTCTCCCAACTTCAGCACCCTACACAACCCTACTGCGCGACCTTATCAGTGAAGGAATAAGGCCTTCAGAAAGTTCGCCATAACAGCGATTAACAATCTGGGCGGATAACCAACTTCCCAATAACCTGCCGATTTTCCAACATACGAAAGCCCTCGAGCGTCTCAGACAGTGGCAGTTCATCATGGATACACGGGCGTGTTCTGCCCTCCTCAGCCCATTGCCAGATGGTATTTAGGTTTTCCTCGCCCTTTTCAGGAAATCTCCGGCCGTACTCACCCGCGCGTACACCCACCACCGAGAACCCCTTTATAAGGGGCATATTCGAAGCGATCGATGCGATTCGACCACTGGTGAAGCCAATGACAAGCAGTCGACCATCAAAATTGATGCAACGGGTGCTTTCGTCAAAAACATCCCCACCAACAGGATCGTAAATAACATCTGCACCTCGCCCTTCGGTTAGTGCCTTCACCTCTTCACGAAATCCGCCGTCAGTGCTGATGACGTGATCAGCACCCTGTGCTCTGACGCGCTCAAGCTTCTCGTCACTTCCACTGGTAGCGATCACCCTCGCACCCAAAAGTTTACCCATATCAACCGCAGCCATACCCACCCCACCACTCGCTCCGTGCACGAGCAGCGTCTCGCCCGCTCGTAAGTTACCCCTTCGCACCAACGCAACATAAGCAGTCAGGTAGGCGACTTGATAAGAAGCCGCTTCGGCAAAGCTCATGTTACTCGGCTTTTTACGAAGCCCTTCCACAGGCACACAGACGTACTGAGACAATCCACCGAAGCGCATACCAGCAACGACAGCATCACCAACAGTAAAACTGGTTACCCCTTCACCTAATGCGTCCACCTCGCCGGCGGTATCCATTCCCGGGGTGAAAGGTGGATCAAGTTTCAATTGGTACTTTCCCTGGCACAGCAGAAGATCGGGAAAGTTCAGACTGGCCGCCTTTATTCGAAGCCTTACCTCCCCCGGGGCTGGCTCGGGCAGCGGTAAGTCTCTAATCGACACACCTGAAAAATCATCTGAAATGTCGTGACACACGAGGGCTCGCATGGGTTTTCCTCTCAAAAGTCAGATGGATAGCTCAGAGGTGAGGGAAGCCCACAAAGGATAATCACTTCTGGTCGAATGGGCTTACGCGTGCAACAAGTGCTCTCTCAACAAGGCCAGGCCTTCCTCAAACGCGGTACTCGCCTGATCTAGGACAGTTATCTGGGGCAATTCACGGCGCGCCAATTGCGTCTCAATAACAGTCATCGATTCGCTCAGAGCAAGCAAACCCAAAGCTTTGCTGCTACTTTTTAACGCATGGGCGGCCCGCTCGCCAACCTCAAAGCGTTGCTTTTCGAGAGCTACTTTTAACGTCGCAATATTTTCTTTCCCCTCGTTGCTTAAACTATCGAGTAAACCCCGAACCACCTCGGGACCCAGAATAGAGAGCATCTCATCGCTTTGATACGGATCAAAAAGAGGCGTTTTCGTCTCCGCCACACAGTCTGTGTTTCCGAGACTCTCCGTCTGGCTACCAAACAGACTACTAAATTCGGCGGCAATCGCGTCGCGCTTGAAGGGCTTTGTGACAAATCCCACCATACCGCTCGAAAGCGCTTTCTGTTTTTCCTCTTCTTGGGAGTAAGCGCTAAGTGCAAGGAGTATCGTATTGGCGCATTGAGGTAACTTGCCAAGACGCTGTGCCACCTCGTGGCCCGTCATATCAGGAAGATTTATATCTAAGAGCGCCACATCAAAAGGGGTATTACTTTGCTCAGCTAGCTGAATTGCCTCACCGCCGGACCTGGCCGTGATCACCTCGAACCCTAAACTCCGCAGTAACTGCGCATTGAGGATAAGGTTGGTAGCGGAGTCATCAAGCAACAACAGCCGCTTTTCAAAATTGAAGCTTGGCGCTACCTCGATATGCTGGTCGATCGGTTCAACCCGCGAGCAAGGCATCAGGGGCAAGGACACGGTGAATAAAGCGCCCCCCGATTCAGACTCACCCACGACGATCATACCGCCCATCGTTCTGACATGAGCCTCGCTCATACTCAGCCCCAAGCCTGTTCCAACATAGCCTTGAGTAGCGGTAGTCACGCCGGTCTCAAACGGCGAGAATACTTGCTTGCGAAGACTTCTGGGAATGCCGGGGCCAGAATCAGAAACTTGGAAAATAACCTCGTGAACCGCGTCTTGTGACACCTTGCCTAGCGTAACTGCCAGCTTAACGGAACCCTCGGCCGTAAACTTAACGGCGTTACTTAAGAGGTTAATCAGCACCTCTTTTAGCAGTAAGTCCGCACACAAATACTGAGCTTGCAGATCATCACTGAGGGTAACCGAGA
>Ga0255771_1003191_pt1 | contig 15701 bp, 21 predicted proteins | sample 011ome_19_FD_179969 | JGI IMG/M metagenome (GOLD analysis project Ga0255771, IMG submission 179969) | Coastal salt marsh microbial communities from the Groves Creek Marsh, Skidaway Island, Georgia - 011510BT metaG (version 2) | ecosystem: Environmental > Aquatic > Marine > Intertidal zone > Salt...
CCGCCGGGTGACCTCGAGGACTTTGACGACAGCGAAGGTTTCCCCCGTCTACGGAAAGAGGCGTGGCCCAAGTTCTTAAGGGCTTGGGAAGGGCGACTAAACGAGCGGATACAGCACCCCCTTCTGGGAAAGCGCCTGGCCTATCGCGAAATCCTCTTAGCCCAAGCCCGGATCCTGGTCAAGCACCTCCTAGGGGAGCTTCCCCGCTACGAGCCTTTTGCGGTGCGATGAGGGAACTGTACCTGGTCATCGCCTACGATACCCCTGACGACCGTCGGCGGGCGCGGCTTGCCAAGCTGCTCAAGGGCTTTGGCGAAAGGCGGCAGTACTCCGTGTTTGAAGCCCGGTTGACCCGGGAGCAGTGGGCCCACCTCAAGGGCAAGCTGGAAGCCCTGGTCAACAAGGAGGAGGACGTTTTGGCGGTGTACTTCTTGCCCCCGGAGGCGGTGGGACGCACCTGGCGCATCGGCCACGAGGGGTTGAAGCGCCTCGAGGACCCCGACTTCGTCTAGCGAGCGCGAAGGCCACCTTATGCAAACCCCCTGTGCCAAACCGGGGGTTTTTGCTGTACAGAAGGCTGCTCTTTTGAATTGCATACTTGTTCTTTCCCCTCGTGCGCGTGCGCACTCGTCCTGGAGAAGGAAAGTCCCACTTTAGTCCCACGGCTCCTCTTCCAGGTTGACGCATAATCCCCCCGCGTGCGAAAATGGCCTCAAGACCCCCCGCCTGGAGCCGCTTCCTGGAGGGGGCCGTTGCAAACCCCGTCAGCCTCGTAGAGGATTGAAACTGGGTTGTGGAAAGGGAGGCTGAACAGCACAACCTAATCCTGTTGCAAACCCCGTCAGCCTCGTAGAGGATTGAAACGTTGTAGTCCACGTTGTCAATCTGGCACCGCTGCCACGTTGCAAACCCCGTCAGCCTCGTAGAGGATTGAAACAGCCGATACCCCTCTCTCCAGTCCAGGGGGGCCTCCGTTGCAAACCCCGTCAGCCTCGTAGAGGATTGAAACGGCTTGGGAAGCCCCTCAGCCAGCTCGTCCACCAGCGTTGCAAACCCCGTCAGCCTCGTAGAGGATTGAAACCGGGCCCAGCCCAGCTACTCCCCGGCGGCCCTCCTGGTTGCAAACCCCGTCAGCCTCGTAGAGGATTGAAACTGAGTGATAAGCATCCTTATCGCCCTTTTGGTCTTTTGGGTTGCAAACCCCGTCAGCCTCGTAGAGGATTGAAACCCTCCTCTTCACCACGTCCGCCCATGTGATGTACCCGTTGCAAACCCCGTCAGCCTCGTAGAGGATTGAAACCCCACTACGGCCACCCTATCGCTATGCCCTATCCGCGTTGCAAACCCCGTCAGCCTCGTAGAGGATTGAAACAGGAATGGGCGCTTCTACGCCCTCATCGCCGGACTCCGTTGCAAACCCCGTCAGCCTCGTAGAGGATTGAAACCCATCCGGGGGGGTATGGGGTTGGGGGGTGAGCCCCGTTGCAAACCCCGTCAGCCTCGTAGAGGATTGAAACGGCGAGTGCGTTGTTCGCGGGGTGAAGCCCCCCCTTGGGAGTTGCAAACCTCGTCAGCCTCGTAGAGGATTGAAACATAGGATGAAGGCCGAAAGGAGGGTGAACAGCGATGGTTGCAAACCTCGTTAGCCTCGTAGAGGATTGGCCACCCGACCCTGTGGGCCTTCCATGTGGATGCGGTCTTTGACGACCGGGATACTGTGCGGCGGGGATCAGGGGGCAAGATACATGTACCCGGTCGTCAAACCGGAGGCGTGAAAGGGGGCCTGTATTGCGAGGAGTTATCGTTCGCAATACTCATAAAATCCGACCGGAATACTTGACTTTTACCTCCCCCCTGGCTAGCCTGGCCTCCAGGAGGTGCGCCCGTGTTCGTGACGATGAACCGCATCCCCGTGCGGCCCGAGTACGCCGAGCAGTTTGAGGAGGCCTTCCGGCAGAGGGCCCGGCTCGTGGACCGGATGCCGGGGTTTATCCGCAACCTGGTCCTGAGGCCCAAGAACCCGGGGGACCCCTACGTCGTCATGACCCTCTGGGAGAGCGAGGAGGCCTTCCGGGCCTGGACAGAAAGCCCCGCCTTCAAGGAGGGGCACGCCCGGAGCGGCACCCTGCCCAAGGAGGCCTTCCTGGGGCCGAACAGGCTGGAGGCCTTTGAGGTGGTCCTGGACTCGGAGGGGAGGGATGGTTGAAACCCCTCCCGCATGGGTCCTTCTGAAACGGGCCCGGGAACGGATCTACACCCTGCCTCCTGACTTTCCCGGGTTCCGGGCCCGCCTAGGCCTGTGTTTGGACGGCGTCTGGTACGTAGGCGCTGTGGAGGCCGAGGGCTTTGCCCCAAAGACCCTTGGTCTCTTTGGGGAGGCCGGCGCTATCGCGGAAAAGGAGCTCGGTTCCCTCCTCGGACACCGCCGCCCTGCCCCCTTTGAGGAAGGCGAGGGACGCTACCCTATGCGCCTCTTTGCCGAGGGGCCCTTGGGCACGGGGATCGCCCTCGAGGACCCCTTCCGGTCCCGCATCTGGGTTAAGGAGGGGCGGCTCGCCCTCATTGAGCGCCACCTCCCCGAGGGTTCCTTCCGCATCCACCTGGAGACCTGGCGGGAAGTGGGGGAGAGGCTTCTGCCCCACCGCTTCCTCCTGGTCCACCGGGATCCTCGGGGGCACCTCCTCAAGGTGGAAAGGTTCCGGGACGAGTACGCCCAGGTGGGCCCCTACTGGCTCCCCGTGGAGCGGGAGGTGGTGGTGGAAGGAGAGGGCCTGGGGGTCTTGGTCCTGAGGCTTGAGGAAGTGGAGGTGAAAGGATGAGAAGGCTTCTCTTGCTTCTAGGGGTCTTCGGCGCCCTGGCCTCGGCCCAGTCCTATCGGGTCGTGGACGCCCGGGGGAAGGTGGTGGAGGTGCGCTCCGTGGAGCGCATCGTCAGCCTGGACGGGATCACCACCGAGATCCTCTTCGCCCTGGGGGTGGGGGAGAAGGTGGTGGGCCGGGACGACTCCAGCTACTACCCTCCCGAGGCCCAGAGGCTTCCCAGCGTGGGCTACCAGTTCCGCCTCTCCGCCGAGGGGATTCTTTCCCTCAAGCCCACCCTGGTGATCGGGCGGGAGGATGTGCGGCCCAAGGAGGTGGTGGAGCAGCTGGAGAGGGCGGGGGTGGCCGTGGTCCTGGTGCCCACCGAGCCCAGCGTGGAAGGGGCCAAGGCCAAGATCCGCACCGTGGCCCAGGCCGTGGGAAGGGTGGAGCAGGGCGAAGCCCTGGTGCGGGCTCTGGAGCGGGACCTCCTGCTCCTTAGGGCCTTCCAGGCCCAACACGCCGCCAAGGGGAAGCTTAGAGCCCTTTTCCTCTACCTTCGGGGCCCCGGGACCACCTTCGTCTGCGGAGAGGGGAGCACCCCCGTGGGGGTGATGGAGCTTGCGGGCCTGGAGAATGCCGCCAAGGGTATCCGGGAGTGCCAGCCTATGACGGCGGAGAGCGTGGTGGCCGCAAGGCCCGAGGTGATCGTGGTCTTCAAGAAGGGTCTGGAAAGCGTAGGGGGTCTGGAGGGCCTCCTGAAGCTTCCTGGCGTGGCCCAGACCCCGGCCGGGCAGAAGCGGAAGGTGGTGGCCATGGACGACCTCTACCTGGGTAGCTTCGGCCCAAGGGCGGGAAGGGCGGCCTTGGACCTCTTCCGGGCCGCCTACCTGCAGGAGGGCTTCGTGGAGGTGGGGCCGTGAAGAACTACCTGTTCCTCCGGGCCTTTTTCAAAGCGGCCCTGCTCCTCCTCCTCTTGGGCAAACCGGTTCCCGAAAGCCTCGAGGCCGCCTTCCGGGGGGCAAGATGGTAGGCCTCTTCCCCCGCTTCCGCCGCTACCGCCTGGCCCTCCTCGGATTCTCCCTCGCCCTTCCCCTCACCCTCCTCCTGGGGGCGGGGCTTGGAGCCTACCCCATTCCCCCTCTGGCCATCCCGGGGATCCTCCTCAGGGGCGAGGGGGTGGAGTACCAGGTCCTCGTCGCCCTACGCCTTCCCCGGGTTCTGGGGGCGGCCGTGGTGGGGGGGCTTTTGGCCCTGGCGGGGGCGGTGCTCCAGGGGCTTTTCCGGAACCCCCTTGTGGACCCGGGGCTCATCGGGGTCTCCTCGGGGGCGGCCTTGGGGGCGGCCCTCTTCATCGTGCTGGTGCCCGGGGCAGGGCCCCTGGAAGTCTACGCCCTCCCCCTCTTCGCCTTCCTGGGGGGGCTTCTCGCCACCTCCCTCCTCTGGCGCCTGGCCCAAAGCCCCTGGGGGACCCAAGTGACCATCCTCCTCCTCTCGGGCATCGCCCTCAACGCCCTCGTGGGAGCGGGAATCGGGCTCCTCACCTTCTTGGCCACGGAGGAGGAGCTTAGGAGCCTCACCTTCTGGACCCTGGGCGGATTTTCCGCCCTCACCTGGCGCCTCCTCCTCGTAGGGGTGCCCTTCGCCTTCCTGGCCTTCGCCCTCCTCCTTCCCCTGGCCCGGCCCCTCAACGCCCTGGCCCTAGGGGAACGGGAGGCCTTCCACCTGGGAATAGACCTGGAGCGCCTTAAGCGCCGGGCGGTTGCGGGGGCTGCCCTGGGCGTGGGGGTGGCCGTGGCCCTGGCGGGTGGGGTGGGGTTTTTAGGCCTGGTGGCCCCCCATCTCTTCCGGCTCCTGGCGGGGCCCGACCACCGCTACCTCCTCCCCGGTTCCGCCCTGCTGGGAGGGAGCCTGGCGGTCTTGGCCGACCTCCTCGCCCGCACCCTGGCGGCCCCGGCGGAGATCCCCGTGGGGGTGGTCACGGCCCTCCTGGGGGGGCCTTTCTTCCTCTACCTGGTCTTACGGCACAAGCGGGAGGTGTACCGTGCTTAAAGTCCAGAACCTCGGCTACCGTGTAGGGGAGCGCTGGCTCCTTAGGGGCGTGGACCTCGCCGTGGGGGAGGGGGAGTTCCTGGCGGTCCTGGGACCCAACGGCAGCGGCAAGACCACCCTCCTAAGGCTCCTCGCCGGGGAGCTTAGGCCCACGGAAGGAGAGGTCTTCCTCCTGGGAGAGCCCCTCGCCGTCTACGGGCCCCAGGCCCTGGCTCGCCAACGGGCGGTCCTCTCCCAGGTGCGGGAGATGGCCTTCCCCTATACCGCCTACGAGGTGGCCTTCCTGGGGCGGCTTCCCCACCTGGTGGGGCGGGAGCGTCCCTTGGACCACCGGAAAACCCTCGAGGCCCTAGAAAGGGTGCGGGCCCTTTCCCTTAAGGAGCGCCTTTTCCCGAGCCTCTCGGGGGGCGAGGCCATGCGGGTGGAGGTGGCCCGGCTCCTCAACCAGGAGGCCCGGCTCCTCCTGGACGAGCCCACCAACCACCTGGACCCGAGGTACGCCCTCGAGCTCCTCTGCCTCTTCCGGGCCCTGGCCTACGAGGGAAAAGGCGTGGTGGCCGTGCTCCACGACCTCAACCTGGCGGGCCTCTTCGCGGACCGGGTGCTTCTCCTGAAGGAGGGGAGGGCCGTGGCCTATGGCCCTCCCCAGGCCGTTCTGCACCCCGGTCTCCTGGAAGAGGTCTACGAGGTGGCCTTTAGCGTTCTGGGGCAGCCCGGGGGGCCTACCTTCTGGGTGCCCCTGCCCCGGGAGGTGGTCCGTGGAGCCTGAGCACGCCGAGGTGGTGGCCCGGCTCTCCGAGGGCCGCTACCTGGCCCGTTGCTCCTGCAACGGGGGTACCTACCACCTCCACTGGGACGCGGCCACCTTCCGCCTCACGCCGGAGGGGCTCACCTTCCTGGCCCAGGTGCTGGAGGACCTCCTCGCCCAGGGGAACGACGAGGGAGCGGTGTGGCTCGGCTCGGTGGGCCTTAGGTTCCGGAAGGGGGAAGGGTGGGGGCTCCTCCGGCTGCTGCGTCAGGGGCTTCTCCCGGGAAAGGAGCCGCCCCGCGCCCTGCTTCGCCATCTGAACTGAGGGGGAAAGCGATGCAGAAGAGTCTTTGGCTGGTGGGATGGGTTGTTGCTTTGGCCTTGGCCCAGGCCGCCTGCCCAGGGGGGCGGGTGGCCCATGACCTGGGAGAGGTCTGCCTCCCCGCCCCCCCCAAGCGGGTGGTGACCCTGGACTGGCGTCCCCTCGAGGACCTCCTCCTCCTCGGGGTGAGGCCCGTGGCGGGGGCGGACCTCGAGGACTTCCCCCGGTGGGTGCGGTTAAGCCTCCCTCCGGGGATCCAAAACCTAGGGAGCCGCACCGCCCCAAACCTGGAACTCCTGGCCGCCCTAAAGCCGGACCTCATCCTGGGCTATACGGGCTTTCAGGGAAGGCTCTACCCCGAGCTTTCCCGCATCGCCCCCACCGCCCTTTACGACTACCTGCCTCCCGAGGGGCAGCTTGCCGCCATGGAGCGGCACTTCCTCCCCGGGAGGAGGAGGCCCTGAAGCTCGTGGAGGCCCTCGAGGCCAAGGTGCGCGCCGCGGCGCCCAAGGAAGAGGTGGAGCCCCTGGTCAAGGCCCTGGAGGACCTCCTCCGCTAACCGGCGCCCGGGGCCTTTAGGCCCCGGGCGCTTCTCCCCCTGAGACGATGGGTATGCGCCGCCTTCTTCTCGGGCTTCTCCCCCTTCTCCTCGCCGGGCTTCCCGCCCGGTACCTGGTGCAGGACGCCTCCTCCCGCGCCTTCGGGCACCCCCTGCCCGGCCTCCCCGAGGAGGCCTTGGAGGCCTTCCGCCTCGGCGACCAGGCCTTCCAACGGGTCTTCGTGCGGGAGGACGGGCTCGGGCCCCGCTTCGTCCACCAGTCCTGCGCGGGCTGCCACGTGGGGGACGGGCGGGGAAGGCCCCTTTTCGCGGAAAGGAGCGAGGCCTTGGTGCGCACCCGGGCCCCAGACGGGCAGTCCCCCCATCCCCTCTTCGGCTTCCAGCTCCAGGACCACGCCCTCCCCGGCCACACCCCGGAAGGCCGGGTGGAGCTCTACTGGGAAGAGGTGGAGGGCCGCTACCCCGACGGCACGCCCTACCGCCTAAGGCGCCCCCGCCTGAGGGTCCTGGACCCCGAAGGGAAACCCGTGCCCGGGGCTTATAGCCTCCGCATCGCCCCACCCGTCTTCGGGGCCGGGCTTTTGGAAAAGGTTCCCGAGGCGGCCATCCTGGCCCTAGAAGACCCCCAGGACCAAGACGGGGACGGGATCTCGGGGAGGGCCGCTCGCCTGGAAGGGGGCCTTGGCCGCTTCGGCTGGAAGGCGAGCACGACTAGCCTCTTAGAGCAGAGCGCCCTGGCCTATCGGGAGGACATGGGGCTTTCCACGCCCCTCTTCCCGGAGGAGGGGCGGGCCGAGGTGAGCGAGGAGGAGCTGGAACGGGTGACCTTCTACGTGGCGCACCTGGCGGTGCCCGCCCCCCGGCACCTCCCCGAGGACCTCCGGGGGAAAAGGCTCTTCCGGGAGGTGGGGTGCGCAAGCTGCCACCGGGAGCGCCTCGGGGGGCTTCCCGCCTACACCGACCTCCTCCTCCACGACATGGGGGAGGCCCTCGCCGACGGGGTAGCGGAAGGCGCGGCCTCCCCCGCGGAGTGGCGCACCCCGCCCCTCTGGGGGATCGGCCTCACCCGCAAGGTCCTGGGGGAAGAGGTCTACCTCCACGACGGGCGGGCGCAAAGCCTCGAGGAGGCCATCCTCTGGCACGGCGGGGAGGCCGAGGAGGCCAAGCGGCGCTTCATGGCCCTGCCCAAGGCGGACCGGGAAGCCCTCCTCCGCTTCCTGAGAGGGCTATAAGAGGCTGTCGTAGAAGGGGGGTATCCTTGGAGGGCTCCTTAAACGATCCTACCCCAGAGGCCTCAACGATGGTCACGGTGAGGAGTGGGGCCCCCTGGGGCCCCCCGTCCCCGCCCCTAAGCCCGGCGGCCCTCCCGCCAAGGTGCCGAGGAGGAAGATCGGCTACGCCTTCCGTGACCAACGCCATCCCGAAGACGTTCCCCTAAAGACGCTTTCCCGGTTCCCTTTTAATGGCGCGGCAGGAGTTCTCCATCACGGGAAGGGTTCGCCAAGGAGTCCTTTCCTCGGGGCCGAGAGGAGCAAGACGATCTAACCTTTCTTGCGGCGCTTGGCCCGGTACATTCTCCGATCGGCCAGGTCCAGGAGGTCCCCCGTAAGCCCCGGAACCGGGCTCGTGCCGTTGAAGCCCGGGGGAAGGAGGATCTGGGCGTTGCCCCCCACCTGGTTGAGCTCGCTCAGCCGGCCGGTGGCCGCCAGGTAGAAGAGGCCCTCCATGGATGTGGCAAGGCCCCGGGGGAGCCCCGGGGCCTCCCCTAGGCAGGTTTACTTCCGGATGAAGCCCGAGACCGCCTTCTGCGCCTCCTCCGGGGTGATGGCCACCTCAAAGGCCCGGTCCGCGGGGGAGCGGGGCCCAGGGAGCTCCTGGTCCCCAAGGAGGATCCGCGAGGCCCGCACCGTGGCCCGGTGGGCCGCCTCGTTCCCCAGGATGGCCCCCGCGGCCTTGAGAACGTCTTTGCTCTGGATGAGGGGCAGGGCCCCGAGGTAGGCCCCCACGAAGGCGTCCTCCAGGGCGTTCAAAAGCCTCAGGATGGCGAGCTGGTTCCGGGGGAGGAACTCCACGGGGTAGACGAAGCTGGGCTTCTCCACGGGCTTCACCCCGAGGGCGCTCAAGGTGTCCCGCAGGGCCTTCACGTGGGCCTCCTCCTGGGTCAGGGCGGCCTCGAGGTAGTCCTTCACCAGGCCCTGGAAGCCGCCGAAGAGGCTTTTGGTGTAGGCGTCCACGGCCAGGTACTCCGCCGTGAGGGCGAGCTGCAGGATGTCCGCGTCCGAGGGCCCCCCGTGGGCCGCCAAGGCCCGGTCCAGGAGGCTTCCCGCGAAGGCCGCGGAGAGCCCGGTGGCCGTGAGCACCCTCATGAACTGCCTGCGCGCCAGAATCCGTTCCATAACCACCTCCTTGAAGGGCGAGGGGTTTCCCCCTCGCCCTTCCCTACGGCCCGAGGGGGGAGTTTGGATGTCAAGCCTTTAGGGCCGGGGCAGGCCGAGGATCTCCGTGGGCCTTTGGCTTCCCCCCGGGGGCTCGAGGAGACGGCCAGGGCCTCCGCCCCTTCCGGCAGGCGCACCACTTTGAGGGGGAGGCGGAAGGTGGGCAGGGGCACAGGATCCCCTTTCCCCAGACCCCAGGCCTGGTAGACCCGGCCCGCGGGCGCCGGGGCCTTCAGGACCACCAGGGCCTCCCCGTCCCCCCGGACCACCGCCCGCCCCACGGGCGTCCCCTCCGGGCCCACCAGGGCGTAGACGCGGGTGGTGGGGGCTCCGAGGCTCAGGGTCCAGGAGAGGCCGAAGTAGGCCCCGTAGCCCACGAGGAGGAAGGCCAGGACCGCGGCCGCCCGGGCGAGGAGGGGGAGGAAGGGAAGGCGCCTTGGGCGGATGCGGCGGAGGACCCGCTCCTCGAGGCCCCGGGGCACCGGCTCCTGGGGGAGGCCCGCGGCGAGCTCCGCCGCCGTCTCCAGAAGGGCCTTGGCTTCGGGCCAGAGCTCGGGGTAGCGCTTTAGGGCCTCCTCTACCCGGGCCCGCTCCTCGGGGGTGAGGGCCCCGAGGGCGTAAAGGGGGAGAAGTTCCCGGACCTCCTCAGGGCTCACGGAGCACCTCCTTGAGCTTGGAAAGGGCCCTTCGGGCCCAGGTTTTGAGGGTTCCCAGGGGGAGGCCGAGGAGGCTCGCCGCCTCCCGGTGGGTGTAGCCCTGGTAGTAGAGGACCTCAATCACCCGCCGCTCCTCCGGGGATAGGGCCTTCAGGGCCCGGCCGAGGCGGGTGCGGTCCAGGTGGCCCTCCTCGTCCAGCCCAGGCCCCGGAAGGTCAAAGGCCTCCTCCTCCCTCTCGGGATCGGGCTCCAGGGGAAGGGGCCTCGCGGCCCGCCTGCGCACCTCGTCCACCGCCGCGTGGTGCCCCAGGGTGAGGAGAAAAGCCCGGGCGCTCCCGCGCCTGGGGTCAAACTCCTTGGCCTTCTGCCAGACCCTTATCATCGCCTCCTGCACCACGTCCTCTGCCGCCGCCCCATCCAAGCCCATCCTGCGCGCCAGGGCGAGGAAGCTTCCCGCGTAGCGTCGGAAAAGGGCGCGGAAGGCCTCCTCGTCCCCGCGGGCCACCAAGGCGAGGAGGGCCTCGTCGGAGAGGGAATCGGCGGGCAAGCCCATCCGCCTCCACCCTACCATACGGGCGGAAAGCCCGGCCGGTTTGGCCTCATCCACCACCCGCCCTCCGGCCGTAGGGATGGGTGGAGCCCCAGAGGGCTCCTAAGGAGGTAGACGTATAAGGAAGGCGAAAGCGCTCGTGATGGTCTCTTTGGCGGTGGCCCTTGGCCTGGGCCTGGCCCAGATGCTCCAGGTACGGAAGGCCCCCCTTCGGCCCCCTACGTGAACGTGAGCGAGGCCCTGAAGGGGGCCCTCCCCAATTTCATCCCCGGCCTCGGCACCCTCTACGTGGACCCGAGCACCCTGCCCGAAGGCCCTTTCCTCGCCTACGACAGGGCGGGGAACCTGGTGAAGGTGGTCTTCATGGTCCCCCTCAAGAAGCTCAACGAGAGCCATAAGTACGTGGACATCGGCACGAAGACCCTGAGGGCTCTGGGGATCACCCGCATAGACCACGTGAACCTCATCCCCTCGGGACCCCACCCCGGGGTGAGCGAGCCCCACTACCACATTGAGCTGGTCCTGGTCTCCGTGGACCAGGAGCGGAAGGTGCTGGAGGGCGAGCCGTACTGAGCCGGGAAAGGGCCCGGACCTCACCCTGGCGCACCCGGGGTGAGGTCTTTCGCCGGATGGGGGTGGGGGATCCTCTGGTGAACCGCCCCGCCTCCTCCACCCCCGAGGAGGAGGCGGGAGAAGGTCTTCCTACCCCTCGCAGGCCTGGCAGGAGAGGAGGAGGTCCCGGCTGTAGGCCTGGGCCACGCTCTGGCTGAACTGGTAGTAGAGGGCCTTGAGGCCCGAGCGCCAGGCGTGGAGCACCAGGGCGTTCACGTCCCTGGGCGGGGCCTCCGGGTGGATCACAAGGTTCAGGGACTGCCCCTGGTCAATGTGCTTCTGCCTCGAGGCCGCCAGGTTCACCAGGGTCATCTGCGAGATTTCGGCGAAGGTCTTGAACACCGCCTTTTCCTCATCGGTGAGGAAGTCCAGGTGCTGCACGGAGCCGTTGTGCTCCAGGATGCTCCGCCAGACCTTTTCCTCGTCCTTGCCCTTCTCCCTCAGCACCTCCTCCAGGAAGGGGTTCTTGAAGGGGACGCGGGCTTTCTGTAGGTCCTTCAGGTAGTAGTTGCTGGTGTAGGGCTCTATGGAGGGGGAGACCTGGCCCAGGATGAAGGCGCTGGACTTGGTGGGGGCGATGGCGAGGAGGGTGGCGTTGCGCCGTTCCTTAAGCTCCCCCACCCCGGCGAGCTCGTCCTCGGGGTGCCGCTTCCTCAGCCACCTCGAGGCCTCCTCGGCCCGCTCCCGGATGGTCTTGAAGATCTCGGCGTTTCTCCGGAAGGCCTCGGGGCTTTCCAGGGGGATTCTTTGGGACTGGAGGTAGCTGTGCCAGCCCAGGACCCCGAGGCCGATGGCCCGGTAGCGCTTGGCGAAGCGCACCGCCCGCTCCATGTAGGGGATGCCCTCCGCCTTCTCAATGAAGTCGTCCAGCACGGAGTCCAGGAAAATGACCAGGGTCTCCACCGCGTCCGTGTCCTTCCACTCCTCGTAGTGGAGGAGGTTCAGGGAGGAGAGGCAGCAGACGAAGCTCTCCTCCTCCGAGGAGGGGAGCATGATCTCCGTGCAGAGGTTGCTGGCCCAGATGGTCTTGCCCAAGGCGCGGAAGACCTCGGGGGCCTTTTGGTTGGCGTTGTCCCGGAAGAAGAGGTAGGGGATGCCCACCTCGGCCCGGCTCTTCAGGATTTTGGCCCAGCGGGCCCGCTTCTCCCCGTCCCCGGCGATCATCTCCTCAAGCCAGCGGTCCCCCACGCTCACCCCCCAGAAGAGGGACTGGACCGGGGAGTGCTCCCGCTGGATGGAGAGCCACTCCTCGAGGTCGGGGTGCTCCACGTCCAGGTAGGCGGCGCACTGGCCCCTGCGGGTGGAGCCCTGGTTGAAGACCTCGATCACCCGGTCAAAGAGGGAGGCGAAGGCAAAGGAGCCGTTGCTCTCCCCGTTGTCCCGGATGGGGGCCCCCCGGGGGCGGAGCCTTCCCAGGTAGAGGGAGGTCCCTCCCCCCTGCTTGCTCATCATCCCCACCTCGGCCACCGCCCTCAGGATGGAGGCGGTGTCGTCCTCCACGTAGGTGCCGTAGCAGGAAATGGGAAGGCCCCGCCTGAGGCCGTAGTTGGCCCAGATGGGGGTGGCGAGGGAGTACCAGCCCCGGGCCATGTACTCAAGGAACTTGCGGCCAAACCCCTCTACCTTGGTGAGGGCCTCGGCCCGCTGGGCGATCTCCTTCACCCGCTCCTCCACGCTCACCCCGGGCAGCAGGTAACCCCGGCGCTTGTAGAGGCGGGTGTGCTCGTTGGCCCAGTACCAGGGCTCGTAGGTCCGCTTGGCCTTGGTCATGCTTCCTCCTTCAGAAAAGCTCCTCCGGGTCAAAGCTTTGCACCCTGCGCGCGTAGGCCACGCTCCGCTTGTTGAAGAAGTCCACCTCCTTGTCGGCAAGGAGCTCCAGGGTGAACCACTCCGTGTCCCTCAAGGCCTTCTCGTCCACGGAGAAGACCGGGGGCAGGCCGTGGAGGGCGAGGACCTGGTTGTAGCGCCCTTTGAGAAACTCCAAGGTCTCCCTGTGGCCCACCAGGGCAGGCTCCCCCGCGGAGAAGAGCCAGTCCAGCAAGGCCTCCTCCGCCCGGAAAAGGCCCTGGGCGAGGCGCAAGGCCTCCTCCTGAAACCCCTCGCCGAGGGCCTCGGGGTGCTCCGTCCTGAGGAGACGGAGGAGCTCCACCCCAAAGAGGCCGTGGACGTTCTCCTCCTTGCTGGTGGCCTCGATGGCGTTGGAGATCCCCTTATAGCGGTTGCCGCGGCGGTTTAGGGCCATGAGGACGTAGAACTGGGAGAAGAGGGAGACGTGTTCCGTGAAGGCGGAGAAGAGGAAAAGGGCGAGGGCGTATTCCCGCAGGTCCTTCCCCTGGGCGCGCCGAAGGGCCTCCCCCAGGGCCTGGGCCCGGTCCCGGAGGGCGCTCGCCCCCTCCAGGGCCTGTCCAAAGGCTTCCTCCAGGCCCAAAAGCTCCAGGAGGTGGGCGTAGGCGTTGGCGTGCCGCACCTCGCTCTCGGCGAAGGTGAGGCCCACCTCGGCGATCTCGGGCTTGGGAAAGCGGTCGTAGACCCGGGCCCAGAAGAGCTTGACGGCGAGCTCCACCTGGGCGATGGCGAGGAGGGCGCGCTCCACCAGGGAGCGCTCCTTCTCGTCGGCCAGGGCGTGGTCCTGTAGGTCAGACTGGAAGCTGAACTCCGTGTGCACCCAGTAGCTGTGCCGGATGGCGTCCCGGAAGCGGAGGAGCTCGGGGTACTCGTAGGGGCGGTAGGCGAGCCTAGGGGCCGTGAGGGGCATGGGCCTCACCTCCTTCCAGGGGAGGCACCGGGCTTGGCCTCCCCCTTTCGTCCACCGCCACCAGGACAAACCCGCCCCGGGCAGCCAGGTAGGCCTCCTCGCCTTCCTTCACCGGCTCCACCCACATCTCCACCTCCACCCGCATGGAGGTGCGCCCCACCTCCTTAAGCCGGGCCACCAGCTCCACGATGGCCCCCAGGGGGACGGGGCGCTTGAAGTCCACCGCGTCCGCGTGTACCGTTACCACCTTCTTGCGCGCGTGGCGCGTGGCGGCCACAAAGGCCGCCTGGTCCATCCAGGCCAGAACCGTTCCGCCAAACAGGGTTCCGTAGTGGTTGGTCTCCCCGGGGAAGACGGGGTAGACCATCCGCGTTTCCCGCATAGCGCCTCCTTGGGCGGGAAAAGCTTCCTAGAGCCGAAGGGCCTCTTTCGGGCGCTTGGCCCGTGACGGGTTTTGGGGGGGTTAGGCTAAGGTCCCACGGGTCTCACCACCTTCACCCTTGCCTCGAGGGCTACGGGGCAGGGCCGCGAAGCGGGTACTCGGGCTTCCGGCCGGGGCGGAGGGCGCGACGCTTGGGCCGGTTACCGTTGCGGGACAGCGCCGGACTTTCACCGGACTTCCCCCACCGCCTTTGGGCGTCCAGGCCTGTCGGCCTGGCATCGCGGCCAGGACACCCTAAGTCTTGGGCGTCCTGCCCAAGACCCTACCACAGGTTGGGTAAGGGGTCAACGGGAAGGGGGGTGCCTCGGACGCCCGCCAGGTGCGGGGCGTGGGGGCGCAGGTCTTGGCCGCCCTCCGGGCCTTTCTGGTGTCCCTGCTGCACCGCAGGAGGGTGCGGGAGAAGGTCACGCGCCAGCGTACCTTGAAAGCGGCCCTGGAGGCCTTCTCCTTCCATCCCCTCTCCGCCCTCAGGTTCCTGGGGCTCTATGCGGTATAACGGTCAAGTCTGAATAAGTGGGAAACAAAGAAACACGACTTTTTGGTATACTAACACCATGGAGCTGGCCAAACTCAGCCGCAAGGGCCAACTCTCCATCCCTAAGCGCCTCCTCAAGGCCTTGGGCGTGGAAGGGGAAGCCTACTTCCTGGTGGAACTCGCTCCCGAGGGAGGCCTTCTCTTGCGCCCCGCCGGGGTCTACCCCTTAGAGGTCTACACGGAAGAGCGCCTCCAGGAACTCCTGGCCGAGGACACCCTCACCGAGGAGGAGCGCGCCCGCCTTGCCGCCCTCGCCCGTTAGGCTCCACCGCCTCTTCCTGGACGCCAACGTCCTCTTCGCTGCTTGCTGGCAAGAGGGGAGAGCGCAGGCCCTTTTGGAGCTGGCGCCGAGGGCCAAGGTCCTCCTCCTCACCTCTCCCCACGCCCTGGAGGAGGCCCGGCGCAACCTGGAGGCCAAGCGGCCCGAGGCCCTGGAGTGCCTTCAGCGGATACGGGAACGGGTGCAGACGGTCCCCGAGGCCCCTATGGCGTTGGTGCGGAAAGCGCTGGCAGAAGGCCTACCCCTTAAGGATGCCCCGATCCTGGCGGCTGCCTGGAAGGCCGGCGCCGAGGCCCTGGTGACTGGGGACCGGCGCCACTTTGGGCACCTCATGGGGAAGAGGGTAAGGGGGCTCTGGGTGGTTTCGCTGGCGGAAGCCCTGGCGGGGGTGATGGGCCTCTTGGAGGACAAGGGTTAGGGGAAAAGGCCTCAAGCCCGAACGGACGCCAAACCCCATTCCTCCGCCTGAGGCGGGTGAAGGGCTACGGGGTGGTGGTGGTGGACACGCCCCCCGCCCTCCGCTCCGAGGCCCTGGAGGCGGTGCTCAGGGCGGCGGACTACGCCGTCCTCCCCACGCCCCCCGCCCCCCTGGACCTCGAGGCCCTGGTGGAGACGGTGCGGAAGGCCGTCCGACCCCTCGGGGTGGCCTACCGGGTCCTCCTCACCCGGGTGGACCCCCGGAGCCTGGGGGAGGCCCTCGAGGCCCAGACCGCCCTCATGGAGGCCGGGGTGCCCGCCTTCCACGCCTTCGTGCGGGCCTACAAGGCCCACGAGCGGGCCGCCCTGGACGGCAAGCCCATCACCCGCTGGCGCGGCCCCAACGCCCGCGAGGGTCGTGTAAGGATTTATGTGTAAGGATCCGTGTTTAATAGGGGGGCACACCTTAGCACGAGGAGGTGCCCCGTGGACCAGGATACCTTGCGGATCTTGCTGAGGGAAGCGGTGCGGGAGACAGTA
>Ga0255771_1003208_pt1 | contig 15618 bp, 12 predicted proteins | sample 011ome_19_FD_179969 | JGI IMG/M metagenome (GOLD analysis project Ga0255771, IMG submission 179969) | Coastal salt marsh microbial communities from the Groves Creek Marsh, Skidaway Island, Georgia - 011510BT metaG (version 2) | ecosystem: Environmental > Aquatic > Marine > Intertidal zone > Salt...
TCAGTTCATTACAGTTTGAGAACAAGCCCGTGCAAAAGTGGCGAGTCGGGTTCTTCCGTGAATACTACGTGGGGCCGCAGGTGCACCGAGCCATCAGCATGAATCGTAACTTTGACAATCCTTGTTTTGATTGCCAATTCAATGATTTTCTCATTCTCGAAAACATAAAGGGCGGCACACGACGTGACCTGCTCCCATATGTATTGGGAGGACTACCGGTCGAAAACGGGGGCTTTGGATCGCCAACAGGGAGAATTGGACTCTCCGCTTTCTATGGTATTAACTCACAGAATTCCATCGAAGCTGCCATCAACCCTGACTTCAGCACCGTGGAAAGTGACGCCGCGCAGGTCAGTGTAAATTCCGCAACGAGCTTATTCTACCCGGAGCGCCGACCGTTCTTCAACGAAGGGGCAGACCTCACGGCCACCACCATGAACTACTTTTATTCGCGCACCATTGCGAACCCGTCAGGAATGGTCAAGTACCTCGGTCAGGGCTCGAAACTTCGCACCTACGGGCTCGCGGGCTACGACCGCTCTAGCCCCTACCTCGTGCCAGGGGAAAACCGCGATATTTTAGGAACGGCTGGTCAAAGCTTTGCCTCCGTAGTCCGACTATCTCGGCCTCGAAAAAATGGCGCTAACCTCGGCTACCTCAGCACGAACAGACTCTATATGGACGGAGGCTCTGGACACCTCAATGCGTTTACCGTTCGCGAAAACCTAAGCGACAGCTGGCGACTGACCGGAGAATATGCCTGGTCGTACACCGCAGAGCCTGAAACGAATTGGGTTACGGACGGGGCCACCTTTGGAAAGTACACCGCGGCCACAGATGGTGAGTCGTTCCATGGTTTTTCTCATGCCACCGGACTACAACGCACCAGCCTGCATTGGGTTTCCGATATCTATTATACCCACGTAGGCGAGACCTTCAGGGCCGATATGGGCTTTTTGCCACTGAACAACAGAAACGAGTTGGGCTTTAGGCAACGCTACATCAACAGACTCAACGGAAAACGGGTTAAGTTCTACCAAATCACCCCTGGGGGGCTAGCCAACTTCACGCCCGATGGTCGTTGGAAACAGCAGCAGCTTACCCTGGATTGGAATGCACAATTTGCCGGCAACTTCATGCTTGGCGGTGGGGCCACACATGGCCTCATGGAAGAGTTTGAAGGCGCGGTGTTAGAGAATATATCCACCATTACTCAATGGTCTAGCTGGAGTCCAACACAGCGATTTAAGCTCAATCTATACGTCAATACAGGTGAGTTTGTGGCCTATAATACCGCCTCTCCAAGGATAGGAAATGGCCTGAACACCGGAATGGAAATGAACCTCCAGCTCTTCGGGAATGTCCAAGCAAACTTCACGGGCAACTACAGCTCACTTTGGGAACGCGACGGCAGCGGAATGATCTACGAAGGGTGGATTTGGCGGAGTGTACTTCGCTACAACCCCAACAGGTTTGTGCAGGCTAGGTTGATTACACAGTGGAACCAATTCTCCGGTGATTACCTCTTCCAACCCCTATTGCAATACCAGCCCGGGCCGTTCACCATATACTACATCGGCAGCAGCACCTACGCCGCGCCGAACCAAGGGTATAATGGCACGCAAATCTTCGCGAAAGCCCAGTTGACTTTGAGGCCTTAATAGAAAAAGTGTTTTTTGGAACTGTTTCTCCATCCCGCTTGACTTTGGTATTTGACGAAAAAAATCTTCACATCAGCCTGAGATTCGTACTTCACAAAATGAATAGTTTTATCAGATTGTGATTTATAATCTACGAAGTACCAGAGCCCTTCGTTTCCTTTCACTTGGCTCTGATAATCGACCTTATAAACTGTTAAGTCCGCTTGACTTTCATACTGAACTACGAAAACCTTGACATCCGCTTGGCTTTCATAATTCACACTATAAATACTTTGCCCTTTCAGCCCTATTGAAATCAATACCGCGACGATAGCTTTACTATGTTTCATTGTTTCGGATTTAAAGGTTTTTGAAGATACATGAATTTGGAGTGCAAATAGCCAGAGTCGAAGAATTTGTCCCCTACTGGGTTCCAAGTGTTATGGAGGGGTTGTTCCGCGAAACCCGCATCGCGTCCAGGATTGCCAACCTCGGCTGTGCCGAGTATTGGCCGTCCTGGGCGTCGGTAGGTATTGTCCTCGATAACGCCCTTCAACGCTTGCAGCGTTGTGGTCTTTTTTTATCCCCCGCCTACGCAAGCAAGCTTGCAGGCGGGGCATAAAAAAGCCCCTCACTCTCGTGAAGGGCTTTTATCGTTACCCGACTAGGACTCGAACCTAGAATAACGGTACCAAAAACCGGTGTGTTGCCATTACACTATCGGGCAATCGTTCCCATTTGGGACGGCAAATATACTGTAATTGGCATTACTCAAAAAAGAGATAAAGAAAATTTTCGTGGTTTAACATTCCCTAAGCCCAATAGGGCGTTGGTTTTTCTTATTTTCGAGGCAATTACACCCGGTCTTTCAAGACAAAATATCAAAAAGCAGAGAATCAGTGAATTACAAAAAGCTCAATAATGTGTTCGGATGGGCAGTGTTTGCCGTCGCGACCATTACGTATTTTATGACCATTGAACCTACGACCAGCTTCTGGGATTGTGGGGAATACATTGCAACTTCGGTAAAACTTCAAGTAGGTCACCCTCCGGGCGCACCGTTCTTCCAATTGATGGGGAACTTGTTTGGCCAATTCGCTGCTAATCCAGAAAGCCAGGCATTGATGGTGAACGCGTTGAGCGCCTTGAGCTCCTCGTTCAGTATTCTGTTCTTGTTCTGGACCATCACAGCCTTGGGTGTAAAGCTGTTGGGCGGGCAAGATAAATTGGACAACGCCAGCACTATCGCAGTATTGGGTGCAGGTGCCGTCGGTGCATTGGCCTACACGTTCTCTGATAGCTTCTGGTTCTCAGCGGTAGAAGGTGAAGTATATGCCATGAGCTCCTTCTTCACTGCTGCTGCATTCTGGGCAGTGCTCAAGTGGGAGCAAGCCGTAGATCACGATCCTTATGCGAACAAATGGTTGTTGCTCATCGCCTACCTGGTAGGGCTTTCAGTGGGGGTACACATCCTCGTGTTCTTGACCATTCCAGCCATTGGAATGATCTACTACTTCAAAAAATATCCTAACCCAACCCGCAACGGATTCATAATCGCCAACGGGGCGAGCATTGCCGTACTGGGATTGGTCTTTGCCTTTATCATTCCTATCGTGTTGAAGTTATTCAGTACCCTGGAAATCTACTTCGTAAATAACTTCGGTTTGCCGTTCCACTCGGGCACTATTGCTGCCTCCCTCATCCTCACCGCTGCCGTGGTATTCGGGATTTTGTGGACGCAAAAGAATAACAAGCCGCTGTACCAGCAGGCCATTATTGGCGTGATGTTGATCGTGATGGGGTACTCAACCTTCATCATTTTGGCCATTCGTTCGAATGCGAATACGCCGATTGACGAGAACAACCCGGAAGATGCGATGTCGCTTTTGGCGTACTACAACCGTGAGCAATATGGTGATTGGCCAATTCTCTATGGGAAGTCTTTCAACGCCCCGTACGACCGCAGCAACCCATTTGACGATGGCAAGCCGGTATACCAGCGTGGATACGCTGTGATGAATGGGCCTAAGCAGGTGACTGCATTCAAATTGAAGACAGAAGCCGAGGCCTATGTAGCAGAGAAAGGCGGTAACCTCACCATCGACGGTAAATACCTGTTGACCGACGACAAAAAGGGAAGTGTGCCGAACTACGATCCGAAATACCAAGGGTTTTTTCCGCGCATCTGGAATGACGACCCTCAATACAAGCAGAATTACATTAGAATAATGGACATTAAGGACGAGACGGCGCCCATCACTTTTGCGCAGCACGTAAGGTTCTTCTTTGAATACCAAGTAGGTAAAATGTGGTTCCGTTACTTCATGTGGAACTACAGCGGCCGCCAAAACGATGAGCAACACCGCTATGAAATTTCAAAAGGCAACTGGATCACTGGTATTCCATTCTTAGATAGCATGCGTATTGGCAATCAAGACAACTTGCCGGACCACTGGAAAAACAATCCTTCGCGCAACACTTACTTCATGTTGCCATTCCTCTTGGGAATCTTCGGGCTCTACTACCAATACAAGAAAAACAACAAGGATGCTTGGGCCGTGACGCTCTTCTTCCTGCTCACTGGATTAGCCATTGTGGTCTATACAAACCACAAGCCGTTCGAGCCTCGAGAGCGTGATTATGCTTTCGTGGGGTCGTTCTATGCCTATGCTATTTGGATTGGGCTTGGTGCCCTCGGATTGTGGGACACCCTGCGTACAAAGATGAGCCCGCAAGTGGCCTCTTACCTCGTTGTTGGGGTCACCATGCTTGCTGTACCTGTTCGCATGGCCGCAGAAAACTGGGACGATCACGACCGTTCAAACCGCTACACGGCGCGCGATATCGCTAAGGCCTATCTGGACAGCTGCGAGCCGAATGCCATCCTCTTTACCAACGGTGATAACGACACCTTCCCGTTGTGGTACGTGCAGGAGGTGGAAGGCTACCGTACGGACGTGCGTATCGTCAACCTCAGCTTGTTGAACACGGACTGGTACATCGACCAGCAGCGCCGCAAAGCCTACGATGGCGAAGCTGTGCCGTTCTCTTTTGACTGGAACCAATACGTTCAGGGAACGCGCGATGTCTTGTACTACCGCGACCTCGGCGTGAAGGGACGTTGGGACGTGAAGGACTTTGTCCAATTCACCAAGCGCGACGACAGCCAGGTGAAATTCAAAGCAAGCGGCGGCAAAGAATTGCCATTGTTCCCACAGAAAAACTTCCGCATCAATATCGATAAGGAAGCCGTCTTCGCCAATGGCGTTGTGGATATTGCCGACAGCGCAAGTGTGGTGGATTACATCGATTGGAACTGGAAAGCCAACGTCATCACCAAGCGTGATTTGATGGTTATTGATTTGATCGCCAACAACAATTGGGAGCGCCCAATCTACTTCTCCATCACGGTAGGGAACAGCCCGAAGGCCTACTTCTGGTTGAACGACTACTTCCGCCTTGAGGGTATGGCGTACAGATTCGTTCCTCAGTACTACCCCTCTTCAGGCCAGGGTATTGATTATGGTCGTGTTGACACTGAAACCATGTACGACAACCTGCTCAACAAGTTTGAGTACGGAAACATGGAGCTTCCTGATGTATACCTGGATGAAACCAACCGTCGTTTGAGCTATAACCTGCGTACCATCTTTGGTCGCTTGGCCAACGAATTGGTCGCAGAAGGAAAGACAGATAAGGCCGTTGAAGCCCTCGACTTCGCCATGGAGAAAATGCCGGTGGAGAAATTTGGCTACAACTACTTTGTCTTCGGCATAATCGACGCCTACTACAAAGCTGGCGCGACGGAAAAAGCGCGTGAATTAACTTGGGCTTTCGCGGACCGATTAGATGACGAGCTCGCATTCTACGCCGCGTTTGACCGCCAGGACCAGCGTGCCGCCTCGAACGAATGGCGCACCAACCTGCAGTTCTACCAAATGCTATTGCGCAACGTGCAGATTCACGACAACAACGAAAGCGTACAGAACTTCTACCAACGCTATAATGCCGCTGCATCACCTTTCGGCAACGGACAAGGGTAAGCGAAAAAATAATATTCTTTAAACCCCCGGGGCGCTCCGCGCCCCGGGGGTTTTTTATAGGATCTTATCTTATCCAAAGTCCAATTGCATTCTCTGTATCCGAGACACCAATGACTCGTTCGACATGGTCTCGCGCAATCTATCCACCAAAATGGGAAAGGCCAACGGGGTTGGGGCGTCGATGTGGTTTAGTACCCATTCCTGTTGAGCGATGCGCTCCAAAGCTGCCCGAATACGTGCTTCTTCCAGCTGGAACTCGTGCACCTCCTCTTGGGCTTGTCTCAGTAAAAGGTTGTCCGGGTCGTAGTCGCGGAAGACCTCATACATGAGCTTGGTAGAGCTCTGCAGCTGCTTCGTGCTCATGTTCTTGCCCGGATAGCCCGTGAAGAGTAGGCCAGAGATTTGGGCAATATCGCGGAACCTGCGTTGGGTCAGCTCGCTTTCGTTGAGGCTGCTTGAAAGGTCCGAGCGAAGGTGGTCCGTGCTGAAAATATCGCTATCTATGGCGTCCTGAATAGGGATGGGTTGGTCGCTCAAGAGCTCAAAGCCGTAGTCGTTCATCGCGATGGAGAAGGTCTGGGATCCAAAGTGGCCCAAACGGTGGCCCAGCAGTAGCGCCATGCCTTCGTGGGCAAGACGCCCTTCAAACGCATAGACAAAGAGGTGGTAGCCCTCGTCGTCCTCGAGGTATTCCATGAGAAATTGGTCACGGTTCGGCACAATGCTACGTTCCTTTTGCAAGCGAATGATGGGCTGAATAAGCGCAAGCTCCGCATCTTCGAACGAATGCTTGGTCGCGGACTCTTCGATTTTTTCTCTGAGGTATCGGCCCAATTCTGCACTGAGCGGCATCCTCCCGCCCATATAACTAGGCACTGCCCCCTTGGCGTTTTTAGCCGGACGTACCGTTGCTTCTATGCCCTGGAACCGCACGAGCTCGAGGCATTGGCCTGCAAACCAGAATCGGTCCCCTAAACTCAAACGGGAGACGAAATATTCCTCCACTTGGCCCAACACCTTACCGCGCTGCAGCTTCACCTTGACCATCGCTGTACTGACGATGGTGCCTATGCCGAACTTGTGGCGCATCGCGACCTTTTTCGAAATCACCTTGTGCACTCCCTCTTCCACCACGACCTTGTGGTAGTCATCGTATCCGCTCAGCGTATCGCCGCCGCGTACCACGAAATCCAAACACCACAGCCATTCCTCATAGCTGAGCGACATGTAGCTCACCGTCTCTCGAACCTCTTGCCACAACTCATCGGCCACAAACCCGCCGCCCACGGCGCGGGTGACCAAATACTGTATCAACACATCCATGCTCCGCAAATACGGCAAGCGGTCCTCATTGGTTTTCGTATCAATGGCCTTGCGCAACGCAGCACATTCAATCAATTCCAAACTGTGTGTCGGCACAAAGAATATCTTAGAGGTCGCCCCCGGCCGGTGGCCGCTTCGGCCCGCGCGCTGCACAAACCTGCTCACCCCCTTCGGCGACCCAATCTGTACCACACAGTCCACTGGTCTAAAATCTACACCCAGGTCTAAGGATGAGGTGCACACCACCGCCTTTAATCGGCCGTCGTACAACGCTTCCTCTACCCAAGTGCGCATCTCCCGCGAAATCGCGCTGTGGTGCATGGCCAGTACCCCCGCCAGCGACGGATCGGCCTCCAGCAACTTCTGGAACCAAATCTCCGCCTGCGCTCGAGTATTGGTGAAGATCAGGGTACTTTGATTTTCATAAATGAGCGGAACTACTTGGTCCAATAAACGAATGCCTAAATGCCCGGCCCACGGCAGGGTCTCCACCTCCTCAGGCAGCACGGCCTCGACCACTAAATCCTTTTCAATATCCGCTACAACCCATTGCCCCGGCGTAGTAGGATTAGGGCCCAGTAACACCTCCATGCTCTCTTCCATATTACCTATAGTGGCGCTAATGCCCCACGTTTGCATAGCGGGATTGAGCACGCGGAATCGGGCCAATAAAAGCTCACATTGCACCGCTCTTTTACTGCCCATCAGCTCGTGCCATTCGTCCAAAACGACAGCCTGAAGGTGCTTAAATAACTTTTCGTGGCCCTTCTGAGTAAACATCACATGAATGCTCTCAGGCGTGGTGATGAGGATCTCCGGCAGTTCCTTTTTCTGGCGCTGCTTAATCTTCTGAGGTGTATCTCCCGTGCGGATTTCCACCCGCCATTCGCTGCCCATGCCTTGCACTGCCCTTTCCGCACTCTGCGCAATTTCTTTCGCCAACGCCCTGATGGGGGTGATCCAGATGATCTGACAGCCTTTATTCGGCTCCTGCAGACCGCGCGCAATGGCCGGCAGCAATAGTGAATAGGTCTTCCCGCTTCCCGTAGGAGCGTTGACCATGCCGCTCTCGCCGCTCAATAGCGCGCTCCAAGCTTGGATTTGAAAGGTAAAGGGCGACCAGCCTTGATCTGAAAACCAAGACCTACAACGTTGCAGGGCTTGTGGCTGGGCCGCCACCTTTTAGGAACGTATTTTCCGAACCAGCCACATGAAGTCGCTGAGGTATTCCGGGTAGTTTTTGTTGAAATGGAATTCTTGTGGCTCACCCGCTTCATTGAACAAGTTGCCGACGTTACTCACGAGCAGCTTTGAAGAGAGCGGTACAGACCCAACGTACATCATCCAAGCGTGGAGGTCGTGCATGGCGTTGATCCCGCCGAAGGGACCGGAAGAAACCGTCACCACGCCCATGGGCTTCTTCGCATATTCCGGGCGGAAGTAGTCCAAGGTGTTCTTCAAAGCCCCTGGCATGCGTCCATTATATTCGGGGGCAACGATGAGGATACCGTCTGTGTATTGAAGGGCATTTCGGAACTCTTCAATTCGGTCTTGATTTGGCGCTCCAGCACCAAAAACAGGGAAGTTATATTCTCTAATGTCCAGAAATTCTACTTTGCTCACATCCGGGTTGGCATTGAGCTGGGCGGCCAAAAAAGTAGCAACTGTAGCCGTTTGAGACTGGGCTCTGGGGCCGCCTTGAATAATGGTGATAATCATGGTAAAATGGCGTTTTTGGAGTAACGCCTAGGAAAGGTAAAGGTTTAGACCTTCTTCCCAAACTTGGGCACGCGGAAATAATCCGAATTCGCATCCGGCGCATTCTTGAGCGCATCCTCCTTGCTGATCATATTGGCCACCTCGTCCTCGCGCATCACATCGACAGACTTGCTCATCTGCGTCAACGGCTCTACGCCATCGAGGTCCAAGGATTCAATCTTAGCAACAAAGCCCAAAATCTTAGTCATGTCGACTTGCATCGCGTCTAGCTCTGCTTCCGACAACTCCAAGCGGCTCAAGTGTGCCAAGTGTTTGATTTGTTCTCTGGTGATTTCCATGGGTCCAATGATCTACGACAAAGGTAAGGTAAGTTTGCCGGTGTGGCCATGATTTTTTAGGTCTGTCGCCAGCGCCACATAGCAACGGTCACTAAGCTCTTCTATAGGGTTCTCGGCCTTCTCGTCCGCCCAAAACTCACCCAAAACCTTCGTGTCCACCGGACCTATACTTGAGGGTTCACCCCAATCTCCTAATCTGAACTTATTCTGATAGATACTCATCAGCACGACGGGCACATTATTTTCCGCCGCGAGCTTGAAGGCTCCGGCTTTGAATCCGCGCAATAATTGATCTTGAGGAGGGATGCCTCCTTCAGGATATATACAAACACTAAAGCCCTCTTTTATTTTCTGGTCGGCATCAATCATCGCTTGTTTACGACCGCTAAAAGAACTGCGGTCTACTGCAATAGAAGTCTGCTTAAAAAAATAACCAAACAATGGTAGTTTCAATAATTCCGCCTTCCCCATGAATACCACCGGTGTTGGAGAGGCAATAAACGTCATTGGAATGTCTAAATCAGAACCATGATTTGCAGAGAGAACGATGGGGCCCTTATGTTTCATTTGGTACTTGCCTGGCCTTGGCCAAACACCCATGAGCATTAAGTACATCCACGACCAGACCTTCGCCACCTTAAAAAAGTGATTGTAATTGCCTCCCGGACGCGCCGTCCAAAGCAGGGCGGGCAAGAGCACAACAATAGTGGTAAACGCCACCAAATAATACCAAATGTGATGGATGTAGCTGAATACTTTCACGGGGCTAAAGTAACATTTATCACTAGTTAGATGTAGCCCTCCGTTTATTTTAGCACACATAAACCTATGGTCATGAATAAACTAACTATTCTGTTCACCCTTCTATTGAGTTTTTCCGTTTTCGGACAAAGCACCTTCCCGTTTGATATAGTATTGGAACCCATCACCATTACGAACCTCCCAGGAATGCAATCCTATGCTGCCGCGCAACACAATGGAAAATGGCTGATTATCGGCGGTCGCATAGATGGGCTTCACCAGCGTCAACCTTGGCAGGCGTTCAATGCTGCAGGGCACAACACCTCTATGTACGTCATTGACCCGGTCGCTCAAACCTTTTACAGTGCGCCGTTGAGCGGGCTAAGCAACGATACCTTGGTGGCCCAATTATCGAGCACAAACGCCAACTTTACCCAAGTAGGCGACTACCTCTACCTGCTTGGAGGATACGGTTTGGATGCTTCGGCAGTACATATTACCCACCCCATGCTCACCATTATTGATGTCCCTTCTACCATCGACGACATCGTACAAGGCGGGACATTAGATAGTGCCACGTTCGCCTATTTCAGCGACGAAGACTTTGCGGTAACGGGTGGAAAAATGCTGTATTTAGGCGGTACCTTCTACCTAGTGGGCGGACATAGGTTTGACGGCCAGTACAACCCTATGGGCCATAACACCTTTACCCAGGCCTATACTGAACAAGTACTGCCTTTCACCGTATATGGAACCTTCCCTTCGCTGGGTATTTCAAAGGGAATGCCAATGGTGGATACCAACGAACTCCACCGTCGCGATTACAACGTGACCTATATGATGGACGGAAGTCATACCTACTTTACCGCATGGTCCGGCGTGTTTCAAAAGACGTCCGACCTTCCGTTCCTCAATGCCGTTGAGGTACGCGATACCGGTATTTACACCGTTCCTGCATTCTCGCAATACTTGAACCACTACCACTGTCCTACCGTGTCCTTATACGGTGAGAATCAAGCCGCGATGTATACCGTTTTCTTCGGAGGAATCGCGCAATACTACTACGACAACGGAGTGTTGACCCAAGACAATGATGTACCTTTTGTGAAGACCATTGGCGTGGTTGAAAAACGCAATGGCAGTTACAGCGAATCGTATTCAGCCACTGAAATGCCCGGGCTCCTAGGTGCCGGCGGCGAGTTTTTCCCGGACCACAACCTAGCTGCGAACGGAGAAATCTTCTTGGCTGATTCTCTGGGTACAGATACGGCTTGGGTAGGCCATATTTTCGGGGGCATTAGCTCGCCGGGGGCCAACATTTTCTTTGGCGGGATGACTAATAACAGCATCGCGTCCCCGACCTTATTCAAGGTCGGTTTTGTACGCAATAGTGGGTTGGGAATGTTGGAATCTAATTATGGCGACAACCTCGGGCTCCTTGTTTCCCCAAACCCAAGCAAGGGCAAGCTCATTCTTCAAATCCAAAGCCAGCTTCAAGGGATGACGCAATTCGAAGTCTTTGATACAACTGGGAAATTAGTGTTGCGCACAGAGGTTCCGACCAAGGATGGGGCCAACACCTTTGATCTAGGTGCCCTACAGATTGCTGCGGGCAAATATGTGTTGACCGCTACACAGGGTGGAGCGCGTCAAAGCATCAATTTTATCTGGAACTAAAACCCAAGTTTTTCACGAACGCGGGACAGCGTAGCTTGCGCCACAGGGCGTGCCTTTTCAGCACCTAGCTTGAGGGCTGCTACCACCTCTTCCGGGTGTGCCATGTAGTGGTCAAATTGATCGCGCGCCTCAGCAAACTCCTCAAGGACGAGCTCTAACAGGGCGGTCTTCGCGTGGCCGTAGCCGAAGTTACCTCCGCGGTAATTGGCCGCTAATTCTTCTACTTGCGCGGGCGACGCCAACAGTTTGTAGAGCGCAAAAACATTACAGGTTTCAGGGTCCTTCGGATCCTCCAATGGAGTGGAATCTGTCTGTATGCCCATGATCTGTTTCTTCAACTTCTTCTTCGGCAAGAACACATCGATGACATTGCCGTAGCTCTTGCTCATCTTGCGGCCGTCCGTCCCCGGAATGGTCATTACAGATTCAGAGATCTTAGATTCGGGCAACACAAAGGTATCGCCGTATTTATGGTTGAAGCTGGAGGCCAAGTCTCTAGTGATTTCCAAATGCTGCTTCTGATCCTTGCCCACTGGCACGATATGCGCATCGTACAACAAGATGTCCGACGCCATCAATACAGGGTAATCGAACAACCCAGCATTCACGTCGCTAAGGTTATCGCTCTTGTCCTTAAAACTATGTGCGTTCGCCAACATCGGATATGGCGTAAAGCAGTTCAGGTACCACGTAAGTTCTGTACATTCCGGCAAATCACTCTGAGCGTAGAAGACCACTTTCTCTGGATCTAGTCCGCACGCCAGCCAGGCCGCCGCTGTCGCCAACAGGTTCTCACGACGGACTGCCGCGTCTTTCACTGTGGTTAAGCTGTGCAGGTCCGCAATAAACAAATACGCTTCGTTTTTCGGGTCCCTGCTCATTTCAATTGCCGGACGAATAGCGCCTAAGATGTTTCCTAGGTGCTGCCTGCCCGAACTTTGAATGCCTGTAAGTACTCTTGCCATTGTTGTTATTTAATCAGGGTAAGCTCTAAATCAATATCAGCCCAGTAGCTACTGTCCGCTGGAATTTGCATGAAGGACGTTCTCCAAACTTGTTGGGTTGGCAATCCGCTCACCATCACAAAAGAATAGCTCACGCTGTCATTGTCCATGACCAATGCGCTATCTGCGTTTGTTAGAGTCCAAGTACCGCTGCTGATCAAGCTCACAGGCACTTGAATGGTATTCAAGTTTGCCACAAACTCCACATGTAAATTCCCGGTATCGGGCATCTCGTACAGGTTGACCTTGCCGTACAACTGCGTACCTAAACCACTGAATTGCATAAGCGCGCTTGGGTTGAGGGGGTTCGGCATTTCGCCACTGTAGGCTACTTGATTGACCGTCCATTCGCCCAACACATCTTGACGCACGAACACCTCTGTTGGTGTGGGCTCCGTTGTACAAGCCACCATCAAAGCGGTGCTCAGTATTGCGATTAGGGATCTTACTTTCATGATTATACGTTTGAAGTGCTAAAAATAACAGGGATTTCGGTTTCGGAGACAAATACTTCTAAGAGCTTTTGCGCAACGAATTTGGGTTGGACCAATTCTCCTTGCTCATGTGCCTCTACAAAATGTGCTTTATCGGCAAAGGCTGTTGATGAAGATTCTCTAATAACGGCTTGCATCGGTGTGTCCACCTTACCCGGACGGAAAGCATGAATACGCACCCCGGGGTGCTCCTTTGCCAAGACCTCAGCATATTGATGTACTGCCGCTTTGGAGGCACAATAAGCTGCCCAGCCTTCGATGGGGTAATTTGCCGCCCCAGAACCTGTGAAATACGCTTGTTTTTCACCCTCTACTTCTTGTAAGAACCGCGCGGTCAAGCGCATCGGCGCTACGACGTTTAAGTGCATACAATGGGATAATTCGGCATGCCCAACCTCCGCAGTAGAAGCTATGGGGCCTATGGTACCTGCGTTGTTGATGAGTATGGTCGGGCCGGAAGTGGCGGGTAAAAGCGGTATAGCCTCAACAGCTATGGGGTCGGTGAGGTCCGCTTGAAAAAATTGGCCCCTCGTATGACTTTCAATAGCATCACAAGAACGGCGGCCTACGCCCAGTACTTCATATCCTGCTTCTAAGGATGCCTCTGCCAATGCTTTACCTATACCGGAACTTACACCGGTAATGATGAGGCGGCCTAATGACATCTTATGCGTTGATTTCGATGAATCTGTTCACGTCCTTGGTCAAACCAAAAATCATGATGATATCTCCTTCATCAATAACCGTGTCTGGACCTGGCACCCCTTTGATGTGGTGCTCTTCCCCTTCCTGCTTGAGAAGAGTCACAAGATTGATATTGTACTTTTTGCGAAGCGCCACGTCCTGTAGTGTGCGTCCGTGTAGTTTCTTCGGTGCCGCCACCTCTATGATTTCGTGATCGTCCGGCAGGTTGACACACATCAACACGCCTGGGTTCGTAAGCTGCTCGGCAATGTTGTTCGCTACCTCAAGTTCTGGACTCAAAATGTGTTCGAGGCCCATCTTGCATAGAATCTCTCTTTGCACAGGCCCTTGAGCACGCGCTATAATCTGCTTTACGCCGATGGCTTGAAGCTGGAACACACAGAGCAACATCTCTTGAAAGCTAGAGCCAATGCTCACCACCACCGCATCCATATCAGCCAAATTTTGCGCTTCCAATGCATGCTTATTCGTGGCATCTAAGCTCACCGCAAAAGTGACATCGTTCGCGATGCTTTGAGCCTTGTCTTCGCTTTCGTCAATAGCCATAACGTCGGCGCCTCTTTCCGCCAACTTACGTGCGATGGCCGAGCCAAAAACTCCTAGGCCTATTACCGCGAACTTGCTGTTTCTCATATTCTATCTAAGGCTTGTGTGAGATCCGCTAATAGATCTTCTACGTGTTCAATTCCTACCGAAAGGCGCACCAAATTATCGGTCACTCCAACTTTCTCACGCGCCTCTTTTGGAATAGAGGCATGGGTCATCGACGCCGGGTGTCCAGACAAACTTTCTACCCCACCCAAGCTTTCTGCTAGGGTAAAGACCTTCATGGCGCTCACCACTTCGGCCGTCGCTTCGAAGCCTGCATCTTTCACAGTAAAGCTAACCATTCCGCCAAACTTCTTCATTTGGCGTTTGGCCGCCTCGTGTCCATTATGTCCCTCGAGACCTGGCCAATACACCTTGGCTACTTTGGGGTGATTCGCTAAAAATTTGGCCACCGCTTCACCATTTTCACAATGGCGGTCCATGCGAACGTGGAGGGTTTTAATCCCGCGCAAGGCAATGAAACTGTCCATCGGCCCAAGAATGGCGCCCGAAGCATTTTGGATGAAGTACATCTTCTCCGCGATCTTTTCGTCTTTCGTCGCCAGCAACCCTAGGACCACATCGCTGTGCCCGCCAAGGTATTTGGTTCCGCTGTGCATCACCACATCCGCCCCCAAATCCAATGGTCGCTGCAAATACGGTGTTGCGAACGTGTTGTCCACGACCAGCATTGCGCCGTGCGCTTTAGCCACCGAAGAAGCCTGCGCGATGTCGAGCACGTTCAACATTGGGTTCGTCGGCGTTTCCATCCACACCATCTTAGTGTTTGGACTCATGTGCGAGGACCATCGCTCGTCGCTCATGTCCACAAACGTGAACTTGATGCCGTAATCTGAAAAGACCTTAGTGAACAGCCTGTACGTTCCGCCATACAAATCGTTACACGCCACTACCTCGTCGCCCGGGCTCAAAAATTTGAGCATACAGTCGATGGCCGCTAGGCCCGATCCGAAGGCAGCTCCATACTCCCCGCCCTCAAGGCTCGCAATGGAGCGCTCTAACGCATAGCGTGTAGGATTTTGGCTGCGACTGTACTCAAACCCCTTGTGCTTACCTGGATATTCCTGGGCATAGGTCGAGGTCTGGTAAATAGGAGGCATCACTGCTCCGGTGGTTGGGTCGGGGTGCTGCCCGCCGTGAATGGCTAGGGTTTCAATGTGTAGGTCTTTGTGGTCCATCTGTGATAGGGCGTAAATTATTTACAGTGCTCTTCGAAGGCGCCCAATAGGTTACCGGCGATCATTTCCGCCGTACGGCCTTCAATGTGGTGGCGCTCCACCATGTGCACGAGTTCTCCGTTTTTAAACAACGCCATAGAAGGTGAA
>Ga0255771_1003218_pt1 | contig 15593 bp, 7 predicted proteins | sample 011ome_19_FD_179969 | JGI IMG/M metagenome (GOLD analysis project Ga0255771, IMG submission 179969) | Coastal salt marsh microbial communities from the Groves Creek Marsh, Skidaway Island, Georgia - 011510BT metaG (version 2) | ecosystem: Environmental > Aquatic > Marine > Intertidal zone > Salt...
ACGGCAACAACACTGTGAGCATTTGGAAAGAATCCATTGATGGCGTTTGGAACCAAATCACCGCCGCTGCGGAGTAAATAATGTAATCAACAAACAGGCAATGGTGTGCACTCTTGCGTTGTAACACGTGTCAAATTTCTGGCTTCACCGATGAGTCGGCGGCGCTTCATTACAAAAGGTTACTACTTCTGTAAAAGTTGTTTCTAATGTTAAATGCTAAATATACGCTTGCGCTGGGGCGCCGTCGCTATAGGTATTGCAATCCGCGGTGATGCTCCGCAACACGCAGGTCTGAGCTTCGCATACCGGGTACTTTTCTTCGCCGATGAAAACCATGATTATTAGATGACATCATGACGTAACCGATAGCCACGCACGCCGTCTCCGAGCGCTCAAAGCTACGAATGCCCCGAGTGATTAATTCGCGCGCGAACGGGCGCGCGAGCCCTTTTTGATTGGTATCGTGTCTATGTAACGTTGCATTTACGAATTCTACTTGTATACGAAAAGCTCGCCAAACTTACTCAGCAATCTATGCGCGTCTTCGCGCTCGTTTTTGACGGCGACATTCACCGTAACGGCGAAACCGCCAGCGGTGTTTGTTCGATGAGAGAATGCAAACGCGTCCAACGCTGGCGCTCGACATCGCAGGGTATTCTCCGTGCGTTCTATAGCCTCAATGAATATCTCCTCCTCAGATTGGGCCACGCGAAACACACATCCAAAGCTATCGTCCTGGCCCAGACGCGGAGGACCGAATCCCTCGCCCGTAATCGTCAAATACACACCTGCTTCGCCCACGGGTGGTTCGATTGCATGTATTTGTGTCTCGCGACACGTCGCAGCCATCAGTCTCGCCCAGGGTGGAAGCGGACAAAACAGAGGATTTTGGGACAACCGCACGATCCGTTTTTGACCAGCCGCACGCTCGTTGTACGCGGGCAACGGTTTAACCGATTTCGTCGTCTTCTCGTACCACGTGTCGCTGATGAAACCGCCGAGCGCGTTTCTGGACAACTCTATCGCTTCGAGGTGGTTGAGCTCGTCGACGAGCCACGAGGGCACGACGCCTTCGAAAGCGTTGCCTTGCAATTCAAGCACTCGGAGAAATTTGGTTAATCTAATCGATTCAGGAATCGGCCCGCTAAAATCATTCGCCGCGAGTCGAAGAAATGACAGATACGCCATGTCGGCGAACAGATCGCTCGGGATTGCGCCGGCAAAGCTACATCCCGAAAGATCCAAAACTTTGAGCGCGACGCAACGTTTCAACTCGGGTGCAATCGGCGCACCGTTGCCAAATCGTTTGTTCTTTGCGAAAGAAAGCGATTGTAACGTATGCATCGCGCCGATGGACGACGGCATGGGTCCAATCAGTGCGTTGTTTGACGCATCAAATTCAACCAATTCGGACGCCCCGTCGAACGCGTCGTCCTCAAACTTTCCATCCAACTTGTTGTCGTTTACGCGAAACGTGCGCAAAAACGGCATGCGTTTGAAAACTGCAGCAGTAGCTGGAGTTCCAGTTAATCGATTGTTGTTTGCGTAGATGATGCGCAAATTAGACGTCGCCTCTGTGTCTGTTATAAACATCTCGTCGTCTTTGTTGAACAACTCACCCGTAAACTCGTTACCTGAAATGTCCAATACTTCGAGAAAATGCAGATCGAAGAATTCGCGAGGCACGGTGCCCGTGATTTTATTTGAGCCAACGTCGAAGATTTCCAATTCAACGAGATTGGCTACGTTTGAGCTCAACGCCCCCGAAAACGCGTTATTTGACAACCTCAGATGTTTCAGATGCGATAACCGCGCCAGCGAATCGATTGGAATATCACCACTGAGGTTGTTTCCGCCCAAATCCATGGTAACGAGCGCTTTCAATTGATCAATATTCGCGGGAAGTACGCCAGACAAACCACAACCCGACAACGTAAGCTCTTGTAATTCATCCAAGTTGTTCAAGAGCCAATCGGGAATGCCTCCGCCAATGTTTTCGTTCCCGGCGAGCGAAAAATGCTTCAACGACTTCAACCCTTTCCACGACTCTGGGATTGGTCCAGTGAATGAATTTTTATTCTCCAATCCGCTCTCACCCAAGTAAAGCACCTCGAGCTTGCGCAAATTGCCGAGCGCTTGCGGTAACGCGCCGCGCATCGCATTCGCGCTCAAATCCAAATGGCGCAAGTTGACTAGCGCGCCTATATCTTCCGAAAGCGCCCCAGTGACGCGATTTCCAGATAAAACGATGGATTGCAACTGCGTCATCTTGTACAACTCGCTCGGCAAGTCTCCTGTAAAGAGATTGTCCGATAAATCAATATAACGCAACTCGTGCACGTGCGTCGCGAGCGCGGTGACATTCAACGAGCCCATGCACGCGACGTTGTTCAAATTAAGCAAGAGCTCTACTACGCGACCGCCAAAACACACAACTCCGTGCCAGGCTTGCGCACACGGTTCCCCAACGCCCCAATTGCGCTGCACACTCCAACGTGGGCCGTTACAGTTGTCATAGAATTCAAGCAAACCAAACTTATCTGACGAAGTGGGCACGAGCGCGTATCCCGCGTCGCCCTTCGCAGGCATGACTTCAACGACGCCATCTTTCGTGATACGACGCGGTCGCGACTCTGGTCTACCTGTACCGATACCACCGCCTCGAGAGTGCATCCACGAGTCCCCCCACTCGAATGGCTTACCCGTTTTTGGATTAACGTAAGCCGCGGCTTCGCGCGCAAGCATGGCAAACATTTCATCGCTCGCCGAACCACTCGTCGGCGCTGGTGCTTCATCCAAGCCCGAGTCATTGTCTAATGACGCCACACGCATTTCTTCATCGCCATCACGCCTCGCCGCTTCGTTTGATGTCGTCGTCGTTGTCGCCGTCGTCGTCGACGCTTTGATACCATCTATACCATCCGCCGGCACGATGCCTCGCGCATCCGTCGTTCGCGCGCCGCCATCCAAGACCGCCGTGTACTCATCTACTGTCATGTCTCCAACATCCAAAGCTAACGCACGGTTCATCGCCGGCGCGCGCAGCGCGTACTCTTCAAAGCGTACTCTGCTCCCGCGCGAAGATGAAAAAGATGAACGCGCGTCGTCGTCGTCTTCGTCGCGGTTACCCCACACACCATCCCCTAACAACCCCGCCGCCGCGGCTCCACCCGGCAACAACTCCCCTAACGCTCGTTCGGCATCGTGTAAGCGTCGCGGTAACATTGGCTTGGCATACAACCTCGGTCGAGGACGCGGCCCGAACGCATGAACGACGCCGACGCTCATCACGACAAAGACGACGACGACGTTGGCGACGAAACCCATCGCCGACGGACGACGACGACGACAACGGTGCGTCGTCGTCGTCGTCGTCGTCGTCGTCGTCGTCGTCATCGTCCTCGTTCCAACCTCCCGTCGTCTCGCCCTTCGCACTCTGACGCGTGCGAGGTGTTCGGTGCGCGTGTTTAAAAGACAACCGACGACACTGTGCGACGATGCGGGCGACGTGCGCGCTACGGTGTGAAATCGCCAGTCGTCGTCGCAGCGATGGACATCGCGATCGTGACCATGAGGTGAGGCGTCGTCATCGTCGTCGTCACCCGAGCCTTCGCCGTTCGGCGACGACCACGGATGATGGGGACGAGAAGCAGAAGAAACGAGACGACGCACACGACGACGGTGTCGTGGATGCCAACACGCGTTCGGCGTTGTTTAGTCGATTACGCGAACGGCGGAACACGAAGACGACAAGGGAGGTGGATATTGCGACGTTGCGCGCGTCGATTGAACGCGCGAGAGGACGTTTGCGCGCAGATGTGGTGGTGAAAGAGGAGGTTGCCGAGGTCGTGGACGCGGTCACAACGGAGAATACTGCATCCGCCACCGATCGATTGTTCGGATGGGTTGATGGCGTGTCCAAGGCATTATTAGGTGGTGGTGGCAGCGGCGGCGGAGGCGACGATGAAAGCGAAGGCGCAGTCGAAGTTGAAAGCAAGAAAGCGCCAGACGTTGTCGTGCAAAGCGCCGACGCGACAGTTGAAAAGGCCGACGCTACTGATGCTTCGACGACGGCCCCGGTCCCAGCGCAGACACAAGGCGGGTGGTTCCGGTGGAATGAGGGCTGGAATGTGAGCGAGTCAGTAGCGCGCGCGACATCGGGATGGATTCCAACTAGGAATGATTTTGTCACCGGCGACGTGGCGGAGACTCAACAGCAAGACGATGAAAAAGTTCCTGATTTCATGAGACGTCTGCCGCTCCCACCATGGATTCGACAGCGCGTTGCGGGTGATAAAAGTACGTCGCAAGACAATGAGGAAGATAGAATTTCGTACGATACGACGGCGACGACGTCTTACGTGGACGACGCGATTCGAGACGCTAACAGTACGGCGGTGAGCGTCACCTCGGCCGCGGTCGAAAAGCTGAATTCCGCGCTGCTTGCGATTGAAAAGGTAGAAGAGAACGTAGTTAGGGAAGGCAAAATCGACCCGAATTCAACTGCGCTCGTTGAGTTGCAGGAGGCGCTGCGTATGGCGCGCATTCGAGCGCGCGAGGCGCGCGAGGCTAGTCAAGCGCTCGAGGAGGCAGTGCAAGAGGTGAATCGCGTCAAGGCGCAGAACGACGACGTCGCTTTAAATGAGGCAGACGATGCAGTGTTGCGCGCGGTGAAAAATTCCAACAACGCCGTCGCAGAGGCGAGTCGACAAGTGGCGTTTGTTTCAAAGCGCGCCGACGCGCTGGGCGCGGCGACGCAAACCATGGACGACTTACAGACATCCGCATCGACGTCTGCGTCCCCTGCTCCCGCGCCGCAGCTTTCCAGAAGGCGTCGATTAATGAATGCCATTGCTAGCGCACGTGAAAGTGCGCAAGACGCACTTGTTGCATCCGAACTTACGCAAACGGTTTCGAGACTCACGACGAGATTTGTGAACACTGCGCGCGCTGATAACGCCGCAACGAAAACTGGTGTTTCTGCCGAGGAGCTTAGCGCCATGGTGAAGCCAGCTTTGCAAAAGGTAGTGGCGAACGCTTTGGATCCAACGAGCGACGATGACATAAACGCGGCGCGGGTCGCGTGCTCGCTAAGCGCGTGGATATATTACTTGCCTACAATGCAGCACGCGCTCCCGCGCAATCGTCTGAGACTCATCACGTCATCTTTGGATGCATCGGCAGTCATCCCTACGAAACAATTTGTCGCCGGTATGGCGTTAGTGGAAGAATCTAACGCGCGAGCGTTGGAATCATTGCAGCAGGCTGACGTAGCTGCGCGCGCCGCGGCGCGAAACGATGCTGCGCGTGAAATAGCCGCGTCAAAAGCCGCGGCTGAAGCTGCTCAGCGCGCAGTTGAACAACTGCAGCTCGCAGCTGAATTATGCGCCAACACGAACGACAATTCCAAGAAACAGAGGGCGCGAGAGACAGCAGCAGCGGCGCGTGATTACGCTAGACAAGCGCAAGAGAAATTTGAAGAAGTACGCGCAGTTGCAGCGGCAAACAAGAAGATGATGGAGAAAATGAAAATGAAACGCGAATTGGCGGAACTTGAGCGTCAAATGCAACAGACGGTCATCGAGCAGCAACGTCGCCAGGAAGAAGCGCGCATCAAGCAGGAGCGTTTGGAAAATGCAACGCTTCCGGTCAACTTTTGTGTCGCGGCGCACGACGATAGCGCGACTCTCTGGGTGGTTGTCGAAGGATCGACGAACTTTGCGAGCTGGCAGGCGAATTTGACGTTTCAACCTGTAACGTTTGAGGATGATTCGCTCAACGTCACCGTGCATCGTGGCGCGTACACGGCTGCAAAAACAATGTACGGTCGCATTGAACGAGCTGCGAAGGAACACGTTGCCAAGCACGGCGCGAGAGCAAAAATTCGAATCACAGGGCATTCCATCGGCGGTTCGATAGCAATGATTCTCGGACTAATGTTGCTCGTACGCAATGGCGCTCCGCGATATGCGCTTGCAGACGTGTGGACGTTTGGCGCGCCGTACGTCATGAATGGAGGCGACGCGCTACTCGCGCGATTCGGACTACCTCGCTCCTTCATTAAGGATGTCATGATGGGCGATGATGTCGTCCCGCGCTCGTTCTCGTGTTATTACCCTCAGTGGGCGCGGGCTATGCTTGATTCCGCACCAGGGCCGTTCAAAGTGGACACAAAATCGCCCTCGTTTTTGGACGAAGAAATGTTTTACGTGCCGATGGGCGACGTTTTGATGCTTCAGGCGATGTGCGGCGAGTCGCATCCGTTACTACCACCTGGGCCGGGGCTTTACACGCTCAACGGCGACGGCGTCTATGAAATGCTTGCGACTCGTTCGCGTGATGCTGGTGACGACGACGAAGATGACGAGTCGTGGCTGAATCGTCGAGCTTCGTCGGGCGAATGGGGCGACGGCGTCGAGGAAGAAGCCGAGGATGACACGAGCGCGGGGATTTCATCGCTCAAAGCCGACGCGTCGGACGCCGAGGCGGCACTTCGCGTGAATCAACTCGCATGTCTGACGCAATCAGATGCAGCGCTCACGGCATCTCTCATTGTTTCGCATATTAAAGAAGACGACTTACTTTTGAACGCCGGCGGTATGGCGAGCGTTTTGCAGCAAAGAGGTCGAGACGCCGCGCAGCGCGTGTTGCTCAACACACCACACCCTTTGACGATATTGTCCAATCCTGGGGCGTACGGCGACCGCGGCATCATCTCGCGACATCACAATCCTTTCAACTATGCAAAGGCGCTTTCTTCGTCGCGAAAAATGAAACCTGGCAAGCGAGACTTTGTCGTTCCAAAGAATGTCGTCGACGGCGCGCCGGCAAGTCAAAGCCCGCGATAATTGTCGCGTGGCATCATGTAGCGTACTGTAGTAGTGATTTCTTTCGTTGGTTACGAGGGCGATTCTTTGACAAAGTTGCTGAAACTCGCTGTAAAGGTGTAAAAATAATGTCTGACAAGGTTTCGTACGCGCGCGTCGCATTGCACCTCCGTCGTCGCCGTCCTGCTCCTCAAGAAAGAGCCCTCATTTTTAGGGTATTTTGCGTTGTTACCTCCGCGAAAGTTTCGCGACGTGATGAGCCCGCTCGACAGTAGCGATAGCGACGAGGACGTCATCGGCACCCAGTCGCCGCCACCGATGGCGTTGAAATACCTATAGCGACGGCGCCCCAGCGCAAGCGTATATTTAGCATTTAACATTAGAAACAACTTTTACAGAAGTAGTAACTTTTTGTAATGAAGCGCCGCCGACTCATCGGTGAAGCCAGAAATTTGACACGTGTTACAACGCAAGAGTGCACCATTGCCTGTTTGTTGATTACATTATTTACTCCGCAGCGGCGGTGATTTGGTTCCAAACGCCATCAATGGATTCTTTCCAAATGCTCACAGTGTTGTTGCCGTCGCTAACGGCTAAGATGTTCCCCATAGTGCTCCAAGACACGCGCCACACGGGCGCGTTGAAATTGTGCAACTCTCGCGAAGTCCACGCGCCGCCCGGAGCGCCTTGTGTCCAGATGAACACCTTGCCGTCTTGTCCGCACGAAGCTATGGTGTTCATGGGCAAACCCATGTTTTCACTCCACGCCACGTCGCGAACCCAATCCGTGTGTGCGGATAACGTCGCTTCACACGTCCACTGCCCTGCGTCCCGTCTCCACACCTTGATGGCGTTGTCGCACCCGCTCGTGCACAATCGCTGAGGAGAAACCGCGTGGTCACCGCCGCCACCAGCGCTGACCAATGATCCGGGCATAGCTGCTGGCGCCCAGCTCACGCCCGTGCACCCAATAGCATGTGCGTGCGGAACCTTCTCTACCACCCATTGCGCGCTCGCGCTGTCGTACGTAATCGTGCTAACCGTCCCGTCGCTCGACGCGCACGCCAACACCGCGCCGTACTCGTGCGGCGCCCACGCCAAGGCGTTCACCGACCCATCGTGCGTACCAACCGGAGTCTTATACGCACACACGAACACATTCGGTTCGGTTTCTTTATGAATCATCACCGAATGATCAAACGACGCCGTGGCGATCAACGCGCCAAACTTGGGATGCGCCCAGCGCGCGCACCACACCGGCCCATCGTGCCCCGTGAGCGTGGCCACGTGCTCGCCGCGCACGCCCCCATCATGCGTCACACCACCGTTCGCGACGTGTGCGCCACCATCCACGCCACCATCCGAACTCGTCGACGGATGATGCTGCGACTGCTGTTGCACCACATCGAAGATTCGCACGGTGCGATCGCTGCTCGCCGTCGCCACGCGTCGACCAAAGTAATCGTACGCGCAGTCGTGCACGGCGTCCGCGTGTGCGCTTTCAAACGTCCCTCGCGCCACGGCTGACATGGCGTGCAAATCACACGCGACGACGACACCTGCGTCACCGAGTGACGTCCAACGCCCCAACCAACGGACCGCACAGTGAAATCAGCCACCTGGCCACACCTAGCCACACCTAGCCACACCAGGTGGTGACCTACGGACCTACGGACGTGCACGGAGCAGCCATAAGGCTGCGACGTCAGTCTGCGTTCGAGGTGGAGCGTCGCGTGAGTACACGACAGACGCGGGAGGATACCATGGCGGACGACGACGGGACGACGACGACGACGACGGTGGAAAAGTCTGAGAAGCTGCTGAAGCGCGAAGCGGAAAAGGCGGCGAAAAAAGCGGCGAAAGAGGCGGAAAAGGAGGCGAAAGCGGCGCGTGCGCTCGAAAGGACGAGCGCACGAGGTGGTGCGGTGAGTATAACCGTCGTGTCTCCGACTCCAGTGGAGCTCGAGCCGTGTTCGGGGACGCGGGACTGGTACCCGGATGAATTCCGAGTGCAGCGCTGGATTTATGAAAAATTTAGAGCGTGCGCGAAGAAGACTGGCTTTGAAGAATACGACGCTCCGGTGCTCGAGCGACAGGAGCTATACAAGCGCAAGGCTGGTGAAGAAATCACGGGGCAGATGTATGCGTTTACGGACCAAGAAGGTGTGGAGGTGACGCTTAGACCTGAGATGACCCCGACGCTCGCGCGCATGGTTCTTGGACGCGCGTCCTCGACAATGTTGCCGCTGAAATGGTTCTCCATTCCACAGTGCTGGCGTTTTGAAACCACACAACGTGGACGAAAGCGCGAGCACTACCAGTGGAATATGGATATTATCGGGTGCAAGTCTGTAAGCGCCGAAACAGAGCTTTTGTTTGCGGTGTGTGAGTTCTTTAAATCCATTGGCATCACATCCGCCGACGTCGGAATCAAAGTGAACTCCCGTAAAGTCATGGCGAGCGTGCTTGATTCTTACGGCATCACCGCCGAAAAGTTTGCACCAGTGTGCGTGGTGATGGACAAGTTGGACAAGATTGGTCCTGACGCGGTGAAGGAGGAGCTTGAGCAGACGCATGGCGTGTCGGCGGAAATCGCCTCAAAAATCATTGCGTGCTTGGCGTGCAAGACTGTGGACGAACTCCAAGGTTTGTGCGGCGAAGGTGTCGATCAAGCTGGAATTGAGGAGCTTAAGCGTTTGTTCACGCTCGCCGAAGACTACGGCTACGGTGACTGGCTTATCTTTGACGCATCCGTCGTTCGTGGGCTGGCGTATTACACTGGGATCGTTTTTGAAGGGTTCGATCGCGCCGGTGAGCTACGAGCGATTTGCGGCGGCGGTCGCTACGACCGCTTGCTTTCACTCTACGGCTCAGTGACTGAAGTCCCGGCGTGTGGATTTGGTTTCGGCGACTGCGTGCTGGTGGAATTGTTAAAAGACAAAGGCTTGATGCCAGATTTGCCGAAGGCGATCGAATTCGTCGTCGCCGCGTTCAATGACGACATGCAAGGTAAAGCGATGAAAACGGCTGCGTTGATTCGCGATGGCGGCGCTGATGTGGATATGCTTCTCGAGCCCAAAAAGAAGGTGGCAAATACGTTTGACTATGCAAACCGCGTGGGCGCCCGGTACATCGTCTTTGTCGCGCCGTCAGAATGGGAAAACGACATGGTTCGCATCAAAGATTTACGCGCCGATTACACCGAAAACGACGACGAAAAACAGCTCGACGTGAAGATAAGTGACCTAGGGCGAGTTCGTGAAATTTTAGCCGCGCATCAAGCCACGGTTGCGGCGAAGAATTCAATGGGCGCTCTCGCCGTGTAGCCTTTGACGATTAATTTACTTTTGAATGTTAATTTCCACTTCTCAGTGGCTCTGTTCCTCTATTACACTGTCGTAGAAGTCTTAGGGGTAACGTAACTAAGCTCTTTCGCTAATTCGTCTACGTGATGAACAAATGCGTCTTCGAGTGCGTCAAACGCAGAGTCACCCACGGCTCGAAAAGAACCACAGTTGCTAGAGTGTTCGTTTTCAACGCGGAACACGTTCCAAATCGCGCGGCGAACAACTTCAACGCCGGACAACCCAGTGACGATGACTTGCGTGGATAGATTTTGAATCGGTAAACCAGGCACGGCTGCGAAAAGACCCGCTGATCGAGCGAATACATTAAACCACACCGCAAACGTCCAACCAACTGTGGAATTTATCAACGTACGCCGAGTCGACACGACAACTTTCCACTTGGACGTCGGAGAAAATTCTAACACTGACCAATCGCAGAAAAAATCCCACGTGAGAGAGTAGCACACGGAAAAGCCAGTCGCAACGTATGCTATGATCCATGCTGCTGTCGTGTGCAAATCTTCGCGAACGGACGCATTGTAGCGAAGCCAAATGGCAATGATGGACGCCGAATATTTGCCCGCGTTCAACAAGTGTGTCTTGGCTGCGCCGCCACGTTTAAGAACTACTGAATCTCGCGCGCGACGCAGACATTGCAAAAATCGCCACCATTGAGGAAGAGTGGCTGCAATCGCCCGCGTTTCAGACGTTTCTTGTGCTATGCTAAAAGTAATCAACAAATCTGCAATCGCTGTAGACTGAGAGCAGAGCTGGTCGGCGAGAAAGAAATCCGGAAACACGACCGAATTCCACGGCGCTGTCGCCGCACGAACGAAGTGCCGTGCTAAAAATCGTCTCGTTTTCATGGGTGGCTGAATAAACCACAGTTTAGGATTATCAGCCCATTCCATGGAGTACGGAAGAGGGATGACGAAGACGCAAAAGAGCGCCATCGTAAGCGGTTTCACCCATGAGGTACTTGCCTGCGCAGCGGACCACATAATCGTGCTCGTCGTCAAAATGAATATGAAGGCGAGCCACGGTAAAGATGTGGCTAAAATCGCATGCTCTGCGCGCAAACCAGTTCTACCGAGCGTTCTGAAAAATATCAGTTCCCAATGCACCATAACTTGCTGCCAGACGTATACGGTGGGACCCCACAATAACGACTGTCCAAACACGAGCATGACTCCTCTGAGGGTGACGAAAGCAGACAACTCGGCTGCACACCTCTCACTTTGAGTTTCCAGTCCACATGTGACGCATAAAAACCAAAGTGGAATAGCCAACCCTGGAAGCGCGAGGCCCCACAAAAATCCGCCCGCAAAGTAGAGTGACGGCTCTCCTGGGCTGTCGCGTAAAATATTCACCTTTGTTCCGTCATCCTTGATTCTCTTACCAGTGTCGCGCAACTTGTGCAACAAATCTAATCGCTCTTGCCGCGTCAACGCGTGCGAGGCGTGTGTGGATTCAACTGTAAACAATCCAGCGCGCGTAACTTCAATCTTGCGCATCATAGAGTGACAGCTCAAGTAGGCGTCTTCGACGATTTTTGTCATGGATTTCAGCTGCAGTGTCGTATCTTTAAGCACGGGCCAAAATGCCAACTTTGCACACGCCGTGCAATATGAGCCACTCGTATTCGTGCGCGACTCTTTATCCATCTTCTTTGTGATTTTGCGAATGCCCACGGCGTTGAGTGTGGAAAAATTCTGAATCATGCACAACGCGTAATAAATCTCCTTGACGTCATGTTTGAGCGCCCGAACGGTAGCTTCTCTACTCTGCGCGCTAGCAACGCCAGTGGTTTTAGCAGTCTTTGCCACCGCGCGCACGAGACGTCCCGCCTCGGTAGCTTTTTGGACATCTTTAGGCTGAGAGAACAGGGCATACAAATCGGTTCCGCTCGTCGTCGTCAGCGAGCTTGTTCGGTGATGTCTCGGGCCCTTCGCCGCATCTTTCAGTTTTCGACCCTCGAATGCGTTGCCTTCGTGCATTGATGATTGCAGAGACTCACTCTGTGACTTCTCACCCGGCGTGCCTTGAGACAGCGCGGCGTCTAATACGTCCATGCGTTTTAACGTCGTCGCCAAAGCCTTGGCTTGCGCGTCAACGAGTTGCTCGTAGAACACATTGCACTTGTTCACTTGCTCATCCAAAGCCTGAAAAAACGCCCGTTGCGTGTCTTGAACTCCCAATCCACAGTCCTTAAGCGAGCTCCGTAGCGCCATGGTTGGCTCATATTCAATCTCCAACGACGCCCACAGCTCTTCGCGGCCGCCGTCAACCTCGCCACTCACGTCTTCAAGTTCAACCTCCAACCTCGGTGCGTGCACGTACCGACCCCACTCTTCACTTTGTCTGCGCGACCCACCATCGTCTTCAAACTCCCCAGACGTCGTTCCGGGCACGACTTCGACGCGCTTCTTCATCTCACTGACGTACTTTTTCAACTCTTCGTACGCAATGTATCGAGCCCACCACTCGGGAACGCGGTGCCGTGCGAGCGTGGATGAAAACGCAACCATGGCGGCTGTGGTCGTCCTATGCCGTCGTCACGTAACCGTCGTCGTCGTCACGCGTCACGCGTCGTCCAAGCGATGAAAACATGCGACGGCGTGTGCGGACGACGCCGCCTCCAACGGGGCCTCACCGCGTGCCTCGCGTCAGCGCGCGATGACGACGCACGGGTAAAACGACGACGCGGGCGGGCCTAGGGCGTAGGCGCTTTTCGTGCGCGCGCGCGGCATACATGGCGCCGCCGTACGCGCACGTGCGCGGCGTGCTCGATGCCGCCACACTCGCCGCGCTGCGACGAGAGTGTGAGTGCTTGATGACGCAGTGCGCGACGTCGTCGTACGATGCGCTGGATGTGTTCGAGCTGGCACGGGCGTTACCGGACGATGCGTCGAGTGCGCGTACGGATAATGCGGCGTTCGTGCGCGCGAGACGCGCGGCGCGACGGATTTTATTTGCAGACGCGTGCGACGCGTGCGCCGACGCCGACGCCGACGCAACTGTCATCGCGGCGGCGCAGTTGCGCACGATTCCTCAGTCGCTTCCGACTGACGGCGATGACAGCAAGAATGTGTTTTTATTCAACGCTCACTACGTGGTGAAGCCGCCTGACTCGACGGATGTCTTCGCGTGGCATTGCGACGGAGACGAGCAGCTTGGTTTAGTAGTAGGCGAGCGTTCCACGTACGTGTCGGCTTGGTGTCCTTTGGATGATGTCGACGAGCGCAATGGATGCTTGTTATTTCGAAATGGCTATGATTTTGACAGCACCGACGATGGTGACGGTGGGAGCGTGAGCGTGCACGCCAAAGCCGGTGATGTTGTGTTCTTTGCGAGCGACATCGAGCACGCGTCGGGACCGAACACAACCAAACGCAGCCGGCGGGTGTTTTACGCGCAATATTCATTCGAGCGAATCGTAGCGTCGGTGTCGGATGCTTATCCTCTCGCTTTCGCCGTGCCGACAGAAGCCACAGCATAGAATAAAACTAGACTGCTGCAGACACCACGCAATCAAAAACTCTCGCGCGCGTGCAGGCGCGCGCGCAAGGGTTGTGCATTTTTCTGGGACGCGAGCGCGTGTCTGTTCAAAGGCTACCAATGTGTGCGTGCGTGTGTGTGATAATAATACAAATAACAATATTGAAGTTCTAACCATCACGCAAGGCGCGATTTAGTCGTCGTGCATGCGTTCATCGACCGTCGATGGCGTCCAAAGCGCTCAACGCGTCGTTGGCACATTTCACGACTTCCTGTACGGATGCGTTTGTTTTCAGACCACGAGGATCAATATGAGAACGCGTCGCGGCAAATCCATGCGCACGAAGAGCAGTGGTGAGAACATCACGCGGAGGTACGCGCGCGGCGCGGCCTTTACGCGCGAGTTCGTCGGTACGGAAATAGTGCGCGACGCCATTAAGCGCCGGAAGCGCTTCGCCAACGAACGCATCGAGCAAGTCTTCGAGAGACATTTGACCTTTCTCTTTGCATTCAGTTGGGTCATCTAGCCACCCGAGACGCTCAGCTTCGTCGCGCATCCTATGCACGACGTCAGCGTCGTGTAAGGGCCCAATCCAAAGCGGTCCCGAGAGCGCGAGCACGGCGCTTCTGCCGTCGGCGTCTCGGCCTTTACAACGCGCGCACGTCACCGTACTTGCCATCTCAAGTTTATTGTGGTGAAAGATACGAATCAAAGGCTCGTCCACGACCGAGGTGTTTCCACACGCATCACAGTGACCGACAAAGCCAATATTGTTGTCGCCGCCAAATCCTCCATAGGCGCCGCGGAGCGGCCCGACGACGCGAAACATGGCGCGAAACACCGGTCCATGGGCGTGAAACAAAGAAAAGACTGGCACGACATCCAGTTTGAGTGCCGCACCGCGCCGCACGACGTCGCCGATGAATGTCCGCAATGCAATTTCATTCACCGCCGGCCTCGACGGCGCCACGACGGCGTTGCCAAAAGCGACTTGCAACCGCGAAGGATTCTGCCCACACAGCGCTCGTCCGTCGGTGGAACACGCGTAGAACAATCCACCGTAACGCACGACGCGCAACGCAGCATCGGCGAAATTTGTCGAGCCAAATCCATCGACGTCGACAATGTCAAACTTTTGTCCATCCAACCACGCGCGCGTCAGCTCGCGTTGCGCATCCTCAAACGTCGTGGAATACGCCGGTGTCTCCGCATCCGCCTCCACCTCTGACGCCGCACGACTCAAATTCGTCTCTAGCACCGCCTCCACATTCGCATTCACGTCGTTACACACCACCGAACGAACAAATCCCGCGCGCATCCAACGCACCGCGCGCGCCCCGCTCGCGCACGTCGCGTCGTACGCGTCAATACCTTCATCATTCGCCGTCGCCGCGCAGCACAACACGCTCAAATCCCTCGATTGCGCGCTTTCCGCGCGATAAAAACACGCTTCATCGATATCTATCGCACATCCACGCTCGTACACCGTCATCCGCGCCCCGTCGCCTCGACCGCTCCTCACTCGTCCTCCAACGCGACGACCACCGCGTGGTTTCGGTTTCGGTTTCGGTTTCAGTTTCGGTGACGTCGACGCCGACGTCGATGGTGTCGTCACCGAGGTCATCGACGCGCGCGCCATCGCCATCGGCGGTCGACACTGCAGTCGTCGTCGTCGTCGTCGTCGTCGTGAACGGCGGCGTCGGCGCACACAAAACGGTCGGTCGGTCACCCCAACCCATGACGCCACTAATGTATCATGTCACGACCAGACCACACCACACCACCACACGGACGACGCAACACCCTCGAGCGCCATTGCGACGCGCTCGCACACGACCAACCAAGCGCGCGACACGCGCGACGGGGGCAAGGAGACGTCGACGCACCGACGCAGAGTGTGTTGCACGCGCGCGTAGACTA
>Ga0255771_1003227_pt1 | contig 15560 bp, 8 predicted proteins | sample 011ome_19_FD_179969 | JGI IMG/M metagenome (GOLD analysis project Ga0255771, IMG submission 179969) | Coastal salt marsh microbial communities from the Groves Creek Marsh, Skidaway Island, Georgia - 011510BT metaG (version 2) | ecosystem: Environmental > Aquatic > Marine > Intertidal zone > Salt...
GTCCGCAAACCGGTGGGCGACGAAGAAGACAACGAGGTTGAAGCGTCGGCGTTAGCCGTCGCGTGTTGGCTCGGAAGCGGCGCCAAAGGTAAGTCGTTGAGCGTATTGGCGAGTAAAGTTGAAGGAGCACAGTTATTGTATCAACTTCGTGATTGCATGAGCCGTAAAACAGTACAGTAAGTAGCAGTGTTTTTGTAAAACAAATGTAGGCACACATCGTGTGCATTGTTTCGTGTCGCGATACACGCGCGCGTCCTTTCGCGGTGTTTCACAGTCTTGAATGCGAATGCGTGGTGTCAACACAATCACCCACGAATTGCTCCACGCGCACCAGTCGTGCGAAGCGTACGCGATCGACGTGGATTCGCGCGGCCGAGGCGCGCGGTAGAAAGCAGCTTCCGAGCTGGAGCTGGAGCCGGCCCATCATCGTAATCCACCTCGGATTCCGGATCTTCGAGCTCAATGTCCACGGACAAGTCACCATCTGGCTCAATTGGAACCTCGACTTCATCACAATCGAACCCCGTATCATCCCGCGCTTCATCATCCTCGCCGCACGCGAATTCATCCGTAGCTCCAGCGTACGGTTTCTCGTTCAGGCACGCGTCTGGATTTGAGAACTCGCACAACGTCACCGTCGTCGTCGTCATCCCTTTCTTATCAATCGCCGCCGCGGGCAAAAACACCCCAACGTGCGACGACCCGCGCTCCCAACTCGGGCTCACGATCGCCATCGATCCTTCAATCTTTTCCCCCGTGTTCTCGTCGTACAACGCCACCGTCCCAGTGCTCGCAATGAAATCCGCCAACATGTCTAGCGCGCTATCGTCGTCATCCATCGCTCGCGCCCCGCACGCGGCGCACAGCGTCACGAGCACAATCATCATCATCGTTCGGCGCATCGCGAGCGTCGTTCGGTCGTCGCGCGGCGTCGTATGCGGCGCGAAATGTCGCGCGGGCCACATGTGTTCACATGGGACACTCAAAAACAGTTGCGCACGCCATTCCGCGGCGCGCCATGGCGTCTTCGCGCGCGTGCGTCGCGCCCGCATCGCGCGCGATCGCGCGCAAGGGAGTTCGAGCGCGCAGCGGCGCGCGCGGCGATGTTGATGGCGCGGTGCTGCGCGCGGCGCGGCGCGCGGGAGACCGCGTGCGAGAGGTGTGGATTGAGACGGATAATTTACAGTGCGTGACGACGGCGGTGGAGCTCGGGGTGTCGAGCACGGTGGTGGTGTCGGGCGCGGATGATGCGTTTGAGTCGCGCGTGCGCGCGGCGTGTGCGGTGGAGGTGTTGAAGGTGAGCGAGGATGGGTTGAGGGTGGTGGACGCGAGCGGGACGTCGACATCGCGCGCGCGCGTGGTGAGGATTTCCACGCCCGAGGAGTGCGAGGCTGCCGTGCGCGCGGCATCGTCGTCGTCGTCGCCTGATATAGTAGTCATGGATGCGAATGAAGATTGGGGCATCATACCCGCGGAAAATCTCGTGGCGGCGTACGCGTCGTCGTCGTCGACTCGGTTATTCGCCCGCGTTCGAGACGCGACGAGCGCGCGGACGATGCTTGAGGCGTTGGAAACCGGCGTGGACGGCGTGGTTTTATGTACTTCAGACCCGAAGGAAGTGCGCGCGATTGATGGTATACTTCGCGAGCACTTTGCGTCGAGAGACGACAGCCGAGTCGATTTGGTCGCGGCGACGGTTACAGACGTCAAGCGCGTCGGCGCTGGCGATAGATGCGCCGTCGATGCGTGCGTGAATTTCGCTCAAGGTGAAGGCATGCTCGTAGGCTCATTCGCCTCGGGTTTGTTTCTGGTTCACGCCGAAAACGTCGAATGCGGGTACGTAAACACGCGTCCTTTTCGAGTCAACGCAGGACCGACGGCGTCGTATTGCGCCGCGCCCGACGACAAAACCGCCTACCTCAGCGAGCTCAAAGCCGGAAGCGAAATCCTATGCTGCGACTCTCACGGTCGCACGCGCGTCGCCAACGTCGCTCGAGTGAAAATCGAACGCCGTTCCCTCGTCCTCATCGAAGCTCGCGTGAAAACCACCGGCGCTCGCCTCGCCGTGCTCCTCCAAAACGCCGAAACCGTCCGTCTCATTCGCGCCACCGACGACCGCCAACCCGTATCCGTGGCACAGCTCACCATCGGCGATGACGTGCTCGTCGCCGTGAATGATGTCGCGCGACACACCGGCGTCGCTGTCGACGAACGCGCGTGGGACGAGCGATAGTGACGTTAGACGTACTTAGCCCATCTGGAATACTATCCATAATCAAATCGTATAAAACGGACCTAAACCCTAACTAGGGTTTAGAAAAAAGAAAAAAGTTCGTCCCCCTCTCTCCTCGCGTGACACCAATCGACGTCACAAACGCCCCCGCCGTGCGCCGCATCGGGCGCCAACGCGCCTCTCGCGCGCGGTTTCACACGCACACGTCCGCGTTAGACGTCTCGGAACCATTCGCGAGGCGCCATGCGCGTCGGCGCGCGCGCGCGGACGCGCAACCGCACGCGGCCTTTTGCGATGGCGTGGCTCTGGCTCATCGCATCTCTCGCGATGTCGCGCCGTGTTCGCGCGCAGGAGACGTGCGTGGATGGCGAGTACCTCGATGATGTGTCGCAGACGTGTTTGCCGTGCGCGCAAGGGACGTATAGCACGGTGTCGGGGACGAATTCGGTGTGTACGCAGTGCGGCGCGGGGTCGTACGCGACGGGGCCGACGGCGACGTGCGAGTACGCCATCGCGAGCACGTGTTCGGGCACAGATTGGCAGGATACGATTTTAGCAACGTATACGGATGGTACGTATGACGGCACGCAGTTGGTGGGGACATGTACGTTTGCGGCGGGTGGTGCAGCATTTTTGAGCGAGACGTCTGGGCCGTGCGTGTTCCCGATGGAGACGGGTGGAAATGCGGCGACGATGTCTTTGTCGTGCGTGCCGTCGATAACGACAACTGGCGTGTATTCTGTGGCATGTGATGCGTCGCAGCAGCCGGCGGCGATTGCGACGGGATGTGGGCCGGCATTGGTGTCGGCGGAGACGGCGGTGACGTGTACGTGGGGCGGCGGCCAGTCGACGTGTCAGCAATGTGCAACGGGTACTGAATGCGCGTCGGAAACATCGACAATTCCCGTGCCTTGTGCTGTGGGTAAGTACAACGACGTCGCTGGAGAGCTGTGTAAGATTTGCCCAGCGGGTGCGGCCTGCGCGTTTGCGTCGACGGTGGATCCCACTGTATGCTCCAAAGGTTCCGCGGCTGCGGCGGGGAGTACAGCGTGTACGGTATGTGGTATTGGTACATATGCCGAGCTAGATGGCGCAGGAGTGTGTGAGGCGTGCCCAGCGGGGTATAAATGTGAGGATTCAGGGACGCATACGCCAGAGATTTGCGCCGCCGGTTCCGCCGCCGCTGAAGGAAGTTCCGTATGTATCGTGTGCGACGCCGGAACGTACTCGCCGGTCGCAGGTACCGCGGTATGCGCCGCGTGTCCGGCAGGCTCTAAGTGTACGGATTCGGGGACGATATCACCCGTAATTTGCGACGCCGGGTCATTCGCTGAAGAAGGGTCGACGGCGTGTACCCCGTGTAGCGTTGGCACGTACCAGGATGAAGCCGGTCAAGGCGCGTGTAAGTCGTGTCCGCCGGGTAAGTCGTGCCCCACAGTTGGCCTAGTTGCATACGAAGAGTGCGGAGTAGGAACTTATAGCGGTTACACGTTGCAGTCAAACGCGTTTGACTTGCCTTATGATCCTACGGATGCGTCTAGGCAACCGGTGGCGTCATCCGGGACGTCGTGTCTCCCGTGTCCCAAGGGCTATTCGTGTCCCGTCGCCGGTGAAGCCCCAAAACTGTGTGAAATTGGTGAAATCGCCCTTTTAGACGGCGCGATAGCGTGTGATGATTGTCCTGCAGGGTCCTACTGTCCGACGCCAATATCCAAAGGAACGTGCACTCTGGGGTCGTTTAGCGTCGGCAACGCCATTTCATGTTCACCGTGTGACGCTGGACGGTATTGCACAGACATTACGAAAAATTCGCAGCGTAAATGTGAGATTGGTTACTTTAGTTTTGGCGGTACGGTGTCTGAATGTACAAAGTGCCCGGCTGGTAGAAAATGTCCAGCGATTGACGGTTCGTTGAACGCGGATTGCGCGCCGGGGACGTTTAGCGACGGTGGTCAGACTGGATGTACGTATTGTCCTCCTGGTATGTACTGCGACGACGTGACTTCCTCGGCAGCGCATTATATTTGCGGCGCCGGCACATACAGCGGAGGAGGTCAAACGTCATGTACATCGTGTCCAGCCGGTACGTACAGCACACTCGTCGAAGCGGTATCATTGGACGATTGCACAAAGTGCCCTCGAGGCATGTATAGCGCTGACGTCGGTGCATCGACCAGTGATGTGTGCTTAGTATGTCCTGTCGACACGTATTGTCCCGACGAAGGAAATACCGAAGCACAACCGTGTGCAGAAGGCACAGGGACATTCGGCGCGGTTGGGCAGACAGCGTGCGGGCTTGCGCCGCCGCCGCCGGCGCCACCGCCGTCACCTCCACCGTCTCCGCCTCCGCCGGCACCGCCATCACCGCCGCCCGTGACGGCGAATATAAAACCTCCCGAGATCACCTTACGCTTGGATGGCAGCGTCGCAGGTTGGACGAGCACGAAGGAGGACACTTTCAAGACTGGAATCGCGGCGTCGATTGGAGACGGCACCACCGCGGATGACATTGACGTCATTGGCATCACGCAAGGTTCTGTCATCGTTGCGTTTTGGGTGACAACACCGGCGATGCAACCTGCTTCATACGGTGGTGTATGGAACCAAACGTACTTGACAATGACGCTCGATAAACTATCTGCGGCGGTGACTGCGAACACGCTCAGTGTCGGCGCGACGATTCTCAACCCTCCGGCCATCAATTGTGCGCCCGGATCGTACGTCTCGGCTCCATCCGTGTGTACTTTGTGCGCAACTGGTTCATATTCCGCTGAATATAACGCCGTGGCGTGCACACCGTGTGCGAGAGGTTCAGAAGCGCCGGTGACGGGGGCGACATTTTGTTCGCCGTGCGCCGCGGGCTCCGTAGCGCAAACCACTGGTGTTTCATCATGTTCTTCCTGTCCGCGGGGCATGAAACAACCCCTTACGGGTCAATTTGAATGCATAAGCTGCGATGACAACTTCTTTGCGAGCTCTTTCGGTTCGGTGGCGTGTACTGCGTGTCCATCGGGCTCCGTCAGCGGCGATCCCGCTTGGATTGGAGAGACGCCTCGTATGCGCGCCGACGGACAACTGAGCGTCGAAGTTCAGGAAGCCATCGATCACGTGCGATGTATCCCTGATGGCACGTACGAAATACCCGCAGCCGCTCCACCGCCGCCCGGTCGTCGAGAGGCGGACAAAACATCATGGACTGTCGCGGGTATTTCTACGCTCGCGTACCTCATCGTCGTCGGTTACATTAGCCGTCGCATTTGGGATCGTGAAAAGCTCACCCTTCGTTTCGCTGAAGATGATATATTCATGGATTCTATCACACCGGTAATGGATAACTCGTTCCTTACGCGTGGGACGATGAGAGAATACGAAGACGATGATATAGCGTACGCCGCCGACGCCATGCGCAACGGCAAAATTGACGAGGCAAAATTGATTTACAAGCGTATTACCGAGCGTAATCCGAACCATGCCGACGCCATACATGGCTTGGCGATCGCTTATGCGTTAACTGGTGAAGTAAAACTCGCGCGCGCGTTTGCGCAGCGGGCTTGCTCGCTCGCGGCGACGTCGCAACGTCAGATTGCGCTGGGGAACATTTGCTATCAGGAGGGCCAAATGTCAAAGGCGAGTACCGCGTACGCGTTGGCGATTCGTCGAGATCCCGTGAGCGCAATTGGTCACTTCAACAGCGCCACCGCGGCGTTTCACATGGGCGATTACACCAGCGCGCGGTTGGGCTACCTCGCCGCGCTCGATCGGGAACCGCACTATTTCAAGTGCATGTTCAACTTGGCCATCGTCATGGAGGCGCAAGGATCCGTCGCCGAGGCAAAGGAATGGATGAAACGCGCCGTCGACACGCGCCCGACAGATACGCGCGCGCAATACGCATTGGCGCTGTTGTACGTCAAACTCGGGCAATGGGTCAAGGCAGAGACGCAATTCAAAGCGATTTTGAATATTGACGGCAAACATGCCAAGAGCAAAGTGAAGCTCGGCAACTTGGCGTTTCGCCGCAGTCAACATCAGCGTGCCGCCGCGCTCTATTTACTCGCCATCGAAAATGACCCACTGGATGTCGAAGCATTAACAAACTTAGCCATGTTGGACTGGTGCAAAGGCGCATCGACGTCGTGCAACGAACAATTACGACTGGCGTTGACCATCAAGCCGGATTACTACCCGGCGCTGTACAACTTGGCCGTCACGCGTCTTTCTCAAGGTCGCGTCGAGGACTCGGTGCGATACTACCGCCGCGCGCTCGAGTGCGCGAACACCTCACCTTTTGTCAAGACGCAAATGTTCAATCTCGGCATGGCGCTTGCGGAACTCGATGAGTTGGCGGACAACGAGGTTCCGCCCGAATACACGCCAAACAACATCGAGTATCAGCTGCTCAAGATGGCGGCGATGAAACTCCAACCGGACGACGGACGAAGCGTGAAGAGCGGCAGAACATTGAAGAGTTCTAGAATTGGTAGCTCGAACCATCTCGCAACGACGGTGAAGACGGTGGAAACGGCCGCGGCGAACAAGACGACGGCGGCCAATGTCCCGTCTCCGCTCGACGAGCGTGCGCTTCGGTCCAACATGCAACGAGTGTATCCAGCCGTGGTGTTCATTTCAGACGCCGTCAAGTTCCCCGCCAGGCTTGGTGACAGCGCACACGACGACACATTGGTTATTGTGTACGAACACGACGTCAATAGCGTGACACTGTGCAAGAACCTCATCGACAAGGCTACCGAGGAGCTCACGAGCGCCGCCGGTTTACAGGAAGTCGACCGCATCGGCATCGTGTGCCCCACGATTCCAGGTGGCGTATGCCTAGGTAAAGACGTGGTCATCACCCGCGAGACGACTACACAACCAGGAGACGTGTCGGACTTTTTGAAGGGCTTGAATAAGCTCCTCGGACGCGCGCAATGGCGCGGCAAGAGGCTTGATTTCTTGACGCTCGATTACGCGCTCGAACAAAACGTGGCGCTATTGCGCGCCATCAAGTACGAGCACGGATTCGAGTGCGAAGTGTCGTGCTCGGACAAGATGGAATCTCCTGAAATTTACGCATTGCGCGACGAGCAAGTGAACACGACCAAGGGTGCGGATGGCGGTCCGCGCGCGTGCGCGGCATACTTTGACATGACGCCGCTCAAGACGTGGGCCAGTCTGCCGCAAGCCGCGCGCAGACACAAGGTGATTCCCGACGCCGCGCGCGAAGGCCTTGTCGCGATCGAAGACACAGAAGCGAGCAGTAAGCTTACGTGGAGAACGGTCGGTAAAGCGACAATGTCGCTCACGCCGAGGCAGAAGCTCGCCATGGAGGATGTGAGCATTCAGCTTCCGGCGCCGGTGCTCGCGCCAGAAGAAAGCGTGCGCGCCGCCGCGCGTCGAGCGCGCGTACAAACCGTCGCGTCCGGCCTTACAGTGAACACTGTTGATATTGAAATTCTCTCGGAAATGCCCGCGGTGAAGTTTAAGCAGCACGCGACGCAGGTGTTCTTCTGTAAAGAAATAGCCGCGGAAATCGGCGTCGATGCGAGACGCGTGCGCGTGCGCTCAGTGAACGAACTCGTGGATTCCATCACTATTCGCATCACCGAACGTAAGGATGGCCGCGACGGTGGCGCATCGCTCGCATCCATGGTCAAACACTTGCAAGATGGCGCTGATCAAAATTATTTAGTCATTGATGAAAGCTTTGGCCGAATCGCCGTCGCGGGCGTGTTTTGGCCGAATGGGAGCGACGGCGACGGCGACACCGCCAATGCCGACGCTGACGATGGCGTGAGTGAAATTTCAAGCACTGACGACACCAGAGTGTCCCACGACGAAAACGCCACGCCAGCGTCGGTGGAAGATTCCGTGTTTGAAGAATTTGACGTTTCGGATGCGTTCATGGCCAAGCCGCGTGGCGGCTCGAGCCTTGCCGTGTCGCAAAAGACCCTCGAGCCCACCATCGTGGCGCAGCAACCGCTCGTCGAACCATCAACGCGAGCGCACGAATTCATCGACATTGAGTACAACGACGCGCCATCAAAGATGGCGCGCGGCGATGAAGCCGTTGAATTTGAGCGCGCGCGCGCGCGCTCGCCAAATTGGGACGTCGACGCCAACGTGCGCAACTTGCGCAAGTACGAATCCACTGGCATTTGGGACACGCGCTTATGACGCCGTAGATACTCTCTGTAGCATAAAACACACAGTAGCATCCATTGTACAATATCACCATCCGTTGAAGTCAAATGTCCAAAAACACACGTGGAGATACACGTGGCCCGGCACAGTAGTTGACCGACTCGCGAGCGCCGTCGCCGCACATCGTCGCGGATATCGGTGGGGTGAAACCCAAATTCGCTAGGAAATTAGTGTGATGTAATCGTTGAGGAGATGCAGTGCTGTGATGTGTGGTTGATTGTTAAAAGTTGTCATCTTACAGAGCCAGCGGTTTCGATACATCGCGTCTCAGTCGGAGGAGTCTTCGTACCATACATGAAATTCATCTTCAGACCAACCATCCTCATCGAAATCGTCTTCGTCGGAGCCTTCAGTTCTTTCTTCGTTTTCATCGTTTTCATCGTTTTCATCGGCGCCAGTGCCCTCATCCTTGTTGTCTTCATCGAGTTCAGAACGTTCCACATCGAGCGCCTCGCGAGGATCGCCTGCCTCGTCTACGTCTTCTTCTGGAATGTCGTCTGGGATCGACCAAGGCCACTTCTTGGGAAATTTCTTCCAATTTTTAGCCAACTCGCTCACGTACGTTCCAAAATAGCGGTATCCAGTGGTGTCTTCGCACGCCGCCTCTCTCGCGTCGGCGCGGTCCAATCGATCGTACTCGTCGTACTCGTCATCATACTCGTCATACTCGTCGTCGTATTCATCCATGTACCTGTCACAAAGATTTTCAAACTTTTCTCTCATATCCTCAACCTCTCGTTTGAACGTGTCGCAGTACGAATGCACGTATTTCATCTCCGCCATGCGTCGCGCAACGGCTTTCGCCGTCCACGTCTTCGGCTCGAGCGTCGAATACACGAACCCCTTGCACAGCGCGGAGTCCGCGCGCGGCTCGCACCCGAGCCGACGCAGCTCATAAATCAAATCCCGTCGTCGTTCTTTGATCGTCTGGTCGTAGTGCTTCATCTTCGAATAGTACTCGCGCCATTCTAAGCATTCAACATCATGTTCAATGCGACGTCTCAAATCCAACGGGAGCGTGCGCGTGACGAACAGTCTCGCGACGAGCGCGTCGACGTTTCGATCCTTCCAAAAGAACTCAAGCGTGCAATTTCTCGATTCGCGATCCGATCGGGGTTTGTGTTTGAGATCCATATCTGCCGATGCGCGTCGAATAATGTGGCGGCGGTTGTGAGTCGCGCGCGTTTCAATGTCTCGTCGCGCGCGCGCGCGGCGTCAACTACGACTCAATGCGTGGCTACTACAACAAGTCATCATCTACATAACAATTCTACTCCACCTTTGCCGCGTTGAGTTTCGGTTTTTTCCTCGTGCGTCGCGCATCATCAATGTCCAGGCCGCTCTCGCGCACCGCGAGCTTGGCTTCGTCGACGTCGGGCGCGCATTGCAACGCGGCGTCTAAATTCTGCAACGCAAGCTTATACCCCAACGCCACCTGCGTGGGCGTGCCATGAACCTCCACTGCCTGCACCACCGCGTGCGTCTGCCCTTCGTGCACCTTTTGCTCGTCAGAAATCACAATCCTACACTTGGATACGCCTTCAATTTTATTCAAATGTCCCCGGCCCTTGCCGATAAACGCGCCCATGACAACTTTAGGGCAATAAAACCGCTTCATGCTCGAGTTTTCATCCTCTCGTACCAACGCCTCGAGTAAGCGCACGCATTTTTCCACATCTTCGGCGGCGCCAGTGATGGATACGCGCGCTTTGGATTGGTCGGTTTCTTCGTCGGCGGCGTCTTCGTCCACGCGCGACGTCGACGCCCGCGCGCCCGTTCGCTTCACCTCTGCCAACATCCCATTCCCTTCGCTCCGCTCCATCCTACGCGCGACGCGCAGAGGAACGATACGCACGCGATGGACATCGACGCGTATCGTCGCAGCGCGACGCTCGCCGACTTCGGCGGCGTCCCCGACGCTCGGCGCGTAGTAGGTCGATCGCGCATCCGCACCTAAACGCCCCAATGCCGCGTCACGCATGCGCGCATCGAACGACGCAGCGTGCAGAAGATCGTGCACATCCGTTTGCGATCGTTCGAGCGCGGTGACGACGTCGGCAGCGCTCGGGAGGCGCGTCGGATGGCGTGTGTCTGCTGGTTCGCTGGGTTGTCGCGCATCGATGTCGTGACCATCTGTCGTCGTCGCGTCGCGCCCGCTCGCGTCGCGCGCGCGCGCCATCGCATCGCCACGGTCGACCGCATCGTCGCCCTCGTCCCCGTCGTCGTCCTCGCTCGATGACGACGACAGCGCTCCGGCGGGAACGTCAAAGAATGACATTTCTTGAGCGTCAGACAGTGACGCGGCGACGCTCGCTCGTCGCGCTCTCGTCGCCATGTCGCCGCGCGCGCGCACGCCGCGCGCCGATGCCGGGCGCGACGTCTCGTTCGACGCGCAGAGCGACAGCGACGGCGACGTTCCCGAATACACGCGCCTCCGCGAACACTTATTGACGTCGACGGTGGCGTCATCGACATCACAAAAGTTGACGCTCATTGGCGCGGTGTGCGACATCATCGCCCTGGGCGCGCCCATTTCGCTGCAATATCTCAGCTCCGCGGCGTGTATTACCTTTCAGCTCGCGCTCGTGGCGCGACACGCCGGGGCGGACGCGCTGGCGGCGTTTGGACTGGCCAACGTGCTGACGTCGGTGAGCGGCCACGTCGCGCTCTGGGGACTCGGCGCGGGCGTGGATACCGCGTCGTCGCAAGCGTACGGGGCGAAGAACCTCGACGTCGTGGGCGCCACTGCGGTGCGCGCGTTCGCGGTGCTCGTCGTGTTGGCGTGCGCGCCGGGTGCGGTGATATGGAACAACGCGGAGGGGATTTTATCGCGGCTGGGACAGACGCCGACGACGAGCGCGATGGCGGGACGATTCGCGCGGATTCGTAGCCCAGGGTTGTTCGCGCAAGCCGCGACGTGCGTGTGTTTGAAAACAATGATGGCGATGAAGAAGAGCGCGCGGGTTGGAACGCTGAGCGTGATTACGAGTTTTATGAAGTTTGCCGCGCCGTGGCTGTTCATCCAAGCGTTGGATTTGGGATTTGAAGGCGCGGCGATGTCTCTCGTCGTGATTGACTTTAGCACAATGGTGTGCTACGTGTCGGCGATGTTTTTAGATGCTGAGTGTCGACGGGCGTTTAAGCACGTTGAGTTTCGCGACGCGTTTCGAGGGTGGAAAAGTTTCCTCGCGTTGGCGTTGCCGGCGTTGGCGTTGAATTTCGTTGAATGGGTCGCGTGGGACGTCATGGCGTTTTTAGCCGGTATGTGCGCGAACGCAACGTTGGAACTGGACGCCATGACGCTCGTACAAAACGCATACTTTTGGTTTTATTCATTGGCGTGCGTATGGCAGCGTGGGGCATCGAGCGCGGTGGGAAATGCCGTCGGCGCCGGTCGAGCGCGAGACGCCGCGATGTTGGCTCGAGCGACGTTGACCTTTGCGTTGTGCGTCGCCGTACTCAGCGCTCTCGGGTTTTACGTCCTCGCCGACCGCGTGTTCGGCGCAGAAACATCAGACCAAAATGTCGTCGCACGTCTCGATGCGCTCGTACCTCTCGTTACGGCGTACATCATCTTGGATAACGTCCAAGTGTCCTTGTGCGGCGTCGTCGTCGGCGCCGGGTATCAGTCATCCATGACCCCGGCGCTCGTCGTCGCCTATTGGCTCGTCGGCATTCCGCTCGCCGCGCATTTAGCGCTCGGTCCGCGCAAGATGGGGTTGGTTGGGATTTGGATCGGTTTGCTCTCGAGCGCGTGGATTCATTTGGCGTGGTCGATGGTCGTGTGCTTTGGCGGCAGAGCGGCGTCGTTTACGATTGACTGGCCCGTGGCGTGCGAACGGGCGTTGGATAGGATTGACGCCGACGCCGCGGCGGGCGCCAACGCCGACGACGATGAGGAGGAGGAGGAGGAGGACGAAAAAGACGAGGAGGATGGCGACGGTAAAAGCCCAAAACGGTAAGCATTAGAATAGGTTTAGATTTAGAAGTAGACTTTGAATTACACGTGGCTTTTTTTAACGCTTGCCCGCCTTGCCGCCAGCTTTGCCGTGCGGCTTTTTGTTCTTTGGCAACTTTAACGGCTTGATGATGGCTCCAGTCGCCTTTAACACCTTTGGTGCGTTGAGTTTGCTGAACATTGCGTCGGTGTTTGTGTCCAAACCCAAAGGATGTCGCATCGTGCCTTCGTACGCCGCCTTGCTTGAAAATCCGTGCGGGAGCGACTCGACGTTGAACGCCGCCGCTTTCTTATCATACTTTTCGCTAATGATGACGTGCTTGAGTTTGGCGTCTCGACGGTTCTTAAGAGCCTTGGCTTTTTCGGCTTTAGCTTTCTTCTCGGCGTCCTTCATCCACTTTGGGACGCGTTGATCGCCGCCCCATGCGCCCCAGCCGGGTAAGTTTTTGGGCGCGTCGATGTTTGGAAGCTCGGCGTCGACGTCGGCGAGCTTTTCTTTTTCAAATTCAGCTTCAATGTCATCGTCGGCAAACGCGCGTCGCATCAAGTCGGCGTTATTCATGCCCGCGGTCATTTCTTCTTGGAGCATGACTGTCGGGGCGTCGCCGTCTTCGTCGTCTTCGTCGTCGTCGTTCTCCTCAGGTCGGTGCACTTTTGGTGGCGCCGCTCGAGCCGCCGCCTTGGCGCGCATGTTACGCGCCGCCGTCGAAAGCTCCTTCACCGGCGCCGCCCGTTTCACCGGTGCGCGCTGTTTAGACAACCTATCATCGTTCTTGTCGTCGCCGTCTCCATCGTCGCCGACATTGGCGCCATTCATAACGTCGTCGTCGCTATCGCCCTCGTCGCCGTCATCCGTAGTCTCGCGCCTCGCCTTCTTCGACACCGACGTCTGCCTCGCATCACTCGCACGTTTCGCCCGCGCCGTCATGGCGCCCCACTCATCATCATCACTGTCGCTGTCACTCAACAACTCGCCGCCGTTGCCGTCCATTCGATCAAGCTCTTTGAGTAACTCTCGAGCCTCCTCCGCAGTCGCGGCTTTCTTCTTCTCCATCGCCCGAGCCATGAATGGCAACTTGAACAAGCTTTCATTCTCGCCTTCAATCTCCGCCTCGCCATCCTCCATAGCCTTAATCGCCGCCGCCTTGGCTTTGAGCCGGCGTTTGCGCTCGGCGACGGGATCGTCGACGCCGTCACCGTCGTCATCCGAACCGTCGGATTCGGCGTCGGTGCTTTCGTCGCCATCCCCCGTCGTCGTCCTCACACCTTCAAGCTTTTGCTTGAGTTGCTGACCGATGCGCAGCTGCTCTTGCATGATTTCTCGTGTGCCTGGAAGATGCGCGATGCCCTTTTTAATCGCCCGTTGCGCCCAGCGCGAGGTGTTCTTGTGGCGCAAGAGAGCGCGTTCTTGCGCGCGCAGGTACTCGCGTCGCTCCTCTGGCGTGTCGCCTCGGCCCTCTTCGTCTGTATCGGCATCGTCACCGATGACTTTCAAATCACCCTTTCGGTTGTGACGGTGAAATGTTTTCGACTTGATGGCTTTCAATCGTTTCGCCTTTTGTTCGTGGTAGAATAACACGGCGCGCATTTTTGCGAGCTTTGCTTGTCGAGCTTGGACATCCTCGACGGCGAGTTCGTTCATCTCGAGCAGCTCACCTCGCGCGGCGTCTTTCCCCGTACCGTGTCCAGAGTCCTTGAGCACTTGTGCGATCTCCTTCTCGAGCTCGGTGCGCGGGGTAAAGTCCGCCACAAGCGCGCCGAGGGTGTCTTTGCGGTGCATATCTTTACGCGACGGCTCAAATTTCAGCGTACGCTTTTCGCGATTCTCCTTGACGATGGGTTGATATTTTGTGATATCCTTGGCGGTTTCCTCGTACGCCACCTTGCGTTCGACGCGCTGTTGAATGCGCGGTGCGAGAGGCACATCCGTGATTTTAGCCTTGGAGATCTTTGTCAATCGCTTCACCGTCTGCTGGTCTAGATGCTCTTCGCCGAGCGTTGCCATTAAATCCCGCAGCGTCATCGGCGGCGCGTCCCCAGACCCCTGCATCGGCGGTAGCGACAAAGGATCTTCTTGAACAATCTCATTCCGCACCGGACGGAAACGCACATCTCGCTCGGTGAACGTTTTACGCTCGCCCACGATATCATCGAGCATTTGCTCGCGCGTTTCATCCTCAGCCCCGTCGTCCTCCGAGTCGAGCAATTCCTCCAAGTCCTCCTCTTCGTCCTCCTCTGTTGCACCTCGAACACCCGCCGCGATCAACTTTTGCGCACGGATTGCATTCTCGCGCGTTTTTCCATCCTCTTCCCCGGCAGCCTCGTCATCACTGTCCATCAACTGCGCTAAATCGTCCTCGTCGTCGTCCTCCGCGGCGGCAGCCGTCGCTCGGCCAGCCTCATCCTCGTCGTCCAAATCATCCTCTTCATCCTCATCAAACTCCTCGTCGTCGTCATCACCGCCACCAAAGAGCTCACCATACTTCATATCATCATCATCATTGAACGCTTCGTCTTCGTCAATCTCCTCGTCGTCAAAATCACTCGCTTCGGCGACGTCTTCAAACGCATCCTCATCGCTCGCAGCTTCCTCATCCTCATCACTCGACCCTACCACGCGTTTCCCGCCTCGACCGCCCGAAATACCGCGCTCGAACGCTCGACGAACGCGCCCTGGACCTTTACGCGCGCCGCCGCCGGCGTTCGCGCGCGAGGGCGCGCCTCGAGACGTCGATGCGCCCGCATGGCGGCGGCCGCCGCTCGGGTGCGCCATGTCGAGCTCACGCGCGAATGTTCGACGAGTGACGCGTATTTTGCGCGCGTGTGCGCGCGAAAGTGGTGCGACGGGTGGTCGTGCGTGCGTGCGTCGCGCGTGCGTCGCGCGCGGGCGAGTGACGCGCGAGTGACGCGTCGTGGAAGTGCCAGTTTTGTTAAGGGTTTAGAGGCATGGTCGTCGCGTCGTGTTGACTGTTGATGTGAGTATGATACAGCTGCTACGTCTACTGTGTGCTGTGCTAACGATTCATATCGCTGAATTGCTGATGTGTAATTGTTTTAGGCTGGGTACGCGCTCGCGTCGGCGTTGACGATTGGATACGCACTCGTCGGGTACGCGCTCGTCGGGTACGCGCTCGCGTCGGCGTTTTTTGGATGTTGGCTGCTCTTACT
>Ga0255771_1003245_pt1 | contig 15511 bp, 10 predicted proteins | sample 011ome_19_FD_179969 | JGI IMG/M metagenome (GOLD analysis project Ga0255771, IMG submission 179969) | Coastal salt marsh microbial communities from the Groves Creek Marsh, Skidaway Island, Georgia - 011510BT metaG (version 2) | ecosystem: Environmental > Aquatic > Marine > Intertidal zone > Salt...
CATCGTTGGGTTTGAAGCGTGCTACCGTTCGAGAGCAACCGATCCAGTCTCCCCTTTTCATCGAAGGTGTTGAATTTTCTTGCCAAGGGCAAATCGTGGGGCGCATCGGAAAGGTTCGGGCTAGCGTGGCCAAGCGACTCGGGGTGAAGCGTGACGTGTATTGGGGGGATTTTTCCATTGCGACATTGACGAAAATCTCCAACCGCATTCGATTGAAGGCGGAAGAGTTGGCCAAATTCCCAGCCGTGCGGCGGGACCTGTCCTTGATCCTCGACAAGTCCGTCACATTCGGTCAAATTCGGGATGCGGCAAATAAAGCAGAAAAGAAATTATTGAAACGCATCGGGTTGTTCGATGTCTACGAAGGCGATAAACTGGAAGCCAATCAGGTATCCTATGCAGTCTCCTTGATTTTGCAAGACAGCGAAAAAACGTTGGATGATCGACGCATTGAGCAAAGTGTGGATCGCATTCTGAAGGCGATCATCGAAGAAACCGGCGCAAAATTGCGCGACTAATCTTTTCGGAATTGACTAGACCTGCACGCACCAAACCCTTCCACGAGCCACCGATCCAAAAGCGGCACATTGGATACGGAACCGCGCTCCCTCTGGTTCGATCGGGCGTCACGCGATTTCACCGGATTGAACGCGTAGAGGGCATCGAGAACCTCGGTGATCCGAACGCCCCAACGATTTTTATTGGAAATCACCAAAACGGCTTGATGGATCCGTTGGTGTTGTGCTCGTTGCGAAGCCCGCATCAAATTCATTGGCTTACCCGTGCCGACATTTTTTACCAACGCATCGCCCGCGCCTTACTCTTTTCGTTCAACCAAATGCCCATTTTCCGACAGCGGGATCGGCTATCGGATGCGCGTGAACGCAACGAACGCGTTTTCGAAATTTGCGCGGAAAGGTTGAACATCGGCGCTTCGATTGGACTGTTTCCAGAAGGAAATCACCGAGCCGTAAAATCCCTCCGCATGTTGAGACGTGGGGTGGCTGACATGGTGAATCAAGCGATCAAGCTCAATCCCGAGCTCAAATCATTGCAGCTCATCCCAGTCGGCATCGATTATGAAGAAATGGAGGGCTTGCGCCGACGATTGACCTACCGCATCGGCCAGGCCATTCCGTTTGAGGATTTAATCCAGCCCGATACCGGACAAATCGTCCCCGGTGATTTATTGGTCCGCATCCATGCAGCCATGAACGATTTGATGGTCAACATTCAGCCCGAATCCCATTACGCTTGTTTGTTGCCGTATGTCCAAGCACTGCGCACTACGGAAAGCAATGACTGGGAAGCGACACGCGATGCCGTCCGTGCACTCGCCCATTGCACCGAAGACCAGCTGGCTTCGATTCAATCAGCCTACGACGACCTTGGTAAAACCCCCGTATTCGGTGCGGTGCGCGCCGAAGATTTGGGTCGGAATAACGCATCCTTGCGCAAAACGCCATGGTGGCTTTGGCCAGTCGCCCCCATTGCGGCAGCTGGCGGGGCCATGTCGTGGCCATTGGCAAAACTCATCCAGCGAGAAGCCAAAAAACGGGTAAAAGACCCTTGCTTCACCAGCACCTTTAAAGTGTCCGCAGGGATGTTTTTGTTTCCGGTGTATTGGTTCATTTTGGCCTGGCCACTCGGGTGGATGTTGACGGGAAGTTGGGGCGGCTGGGGATTGCTCGCGGGCTATCTGTTGAATTTGGTTGGAAGCCGCATTGCAGGTTCATGGTACGGCCTCTACTTGGATTGGAAAGGCCGCCGCGAAGCAAAAGCGTTTTACGCCAACTCCCAACATGCCGCTCTTTGGAACCGCTACATTGAAACCATCGAAACGGCAGCCGCAAACGTTTCACGCTCATCGCATCTCGAAACAGATAACGCACCCTTGACCCACCCGTAAACCCATTGACGATGACCCTCGACCACTCCCTCGATTATCGCATTCAAGGCATGCAACACATCGGAGTCGCCACCTCCGATATGGATCGCTCGCTGAAGTTTTTTCGGAAGCTCTTCGGCATGGACATCCCGTTTTTTGACTCGGTCCAGGCCGCTCCTCTGATGGACAGCCACACGCGGGGCGAAACCATCACAAAACGCGCGAGCATGGTTATGAATCTGCAAGGCGGCTGCGCCTTCGAAGTGCTGCGTGCCGATTCGTTCGAGCCCGTTGCAGCGTCATGGGAAATCGCCCAAGGCGACCTCGGCATTACGACGGTGCAAATGAAAACACGGGACATCGAAAAAATGCACGCGCACGCCCGAACCATCGCCGGGGAAGACTGCGACGCCAACCTCTCCCAAACGCCTTGGGGAGCACCCACATTTTACCTCAAAGATCCCGACGGGAATCGCTTCCAAATCCTCGAAGCGGACGATTGGTTTGAAAACAATGGCCACCCCTCTGGAGGTGTTTTAGGCTGCACCGTGGGAGTCTCGAATATGGATAAAGCCTTAGGCCTGTACGCCGATATACTGGGGTTTGATCAAGTGCTTTATGACGAAGTGGGTGTTCAGCCGGATTGGAACCATTTACCCCATGGATCTGAATCTTTTCGACGCGTGCGCCTGACGCAATCCGCCCCGGGTGCAGGTGGATTTGGACAACTCACAGGTCGTACCTACATCGAATTGGTGGAGGCACAAGAGCGCAAGGGGAAGTTTATTTTTGAAGACCGTATTTGGTGTGACATTGGATTTGCTCATCTGGGATTCGATGTCCGAGGTATGGCTGATTTGGCTCAAGCGCTCGACCAAAAGGGCTTCGGTTTTCGCTGCGATACTGCAGACGCTATCGGCATGGGGGAAACGAAAGTGCACTGCACTTACATCGATGACCCGGATGAATGTTGGTTGGAAATGATCGAAGTTCACAAAGTGCCCATCATTGAGAAATGGGGCTTGTTTCTCGATGTCCAAAAACGCGGTGCCGATGAGCCGCTGCCCCGGTGGATGCTGAAAGCCCTGCGTTTCAGTCGCGTCAAGGAAAAGTGATTGGTTACAAATCCTTTACATTGCGTTTACATGATGTTCCCGGGCTTAGCGCCAATTTCGTAGCGATAGAGTAGCGCATGAAGAAGAAAATCCTCTTGGTTGACGACGAACCCGATATTCTCGAGCTCATCGGATACAATTTACGCAACGAAGGCTACGAGGTTTCCACGGCGCTCAACGGACGAGAAGGTATTGAGATTGCGCGAAAGGTCAAACCCGACCTCATCATCCTCGACGTCATGATGCCGGAGATGGATGGAATGGAAGTCTGCAACATCATCCGTGCTGATGAAAATTTGGCACATACAACCATCGCGTTTTTGACGGCACGGAGTGAAGACTACAGCCAATTAGCTGGGTTCGATGCTGGAGGAGACGATTACATCACCAAGCCGGTGAAACCCAAAATCCTGATGGGACGAGTCAAGGCTTTGCTCCGTCGATCCAGCCGCTCCGCGGTCCAACTGCCGGATGAACGCTTTGGTGTCGCCATCGACCACAACCGCTTTCTCGTCATCCACAATGGCAAAGAGTTGACCCTCCCAAAAAAAGAATTCGAATTGCTCAATTTGCTTTGGTCCGAGCCCGGGAAGGTCTTCACACGGGAAGCCATTCTTTCTCATGCATGGGGAAATGATGTCATCGTCGGAGACCGCACCATTGACGTGCACATCCGCAAATTGCGAAGTAAACTCGGCGACGAGCTGTTCGTCACAGTGAAAGGTGTGGGCTATAAATTTGGTGCGTGAGCCCGGATTCAACTCCCCAAGAACTCGCCCGCAAAACGTCTCCAATCCTCGCTGTGTTGGCGGGAGGGGCAACGTTGGTGTTGCTCCACACCCTGGATGCCATGCACCTCTGGGCATTGGCCATTCTTGCTAGTTTGCTCACGGAGACAGCCAGTTTCATCACCATCGAATGGACCGTTAAAACTCTTTTAAAACGGCGTGTCAAGGACTTGTCTGACGCCATTTCCCAGTCCACAACTGAACGGGGAAAGGCAATGGAAGAACAGTCGCTCGACGATATTTTGGCCTGGGCCAATAGCCAAATTGCCGACATCAAGAGCCTTCGTGAGAAAGACAATTTCAGAAAGGAATTCATCGGCAACTTGGCCCACGAATTGAAGACGCCCCTTTTCAATATCCAAGGCTATGTTTTGACCCTGCTCGAATCGGATTTGAACGATGAAGATTTGGTTCGACGGTTTTTGAGCAAGGCGAACAAGAATGTTTCTCGGATGACCGAATTGATTGAGGATTTGGATACGATCACCAAACTTGAATCGGATAGCCTTTCACTCACCCTCGCACCGTGCAACATCATTGAAACATGCAAGGAGGCCATTGAAGGTGTGGAGTCCAAAGCGGCTGCGATGGGCATAGGACTCAAATTGGTCTTGCCCGCTGAAAATATGGAAAGTCTGCACGTCCTCTGCGGACCGGTGCAGATCATGCAGGTCCTGACCAACTTGCTGGTCAATTCCATCCACTACGGCAAAAAAGGTGGCGTCAGCACGCTGAGATTGGTCAATCAAGGCGAATACGTAACCATTTCTGTGGAAGACGATGGCATCGGCATTGCGGAATCGGATTTGGCTCGCATTTACGAGCGGTTCTACCGAGTGGACAAAAGCCGTTCCCGACATGCCGGCGGTTCGGGATTGGGATTGGCCATTGTCAAGCACATCATCGAGGCCCACGGACAAACCATCGAGGTTCAATCCAAGTTGGGCCAGGGCACCCAGTTTTCATTCTCCCTGGTCAACCTCGATGCCGCCGCCGAAAAGCGCAACATCCGCATCAACCCCGCTGCATCATCCCTGAACCCGCCGCATTGACAAACGGATTTTCCCTTTTTTCTTGTCCGATCGTGGTGGCCGGGCCGTGACCGGGCCATACAGTGAAGCCGTCCGGCAGTTGATACATGACATCTTCGATGCTTTGAACCAAATCCAACGGATTGCACCCGGGTAAATCCGTTCGGCCAACGCTCCCAGCGAACAGCACATCGCCCCCAATTACCCAGCCTTCAGGCTCGCAGACAAATACCACATGGCCTGGAGCATGACCGGGTGTGAACTTCACCTCCAATGCATGCGGCCCACACGAAATCAATTGGTCCGCAATCAATTCTGGACCCAACTCCGGAAGCGAATCCATGGGCACACCGTATACCGCCGCAGCCCGCGGGGCCTGCTCGTAAGTGGGCTCATCCAAGCGATGCAGGCGCGGCTTCACACCCCATTGTTTGTGCACCCAAGCTGCCCCGAGCACATGGTCCAAGTGCGCATGCGTCAACAGCATTTGCACCACGCGCAACCCCCGCTCCTTGCAAAAGTTTGCAAAGTTCTCTTGCTCGCGCGTGTCGTTCATTCCGGGGTCAATCACCGTCGCATCGCCGTTTCCGTGATCCAACAAATACGTTTGCTCCGAAAACGCGTTATGGGTAAAGGTGTGGAGTTCCATGATATCGCACTAAATTCGAATGGTATGCGGTCACAAAGCTATTTCAAACGGGTGGTTTGGAGCATGGTTTTCCTCGGGATGTTCGGGGAATCAACCGGCCAATTTTATGACGGCTCCAACATGCAGTTTGGGAAAAACCGCGTGCAACACCGAACCTTTGAGTGGCAGTACTTACCGACCGAGGATGGCGAAGTGTACTATTACCAAGGAGGTAAATCCTACGCCCAGCGCATCACGGCGCACTTGGAACAATGGATCGATGAAGTGGAAAACCTGTACGACCGGAAGATTGATGGAGCGGTTCAGGTATTGGTGTTCAACAAGCAAGCTGAATTTCGTCAATCCAACATCGGCAGCAACCTGACTCCCGGTGATAATGTGGGAGGGACTGCCGTGCTGGTCGGAAGTAAAATTTTTGTGTACGCAGATGGAATTTGGGCAGCGACCGAACAGCAAATCAAACGGAGCCTTTCGGCGTTACTCTTCAACCAGATGCTGTATGGTGGCAATTGGCAAGAGGCCCTGCGCTCCTCCACTACCGGCTTGGATTTGCCTGAGTGGTTTACCGAAGGGTTGCATTCGTATGTGGCGCTCAATTGGTCATCCCAAGTCGCGATGCACGTGCAAGATGCTGCTCGTTGTCGTGAAATCTTGGAAGCCCATCGGGCAGACCACAACGCAGCGGCGTGGGTGGGGCATGCGGTATGGAAATACATCGCCGATGTTTTCGGAGAAGGGGTCATTGCCAACGCTTTGTACATGATTCGGGTTTCCAACAGCTTAGAAAAGGGCTTGCAGTATGCAACAGGTATGGGCTTGGCTCAATTGCTCGAAGAGGCGAGTCGCTACCACCTCGAAGCCACACCATCTTCGGATTTGCTGCCACCACTTGCCACGCGTAAAGATCTCCGCAAGGCCCGGAAACTGACCGGCGATATCACCATTCCAGTTTCCGAAGAAGGTGAGATTCGGGCATTTTCCGTTCACCCGGATGGTGTGCACGTGGCTTGGGCAGTGGACGAGCGAGGACAATTGCAGGTTTGGTACGGAAACCACCAGACCGGAGAGTTTCGCCGGATTGGAAAGCACGGGCACAAAATTGACCGAATCCAAGACCGAACGCAACCGGCAATGGCTTGGCATCCCAACGGTTCGATTTTAACCTACGCCATCGAGCAGGGCTCGCGCAACCTCATTTATTCTGTGGACCTGAATTCGTTCGAAGCCATCGAAAAGGAGGTGTTCAGAATTGACAAGATTCTCTCCATGGCCTATGCCCCCGATGGCATGTCCATGATCTGGAGTGGAGTCACGAATGGCCAATCGGATTTGTATCGGTATCAGGTGCTCGGAAACAACCACGTTGCCTTGTGGTCAGATCCCTTCGACGACCTCAACCCCGTATTTTCCGATGACGGTGCGACCGTGTGGTTTTCCTCGAACCGTCCTCGCGCAGACGTGAATTACGCTCACACATTGGGCGAACCCTTGAGATCTGCCCACGATATCTTTGCGTTGTCATGGAACGCGGAAATTCCAGCCCTTATCCATTGGGTGGAAACACCGGATCGGGATGAACGTTGGCCTCAAGTCCAGCCCGACGAGCACATCACCTACCTGGTCGAATGGGGCGATGGACACCAAGAACGATGGACTTCATGGCGTGACAGTGCCGTAGCTTACATCGATACGACGGTCCATTACCGCTGGTTTACTCAACAACGGCTGGCCGAGCGACTCGAACTGCCGGCCGCCTCGCACCAGTGGATCCCCGCTTCTCAATCCGTGGGATACACACACCAACTCAAACGTCACCTGTTTTGGGTTGAAGCTTCAGAAAACCGGGACGGCTGGCTGGAGTCTTCCCCCAAAGAAAATAGCACCCTCACGGCGGGTTCGGTCCAACTGGATTGGGAATGGGTGCCCGGCCCTACCCAAGCCGATTTCCGCAATTACCGATTCGGGCCTTGGTCACCAAACACCACGGAAATTCTGGAGGAGTCCTCAACCGCTGTTCATTCCGAGAGCCCAGGACAGCCGTGGGAACCCTTTATTTTACCGAAGCCTCGGAATTACCGATTGAACTATTCCATCGAATCGGTCACGGGGCAGCTCGACAATTCGTTTGGCAGCAATTTCTATCAAGCCTACACCGGCAACCTGAGTGTCCAACCTGGTCTGGGTGGTCTGTCGCGCATCTCCATAACAGATTTGTTTGAAGATCGGCGCTTTACGGCTGGTTTTCGCCTTTCCGGGTCGTTGGAAAACAGCCGCTACATGTTGGCCTATACCGACCAATCCGGCCGTTGGGATCGCACGTGGATCTTGGAACGACAAGGCGTGTTGCAATCCGTTGACAACAACCAAACCTTTGTCCGTACCCATATTCACCTTTTGCGCAGGCAATGGAAGTATGCGCTCGACGAAGTGCGCAGTCTGCGCCTCCAAGGAACCTATCGGCTCGATCGCAACACCCCGCTTTCCACGGATGCATACAATTTGGTCAAGCCCACAGGCTTCTCCAACCAAATAGGTGCGCAAGCAGCCTACGTGTTCGACAACACCCGCGAGCGCATGATGAACATTCCCGAAGGGACTCGCTACCGCGCATGGATTGAATATTTCGCCAATCCCACGGATGCTCAATCGACTTTTGGCACCATCGGGTTTGATTTTCGCACCTACCGACGGATTTGGCGGGACATCATTTTTGCGCAACGCGTCGCAGCCGATTGGTCCATCGGTCGGCAACGATTACTGCATTTAGTCGGAGGGGTGGACAACGGGCTCTCATTAGCCCCCACCGCCCAATCCCCCGTGGACCCCAACATCGCTTACGCCTACCAAACACGACTCGCACCGCTTCGCGGTTTCAATGCCAATGCACGCAACGGGTCTCATATGGCGTTGCTCAATTCGGAATTGCGCGTGCCGGTTTGGAGCACCTTGAGCCGCCAACCCGTGGAGTCTCCATTGATGCAAACGCTTCAACTGGTGGGATTCCTCGATGTTGGCTCGGCTTGGAATGGCCGCCATCCGTATGACAGCGAAAACACCTTTAATCAAATCACGGTATCCCAAAACCCCATCACGGTGACCATCGACAACAACCGCGAACCCGTCATCTGGGGCACCGGTTTCGGGCTTCGCGCGAAAGTGCTGGGGTACTGGATGCGCACGGACTGGGCGTGGGGTGTCGACGACCACCGATGGCAGGACCGCGTGTTCACCTTGTCATTGCACCTTGACTTTTAAGCTTAAGACCTCATGGAACTCACGACCATCATCATGTTACTGGGAATTGGACTGCTCGCGGGCATTGCGAGTGGTTTTGTCGGCATCGGGGGCGGCATGATCATCGTTCCGGCATTGGTTTTCGCCGTTGGCCTGAGTCAACAAGCGGCTCAGGGGACTTCACTTGCCATGATGATTCCGCCGATCGGAATTTTGGCTGTCATCAGCTACTACCAGGCGGGAGCAGTTGAGGTGAAGTATGCCGCTGTCTTGGCGATTACTTTTGTCTTTGGAGCTTGGTTGGGGAGTAAGTTGGCCCTGCGCATCAACCCCGCTTTGGTTCGATTGGTGTTCGGGGTGTTCATGCTTTATGCAGCTGGCCGCTTGATTTGGAACGGCTGGTCAGAATTGAATCCCTGATTCGCTGAAAATCAGTTGGCAAATTCGCTGAGGAACTTGATCCGTGCCATCCGCAATTCTTCTTCGCTGTACACGTCGCTCCATTCGGAAATCAATTCTTCCATTCCCTCGTCATCGCTTTCTTTCAAAAAGTCGAACAACTCTTCCAAGCTATCTTCATCAAGGCTTCGGTTGATGACGTAATCGAGATTTACCCGGGTGCCGGCAGAAACGATGTTTTCAATTTCCAATATGACTTCTTCCAAAGTCATGTTCAGATCCTTTGCGATGTCTGCAAGGTCAATCTGCCGGTCAATGCGTTGAATGATGTGCACCTTCGCGGATGACCGTCCGCTGGTTGAGCGCACCAACAAATCTGACGCACGCTCAATCCCTTCTTCCTCCACGTATTCAGCAATCAGCTCCAAAAACGGTTTGCCGTATTTCTTGGCCTTACCAGACCCGACACCCGAAATCCGTAACAGCTCGTCCTCATTCAGCGGATAGTGGATTGCCATTTCATCCAAGCTAATGTCTTGGAAGATGACGTACGGAGGGAGATCTTCATCATTGGCGACCTCCTTTCTAAGCGCCTTCAGCATGCCCCGGAGCTTTTCATCCGCAGCCCCGCCTTGGCTTGAACGTGTCTGACTCATGCTATCCACCGCATCCACGTCAGAATAATCGCGCTCCTCGGCCACAAGCACCGGCTGAGGTTGGGTCAAAAACGCCCGACCTCGGTCGGTGATTTTCAGCACACCAAAGGTTTCAATCTCCTTTCGCAGCAAGCCCAGCACGAGCATTTGGCGAATGATTCCGTTCCAGTGCTTCTGATCGTGCTCCACGCCGCGGCACCAAAAGGAACTTTCAGTGCCTTTGTAATCTTGGATTTCCCGGTTCTCTTCACCGCAAAGCATGCCCGTAATGAAAGGAGACCGAAACTGTTCTTGGTGCTCCAAAACCGCACTCAAAACCAAATGAACCTCTTCCTGGCCATCCCGGGTCTTCGGCGGGTTGGTCATGTTGTCACAGTTCATGGCCCCTGGCCCATTGATTTCGTCAAACTCTTCGCCGAAATAATGCAACAAGAATTTACGACGACTCATGGACGTCTCAGCATAAGCCATGACTTCCTGCAACAATTGGGTTCCAATTTCTTGTTCGGCTAGAGGTTTACCCTGTAAAAATTTCTCCAGCTTTTCGATGTCGCGGTGGCTGTAAAAAGCAATGCACAAGCCTTCACCTCCGTCTCTACCAGCCCGACCGGTTTCTTGATAATAGCTCTCCAACGACTTGGGCATGTCGTAGTGGATGACATAGCGAACATCCGGCTTGTCGATGCCCATTCCAAATGCAATTGTCGCAACAATTACATCGACGTCTTGCATCAAAAATTGGTCTTGAATGCGACTGCGTTGGTTCGCGTCCATGCCCGCGTGGTAACCGAGCGCTTTCACGCCGTTGACGCGCAGCACCTCAGCAATTTCCTCTACCTTCTTTCGGCTGAGGCAATAGATGATTCCACTTTTGCCTGCGTTCTGCTTGGCATGCCGAACAATCTGTTTCAGCGCATCTTTTTTGGGACGCACCTCATAAAAGAGGTTTTCACGGTTGAAGGAAGCCTTGAACAGCTGGGCATCCTTCATGTCCAAATTCTTTTGGATATCCGCTTGCACCTTCGGTGTTGCGGTCGCAGTCAGGGCGATGATCGGAACCTGGGCTATTTGATTGACAATCTTGCGGATCCTGCGGTATTCAGGACGGAAATCGTGTCCCCATTCCGAGATGCAATGGGCTTCGTCTACCGCGACGAAACTGATGCGCACGCTGCGCAAAAAGTTCACATTGTCTTCCTTTGTTAAACTCTCTGGCGCCACATAGAGCAGTTTCGTCAAACCCGTACTGACGTCTTCACGTACTTGTGCTGCTTCTGCTTTGGAAAGGCTGGAGTTCAAGAAATGAGCAATCGAATCTTTTTCATGATGCCCGCGAATGGCATCCACCTGGTTCTTCATGAGTGCAATGAGCGGTGAAACCACAATAGCGGTTCCTTCCAACATCAAAGCAGGCAATTGATAGCACATCGACTTTCCTCCTCCTGTTGGCATGATGACGAAAGCATCTTGGCCATTTAGAACACACTCCACCACCTGCTCCTGCTCACCTTTGAATTCATCAAATCCAAAGAAATGCTTGAGCGCCTTCATGGGCGTCAGTTCTATCGTACTCATCAATCAGACTTTTGGTGCCGGCCGAGGCCGGGCGAAAGGCATTAGCTTTGCGCTAACTAAAGATAGGTAATTTTGGGCTATCCTCGACGTCGATTTTTTGACGCAACTGAAGCACAACACCCCACCCATGAATTGGATCCAACGCGCATCGCACACATTGCAACTTGAAAGCGAAGCCATTGCCGGTATCATCCCGCAACTCGGTGCGTCATTCGAGGCGGTAGGCACCTTATTGTTTGCGCTCGAAGGGCGTGTGGTGATTACTGGAATCGGTAAAAGTGCCATCATCGCCCAAAAAATCGTCGCGACGTTCAATTCTACTGGCACCCCAGCTGTCTTCATGCATGCCGCTGACGCGATTCATGGCGACCTCGGACTCGTTCAGAAACAAGATGCGGTGATCTGCATCTCGAAGAGTGGGAATTCACCAGAAATCAAAGCCTTGACCCCCCTGATTAAGCATCGAGAGATTCCTCTCATTGCCATCGTTGGAAACTTGGATTCACACCTTGCACGACAAGCCAACTACGTTTTAGACACGACCGTTAAACAAGAAGCATGCCCATTGGACTTGGCCCCAACTTCCAGTACGGCAGCTCAAATGGCAATGGGAGATGCTTTGGCTACTTGCCTGATGGAGGCACGAGGCTTCAAAGCAGAAGATTTCGCTCAGATGCATCCGGGCGGGGCTTTGGGCAAACGATTGTACACCCGTCTTAAAGACATGATTGAGCCGGAACGTGCCCCTGCAGTGGAGGCGAGTGCTGAACTGGCCGAAGTGGTGCTGGCCATGAGCGCGGGCCGATGCGGTGCCACGGCGGTCTTGGACAATGGGAAAATCATCGGCATCATCACCGACGGAGATTTACGCCGGCACTTGGAACAGAACGGCGGAGCACCGGCTTCTGCACACGAGCTGATGAATCCTGAACCCAAGGTACTGGATGCAGAATCGTTGGCTGTCAAGGCATTCCAAATCATGGAGTCCCACGCCATCAGTCAAATCGTCGTTACGCATGAAAAGACCTATGCGGGAATGGTGCATTTGCATGACATGTTGCGCGAGGGAATTTTTTGAGGGCTAATTTCGCGTCATGGCGCTGGACCAACCGGAAGAACAAGGGACGCACGACGTTGAAATGGGTTTTCTCGATCACCTCGAGGAACTCAGGAAGCGACTATTCTATGCCGCCTTTTTCTTAGTGACCGGTGGCGTTGGACTGTTCCTCGCAAAAGATTGGTTGTTCGATGTGGTCTTGTTCGGTCCACGAAATGTCGATTTTCCAACATTTCGGGCGTGGTGTCATTTGTCTGAATGGGTCGGCGCCGGTGATGCATTATGCGTGAAGAGCATCAATTATGAACTCATCAACACGACGATGCTGGGCAATTTCACCACGCACATTTTGGTCTCTGCCATCGCCGGGTTCATCGTCACTTTCCCCGCTGTTTTTTGGCAAGGCTGGTTGTTTGTGCGACCCGCCCTTAAGGAAAGCGAACGGCGCTCTGCCCGGGGCATCGGCTTCAGTTCGTCGATCCTCTTCTTCCTGGGCGTGGGTTTTGGATATTACGTCGTGGCACCGCTGTCCCTGCAATTCTTGGGAAACTACGAACTCGGCGATGTGCAGTCCCGAATTGCAGTCATGTCCTACATGAAAACGGTGGCATCGATTACGTTGGCATCGGGTTTGGTATTTCAGCTTCCCGTGATCGTCTATTTTTTGAGCAAGGCCGGATTGATCACCCCTGAGTTACTCAAAACGTATAGACGGCATGCCTTGGTGGGTATTTTAGTCCTGGCCGCACTGATTACCCCTCCAGATGTGACCAGCCAAGTCTTGGTCGCGCTCCCGGTTTTGGTGCTGTATGAAACCAGCGTGTGGATTTCCCGTCGCGTTCAACGAAAACGAGCCGATGCTTGAGCGGATTGAACGGCATGCGCGACTCTTGCTGATATGCATCTCCTTTCTGGGCGCGATTTCCAGTTCACAGGGCCAAACAACAGAAGTTTCAGGCCGCATTTTTGACGCTATTTCGGGGGAACCCCTGCCGTATGTGAACATTGTGTTCAGCGGATCGGGTACAGGCACCATGTCCGACGAACGCGGCCGTTATGCCTTGTCCACTTCCGATCGGCCCGGTCGGTTGACGGTTACTTTCATGGGCTATGCCAACCAATCCTTCGAAGTGACTCGTGGGATTGCCCAACGCATCGACATCGGCATGGAGCCGCGCGCCTTTGATCTGGGGGCTGCTGAAGTTCGTCCCGATCGCAAGGAAATAAATCCTGCCAAACCGTTCATGGAACGGGTGATCGAAGCGAAAGACAGAAACAATCCGCTTCAGTTGGGTGCCGGGCATCACCGTCTGCACACACGCATCGAAGTCGACATCAATGACCTTTCGGATGCGCAAACCCAAGCTTGGTACTGGGGGCCGTTTCGGTTCATTTTCGATTACATGGACAGTACGGAAGCGCGTCCCGCCTTGCCCGTTGTTTTCGGTGAATTGATCGCTAACGAGCATTGGCAAAACCAACCAAAGCGCCGCGAAACACAAATCACGGCTTCACAAGTCAGCATGGACTTAGGCTCCGGAGGCAACCTCGGTACGGCAGAGATGAACGGGCGCTTTCCCGAAATCAACCTCTACGAAAACCAGCTACTGATGCTGGATCGGGCCTTCACTTCGCCATTGCACGATCGCGCCGCTGCTCACTATCGGTTTTACATCCTGGACACCCTCGATTGGAAAGGAAGGACGGCCATGCACTTGGCCTTTGTGCCGCGGCGAAAGGGCGAAATGACTTTCGAAGGGGAAATGTGGATCGATACGCTGAGTTTGGCATTGGCGCATGTGGAAGCGCGCCTCAGCGCCTCGGCCAATGTCAATTTCGTTCGGGACATGCATTGGGTCCAGTCCTACACTCCTGTCGCGGGAGAAAACGCCGGATACCGCTGGATGATGGATAGCGAGGACATCGTCTTCGATATGAGCATTGCGGACCGCAGTATTGGCGCTTACTTAAAACGATCGACGGTATTCACGAATCAAAGTTGGGCTGAGGAATGGCCCGAAAGTGTCTGGAGAGGAGGACGCGATCTGCAGTTTGACTCCCTGGCGATATTCCGAACTGTCGATGAATGGCAAGCGATACGCACGGTTCCGTTGCTCCCAAGAGAACGCAACATCATGACCATGACCGACTCGGTTGAAGGGATGCCGCAATGGCGTGCGGTCAAAGGCCTGGGATACTTCATGGGTACCGGCTACGCCAAAGCAGGTCCGCTGCAAGTCGGCGCTTGGTGGTCGGCGTACACGCAAAATCCCATAGAGGGCGAACGCTTGCGGTTGGACCTCCGGACCTCGAATGCTTTCAGTACGCGATTCATGCCGCGCGTCTTTGCGGCATATGGAACCTATGATCAGCAATGGAAAGGCGGATTCAGTGCACGTCACATTTTGCGCAAGAGCCCGAGGACGGAGACGTACGTCGAAGTCAAACGAGATCTGGAGCAATTCGGCATGGCCGGTTTGTTGGATCAAGGGGAAGTGTTCACATCCACCTTCCGAACAGACACCACCAACTCGCTTTCGGAAGTCACGCGTGCGGAAGCGTCCATCCTGCATGAGTTCGGCCCCGGTTTCACGGGGTTCTTGGAATGGCGACATCGGCAAGTCGGATCGCGCGGGAATTGGGCCTTCTTGGACCCCGAGACGGGTCAGCCGATCAACCGACTGATCACCTCTGAAGCCACGGCGATTTTACGATACGCCCGGGGTGAGCGGTTTGTCGGAGGGGAATTCGACCGGTACAGTTTGGGCACGGAATGGCCCGTAATTTCCGCAACGGTCACGTGGGGCATGCCGAACGTTCTAGGTTCTCAATACAACTACATCCGATGCACCGTCGAAGGCGATGATGAAATCAGGCTGGGTTGGTGGGGGCGCATTGAATGGTTGGCGCAGGCTGGAAAATACTTCGGAACGGCGCCATTTCCGCTCATGGAAGTGGTCCCCACGAGCGGAACCATCTTGATGACTCCCGAGTCGTTCAACCTCTTGCGGCTCTTTGAAAACGTGACAGACGAGTGGGCCAAAGCCACCGTCGAATGGCACGGCGAAGGGGTCATCTTCAATCACCTCCCGTTGCTGCGTCGGCTGGAACTGCGCGAG
>Ga0255771_1003257_pt1 | contig 15480 bp, 16 predicted proteins | sample 011ome_19_FD_179969 | JGI IMG/M metagenome (GOLD analysis project Ga0255771, IMG submission 179969) | Coastal salt marsh microbial communities from the Groves Creek Marsh, Skidaway Island, Georgia - 011510BT metaG (version 2) | ecosystem: Environmental > Aquatic > Marine > Intertidal zone > Salt...
GATCGCTGAAGAAGTTGCAGCCGATGCGAAAGCCCAGGAGCACCGTGAGGCATTTGCGATCGAACGCGTCAGAGCCGGGGAATCTCCACGTGGCCTTTTTCCGCTGTCTGATGAGCGTCGGCCCGAGTACGAGGAGTGGGCCCGGATACAGCGTCCTTCGTCATAGATTTGGTCAGCACCTCTAACATTGACCCAAGGCTCGTCGCTATTCAGGAAGTTGTCGGCTGACCATCTCGGTCAACAACGCTGTATCAACTTCCCAGTCATTGGGAACCTGAACAGTCTTCTTGTTGCGCTTCAAGCCAGAAAGTTGCGGTTCAAGGGTGTCGAGTACGTCTGCATTGAAAGGTGCTACGAGTAAATGGTTTTTCGCTGCACTAAGACCGAAGTAGTAGCGCTTTCCTTCACGAAACATCGGTTGGTTCCAGGCGATCACAAGTTCTAGTTGCGGGAATGCTGACCCGATGGTGTCAAGAATGAACTGTGCCGTCGATCGTTGCGGATCAGGTAATGCATTGACGTAGTCAGAGGGAGTCTCAACTCGACGAGATGAGGTTGAGCCTTTCATATACATAATCAGGGCATTCGCCTGGGCTCTGGTGAAGCCGTGCTCATCTCGAAGGGTTTCCATCTGCTCTTCGTACTTGCGGCCGGTCTGCGACTCCATGAATTGAAACCAATGAGCCATTGGTTTGCCAGTTCGCTTTTCAATTCCGGGGAACTGTGCTTCTCGTCGCGGGTCTCGCTCAGCCATTCGTTGCTCCTCAAATTTGTGAGTTATTGCAAGATGAGTCGCCTATAGCGCAGGAGCGACGACCGAATCACCGCGACGCTCGAGTAGCCGCTCTGCGACTCGGGCACTCTTGTCGAGTCGAACCATCAGCGCCTCGCGAGCCTTGTTGCCGGCATCGCTCAGGCCGGACATTTTGTCGACTGCCCATTGATGCAAGACCACCGGAACGAGAATCTGCTTGTGATGAACCGCAAGATCGTAGATACCTGCAGAGGCGATGCGGCGGGCATGGGCAGCAAAATCACGAATACCGAAGCCGGGCATCTCGAATCCTGAAACCTGTCGAAGTACGGCTGACATCATTTGGTCTGGAGCAATTTTAAAAGCTGCTGCCGCGAGGTCTCGGTAGAACAAGTGATGAAGGTTCTCGTCAGCTGCCACTCGAGACATCACTTCATGTCCGACCGGGTCACCGATCATTGCGCCAGTTGTGCGGTGCGCAATACGGGTGGCCAGTTCTTGAAGCGAGAGATACACGAGTGCGTCACATACCGATGGCGGCTCAGGAATCTTGCCCAAGCTCACCTGAGCCATCCGGTCACGTTCTAGAGCAACTGGGTCAACTGCACGGGTGGTCATGAGGTAGCCGTAAATCGCCATTGAGTGGCGACCCTCTTCAGCGGTCCACCGTCGCACCCATTCACCCCACGCGCCATCGTTACCGAGGGTGTTTTCAACGGTCCTGAAGTAGTAGGGAAGATTGTCCTCAGTGAGCAGGTTCACGATCAACGAAGATCGAATGGCTTCGTCAATGACTGCGCCACCGAGATCGGCATCGGTGTCGCGCCATTCGCCTTCTTGGTGTTCACGACCTCGTTCGTAGGGGACGTATTCGTGCGGAAACCACTCTTTGGACCGCTCGAGGTGACGTTCGAGAAGTCGCTCGACGTCTGAGTCGAGTTCTCGTAACAACACTGCTTCTTCGATCACACATGCACCCTAGGCGATGAGGGGAGGTTGCCAACCATCACGCCACCATGACATCGGGCACGATCGCCTTGAGACATGAACGATCTCACGTACCGCTGCGGCGCCCCCGGCAGGACTCGAACCTGCGACCTGCGGTTTAGGAAACCGTTGCTCTATCCACTGAGCTACGGGGGCGAGGATGGTCCGAAACGTGGTCCGAAATTCGCTCGGTTCGCCTCGATCTATCGGTAGTTGAGGTTAGCGGGGAAAGTTGAGGGCCTGAAGAGCGACGATGCGCTCGAGCTGCTAGCGGCTGGGCGTGCCGGACTGGCCCGCTATGGAGCGGTGACGGACCCGCACGCACAAGAGTGCGCCGACCGCGATGAGCAGCAGCGCAACAAGAGTTGAGTTCGTCGATGCCCCGGTGATCGGAAGCGCTGGCGCCTCAACAACGTCAGCAGCCAGCACCTGAATGCCCATGGACACCTGAACGTCTGACGTTGCCAACACCAGCGTGTGATCACCCGACGGGATCGTCGCGAAAAGTGTTCCACTCAGACCGAAGGTGCCATCGCCCGCGGTGACGAGCTCCGCAACGAGAGTCGGAGTCGACATCACGTACACCTGGACACTGGCATTCCCTTCTAAACCGCCACCGGCGAACCCGAACGTTGAACCCGCCGGCACCGAGAGCGCACCCGTCTCCGCCACGCTCGCGCCCTCGGCCGCGACCATCATCGCAACACCGCCGGTCTCGACGACCACGACACTCTCCGCCGGCACGTCGACCGACGCTCCGTTGACATCGGTAAGCAGGCCGCGAACGGACGCCCCAGTTTCCGTCGCCGCTACCTCCAGTCGACTGGCAAACGACTCGGGCAACTTGGCACTGAAGCCCACTACTAGTTCTCGTGCGGTCTCCTGAACCTGCGCGATCTCGGCGGCCGTCCTGCGCTCTGGTGCCACCTGAGCAGCAGGGGAACTCACCGAACCCAACTGCACGTCAGTGACCACCCCGTTCACAATGGCAACGGCCTGACCTGGAGGACGCGTGAGGGTCGCTGCGTTGCCGGGGTTCACGAAACTCGGTCGGCTACCGCTGCTCGGGGACGTTGCCGGCACCTCGGTGACCGTCGGTGCTTCACTCGACTCTGGTCGCCCCGAACCCTCACCCGGACGACTCGCTGCCACCGTTGTGGTTGTTGTCGTCGTAGTTGTGGTTGTTGTCGTCGTAGTTGTGGTTGTTGTCGTCGTAGTTGTGGTTGTTGTCGTCGCCGGCGAGAGAGTCACGGCCGATGACGGTGAGCCCGTACCGACCGCGTTCGTAGCCGCAACGGTCACCGAATACGAGGTCCCGTTGTCGAGTCCAGTGAATACACACGACGTCGAATTCGATGGCGACGTGGAACATGTCGAACCCGACGAAGTCGACGCCGTATACGACGTGATCGCAGACCCGCCGTTACTCGCCGGTGCCGTCCACGACACGGTCAACTGCGTGTTCCCCGCCACCAACGACACCGACGTCGGAGCCCCAGGAACCGTCACCGGCGTACCAGACACCGAACTCGACGCCGGGCCGGTCCCCTGAGAGTTCGTCGCGGTCACCGACACCGAATACGACGTCCCATTCGTCAAACCCGTAATCACACAAGACGACGTCGACGTGGAACATGTCGAGCCCGATGCGGTCGATGCCACGTATCCGGTGATCGCCGATCCGCCATCATCAACAGGTGCTGACCACGTCACAGTGATCTGCCCATCACCGGCATCCAGCGACACCCCGGTCGGCTGCCCGGGAACATTCGGGGTGCGGGTCACCGTGATCGTGTAGGTGGCCGACGTGCCATCGGGCGCTTCGACAACGACGGGGACCTCATTCGATCCGTAAGCGAGCGAGATGGAGTGGGATGTTGATCCGTTCGCCACAGCAGAACCGCTCACCGACGTGGTCGATGCGGCGACGGCGACCGGCACGATCTGCACGGACGACTCCGCAGTGGTCAGGCTGTACTCGGTGACCGCCGGGTCGAATGATGGCGAAAGCGTCTCTCCGCTCACCGACATCGCGGCAAGCGTCGAATCTGACTTACTGAACGCCCTGATCGCCCGAAAAGTACTTAGCGCAGTTTTGGTGTTGTCGTAGAAGTGGGAGTTGCGTCTCGAGTCATACGAATAGAACCAGTTCGAATTCATTTCTGTCGACGTTCCAAGCTCGCCGAAGTCGGTGGAGTACGCACTCGAATCCATGTCCTTTACTTCCTGGACCGATGGCAGGAACCAGTCTCCATGTCCACTACTGCTCACAAAGGCGTCCGCATTCGTTGCCGCGTACCCCGCTGACGAGTCGAAATTGATGATCGCCGCAGTGTTCTGCGCGCCGTAGCCCCTGTTGTAAGAGGTGCCGCCAATAGCCCCGGTCCTCGGGCTCCACGCACTCCGAGTTGTAGTCCAATCCGAACCGGCGACTTCCAGAAAGTGGCAGGTCTCGGAGCGAGTGACGCCGCAGAGAAAGCCGGTCGAGTCGTAGTAATAGACCGTCCCTCCACCCGGACCTGGGGTGTTCGCCCACGGAGCGACCCCATACGCCTCGACCGGTCCGCCTGGTCCGACCGCCAATCCCGTCGCACCGATGAGGACAACGAACATCGCCCAGCAAGATCGAGCGGTTCTCCCACCTCGATCGACGTATCGGATCCAACTACCGAACATGAGCTAAAGATACCCTTGGTACAAAACTTGAATGTACCAATGATACAAAAATCTCTGATTATTCTTTTGGCATGGCCAAGACACCCTCTGACCCACCAAAGCGTCGCTACCGTTCGCGAGGCTCGTCGATGGACGCCCTCAGAGCGTCAGCAATGGAACTCCTGCTGACCCATCACCCCGAACACATCACCATCCGCGACATCGCGGAACTTGCCGATGTCGCTCACGTCTACATCCCGCAGTACTTCGGCGGAAAAGCTGAGCTGTTCGCCGACATCTACCCAACCGCAGCCGTCGAGGCTGCGTCAGCGGTCGCCTGGCCGCCGCTGTCAACGACGGAGATCAAGCCAGAACTGCTCCGGCTGGCCCGGCTCGCACTTTGGCTGGCTGCGAACCATCCCGGTGGCGTCCCGGCTGGGCCGCGACCCGTCGTCAGCAGGCTCCCCGACGTCCTCACCGAGCGGTATCAACTCGATGAACACACCGCTCACCTGCTGACTGAGCGACTGATCGCTCTCGTGACCATGTTTGCGGGGGCGCCAACGGTCGTGAGCCCTGACCCCATCGATCTCGCCGCTCACATCGATCTCGAAGTTCGCATCCTGACCGCGCTCGCAAACGAGTCCGCTCAAGACTCAAGCAGGTGACATCCGGGAGCGCCCTCAGGTTCTCGGATCGAGCCCGATCGGGTTCGGATACGGAATCGCCTCCGCGGCACGGATCATCTCAGCTCCCGATTCGAGGTGGCCGAGCACCAGTTCGTGCGCTTCGCCGAGCCGCGATAGGACGCCAAACACCTGACGGTCGGTTAGGTCCTCGATCTCAGCGCGAAGCGAACGGCCCGCGTCGGTCAACCGTCTTTCGCCGTCGACGAGGCCGTGCTGACCAAGCCGAGAAAGCGCAGTCTCAAGATGTCGACGCTCCCAACCTCGCGACTGCTCGAACAACTCCAGGTCGATACCGCGCTCGGCGGCGACTAACGGTGCGTTCCAGATTCGGTGTTCTGGCGTTCCATCGCGATTACAACACGCTTCTCAACACGCTGAGAATCAACGGTTTCAGAGTTTCGAACCAGCCCCACGGGGGCGGGGATGGTGCGAATTGTGGTGCGAAATTCGCCGACACATCATGCATCACCAGTAACAACGCTACTAGTGCCAGCCACTAACAGTCGCAGAACAAACCCAGAGGAACACAAAAGGCCCTTGACGCGGAATCTCCACACCAAGGGCCTTTTGTTCTGAAAGTGATTAGGCCGCGTTGACCTTTGGCATGATCTCTTCCACTAACTGGTTGAGGTCTTCCAGAGTCTTAGAGACTGAGACACCTGCGAAGGGTGGCCAGATCAACGGCATGGTCATTCCTACCTTCTTGTAACTGATGAGGTTTTCCGTGATCTGCTCTGCAGTACCTACGAGGTAGTTACCCAACTTGCGATTTGGTGTCTGGTCGGTTGGCTCATCGGTGATCGTGAACCAAATCATGCTGCACATATCGAAACCATCGTTGAGGTTGCGATTGCTACCCATCTCTTCAAGTTCGCGTTGAATTTCCTTACGCCAGTGAGCGATGTCTTCAGGAGAGTCCTGAATACCAATCCAACCAGCGAGGCCGTACTTCGCAATGCGGCTGGCGGAACGCTTTGGATCCTTCAAACCACTGAAGTAGATCGGTGGTCCAGGATTCTGCAATGGCTTTGCACCAAAGCCGCATGCTTCGAAGTCTGCAAATTCACCGTGGTACTCAAACACTTCGTTTGCCCAGATGCCTTGCATGATTTCAATTGTCTCGCGAACATGCTTGTGACGTTTCGGGAAGATGTGTGACGCACTTGCTGCTGCAAACTCTTCAGGCATCCAACCCGAACCAACACCGACGTTCACGCGGCCATTCGAAAGATGGTCAACAGTTGCAATTTCACCTGCAAGAACGCCAGGGGCGCGATACGGCGTATCGATGATGCTCATACCGATGCGCACCTTCTTCGTCTTTGCTGCAAGCCAAGGAATAAGCGGCATGCCATGCAACCACTGACCGCGCGCAGAGACCGGCATCTGCAACGGGAACTGCTCCATCATTCCGAACGGGTACTGCATCTTTCCGTGGTCCGACGCTTCAGGAACAACAACTCGGTCCAGTGTCCACACTGAATCAAAGTTGAGATCTTCCGCCGCTTGGGTGAGATCTTCAAGTTCCTTCACAGTGACAGCGTCACGGAAGTTTGGCAAGTACAGAGCGAGCTTCATATCGCTACTCATCAATTCCTCCTAATTAAGAATCAGCTCTGCCGATTGGCAGATATATCACGCGTGATATAAGTGAAATATATCACGCCTGATACAGTTTGCAAATGGCTAAAAACAGCGAACAACCCCCTGCTGATTCGTCCGGGCACCTCGACCAGCAACTCTGTTTTGCTCTGTACGCAGCCAGCACGGCGATGACGCGCGTGTATCGCCCACTTCTCGAAGAGTTAGGCCTCACATACCCCCAGTACCTCGTACTTCTGGTGTTGTGGGAGAAGGGTTCAATCAGGCTGGGCGAAATTGCCGACGACCTTGAGCTGGCCACCCATGCTGTCTCCCCCATCATTGACCGTCTAGAACAAGCCGGATTAGTGCGTCGCGTGAAAGACCCCGACGATGCGCGTGCCGTACTGGTGGAGCTGACAAAAGCTGGTCGAAATCTTGAATCAGAAGGTGTCGCTATTCGGGATCACGTTCGTCAAAAGACCGCCCTAAAAACAGCGGAGATCACGCGCTTGCGTAAAGAGCTGCAAAAGCTCGTCGAGATTCTGAACGAAGACTGATTACTTCTGTTCTGCTGCGAGCATTTCTCGCAATTCTCTCTTGACGACTTTGCCGTAGTTGTTCGTCGGCAACGAATCAACAAAACGATATTCCTTCGGCCTCTTAAATCGTGCAATGCGATCAAGACACATCTGATCAAGTTCAGCTGTTGTTGGCGACGCATCTGGGTTTGCAACAACAAAAGCAATCACAGCCTCTCCCCATTCAGCATCTGGCTTCCCCACGACGGCAACCGCAGTCACTGCTGAATGTTGCAATAGAACCTCTTCCACCTCACGCGGGTAGATATTCATGCCACCACTGATAATGAGGTCTTTGGAACGATCGCGCAGCGTGAGGAATCCGTCTTCGTCAAAACTGCCCATGTCACCGGTGTGCAGCCAACCACCACGCAGTGTTTCCGCACTCGCTTCAGGTTGGTTCCAATAGTTGGTCATTACGACGTCACCGCGAACAACGACTTCGCCGATCTCCCCGAGCGGTAACTCCACATCATTCTCATCAACAACACGTACCTCAACATCTGTACGCGGAAGACCCACGCTCTGCATGTGTTCCCGCCAATGTGGATGAGAAGTATTCGCGTGGTTCTGCTTTGACAGACCGGTAATCGTCATCGGCGTTTCACCCTGACCATAAATCTGGGCGAGGCGTGAACCAAAGACTGCGAGAGCTTCCTCGAGATCTGCGAGATACATCGGCGCACCCCCATAAATGATGGTCTTTAAATTCGACAAGTCGCCGTTCACGATTGCTGGGTCATTGGCGAGGCGCTTCACCATCGTGGGTGCAGCAAAAAAGGACATTCCCGTCCAACGCTGCAACAACGAGGCAATCTCTTCTCCATCAACACCACCGGAATGCGGGATCACGGTGACAGCCCCGCGTGCAATGTGTGGGAGACCGTAAAGACCAGCGCCGTGCGAGAGCGGTGCGGCCTGCAGAATGCTGTCCGTATGCGAGATTTCATCGATGTCTGCGAAGTAACTGAGACTCATCATTAACAAATTGCGAAAGGTCAATGTCGCGCCCTTTGGACGACCTGTTGTGCCGCTTGTGTAGAACAACCACGCAGGGTCCGAAGCCACTCGTTCGGCGAGCGCAATGGGAGGTGCAGAAATGATTTTGTTCCACTCTTTGCCGGGCGCAATTACAACTGATTTTAAAGTCGGAACTTTCCCAAGAAGTGACTGCACATCAACGGCATGATCATCATCAGTGATCACCACGGTGGAACCGCTGTGTTCAACAATGTAAGAAATTTCTTCGCGATGCAGACGCGCATTTACTGGCACAGCAACAAGGCCGGCATGCCAGATTCCGAATTGCGCTTCCAGATACTCGGGTCGATTACGCATCACGATGGCAACACGATCTCCGGGTCGCAAACCAAATGTTGATGTCAGTCCACCAGCAACAGATGCCGTCCGCGTCGCACATTGCGCCCATGTTGAATGCACATTTTCACCGTCAGCAATAGCCGGAGAGTTCGGCAACGTCTTCCCGTGGCGAGCCACCCAAATTGCTGGATTCATTGAGGAACCTCTTCCATGACGCCCAGTACAGATGCAGGGCTCGAGATATCTATCACGCGTGATACATTATCCATTCGTCGCCCTCTTTGAACAAGTAGTACTTGCACCACAGATGACGCAGAAGGAAGACCAATGAAATTGACGACAGAACTCGCTCGGGCTCAATTGTTGAAAGAGTTTCACGGGGTCTTATCCACCATTCACCCCGACCGCGGGCCTGATGCAGTTCCTGTGGTCTATGTCTTGAACAACGATGACCTTGTTGGCATCCCAATTGACACAGTGAAGCCAAAAACCTCTACTCGCCTGCAGCGTGAACGAAACCTGGCAGCTGATCCCCGTGGGGTCTTGCTGGTGCAAATGTGGGATCAGCACGACTGGTCGAAACTGTGGTGGGTGCGCGCCGACCTTGAGTGGGTGGCAGAACCCCCGCATGAAGATTCTGTTGCGCTCTCTTCTCAATTGGCCGAGCGCTACGAGCAATATCGAGATGAACCGTTCACCGATGTGCTGGTGTTCCGCATCGCGAATCTCACCGGCTGGTCCGCTTCGGCAATCTAGATATGGGTCCCTTCTTAGGGACATGTCGTAATAAGAGTTCCAAAGAATGGCGTTTCACGTTCCAAACGTTTACTGAAACCCCTGCGGCTACCCCATCAATATTGCGGTTTGGAATTACGCACCAGCCTCACGGGGGCGGGGATGGCCCGAAACGTGCTCCGAAATTCAGAAGCCACGCGTTGGGTTATCGGCAATTGGGGCTAGCGGTCTACGTGCCACCGATCGCTCCGCTGACACTGTGCAACGGAATTACAACTATCCGCAGACATCTACCTCACATCTGACAACCTTGAAGTATGTCCGAGTCCACATCAACAACGTTGGCGACACAATCTGAAATGACAGGTGGAAGGCAGACCGAGGCCGCTGAGTGCCGGACAAAGTTTGGAACCTTTCCTGAATGCCCACTCTGCGGATCAGAACTCCACCCCGAACATGCCCACTTCAAGTGCCGGGGATGCGGGTGGCGAGATTCTTGTTGCGACTAGGTCACAGCGACAGGAAATTAGTCAAGGTAGAGGCGGTCGACGTCTTCGCCTTTCTGACCGCCAGCAGCAACTCGTGCTGACAACGTGTTGCGAACAGTTTCACCAAGTTCGGCAACTGCGAGCAGCCGACGGGCTCCGTCAACGTCATGTCGATCGATGTTCAATATCCGACCAGCTTCCGCTATCGAGATGCGATCGACGGCTGGTCCCGCCTCACAGGTGAGAGCATCCCCCGCCGCGCACACGCCGGGTTCAATTACGCGTACGAGATAACCCGTGTATCCCGTTGTTTGCATCTCAACGGGGAGTGTTTTCCGAGCGAAGCGCGCGGCGAGTTTGAAACACGGGCTTCGTGGTTGTGCGACCTGCAACACGACCGAGCCAACCGTAATGAAATCTCCAATTGCGACATCGGTTTCGTTCACGCCCTCGGTCGTGAAATTTTCAGCCATCGCTGCGGCTCCAGGAAGTTTGAGCCCAAGCGACCGCCAATACGAATAATGCTCAGATGGGTACAACAGCAACGCCATATCGGGCCCACCGTGATGCTCGTACACATGTTCATCGCCATCGATGCCAAGCGTCGAAATCTTGACCGGCCCTTCGATCGGTGCTTTTACAAACGCCGTCTCGATCGTTCGTGACCCGTGGAAAATGGAGCTTTTTTGTCCACTTGACACAGCGACGAGTGTTCCTTGTGCAATTGGCATCACTGCCAACATAACCCCCCGCTATCTGCCAAGAGTTCGCAAGAAACTACGTTCGGAACATGGCAACAGCATCAGTTAACGGAATCGACATCAACTACCGCGATACCGGCGGTGACGGACCGGTCGTGCTCTTCAGCCACGGGTTCATGATGAACCACACGATGTTTGACGAACAGGTTGCCGCCCTCTCATCTGACTATCGATGCATCGCTTGGGATGAACGGGGTTTTGGTGGCACCCGAACACCAGGGCCGTTTACCTATTGGGATTCGGCAAACGATGCGCTTGCACTGCTTGACCACCTCGGGATTGAGTCGGCCGTGTTCGCCGGAATGTCCCAAGGCGGCTTCCTTTCGCTGCGGGCGGCACTCACCGCTCCAGAGCGTGTTCGCGCACTCGTCCTCATCGACTCGACCGCCGATCTTGACGACCCCGCAACCATCGAGGGATACCGAGGAATGCTGCATGTCTTCGAGCACAGCAGTGCCGACAAACAATCAGAAGTCTTCGCGATCACGGCCGGACTCATCTTGGGTGATGAAGCGCTCGGCAACGAGTGGATTCCAGTTTGGGAGGCTCTCGACCGCCAGCAGCTCATCTGGGCAGGAGGCGCCCTCATCAGCCGTGACGACATCATGGATCGCCTACATGAGATCACCTGTCCAGTGTTCACCGTGCACGGCACCGATGATGTTGCCATCACGATCGATCGAGCTCGGTCCCTCGCCGCAACGCTGAGCGATCACCGCGGCTTCCTAGAGGTACCCGGCGCAGCGCATGCCCCCAATATGACTCACCCCAACGAGGTCAACGCCGCCATCAGAGAGTTCCTCGCAACACTCTGACAACTACCGCAGTATTACTGCTCGCCCAGACGGTTTCGCCAAGGACCACTAGCCATGCGTGCCAACGCAAACAACGCGAACTGAAGCGGCAATCGCGCCCACGACACGATGCGCTCGCCCACCGGCCGATCACGCCAATCCCATGTCATGTACAGATTCGCCGGATAGACCGCCACCAGCAACACAAGCAACGCCATCGCACCAGCTCTTCGCCACCGCGGCACGAACAGCATCAGACCAACAACCAACTCGGCGACACCACTTACCAACGTCCAAAATCGCTGCGACGGAGGAAGCCAGGGCGGAACAATCGCATCGAAGAACTCTGGCCGCACAAAATGCATCACACCCGCGGCGCTAATACCAACGCCGAGGCCGATCGCAAGCCGTGGTCGAGGTGAACTCATTTCTCCTCTCCCCCCGGAACATGATCGTCATGATGTGTCTCGGTGGTTACCTCGCGATGACGGATCCACCCTGGCCAGTCATGGCCGTGCAACGTGGCAGGTTCTTCCCCAATGACTGACGTAATGACAGCGAGTGCATCCGCGAGGCGCGGCTCCATCACGAAAATTCGCGCCATTGGTTCACGCGACCCAAAGCGCAAATGCGATGTGAAGTCTTCTGACTGGACTGCAGGAATCTCTCTCTCCCAGAGTTCATGGAGCACCAGCTGTGCTTGCCACAACGGCAGCCATGCAGCTTCGATCGAGCGATCAGCGTCTGGCGGACGCGTTTCGTGACGACCGAACACCCACTGAAAGAAACCCACGCCTAGACGCTAACCCGACTCAAACATGATGAGTCGTCGAGCAACCAGCTCGAGAATTGAACCTCGATGCGGTGATCTACTCAGAAAGCCGAGCCGCAGCAGCCTTGACTCCCGATGCGCCAATAGGAGCTCCCATCGAAATCAGTGCAGTCTCAATAGCGCCAAGCACACCGAGAATCGTTGGGGCATTCACATGACCCATATGGCCGATACGGAATGACGCTGACTCGTCATTCCCGATGCCAAGACCCAATGTGACTCCCATTTGTTCACGGCAAAGTCTGCGAAGCTCAACAGCATCGATCGAACCGGTCGTCACCGAAGTCACCGAGTGCGACCGCTGGTCGGCTCGCTTGGCAATGAAACCAATCCCGCCGGGTGTCGACCACGCCTCGATTGCCGCTCGAACACCGTCAGCGAGCACCCGGTGGCGTTCCCAACGTGCCTCCCAGCCCTCCTCGGCGATCATCGTCAGCGCCTCGCCAAGTCCGAACAGATGTGACACCGGAGGGGTACCGCAGAACCGCAAGTAGTACGGGCCGTCTTCGCTTCGATAGGTCCAGTCCCAGTAGCGGGTACGCAGGTCTGCAGACTCGTGCGCGGCCATCGCTTTTGCGTTCGCCCACACCAAGCCGAGCCCCGGCGGCGTCATCATTCCCTTCTGACTTGCCGCGATGGTGACATCAACACCCCAGGCATCCATCTCAAATCGTTCGCAACCCATCGACGCAATGCAGTCGACCATGAACAGTGCGGGGTGGCCCGCAGCATCGATCGCCTTACGCAACGCTGGGACATCATTTCGAACCGAGGTCGCCGTGTCGACATGCACGGTGAGCACGGCAGCGATCTCGTGGTCCACATCGGCTCGTAGACGCTCTTCAAGAGCTGCTGGGTCGTTCGCGAGACCTTCCTCAGCCTCCATCACTTCAACGCTCAGCCCGTTGAACTCAGCCATCTCTGCCCAAATCGCCGCAAACCGACCGCAGTTCAACACCAAAATGTGATCGCCTCTTGACAACGTGTTCGACAGCGCCATTTCCCACGACGCATGGCCATTACCAATAGGCACGAACACTCGACCGGAGGTTTGAACAACTCCTGGCAGTGCATCCCACACGGAGTCGATCACCGTTGTCAGATCACCCTCGTAAATATCGGGCATCGACCGATGCATCGCTGAGAGCACGCGATCAGGAATGATGCTCGGCCCGGGAATAGCGACGATCTCTCGCCCGTGTGACAAGTTGTGGTTCACAGACGACAGTCTGTCAGGTCGAACTCACACCAACTCGTTCGGCTCTGTATTCAGCTCAGCGACAACATCCATGAGTTGGGCAACGATGTCGAGGCGTTGAGGTCCAGACACCTTGGCTTGCATTGAGGTGATGCCGACACTTCGATACATCTGCAGGCGTTCTTTGATGATCTCAGCGGTTCCGAGCAGATTTGTTTTGAACCCGATATCGACCGGCACTCGCGCTGCTGCCTCATCGCGCTTGCCGGCATGCCACAACTCGGCAACCGCAGCAACGTCATCTCCAAATCCCTGTGCCGCAAAGGCTCGGTTGTAAAAGTTCTTTCCCGGGGCGCCCATTGCACCAATCGTGAAGGCGTAGCCATCGGCGTGGCGCCGGGAAGCCTCGTCGACATCATCGGTGAACTCAACCGCTACCGGCATCACCAAGTCGAGGTCACTAAGCGACCGACCTGCTCGGTCACAGCCAGCTCGCAACGGCTCCATGAATGCGTCAGCGGCCTCAGGCATCATTGCGTTGCCCAACCACCCGTCGGCTATCTCACCGGTGAGCTCAAGGTTTCGTGGGCCGAGCGATGCGATGTACATCGGGATGGGTTCACAGGCTGGTGCCAGCGACCTCATGCTCCTTCCGAACCCATCGGGAGGAAGTTGAAACAGTTCGCCCTCGTATTCGAGACGATCGCCGCGAGCAATCATTCGAACAATGTCGATGGTCTCTCGTGTGAGCTGCACCGGTTTCGCAAATGGCACGCCATGCCATCCCTCCATAATGCGCGGCCCGCTCGACCCAACTCCCAGCACGAAACGCCCGCCAGACAGCATCTGGAGCGACATCGATTGCATCGCCAACATCGCAGGAGTTCGAGCACCAAGTTGCACTATTCCGGTAGCGAGACGAATTGTTGAGGTCTTTGCGGCGAGCAGCCCAAGAGGTGTCATTGCGTCGTAACCCCACACTTCCGGCACCCAAATCGTGTCTACGCCGAGCCGCTCACACTCGACGACAAACTCAACGTCGTCAGACGACTGGATCAAGGTGCTCACCCCAACTCGCATAAGGTTGACGCTAGACCACTCAAAAAGCCCGAAAGAAACGAACCCACCATGACCGCAGAACTCCGCTATTCCGAATCACCTTCGACCGAAGTCTCTCGAACTATTTCAGCCTCCCCGGAAGCGCTCTGGGAATTGGTGAGCGACATCAACCTTCCGGCGCGCTTCTCGAACGAATTCAAAGGCGCCGAATGGCTCGATGGTGCGTCCGCTCCTGCCGTGGGCGCACGGTTCCGAGGAACGAATGAGCATCCTCACATTGGTAACTGGAGCAGCGAAAGCACCATCACTATCTGTGAACCAGGGCAACAAATCGAATGGGAGGTTGCTGGTGGTGGTGGCCCGGCCGCAACATGGGGTTTTCGGCTCGAGGCGACGAACGATGGCACCGTTGTCACCCAGTACTGCACGCTCGGCCCAGGCCGCAGCGGACTCAACGCTGCCATTGAAAACAGGCCTGACAAAGAGCACAAGATCATCGCTTACCGCCTCGCAGAACATGCCGAAAATATGGAACGCAACCTCGATGGCATCGCAGCTGCCGTCTAACACCACGGGCGAAGCTATTCATTACATCAGCAATTCGACACGCTGGCGGACATGGTGCGCGGCAAGACTGACAATCGACCAGCACGACGTTCTTAAAGGGGGTTCGACATGTCTGAACAAGGGGAAGCGCCATCGCTGAAAGATGTACTGCTCGGAGTTGCAGATGCGTTCGCCGGAGCCACCACCGTTGCGTGCGTGATCGCCGGCCACCGTTCGGGGTTCTATGCCGCCATGCGAGATGGCAGCCAGATGACTGCTGAGGAACTTGCCAGTCGAGTTGGCACCAACCCACGTATGACTCGCGAATGGCTCGATCAGCAAGCAGCAGCCTCAATTGTCACTTATGACGAGGCAACTGATTCATACGCTCTCCCGCCAGCAGCCGCAACCGTTCTCGCAGATCCCGATTCGCCGTTCTGGCTTGCCGGAGGCCTTATCGCCGTCCAGGCGCTATTCCTAGACCTTGATCGTGGCATCGA
>Ga0255771_1003274_pt1 | contig 15412 bp, 13 predicted proteins | sample 011ome_19_FD_179969 | JGI IMG/M metagenome (GOLD analysis project Ga0255771, IMG submission 179969) | Coastal salt marsh microbial communities from the Groves Creek Marsh, Skidaway Island, Georgia - 011510BT metaG (version 2) | ecosystem: Environmental > Aquatic > Marine > Intertidal zone > Salt...
TTTTATGATCTCACTGGCGGCAAGCTATTCATCACGCGCGTCAATCTGGGATGTTGGTTTTGCCATTTTGTTTGGAGTCATTGGCTATGGTATGCGGCGCACAAATTTCTCGGCAGCGGCGTTCATCATTGCTTTTGTTTTAACGTCAAGCATGGAAGAAGCCTTCAGACAGTCGATGATTATTTCAAATAGCGGGCTACTGGTTTTCTTTAAGTTTGAATATATGGGCAAATTCTCATATGCGCCAATCTTCCTAATTATAGGTGCATTGGTTGTTGGGTTCCGTGCGTATTCAACAGTCTCAGGGAAAAAGAAAAAAACTGTTCAGTCGTGACCCGGATCGCCTGACGGTCCGCGTAGAATGACAAAAAGAGCCATGTTTGCCAGAAGCAAGCATGGCTCTTTTTTTGGGGTTCCATTGCGACACAACAAGGCCAAGAATCGGCCCCTAACAAGCAATCATAAAGTGACAAAGTAGGCGATTTTTGGTTCACTAAACTCAACGTTCAGGATGATTTCACAAGGGTCGATATACAGTATGACAACGACAACAGTTGAAGAGATGGCAGCAGCTTTTAAAGAGATGGGAACGCCATTTATTGTGGGGCATCCAGGTGGTGAGTCAGTCGAGTTAATGGACGCTGCTAAAGCTAATGGGATGCGTTTCATTCTTATGAAGCAGGAAGTCGCTGGCGCTATGCTGGCAGCAACATGGGGCGAAATTACCGGCAGTCCGGGCGTGTGCCTGTCAACCCGCGGGCCAGGCGCAACAAATATGGTAAATGGCATTGCTCACGCCTTTTTAGACCGTGCACCGCTTATCGCAATTACCGATCGTTATTCCGCACCCGAACAGGCAATTGGTATTCGCCAACGTCTCGACCATCAGGCCGTGCTGCAGCCAATTGTTAAATGGTCAACCGCCATTGACGCCTCTGTGATTAAACAACAATTGCGGCGTGCCATAAGAATTGCCACCGGCTATGCACCCGGTCCGGTTCATTTTGATCTGCCGCAGAGTGAAACAAAAAAAGCTGCTGGGACCGCGCCAAACCTGCCAGACCTTATGCCAAATTATTATCACCCAAAGCCTGATCCACGCGGATTGGATGATGCGGTTGCGATGATCAAGGCCGCCGATCGGCCGGTGCTGTTGGTTGGGCTGGGCACTTTGTGGGATCGTGCTTGTCCGGCAATGGTTGCGCTGGCGGAACATCTTGGGGCGCCTGTTCTGACCACATCAAAATGCAAAGGCGCGATCCCCGAAGATCACCCACTGCGGGCAGGCTGCATCATCGGCGGCTTGATCGAACGTGATTTGGTTTCAAAAGCGGACTTAATCATCACCATTGGTCTTGACGCAGTTGAGTTACAGCCAAAGGGCTGGCCCTATGCAACAAAAGTTCTCTCATTTGCCAATCACCCATCATTGGACGGACTGGTTGCCTGCAACGAAGAAGTAATCGGCAACCTTGACGCTTTAATGACCGAAGTGCGCACGGCGGTTCCACAAGGATCAGGCTGGGGTTTTGAAGCCGCCAAAGAATTTCGTGATCGTGTCCATAAGGCATTGGACACGCCCGCAACCGGCCTCTCACCGCAATGGGTGGTCGAGCGCGTTCGCGAGATCATGCCGCGGGATACGATTGCCACCTGTGACGCCGGTGCAAGCCGGTTGCTGGTTGTGCAGAAATGGCAAAGCTATGGGGCGCGTGAATTTCTGACATCAAACGGTCTTGGCTCGATGGGGTTTGCGATCCCCGGTGCATTGGCCGCCCGTTTGGCCCACTCCGACCGTCCGGTGGTGGCTTTTACCGGTGATGGCGGCATGCTGATGGCTGTTGCTGATATCCAGACATCCGTCCGCGAAAAATTACCGATCATCATTCTGGTGTTTGACGATGGCGAGGTCGGCCTGATCCGAACCAAACAGAGCATCAAAGGCATTGATCCGTATGGTGTTCATATTGGCGGGATTGACTGGGAACATCTTGCCCGCGGCCTTGGCGCAAACGGCACGAATGTCGACACCGAGGACGGCCTTGTCAAGGCTATTGACCATGCGTTAAAAAGCAACGAAACAACTGTGATAGGGGTCAAAATTGACGCCAGCGGCTATGTTGATCAGTTCAACGCGCTTCGTGAGCTATAAGATTTCAACCTTCTTTGCTCAACGCCTTTAGGGCGCAAATACCACTTGCTTCATTGCCATATTGGCTTGCTAGCACCGAGCTTTGGCGTTGGCAGCGCCCAATGCGGCGCAGTCTCTGACAAGTTTAGCAGAGGCCGTAGATGTTTTATCCGGCCAATATGGCAATCTGTTTCGATAGAGAGCGCATCAATCTCAGCGAGATCGAGACCCAGATCATCCGGCAAATTATCCATTTTGCCCTGTGCATAAATCATCATTGCCGTTTGGCATAATGACACCCGCACGTGATAGCTGCCACCTTCACGCGCGCGCCGTCCAAGCGCCAATAACGCGCCATAAGCGCCAAGATAACCAGTGATATAATCATTCGCCGCCGCCGGTAACATATTTGGCTGGTAACTTGATGACGTTTGAAGCTCTTCTGCTGCAATGCCTGTCATAATCTGCGCGATCTGTTCCCAACCGGCTCGGTGGCTGAAGGGCCCGTCCGCCCCATAGCAGCTGATTGACACATATATAAGGCCGGGGCGTTTTTCGGCAAGCTTTTCTGGACCAAAGCCCAATTGCTCAATGGTATGGGGGCGATAGCCTTGCGAGAACACATCGGCGCCTTTCACCAGATCCAGCAGCGTGTCTTTGTCGCCATCATTCCGCAAATCTAGGAAACAGCTGCGCTTGCCATGACTTGTATCACCAACATATGACCAGACCTGTGGCAGATGCGGTGCCGAAACCATCAAAACATCAGCCCCATGTTCAGCCAGCGTCCGTCCGGTAATTGGCCCCGCTAGAATTCGCGTCAGATCAAGCGCCTTAATTCCCGACAAAGGGCGCTCGCCTTCCGGCATAGACTCTGGCGCACTATCTCCAATCTTGATAATCTCAACTGTTGGCTTTGCAGCGATGATTTTGCCATGTGGCTCATTCAGCCATTCATCATGCGTCCGGACCATTCCTCCACAAACACGGTTTTCATCAATTGCCGCCTCAAGCTCAAGCGCGTCCCATTTGGCCACAGCCTTTGCGATCGAGTTTCTATTTGCGTCAGCCTGCAATAAATCAAGCATCCGGCGGCGCAGATGATCGAGCCCGAAATGCGGCAATGCCCAGCGTCCATCCTTGGTTTGATAAATCCCTGACAAATCCCGGTTTGCCTCATGGCTTGCGTCAGTTATTTTCTCAAAAGTGCCATCTGCAGTCTTTGCCTTGAAGAAATCCTTACTCTTTAGCGCGGCGGCGGCGACTCTTGCATCAACCGCTACAGATTGGCGCCGCCCCGTTTTCAATTCCCACAAATCATTGACCGCAACACCAACACTCGCAAGTGCAGCAGCAGCGCTGTCAGCAAGGCGAAAATTGCTTTTCAAAACCGGGTCTGATCCAGTGATTTTAACTTCATCTTGATGCGGTTTTGTTAAGCCACGAATAGCCATTAAATTGTCAAAAGCAGACATTAGATTCCTTATCTTAATCAAAAATTGGTTTCTGGCGCTCACAAAGCCTCTCAACTTTGCCAACTATCAAATAATTCTTGCGAGGGTAAAGCAAGAAAAATCATTTACGTGTGGATCAGCATTTTTCGATAGATTAGGCGACCTCCAGCGATAAACTGCCCCTTGGCAACGCCAGATAAATCCACATCAAGCCTATTTTATGGCTAGCTGCTCTGTGCAATTATGAGGATACAGGCGAGAACCAACTGCTTAGACTTTTGGAACTTGACCAAAAAAAATTGCCAGCAGTTTAAACGATCGGTTAGTGCGATTATGACAATTCAAATTTTGCTTGCCCTCACCATCCTAACGAGCTCTGCTTGCGGTCTGATCATCGAGATTGTCGCCGGCAGGCTTTTAGCACCAATATTCGGAATGTCACTTTATACCTGGACATCGATTATTGCCGTCGTTCTGGCTGGTCTGTCGATTGGTCACTGGATTGGTGGCAATATGACCCGCGGTGAATTTGTCAAACGCGCCCAATTTATTAAAATTGGTAATGCACTATTCTTGTCATCTTTTACCAGCCTATTGATCCTGCTGTTACTCGACTATATTCCGGTATTGTTACACAGCGCTGATTTAAGCGTGATCAGTGCGATCCTGCTTGCCGCAATTATCCTATTTTTCCTGCCCAGTCTGTTTGTTGGCATTGTCTCACCGCTTGCAACTAAGCTGGCAATTGATATTCAGACCGAGGGTGAGCCTGGTGTGGTGATTGGCCGGATGTACGCGCTAGGCTCAGCTGGTGCAATTTTTGGCGCGTTATTTGCGGGCTATTTTCTAATTTCGACGCTTGGATCCCGCAACACTGTGATTTTAGTTGCCGCGATCTATTTCGTGCTTGGGTCGATCTTTTTCATGATCGGGTATAGGAACGGTGCCAAAATCATGGTTATCCCGCTTGCTATCGGGATTTCAATCCTGGCCGGTGCACAAAGACTGGGGGCGCTTACAAGCCCTTGCGTGACCGAAAGCAACTATTTCTGCATCCAGATCCAAGATGTGGCTATGACGGGGGCGCAAACCCGCCTGATTGCGCTTGATCATCTGGTTCATTCGATCAATGAAAAGGATCAGCCGCAGCGGCTGCATTCACCTTATGTACATTTTGTTGATGAATATGTCAGCCTTCGCTTTGGCGATTTACCACCCCGCTCATTCTTTATCGGTGGCGGCGGCTTCTCGTTACCGCGCGCCTGGATTGAAAAATATCAGGGCACAGCTGACATCACCATTGCCGAAATCGATCCAATGGTTACCGATATCGCCAAGGCCAAATTATGGTTTCAGCCGGATGGATCACGCACCAAGATCATCCATGGCGATGCTCGCTATGAGTTAAACCAGCTGGCTGATAATGTAGAATTTGATCTTATCTTCGGCGATGCATTCCATGATATTTCGATCCCCGCACATCTGGTCACCAAAGAGTTTAATGATCTGGTGGCAAACCGGCTTGGTGACAATGGCGTCTATCTTGTGAATGTTGTTGATAGTGCCAAGCGGCCGCTATTCCTTCTGTCCTATGTCAAGACCTTACAGCGGTCGTTTCACCATGTTGATGTCTGGTTTGAACCTGACCCACAGCAACAAGGTGCACGAGCGACCTTTATCGTTGTCGCCACAAACAGGGCAATTGAGGATGATTACATCAATGCCGAAACCGGCTTTGAGCGGAGCTGGTGGCGATGGCCGCGACAACAGCTGGCCAGCGCAAGCGCTGCCCGGGATCTGCCAATTTTAACCGATGACCGCGCACCAGTTGATCAATTGATGAGCGGTCTATTACTTGGCGGTGTACGTTAGGCTGAGAGCGCCGGAACACCTAGCTTTTCTGCGACACCATGCCGATCCAGCTGGGCCGCAATCCAGCCATCGCGGATCAGGTCTGCAACCAGCGTGTTCAAAAATGCCGCTGCTTCGGGCTTGCCCTTGGCGATACCAACCGATTGTTTGACCGCGGTAAAGGGTGTTTCGATGAGCCGCAGCCCTTTATGGCTTGCCATATCTTCAAGCAGTTTCGGCTTGAGGCTGGCGAGCACATTGACCTCGTTATCAAAAAACATCTGATGCGCCGCATTGATTGACGGGGCACGGACAATCTGTGCCCTGTTGAAATTATCGGTTAGCCACAGATCATAGGCACTGCGCTCAGAAACGGCGATGCGTACAGCCTCACGATCAACATCATCATTGCTTACAAAATCTTCATCCTGGTGAAACAGAAAATTGGCCTCAATCAGGACGTAGGGATCACTAAAATCTAACGTTTGCGCACGTTCAGCCTCAAAAGCGATATTACCAATATCCCAGATATTCTGGTTCACAGCATCGGCCAGTTGTCCCGGACGATCAAATGTGACCAGCTTGCAAGGCACATCAAGCTGGGCAGCAATATATCTGGCAATATCGGGCGATATACCGTCCGGACTACCATCGCCAAGCTGGCCAGATACAAGCAGAAAATTACTAAGATTAATACCAGCACGCAAAACACCGGTCGGCGCTAATTGCTGTTTTACAATATCGGAGACAACCATTGATTCACTTTCTAAATTCATTTTGCAAAAACTAAAACTCACGCCATGCCATGTCGGAGTCTCGCATAGCTGCTGACGATTAAGCAAAAAGAAAAACCTGTTCTGACGGCTAAAAAATAATCGTGATCTTCTGAAAAATGTGCATTGTCTCGCCTGGCAAATATCCCAAGATAACCGATGTACAATTTCATTTAATGCGGAACCAGTATGTCTATGCCATTCAACGCCGACGAATGACAATCAAACCAGTTTTTTTCGGATAGCTATAATGCCATGCTAAGCTGGCGCGGCGATGCCCGCCTCAATCAACAAGCGCAAACAACACAGGTGAGTTACAGTCATGAAACAGGTTGTTCCCAGTTTACTGATCGGACTAAATAACAGCATCATAGTGATTGTCTGCTTATATCTGATATTGTCGGACGGCCTCTCCTTTCAAGAGAGGGGAATCTATGCTGGCAGTTCGATTTTATTCTGGATGGGGGTGCAACGCCTTATCCGAAAAATAGCAAACCGAGGTCACTAAAAACTGCGGCAAATAGGCAAGATCAGGCAGCCAAGCGGCGCTAATTACCATAGCCAGATCCGCACATCGCCATTGCTGGCACATAGTTTGGAAAACAACCAGCATGACAATCATGCACCAAGCCCATCAGCTCAATGACTGGTGGGCTTTTCTTTCTAAGATGATTGGGACGATTATTTGTAATGTTCGCGTCTGTCAGAAAATTTACGAACGCGGCGTCGCCATGCTTCGTAGCTGCCACGTTTCAGATTTAGGCGCATGATACGCTTGACATCATCCGCGCTCAGACCAAACAGCCTCTCAATATCGCCAAAGCTGATATGATCAGACAAGGCCATCTCAATTACCTCATCAATGTTATATTCCGTCGACAAATCGATATCCTGCGGTGCTGATGTTGACCATGACGATACACTTCATCGCCGCCTATTGTCTAGCAACGGCGCGCGCCACTCGGCAGTGGGGTGAAAAGGGAATGACGAGCGTGGAACATTGGTGAAACTCCACCTTGAAAGCACGGGTGAGGTAAGACCAACCGTATCAATCTCATATGTCTTTTGGCTATCAAACCAAGGGGCAAAACCTGCTCTAAAGTGACCTCTTGATTTAACAATGACCGTATGGGCGGCAGCGATATCCTGCCCGAACATCTCAAAAAAGCTGGGGTCAGCCGTCTGCGACCTTTCGGAGATCACCACCACTCTTACACCGCTGATTTCCAGCAAGGCGCACAATCCCAGCGATAGTTTTCGGCCCGCCATTATTCCTAACTTTCCAACAATCTCGCCATTGTGTAACCCAATTACCTTTGCATCAACGACAAGTCGTTCGTCCCACGCCTCCCACGCGGCATCGCTGCGCTCCTGGTTAAAAACCGCCGAAAAGCTGGTGCCTAATCCGCTTTGATGGGCGTCACATGCCAGCGCGGGGTCAAAGAATGAGCCGTAAAGGACATTGCGCGCATCAGACGCCAGCAATGCAGACAAGAAGCCGGTCGTTCGCCCACTGCCTCCACCGCCCGGATTATCACCAGAGTCAGCGAAAATCACCGGCGCACGAGCCTCATCCAAGGCAATTTCGATTGCCTTTTCAAACGGCGTTAAAGCCTTCACAAAATCGTCTCTCAAATCCCATATAAACGCGGCGATTTCGCTGGCCAAGCTGGCGGCAATATCACGGTCATCTCTCGCGGTAACGACGATAGAGACACCATTTTCCGGGACGTCCGAGAAAATGAAATTTCCAAATACTGAAACATTCATAATCCGGCTGCCAGACTCCGCCAGCCGGCGTTGACCAAAATCAATCGCTCGCCCCAATGGCCCATCAGCGGTAAGCAAGGTTATCGACGATGGCGCAAGCGGCAATTTGACATGCACTATTTTAGGCATCGCCATACCGGCCAGTATCTGCCGAAGCCCGAATGCAGCTTCCTGACCTCTGTCAAATTGATCAACGTGAGGGTTCGTTCGGTAACCGCAGATCAGATCAACCGACCGGCACATCCCCGCAGAGATATTTGCATGCAGGTCTAGGGTCATGATGATTGGCGTTTCCGGCCCAACGGCGGCGCGCACCTTCTCAGCGATGGCACCGTCAGGATCATGCAAATGCTCTGCTACCATGGCGCCGTGATGACACAGGTAAACCGCCTCATAACTCGGGTCTAATCTACTTATTACCTCGGCGCAAAAATTCTCGAAAACCTCACATTGCACCACGCCGAGGGGGCGTGAAGCCATCAAAATTATCGGCACAGGATCCCAATCACCAGTGGCGTCCATGGTTTTGACAAAGGCAGAAAATTCAATCGCTATTGAGGGGATTTCTGACCTTGCATCATCGATCAATTCCTGACCACGTTTGAGCGTTAGCAGCCTGAAATCCTCAAGAGTTGCCGGTCGCGCAAAACGATTCGATTCGAGTATAAGACCGAGTAAGGCTACCTTTGGTGTGCGCGTGCTCATTCAGTTCATTTGCAAGGCTGATGTTTCTAAAAATACCAAAGTCTAAGCAATTGATCGCCGAACATCAAACCAACAATGACGAGTTTATTGCACAAATCCAAATTTTGAATATTCTTTATGACGAAGATGGAAGTGTGTGCTTTTTGCCTTTTTACGGCCTTTGTTTTGGCAATGGCTTTTTCTTCGAATTTGTACAACGCATCAGAGGCTATGCAGGTTTTGGCGCGCCAAATGCACCGTTCCGGTTAGCGGCATAGCGCCGCCAGAACAGACGTCCAGCCACCGCCACACAAGCCACGGCACGTGTTAAAGCATAAGCTACAGCACAAACCGATAGAAAGTCCGCACCTGTTGACTTGTGGTCCCCTGCTTTTAAACTAGGGGCAATGCTAGTGTCGCCGGATAACGCCAGTATCGCATAATTGATAGCCCGCTTAGGGTCGACATCTACCTGTTTAATGGAGTGTAAAATGCCTAAGGGTTATTTGGTAGCCAATATCCGCGTTACAGACCAAGAAAAGTTCCAGAAATTTTCAGGAATGGCCAGCCCCGCTATTCAGAAATACGGTGGCAAGGTCCTCGCCCGCGGACCTGTGGCTGACCGGCTGGAAGGGGATATAGACGGCATCGTTATGATGATTGAGTTTGACAGCAAAGACGCCGCAAACACATTTTACCATAGTGAAGAATACCAAGCTGCAAAAGCGGTTCGCGAACAATGTTCTGATACCGATCTGATGATTGCTGAAGGGGTTGCCGAATAAAAGCCCAAGCAGAATCCCTAACGGCAAAAGACAAAGCGTGCCGGTTTATGGTCATCAGCGTGCTAGTTTTATTTAACGTCAGGGGTGCCGCTGCGTCGGAACATCTGGCATCAAAATGCGACGCCTTGGGAGCGCTGGCAGCCGACCCAACCCGCCAGTCCAATCCTGTTGACTTTGGCCATATTGATGCAGCGGCGTTGATCTCGGCCTGCCGCGATGCCATTGACGTAAATATCGACATTACTGCAACCGGACGTTATTACCTGCAGCTTGGCCGTGGACAATTAAAGAATGGCGATGCTAACGGTGCAATTGCCTCGTTCAAGAGCGCTACCGCATTTGAATACCCAGCAGGTTATTTTGCTCTCGGGATCACCTATTTGCTTGGCGATGATGTTGAAAAAGACGATGAAAAGGCAATCTATTATTTGCGATTGGCGCTCGATAAAGGGGTCTTTTGGGCAGCTAAAGCCTTAAGTAATCTTCACGGAGACAAGGCATCTAAATTTTATGACACCCAGCTTTCCAAAGCATATTTAGAACGTTTCAATAAACTCAGCTTCTGACGTGGTTTCAAACTTCATATCTAGCTTCATCAAGATGCAGAGCTTTGATTGAGCCAGTATTGTGCTTTACTCGACTAAAGAGTTTTAAATTTCGGCTGTGGTTTTTCACCCCGTGGCTGACTTATTTTGGCGGGAATGATGTTGATTACTTTAAGTGGTATTTATATATTTTTCCACGAGGGGATTAAAAAAGCGCCTTTGGCCGTAGAAACTAGCTTGAGGACATAATCATTTTGGGAAACCCCTGCCCAAAACGGTTAAACCGATGGTCCAAAATTCATATTGATCTTAGAATTTGAAAAGTATCCTTGGGAACTTGTTATCAACCTTGTTTTTCCGGCAACTTAGCGCCGATCTTAAGACTGTCGAAGGTGTTTTTATAAAAGGGCAAAAAAATGTTTGAAAAATTCTGCCATGCAAAAGTTCAAACAACTGACCCTGAAGTAGTCATCAACCTTCGCTACGGGGGAAATGGCCCACCAATACTTCTGCTCCACGGCAACCCTCTGACCCATGTCCACTGGCACCTTGTTGCCCCACGCTTAGCCGAGAAGTTTACGGTGGTAGTTCCTGATCTTCGGGGATACGGAGACAGTAGCAAGCCGCGTGGCAAGGAAGACCACTCAAATTATTCCTTTCGTCGCATGGCTCAGGACCACATTGACGTCATGGCGTACCTAGGTTTTAACAGGTTTTGCGTTGCTGGCCATGACCGCGGTGGTCGGGTTGCACATCGCATGGCACTTGATCACCCAAAAATAGTTCAAAAGCTGGCTACGTTCGATATTCTTCCAACGCACTATGTCCTTAGCAATACAAGCTGGCGATCTGCCCTAAATTCCTATCATTGGTTCTTCATGGCACAGCCATATGATATTCCCGAAAAACTGATTGAGGGGCGGGAAGATTATTATATTTTGAAAAAGCTAACTAAGATGGGCATTGGCAAAGGTGGCTTTAGCGAAGACACATTGGCTGAATATGCACGATGCTGCACACCAGAAAACATCCATGCTGTTTGCGAGGATTATCGAGCTGGGGTGAGTGTCGACATGGAGCATGATACGTTAGACCACGATGCAGGTCGTGTGGTCACTTGTCCAACAGCTGTTTACTGGGGTGCTCACAGTCACACTGAGAAATTCTTCGATCCCAATATCGCCTGGCCCCAATATTGTGACAACATCGTAAAGATGAAAAAGCTAGATTGTGGACATTACCCAGCAGAACAAGTGCCAGACGATGTTTTTGGTGAACTAGTAAATTTCTTTTGAGTTACTTCAATTCGACTTCAATGAAGCTATACGGGCTATCGTTGTTGTTAATGATGTTGTGTTCAACACCTACTGGACGAACGTAGCTTGCCCCCACGGTCAATTTGTTCTCAACAACAGAGCCATCTGGCATTTCTGCCGTCAAAGTGCCATCAGTTAAAGGCACGACTACATAATCCATCTCGTGCCTGTGCCACCCTGTTTCCGCCCCTGGCGCAAAGTCCCATCGGGTCACTTTCACTCTGTTATCATCAATTTGAACGGTTGGTCTTGCCTTTTCACGCGTCACATCCTCACCTCTTTTTATTTACAAGTAGAAATAAGACGGTAGGCCAGAATTACCTACCCAACAAGACAATCGTGATGCTCAGGCTAGAATCGTATTTATTGAGGCTGTTTCTCCACCAGCTATGACTATGATTAGATTGATTGAGCCAGCGGTTTAGACTAGCACAGGGATTAATTTGGCCGCGGCTGCCACTGGATCAATCAGTGTAATCTGATGATCTGGCTGTAACTTATTCCAGATATTGGTCATGCCTGCACAGCCAAGAACCACAGCATTGCCGGGATTTTCTAGAGCAATTTTGTGCAGGTGTGATGAGATGATTTCGCTTGATTTGTTCGGTGCGTTCTCGAGATCAAGGACCGGAACGCCACTCGCATAAACGCCATCACAAATCAGCCCAAACCCTTGCGCCCTGATATTTTCGGCAATCACCGGAACTGACACGGCCAAGGTGGTCAGCACTGAAAACCGCCCCGATGACAATGCCGCCAAATGAAACGATGCCTGACCGATGCCAATAACGGGCTTTTGCGTTAATGCCCGCGCTTCAGCCAATCCGGTATCATCAAAACAAGCGATCACATAGGCATCAAAATTGCCGTTGGAAATAATATCAAGCACTCCCGGAACTGCTAAATCGCCATCTTCGGGGCCTTGAATCGCAGCTGGCGCCTGATGGTTGGTGATCGCTTCGACAGTATAATGTCCAGGCAGTTGGGCGGTGAATGATCGCGCACAGCTTGTGGTCATCGCAATTGTCGAGTTCGGATTGATAAAGGCAACCCTGGTCATGGTGCGGAGCTTTCTGGCCGTGGTGCCTTGGCAGTGCGCCGCCGCAGCAGGGTGAATAAAATCAAAAATATGCTGATCGCCAAAAAACTGACAGCTGTGGTTAATGTGCCAAGCGCATAAATTGTCGGATCAGTCACCGTCGTGGTTAGGCCACGCAATTCAAGCGGCAGCGTGTTCAGCCCGCCAATTGCCTGCGATGAGCGCGCCAATTCATCATAGCTGAGCGTAAACCCAAAAAGTGCAACACCGATTAATGATGGCGCAATGATCGGCAGCACAGCCTCACGGAAAGTCTGCCATGGCCCGGCGCCAAGATCGCGCGCCGCCTCCTCATAAGAAGGGTCAAACCGATTGAAAACAGCAAACATGATCAATAGCCCAAATGGCAATGTCCAGGTTAGCTGGGCGCCAAGTCCGGAGCTGAACAGCCCCATTGTGGTACGAAAATCATCAATCACCCACTGGACATTCATATCCCCGCCAATTGCTTTGACAGCATCATCAATGATTCGAAATTCAAGCGCCACCCCAAGGCTGATGACAATCGACGGCACAATCAGGGATGAAATGGTGGCATAGAATAAAAAGCCCGAGAGCGGAAAGCGTTTGCGAAAAGCCATCCCGGCCATCAGGCTTAGCACCACCGTCAGCACCATCACCACCAGGCCAAGTCGAATCGACCGGCCAAACGCACCCCAGATATCAATCACCCCGACGCCATCAAAGAGCGACTCAAACCAGAAGGTTGAAAAGCCGCGCATCGGAAATGTTAGGCCGCCATTTGGCCCCTGAAATGACAACACCAAGATCGATATAGTTGGTCCATACAGGAACAAAATGAACAGGGTAAAAAAGATGCCAAGAGATAATTTGAAACCGCGACCAAACATCTATAACTCTTTTCGAATATCGACGAGTTTTGTCATTGCAAAAATAATCATCAACGTTGTGATGATCAGGATCACTGCATTTGCCGCCGCCGCCGGAAATTGTAGATAGGTCATTTCCACATTGATAATTTTGCCAACCGATGGAATCTGCTGTCCGCCCATGACACCAATAGTAATAAAATCACCCATCACAATGGTGATCACAAAGATTGATCCGATTATGATACCGGGACGGCTGAGCGGAATAATAATATTGGTCAATGTCTGAAAACTGCTGGCGCCAGCATCATGCGCAGCCTCGATCAGCGAGCGATCGATGCGCATCATCGAGTTGAAAATCGGCACCACCATGAACAGCGTGTAAAGATGTACAAATGCCAGAATGACGGAAAATTCAGAATAGAGAAGCCATTCGGCAGGCGCGTCCGTCAGACCAATATTCTGCATTGTCGAGTTCACCAGACCATTGCGTCCCAGTAACGGAATCCAAGAAATCATCCGGATGACATTCGAGGTCCAGAATGGGATTGTGCAGAGCAGAAATAAAACAATCTGCATTTGTAAACTAGACACACAAAAAGACAAAAACAGCGCGACAAGAAATCCGGTGAGCAGGGTAATCAACCACGTAATAAAAACGAATTTCAAACTTGAAAAATAGGTTGCAAAGGATGTGCACAAATCCGGCAGACTTTTGACACAGCCGTAAAAAATATCCTGGTAATTTGTAAAAATAAAATCGGGAATAATCGAATAGGAATTATAGTCCCAGAAGCTAACCATAACGACGAGGCAGAGCGGGACAATGAAGAAGGTGAAAATAACAACGGCAAAGGGAAGTGACAGAATTGTTGCGCTGTGTTTTTTTACATCAAACATTTTCCCCCCAAAAAAATCTGCGGCAACCGTAATAGCTGCCGCAGATTATAACAATATGCCCTAGGCCGCTACAAATTCATTCCATTTGCGAACCATATATCTATTCTCGTCCATCGTGGCGTTCCAGCAGGCAACGCCGCCCATGCGCTCAACGAATGAACCGCCATCTCTCACTTCACCTACACTTGCCAGCTTTTTGCCGTCGGGGGCTTTGATGTCTTTAGCAGCCGCTTTGCCAAGCATCCAGTAATCCCACTCATAATCTTCCATATACTGCTTGGCAGTTGACGGGACGGCTGAGTAATAGCCCTGACGGTTGAGATAACCACCAACAAAACCTGACAGATACCAGTTGATAAATTCATAACAAACATCAGCCTGGTAGCCTTTGGTCGCAGCAGATAATGCAAAGCCAACTGCCCATGCACGATAGCCCTCTTTCAGCGGCTGATAGACGCATGGGATGCCTTGCGTCCGCACGGCGGTAATCGCAGGTGACCACATAGACTGGATCACGACTTCGCCTGATGCCATCAGGTTTACGCTTTCGTTGAAATCAGACCAAAGGGCGCGGAACTGGCCGGCCTTTTTCGCTTCGATTAGAATCTTGATTGTCAGATCAATTTCATCGCGTGTCATGTTACCTTTGTCAGGATATTGATATTCGCCCATCGACTCGACAACCATTGCTGCATCCATAATCCCAATTGACGGAATGTTCAGAATTGATGCTTTGCCTTTGAATTCCGGGTTCAAAAGTTCTGCCCAGGTGTTGATTGGGCGCTTGATAAGATCAGGGCGAATGCCGAGTGTATCAGCATTGAACACAGTCGGGATCAGCGTTGCCCAGCGGGTTGGCTCAGATGAGAACTCACTCGATTTTTCATCTTTCAGATAGAAAACCTTTTTTGGCGCTGTGCCCTGATCACCAATTGTCTTGCCGCCGATTTGACCAAGCGTATGGGTCGTACTAATATTGTCGAATTCCTTAATCCGCTTTGAGTCCATTCCAAGGATATTCCCTGACGGCACCAGCTTTGGTAGGCTAAAATACTCAGTGTCAACAATGTCAAAGCTGTTTGGCTGGGTCAAAACCCGCTTCGTAACCTCATCAGTTGTTACGGGAATATATTTCACCGTAATGCCCGTATCTTCGAAAAGCTTCTTGTCAATCTCGCTTCCCATTGTCGTTGCGGTACCGAGATAGCGGACAATTTTTTCATTGGCAGAATGGACTGCTGGTGCACTGAGGCCAAACCCGGCAAGGGCGGCAG
>Ga0255771_1003275_pt1 | contig 15410 bp, 11 predicted proteins | sample 011ome_19_FD_179969 | JGI IMG/M metagenome (GOLD analysis project Ga0255771, IMG submission 179969) | Coastal salt marsh microbial communities from the Groves Creek Marsh, Skidaway Island, Georgia - 011510BT metaG (version 2) | ecosystem: Environmental > Aquatic > Marine > Intertidal zone > Salt...
GTCCAGAATACGTCGTCGCGCTCTTCTGCGAGCGCCTCAAAGAGCGGCCCGTCGGGACCCTCAAAGCACGCTCTACTAATCGGCGCCGCAAGCCTTATGCGGTCGTTCCTAGATCCGGCGTTCCCCGCACCATCGCCTGCTAGTTCAACTATGACGAGCGTTTCGTTCGTTTTATCCTCCGTACGGAGCAACGCGTCGTCTTTATGGTCGGCACCGACGCTCGCCGCGCCGCCGCCTGATAATTGAAACGCTCCGCCTCGACTCTTTCTCGCCGCCACGCGATCGGGATACGCCATGGCGAGCAGCACTCCCGCTTCGCTGTCACCGGCGCCGCATAAAAATGACCACACCACACCCGCGGGATCGCCTTCGCCCACGCCCGGGGCACAAAAATCGGGATGCGTCTTCGCGAGCCGACGTAAATGTCCTAGCAATTGCTCGCTCACCTTGGTCGCTTCCGCCACTGCGCGCTCATCGACGTTGAAGTTCGCCCCTGTCGCGCCTCCGGTCGCAGCACTCACGGCTGAATTCACGCTCGCTCGCTTTCCACGAGGGGCACCTTTGATTTTCTTACCACTCTTAGGTAATTTAGTGCCGATGGGGACGCGCGTCGGTCCAGATGCATCCGTCGTCGGCAGCGGCGGAGTGTCAGCGATGCCTTCACCACCGAGCGGGTCTTGTCCCCAAAGCGCACGAAGACGCGTTCGTATATCTAATGGTGCGTCTCGTCCGGATATTAAATCGCGATCTCCGACGACAGCGGCGAGTTGGCACGCCAGACGCGCGCTTTCGGCGCCGCGAGACGCGCCAAACAACAGCATGCGCGCCAATCGAGGATGCACTGGGAGCTCAGACATGAGCTCACCAATCGCGCTCGGCACATCGCGATCGTCTTCAAACGCGCCTAGTGCGCGAAGAAGACGCCTTGCAGCGATGAGTGGGCCTTCTGGCGGTGGATCAAGCCACGCCATGGAGGCGCCGTCGCCGACGCCCCACGTGGCTAAATCCAAAGCCACCGGCGTGAGATCGGCTTGAAGAATTTCCGGCGTCGTATCCGGAGCTAATTTCGAATTGAGCGCTTCACCCCATAAACGGTAACACGTGCCTGGCGCGACGCGCCCGGCGCGACCGCGCCGTTGATCGGCGGATGCCTTGGAGATGCGAGTCGTCTCCAGGCGCGTCATGCCTTTACGAGCGTCAAATTTAGGAGATTTGCACAATCCTGAATCGACGACGACGGTGACGCCACTAATCGTCAGCGACGACTCCGCAATGGGCGTACTGACCACGACGCGACGGCGCCCGGGTTTTGAAGGCGCAAGCGCGAGGTTTTGCTCGTCTGGTGTGAGGGCGCCATACAGCGGCACCGCGTCCACGTTTGCGGGCAATTCCCGACGTAGCTCACGAATGACGCGATTAATCTCCGCCGCACCGGGAAGAAAACACAACACATCACCCTCGGATGCCGCTCGAACGGCCGTGAGTACCGCCGATGTTGTTGCGCGTTCGAGCTCACCGAACCCCACGCCTGGTGCGCCGCAATAAATCGTCTCCACCGGGTACGATTTTCCTTCACTCACTATGATTGGCACCTCCCCGGCGCCACCCTCTACGCTCGCATCATCCGTCAGCAACTTTGCCACGCGCGCACCCACCTGGCCCAACGTCGCACTCATCACCAACAACCGCAAATCAGGCCGAATCGTTTGCTGTACTTCTCGACACAACGCCAACGCCACATCGGCGTCCAAATTCCGTTCATGAAATTCATCAAAAATCACCGCCGACACGTCCCGTAATTCCGCATCCGCGCGCAACCGCCGCACTAAAACACCCTCTGTCACCACCTCCACGCGCGTATCCCGACCAACGACGCGATCGAAGCGCACATGATACCCAACCGTTTCTCCGACGCGTTCGCCCAACATCGACGCCATCCGCGCCGCCGCAGCTTTCGCCGCTAACCGTCGCGGTTCGAGCACGATTATCGTCCGCCGCGCCTGCGTGACGTCATACCCATCCGGTTTATCGAAACACAGCGCCAGAGGCAGTACGGTGGTCTTCCCGGCGCCTGGCGGCGCTTGGAGCACCGCGTTCGGTGACGCCTCTAAAGCCTCCAGCGCATCCTTTACCACGCACGCGATCGGCAGCTGCGCCGCGGCGGCGTCTAAACGCGCCTTGCGCGCATCGTCCGCGGTCGCGGCGACGTTGCCCGCGCGTCGGCGCGACCGCGGAGGCGTCCACCGACGCGCCGGTGCCGCCAAAGGGAGACCGAGCGCGTGGGACATTCTGACGCCATTGCGTCGCGCGACCAGACATGCCGCGCAATTCGAGTGACATCACGCGCGTGGGGGCGTACGCGTTGAAACGCACGCTCGGCGCCGGCGCGTTTGGACAGGTGCGCAGCGATTGATGGCGACGACGACGCGCGCGGAGGCGGCGTTCGCGCGCGAATGGTGCCGTGACCAAAAACCAACGCATCGAAGACTGACACGTGTTTCTTTTTCTTTCGTAGGTGAAGCTCGGCATTCAAGACAAGACTGGGCTTAAATTCGCGATAAAGGTACGCGCGTGCGAGTTTTCGTTGGCGCTCGTTTCGATGGACTGACGCGCGAGCATAGATTTTAAGCCGAGAAAACTTGAGGCATCAAGAAGACAAGGACCAAGTGCAATCGGAGGTGAAGGCGATGGCAGAATTGACGCATCCGTGCGTGGTTGATCTCCGTGAAGTGTTATCCAACGGGGATCATATTTTTATGGTGATGCAGTACTGTCCGAATGGGGAGTTGTACGATATTGTGCGTCGACGGGGGCCGTTTTCAGAGGCGGATGCGCGTCGACATTTTCAACGCTTGGTGCAAGGCGTCGCGTTTTGTCATTCGAAGCGGATTTATCACAGAGATTTGAAACCGGAAAATCTATTTTTGGATGAAAATGGGGATTTGTGCATCGGTGATTTTGGTTTGGCGGCGCTTCGGGGCGAGGCGGACGATACGAATTTGAAGACGATTTGCGGGACGCCGCACTTCGCCGCGCCCGAAGTCATGGGCGGCTCGCGAAGGTTGGTCGGGAATAAGAATTTCAAAACCGTGAATCAGCGCACGCGCTCACAAGGCTACGAAGGCGCGGCGGCAGATGTGTGGAGTTGTGGCTGTATTTTGTATTTTTTTCTCACCGGAAACTTTCCATTCGATGGGAACAACTTTGTGCAGCTGCAAATCATGGTGCAGAAAACCGAACCGTACTTTGCAAAGGGCGCGAATGCGATTATTTCAGACAAAGCCGAGAAACTTATTCGCGCGATGATGGTCAAAGATCCAGGAGGGCGCATCACGCTTAATCGTGTGATGAAAGACCCTTGGTTCCGGGTGAATTATGTTCCCGTAACGGTGCTTAAACAGCCATTGTCTCGGCACTTTGACGACGACGAGTCAGAGACAGAGATGGATATATTCGCCGTCGATGAAGAACTCGTCGTGTCCACCGAAGACGATGGAAGCACGATTGAGAGTCGAAGCGAGTCAACTGCTCGCCCTTTACGCCAGCTCAACGCGTTTGAACTCATCAACATGACGGCGTTTGACGTGGCAAACATCTTTGACTCTGACGAAAACACGATTTCAAACGCCACTCGATTTTTGAGTTCCAAGTCCGTGAACGACGTCCAACGCGCCGTGTGTGCCGCAGCTCGAAAACTCGGGTACTCGGCGATTCGCCAAACGAGCTCAAGAATCATGTTTGAGCACCCCAAGCACATGTTGGTGGTGACGATGCGCGCCTACCAAGTCGTCCCGGGAATTTGCTTGTTTGACTGCAGCCGCGACGCCGGGTCGCGAGAAATGTTCCATCAGTGGTTCGACGACGTGCACGCCGACCCGAACGTGTTGGCGATGATATCTAAGGCTAACGTGTAAAGTAGGCGAGTGATATATAGCGATAGAATTGCAAAAGCAGACGCTGTGTACGAATAAATACAAAGTTAACCAGAGCGCAACAACGTGATGAAGGCGTCGACGCCGATGACTTCGATGCGAGGGTTCGCCGCCGCTCGCGCACGCTCAGTCGCAGTATTGTATCCCCAATCTACGAGAAACAACTCCCAATCATCCAATCCATCGGCTTTACACACCTTCTCGAGCGTGCTAAGCTTATCTTCGACGAAAATCTTACGCGGATTACTCCCATCCACGCCGAGCGTCTTCAACACCTCCGTCTTCGGTATCCCGCTCACCGTCGTGCTAAACATATCCTCTTCAGCAATCGTAATCCCACCCATCTTCGCCATAATTGCCGTCGCAAATCGAGCTTGCTTCGTCGTCACAATCTTCACCGCGCTATCGCTTCTAGCTTGCGCCGCCAACACCGCCTCAGCGACGCCCGGGTACAACGCGTTTGGCGCCAACCACCCGTCGAAATCTGTCTGTATCCATTCGTCTCTAATTCTCCCAAACGCCTCCACCATCGTCGCCCGATCGAGCGACCACTTGGACATTAACCCTCCGCTCATGTTGTCCCAATCGGCTAGGATTTCGTCCACCGAGTACCCGTCTAAGCGTTCGAGCAACGCGCGGGCTAGCGTTGTGTTTTCGTAGCCAGTCTCCACCACCGGACGCACCGCTCGGAGCTCTTCTAACACGCGCGGTTTCTCTCGCGCGGCGTGTGGGGTGTCGAACACGTCGGGCCATAATTCAACGCCGTGTTTCCACGCGCTGAGGGAGGATTCGCCGACGGAGTCGCACACGACGCCGTCAAAGTCGAGGGCGAAGAGGGTGCTGTCGTGCGACGCGCGCGGGACGAGGGCGGCTCGAGGGCGTGTCGTCGTCGTCATCGTCGCGAGCGGTCGTGCGATGCGCGTGACGTGATCACTGAGTGTCGCTGCGCTGACGCGAGTGGTGAACATGTTTCGATCGCGCGCGACGTCGTATGGCGCGTTACGCTGGCGTTGGTTTCGTCTATGCGCGTCGTCGACGTGATATTCACACGAAGAGTGCCCTAGCAGCACCGTTTTGCGCCTAACATGGCTTCAGCCTCTTTGGCTTTCTTTGCCTTTTCTTCCTGACGCTTTGCTTCGCGCGCTAAGAGATCGTCTAAGGACGCGCTAGCGTCGTGAATGGTGGGCGTCTTAGCGCCGCCGGGCGAATGTTGTCGCTCCCACATCGCGTGGTACTTGCCCCCGCGCTTTAGCAAATCATTGTGGGATCCGTACTCGACAACTTTACCGCCCTCCAAGACGGCGATATTGTCGCAGTTGCGCGCGGTACTGAGTCTGTGCGCGACGACGATGGTTGTTTTGCCTTCCATTAAGACTTCCAACATTTTCAAAATGTCCTGTTCGGTGTTCGTATCCAACGCGCTCGTGGCCTCATCCATGAGCACGAGAGGCGACCCTTTGAGTAAAGCGCGCGCGATAGCCACCCGCTGCTTTTCACCACCGCTGAGCTTTAGCCCACGCTCGCCGACGACGGTCTCATAGCCTTTTGGCATACGTTTGATTGGGCCGTCGATGGCGGCGAGTCGCGCGGCTTCGCGCACCTCTTCGACGCTCGCGCTCATCTTGCCGTAATTTATATTGTAATGAATCGTGTCGTTAAACAAAACAGTGTCTTGCGGCACGACGGCAATATTTTCGCGTAGCGATTTCAAAGATACCCGCTTGGAATCCTGACCACCGAGGAAAATCCCTGAGCTTCCGTCGTCGTTTGCGCCATCGCCGTCGTACAAGCGAAACAACAGACGCAGCAACGTGCTCTTCCCACTACCACTCGCACCTACGAGTGCGAGTGAGCCCCCAGCGGGGACGGTTACGGATAAGCCGTCTATTATTTTTCTATCATCGCTATATCCAAAGCTCACGTTTCTGAACTCTACAGAAAGACCTTCTTTCGGGACGGCGAGCGCCGGGGCGCCATCCGCCTCTCGTACCGCACTACGCTCATCCAATAAATGAAACATGGATGTCATGTCAATCAATGATTGACGCGCTTCGCGGTACACAGATCCCAAAAAGTTCAGCGGTACCGAGAGCTGAAACAGCAAACCTTGCACCATGACTAAGTCACCCACGGTGAGCGTGCCTTGTGCCACGCCTTGCGCCGCCAGTAACATCGCCGCCGATAGCGATGCCGAGAAAATAGCGTTTTGTCCAAAGTTCAACATCCCAAGCGACGACGCAATTTTCAAGTTCGCATGTTCAACCCCTCGCAAGCTTTCGTCGTAACGTTTCACCTCATGCTCTTCGTTGTTAAAGTACTTGACGGTTTCAAAGTTTAACAACGAATCGATGGCTTTGTTGTTGCCTTCGTTTTCCAACTGGTTCATCTGGCGTCGAAACTTCGTACGCCATTGCGTGCACGCGATGGTAAACGCCGTATACGTCGCAATAGTCCCTCCAGTGAGCATTGCAAACTCCGTGCCGCACTTGGAGGCTAAAATCCCGCTCACCAATGCGATTTCAAACGCGGTGGGAAACACGTTGAACACCATGCTGTTCAACAAAAAGCTAATCCCGCGCGTACCCCGATCAATAGTGCGATTCAGTGCCCCCGTCTGTCGATCTAGGTGATATTTCAGATCAAGCTCGTGCAAATGCGCAAACACGCGACGCGCAACGGCACGAATGGCACCCTGAGACACGCGCGCAAATGTCGCGTTTCGCAACTCATTCGCCAGACTCGCGCTCGCGCGCAACGCCCCGTATCCAACCAACATCGCCGCCGGTGTCGCCATCACCGCCTCGAGCGGTAAATTCGAAAATACTTCCGGACCCGTGATGGGTAAACCCGCGTTCGCGCTCAATCCATCGATGGCATATTTAAACGCGAACGGCACGCTCACGTTTGCCGCCTTGCTCGCCACGAGCAACGACAACGCGCCCACCACGCGCGTCTTCCCCCCAGGCCTCTCATCGCTCCACAGATACCCACCGAGCGTACGCAAAATGTTCAAATCAATATCATCCGCATTCGCCGCCTTGGACGGCACCGCGTTCGTCGCGACCGCCGCGCCGCCGACGCCAGACGCCGTCGGCTCTGGCGTCGTCGGCTCCTCCCGCGTCGCGCTCACCGCCGACGTCGACGTCGACGTCGACGACGCCGACGCGGACGACGCAAACGATCGCCATCGCGCCGTCTCCCACGCCACCGCCGCCGCCCCCGCGCGAGGTCGCACCGACGGCGCAGACATCATCCTCGCGCCCTCGCGCACCGCCCGCGCGCGAGACGCACCACCACCACCACCGACCGCCGCCACCGACGCCGCCACCGACGACGACGCCACCGACGACGACGAGCAACGCACGACCATCGACCGCGCGCGGCGCATCGCGCGCTCGACGCCGCGCATCGCGCACTGCACGACGCGGCGCGCACCCAGCCATCCGTGTCCCAGCGCGCGATAAAAATGTAAACATTGACACATTCTGTGGTCACGATTGGTCGATGGCCCCACACCTTGTCTGGTGGCGTCACGCGCGAAAAATGTATCACACGTGAATCTGCCTGGTCACGATCGGTCGATGCGCGACTCGGGTTTTCTGGTGGCGTCACCCGTGGGCCCAACGCCACGACGTTCCAACGACAAGAAATGCCATCCGCATTTCGACGCCGACGCCGACGGATGCCGCGCAAGGCGACTTCAGCGGCGAAGACCGCGCCCGCGGGATCGCTCTCGCGCCACCCCGACGTGCCGGTGCGACCGCAGGGCGCGCACACGCACTGTGGACGGTGCTCGCGCGCGTTCGATGCGCCCGCATCGTCGGGCATCGTCGTCGATGGGGACACGAACGAGGACGACGGCGGCGGCGGCGGCGGCGGTCCGTCGTCGACGTCTGCGAAGCGGAAACGCTCGGGACACCCGTGTAAGATTGACGCCGACGGTGGCGCGATTTGCTCGGCGTGTTATCAAAAGGAGTATTACGAAAACAGCAAGTCGGGAAAGATTAAGAATGGGCCGTGCGCGTTGTGCGGCGCCGAGCGCACGACGGGATACTGGCATAAATCGCACGCGGAGACGACGAAGGGGAAGAAGGTGTGTCAGAATTGTTACATGACTGAGAAGCGCGCGCGAGATGTGAAGAATCCGGCAAAGGGGCTCAATGGTGCGGTGAAGTGTGCGAATTGTTCCAAGGCGACGCCCGGGAGCGCGTTTGATTATTGGTACCGGTCGCAACGAGGAAGCATAGCCGGAGATCGGATATGCAAGGCGTGTCACACTGTTGAACGGCGCGACCGGTTAAACGATGATCCGGATGTGTTTTGTGTCATGTGTAAGATGGACAAGTTGAAGACGGGCGGGTGGAGAAAACATAAGGATGGCGGGCACTGCTGCGATAAGTGTTACAAAACGGCGCGTTTGCAGGCGATGAACGACGACCCGAGCGTTCGTTGTCATACGTGTGGAAGCGAAAGTAGCGGTCCGCCGGAGTGGCGTAAGGATGCGAATGGCGCGTGGCTGTGCCGCACGTGCATGTCGCATCAGAGATCACTACAGAAGAAGAATAAAGCGAGTTTGGCGTTGTGATTCATTACACGTTGACGACATTTGCGATGACAAATCAATTCAACGACGCGCTTTCGCGCCACTAGACGCCGAATGCGTGTCTGAAATACACACGCACGATCGTGTGCCATCACTGTGCAGTTTTACGCGCCATTCACACGCACACAAAGGTTGTAAAAAAATACGTTTGCTGAAACAGTCGACACCACACCGCGCCTCGCCGGCGTCGTCGTCGTCGACGCATGCCTCGACGACGCGACGCACGCGACGCGCGAGCGCACGTCAAACACTGGTCCCCAGAACACATCGCGCGCGGTCTAGACGTACGTCACGGTCGCATTCACGCGCCCGAATACGAAACCACGAGCCAACGCCCGCCCACGACAGCACGCATTTCACCGCCAACGACGCACTGACCACGCGCCTTCTCGCACACAGCGCGGCGTGCTCCACGCCGGAGAGTTTGCGGTGAATGAATACCGCCGCCATGAGGCGTTCGTGCGCGTGCCGGGGCTCCCTATCGACGTTAAAGTTGATGGGTTTGCTCGACAAAGCCGCGGCGTGCACGGGGACGTCGTCGCCGTGCTCATCGACGACGCGCGCGACTGGGACCGCACCGACAGCGCACGCACCGCTGGCGACGTCGCAGACATACTAACCGATGCTGACGTCGACGCACCGGCGCCATCTGGGCGTTCAGTCGATGCGTTAGCCGCGTCGTGCCGAGACGGCGAGACGCTTTCGCAACCGACGGGCATCGTCGTCGGGGTGCTCACGCCTTCGCCGAAACGCGAGCGCATGGTTGGGCATTTAGAGGTGCGGAGCATCAAAGATGATGGTGGTGGTGTGCGCCTACCGATGTTTGCGTTCGTGCCCGTGGATGCGCATTTGCCTAAATCGCACGTATCGGCGTTTTCGGTGCCGAGGACGATTTTAAAGACGTGCGACGACGCGCTCGAGCGGGACGGCGAAGGCGCCATCGCGGACGTCATCGGTGATTTGTTCGTGTGTGCGAAGATTCGCAAATGGGGCGTGGGTGAGTCGTGTCCGATTGTCGATATAGTTGACGTTATCGGTCACGGGACGATTGGAGATGTGGATACGATGACTAAAGTCATCGTCGAAGAACACGGCATTTGCGACGCTCCGTTTAGCGACGCTGCTCGCGCGTGTTTACCAGACGTGAAACCGAATGAACTTTGGAAAATTCCTGATGATGAGCTCGTGAAACGCAAGGACTTTAGAGATAAGCTGGTGTTTAGTATTGACCCACCGACGGCGCGGGATTTGGACGACGCCTTGCACGTCGAGGTTGAGCCGAGCGGCGCGCTCCGCGTCGGCGTTCACATCGCCGACGTATCGTATTTCGTCGCCCCGCACACAGCGCTCGACGACGAAGCCAAACTACGCGGTACAACCACGTACTTAGTGCATACGATCTTCCCCATGCTTCCGCGGTTGCTGTGTGAGAATCTGTGCTCGTTAAATCCAGGTGTGGAGCGCTTGACGTTTAGCGTCGAATGGACCATGACGCCCGACGGCGTCGTCCAATCATCATCATTCACACGCGGTGTAATCAAGAGCGCCGCCAAGCTCGCATACGGACACGTTCAGGACGTCATCGACGCTGGTGATGACACCGCTCGCGCTATCGCCGCGCTCGATGACGTTGAAATCTCGGGCAAGCACACCGCCGAAGACGTCATCCGCGCCATTCGGCTGCTCGACGCCGCCGCCCGCGGCTTGCGCCAGAGACGCTTCGACCGAGGCGCCGTGCGTCTCGATCAACCAAAAGTATCCTTCGAGCTCGATGACGATCTCACGCCCACATCTGCGGCACCCTACGTCATCCGCGACAGCAATCGATTGGTTGAGGAATACATGCTCCTGGCCAACGTCACCGTCGCCGAACGCATCTCTCGCGCGTTTCCCGCTCGGGCGATGCTGCGTCGACACGCACCGCCGAGCGAACGCAAGCTCGCCGAGCTCGATGCCTTTGCGAGCGCTCACGGTATCGCAGTGGATACGTCATCGTCGAAAAAGTTACACGAGAGTTTGCGTGCGATTGCGGAGACGGATAAGGACATGTTTGATTTAGTGCAATTGTTGGCGACCAAGCCGATGCAGCTCGCCAAGTACTTTTGCACCGGGGACGCGAAGGAAGACGAGTGGGCGCATTACGCGCTGGCGGTGCCATATTACACGCACTTCACGTCACCCATACGACGATATCCGGACATTGTCGTCCATCGATTGCTCGCAGCGGCGATGGAGTACGAAGACGTCGACGACGTCGCCGAACGATTTCGACTGCTCTCCACCGAGGCGTGCGGCGAGGTGGCTGAACATTGTAATTCCCGTAAGCTCGCCGCAAAGTACGCGCAAGAACGCAGTCAACACGTGTTTTTGTGCAAGTATTTGGAACGCCACGTCGTCATCACCACGGCGTTGGTTCGTCAAGTCGGCGCGTCGTACCTCGTCGCCTACGTCCCCGAATTTGGCTTTGAGATTAAAATTCACCTCGACAAACAGCGGCACGTCTGCGCGCGTCAAATCGGCGCGGTGAAGGGCAAAACGCATTCGACGGCGGTGGAGATATCGATCAAGTTGCGCAAGGAGGCCGTAGAGGCGATGCGAGTAATTGATCGATTGTCAGAGCTCGATCGCGCCGCGTATAAGAGCGCGACAAAACATTCGCGAGGATTGCGCGGACGGTGCTTGAATACGAGCGAAGCGCAAGAACGCGCGATTGATGAAATGTATGATACGATTGAACGCAAGTTGCTCGAGTTGCCGGTCACGTTACAGGTGATGGATAGCGTGCAAGTGATTTTGTGCGTGCAGAGAGAGTCACGGGTGAAGTATGAGATTCACGGGCACTTGCTCGTCAAGACGCCGGCGAACGTTGAGGCGTACACGGCGTTTTAGACATGTGTGAAGAGAGGAGGCATTGTTGTTGTACGGTACAGTAGTAGATGAAAATGCATTTGTTGATATGACAAAACGATACAAAATTCAGTATTAAGCAAGCCCCACAGCGCGCTGTGGGGCGTCGGAATCCGCTCTAAACCTCCTGAATGCGCCGCGAGGAGCGAGCACGCGCCGCGTCTTCAAAACGCAGCTCTTCGTGCCGTGTACGCCGCTCGACTCGGGATATTCCAAACTTCGCATGCAGGCAGCGGTCTCGTAGTTCCAACCCATCGGAATCAGCATGGGTCAATTCACACGTGCTCGGTGCTGGGGATTACTAGTTGTCCCCATCCGAGCTTTCTTCAGAGTTGGAGCACGGGAAATCCATGACCAACTGCGGGGTGACGGGGCGGTCACTCTTCAAGCCGTTGAACGAGAACGAGTGCGAAGACTTGAGCGTCATTGCGGACATGTCCGGCACACTCATCGACGGCTGCCAACGGTTGTTACGCACGTAGGTGTAGTAAGCGACGCAACCTTCGACGTCAAATTCTTGACGCGTCGATTGCACGCGTGCGTACCCGGGCACAAAGCACCCATGCGCGAGCACTTCGTTGCTCACCTCGGCAGCGTTCAAGCCATCGATGGAAATGGCAAACACCATCTTTCCAGGCTTGAAAACGGACGCAACCTTACGCACGTAGGCAAAGGCGTCGAGATTGTTGACGTTGACGTTGGAGAGCTCACACGAGGCGTAGGAGAAGCCGTCTTCGGGCGTGATGTGAATCGTCGAAAACTCTTCGTCGCACAAGGCATTCATGGAGTATCCACACGGCTCAAAGACATAGTCGTCAATGTCAAAATCTTCGAAGATTGAACGAATACCGCTGTCCGTGGTCGTTTGAGCGCTGCTCACAAACTTCTCGGTGCGGTAAAAGTGTTCTTCGCAGTGCGCTCGGCTGAGTTGCGTCATGCACACCTCGAGCGACGCTTTGGGCGCGGCGTCTTGCACCGGGCACGCGTCTCCAGAAACGTACACGTGCCACTGCACACCCTTGAGCTTGGAGCCCAGGATGTAAGCGGAGCCACCATTGCCGAGGCTGCCAAAGTATTGCTCCAAAAACTCAGTTTCGTCATCGAAAGACGCGTGCAATTTGGGTTGCAACTCTGGCTTGTCAAACGAAGAGCGCGTAAACTTGACGCGACGCGGCGCCATGCCCATAGACGCGGCGTGCTTGAGAATATTTGGCACGCCCGCAAGAAGATGCGTCGTCCCGCACGTCTTGAGAACCAACTTCGTCGGCAAGATGAACAAAGACGACTCAGACAAGACGTAGGCGTCAAACTTTGCGTTGCGTCGCACAGAGACAATTTCGCACTGCGCCGCCGTCATGCACTCGTCGAGTTGCGCGCGAGACAACGCCCGCAAACCCGCAGGATTGCTATCGTTCAAGTGGAAATCAATCTCGATGCGCTTTTCAGCACCCTCAAAGTGAGGAGCTGGGTAAATGTCTTCGGGCGCGCCATTCATGGCTGCGTCGCCAAAGATTTCTCGCGTCGCGTCCATCGCGCTCGCGTCTTCTTTTAATCTGTTTCTTCTATTTATTGCTCACGCTCGGTGATGCTGCTTCTGATTAGCGATGTCAGCGTGGATGCCGCGCGCACTGCATACATAAAAACACACTCCCCGTCAGTCAACGATTCACGCGCGAGCGCGCTAACCATAATCATAATCATCCCCAGGCCCTAACGCATCGCATCTCTATACGCACATCTTGGTAGTCGCTCGACGCGTACTTCACCGCCCCGTCCGGTCGCAGGTCGGCAATAAATCCGTATTCGTTATCCTTAAACTCTATATGGCCACTACTGCCGTCCTCGAGATCCATCTCGGTCGTCTCCCTCGTGCGGGTCCTCGGTGCCCTTCGGCGGTGGGTGCGTTCTCGTGCGGTGGAGCGATGCGATCTCCGAACCCGCGCACTCGTAGATGGATTCTACGGCGTGTGACTGCGCGACTGATGTGCGAATCAATCAAAAACTATGCTCGACGTTCGTGTGTACGGACGACGACGCAGGCGGTCGCGCGGTGCGTGCGCGGTGACCTCTGGGTGAGTGCGCTGGCGATCGGCGGGGGCGATCGGAGGCGAGCAACCGGACGAATCGACGTCGGGTGGTGCGATGTGCGTGCGTGGGCGCGCGCGAAGGATGCGTACGCGCGTGTGTGTGCGTGTAGTGTGCGCGGCGGGCGTCGGCGGCGGGCGTCGACGGCGGGCGATGTGTTGTGAAGCGACGGCGCGAGGGGTCGCGTCGGCGTGACGTCGAGGATTCGGTCGGTCGGACGCGTGGTCGGTCGGACACATTGAGATGGTGCGTACGATGATTGTGGGTGCGTGTGTGTGTATCAATAAAGGATCTAGCGAGGAGTACGACGTGTGCGTGACGCGCATGGGACGACGCAGCGCGCGAGGATGCGACGGGTGACTCGAATGGTTGACTGGCGGAAGACGCCGGGATCGTCCGTTCGATGGCAAACGTCGCGTAACGCTCGCGCGCGCGCGTCGAACCGCGCGCGAAACACGCGCGTAAGACGGACACATTTAGATGGCCTTGTATTCGACCGCGACGATCTTACCGAGCATGACCGCGGTGTTACCGTCCAAGAAGGCGATACGGGACAAACCTTCGCACTTCTTGAAGGAGTCGACGACGAGCGGGTGCACCGGTTCGAAGACGACTTCGGCGACTTCGTTGGACTTCAACGCCATCGGGGACTCGAGCTTCTTACCGCCGGTTTCCTTGCCAACCTTGAAGTTGAGCGCGGTGACCTTGCACGCGGAGCGGCCGCAGCGGACGAAACCAATCGGGGAGTAACCCGGCTTGAGTTCACCCGGAATGTCGAGCGTTTGCACTTGCGCGGTGAATTGCTTGCACGGCGCGAGGGAGGTGTCCTTCTTGTAAATCATGACGTCACCAGTGCGCGGCATGTTGAGCTTGTCGAGACCCTTGATGTTCATACCGACGTTATCACCCGGAGCGGCGGCTTCGACGCGCTTGTGGTGCATTTCGACGGTGAAAACCTTACCACCGCACGGGTTGGAAGAGGTGTGGGTCGGGAGGAAGACAACATCTTCACCCGGCTTGACGAGACCTTGCTCGACGCGACCGGCGAGGACATCACCGACACCCTTAATCTTGTAGACACCAGAAATCGGGAGACGCATGGCGGCTTCGGTGTTGCGGTCGGGCTTGTCAACCATGTCGTTGAGAACGTTCAACAAGTAGTCGATGTGGAACTTCTTACCACCGCCCATGTAGTCTTCGACGTCGACGCCGTTCCACCACGGCATCTTGGCAGACTTGGACAACAAGTTGTCACCGTTCCAGCCAGAGATCGGGAGGACCGGGAGGGACTTCTCGACGTAGTCCTTCTTCCAGCCAACCTTGATCAACATGTTCTTCATTTCGTTGCGAATTTCTTCGTAACGTTCTTGCTTGTAGCCAGCCATGTCGCAATCCATCTTGTTGATACCGACGATCAATTGCTTGACACCGAGCAAGTTGAGAAGACGCGCGTGCTGACGCGTTTGGCCTTGGACTTCACCGGCCTTGTGGTTACCCTTTTGGATGGCAACGGTAAAGTTACCGTCAGCCGGGACCATGAGAAGCGCGACGTCAGCTTGGGCGGCACCGGAAATCATGTTCTTGATGAAATCGCGGTGACCCGGGGCATCGATAATGGTGTAGTGCCACTTGTCCGTGAAGAACTCCTTGGTGGTACAAGAAATGGTCACACCACGCTCACGCTCTTCCTTTTGGCGATCCATATAGAACGCAAAGGCGAACGAAGACTTACCGAGCGCGTCGGCTTCGGCGCGAAGCTTTTCGAGTTCGCGCTCGGGGATACCCCCGAGCTCAAACAGTAAGCGACCAGTCGTGGTCGACTTACCGCTATCGACGTGACCGCAGATAACGATGGAGAGATGTTCCTTGCCTTCAGACATTGT
>Ga0255771_1003294_pt1 | contig 15355 bp, 10 predicted proteins | sample 011ome_19_FD_179969 | JGI IMG/M metagenome (GOLD analysis project Ga0255771, IMG submission 179969) | Coastal salt marsh microbial communities from the Groves Creek Marsh, Skidaway Island, Georgia - 011510BT metaG (version 2) | ecosystem: Environmental > Aquatic > Marine > Intertidal zone > Salt...
CTGTCCACAATCATGCACCGCGCTTTGCCGGATGCACGTGATGGATTAAAGCCCGTGCATCGCCGCATCCTTTATGCGATGCGCGAATTGCGCTTGGCCTCAGCAGGCGGGTTTCGGAAATCCGCAAAAATCAGTGGCGATGTCATGGGCAACTATCACCCGCATGGGGACGCCGCGATCTATGACGCGATGGCGCGCTTGGCGCAGGATTTCAACGTACGCTATCCATTGGTTGACGGCCAAGGAAACTTTGGCAACATCGATGGCGATAACCCCGCGGCCAGCCGATACACCGAAGCACGCATGACCGCCTTGGCCGAGGCATTGTTGGACGGCCTAAATGAAAATGCCGTTGATTTTCGTGACAACTATGATGGCACGCTGCAAGAACCCGTTGTCCTGCCCGCCAGTTTTCCAAACCTATTGGCCAATGGTGCCAGCGGCATCGCGGTGGGTATGGCCACGAATATTCCGCCCCATAACATCGCGGAACTGTGCGATGCGTGCCTGCACCTGATCAAAACACCCGATGCCCGCGACGACACATTGTTGAATTATGTGCCGGGCCCTGATTTCCCAACGGGCGGTATAATTGTCGAAAGCCCAGAAAATATTCGCAACGCCTATGCCACTGGGCGCGGATCCTTCAGATTACGCGCAAAATGGGAGGTCGAAGATTTAGGCCGTGGACAATGGCTAGTCGTCATTACGGAAATCCCGTATCAGGTCCAAAAATCAAAGCTGATTGAAAAGATTGCGGAACTGATCAATTCCAAAAAAATCCCTATCCTTGCCGATGTTCGTGACGAAAGTGCTGATGACATTCGCATGATATTGGAACCGAAATCGAAAAACGTGGATCCAGATGTTTTGATGAACACAATGTTCAAAAACTCTGATCTTGAGGTACGTTTTTCACTGAACATGAACGTATTGATCGACGGTGTCACACCTAAGGTGTGCAGCCTGAAAGAAGTCCTGCGCGCCTTCCTTGATCACCGTCGTGACGTTTTGGTGCGCCGCACTACATTCCGCGTTGAAAAAATTGATCACCGCCTTGAGGTGTTAGAAGGCTTGATCATCGCCTTCCTCAATTTGGATCGCGTCATTGATATTATCCGCTATGACGATGACCCGAAACTGGCGCTGATTGCCGAAAATTGGCAAGTCGATCATGTGCGCGCCACATCAGAGGTCGACTATATAGGGCCAGACACAGCGCGCGAAGGAGAGCTGAGCGAGCTCCAAGCCGAAGCTATTTTGAACATGCGGTTGCGCTCTTTGCGGCGTCTGGAAGAAATGGAATTGGTGCGCGAACGCGATGCATTAATGGAAGAACGCGCAGGTCTTAGCGATCTATTGGCAAGCGATAGTTTGCAATGGTCCCGTGTTGCAGAGCAGTTGAAAGAAACCAAAAAGCAATTCGGCAAAGATTACGCTGGAGGTGCAAGACGCAGTGAATTTGCCGAGGCGGCAGAAGCGGAAGATGTCCCGATCGAGGCGATGATCGAACGCGAGCCCATTACGATTGTATGTTCTAAAATGGGATGGATCCGCGCCATGACGGGTCACATCGATCTAAACCGCGAATTGAAATACAAAGACGGCGATGGTCCTGCGCTTATCTTTCACGCGGAAACCACCGACCGCCTCTTGGTCTTGGGCAGCAATGGGCGGTTTTACACTGTCTCTTGCGCAAATCTGCCCGGTGGACGGGGCATGGGTGAACCCCTGCGCTTGATGGTTGACCTCCCGAACGAGGCCGCAATTGTCACGATGTTTACCTATACTGCAGGAACAAAATTATTAGTCGCGTCAAGCGCGGGTGATGGATTCATCGTTCCTCAAGATGACGTGATCGCTCAAACGCGAACGGGGAAACAAGTGCTAAATGTGAAGGGTGATAGCGTCGCCTCTGTTTGTCGCGTTGTGAAAGGCGATCACATTGCCGTTGTCGGTGAAAACCGCAAGGTTTTGATCTTCTCCATCGAAGAATTACCCGAAATGGGACGGGGCAAAGGTGTGCGATTGCAAAAATATAAGGACGGCGGATTGTCCGATGCGACAACCTTTAACCTAGAAGAAGGCCTAAGTTGGCTGGATCCAGCTGGACGCACCCGCACCGAAAACAATCTGGCCGAATGGATCGCAAAACGCGCAAGCGCGGGGCGCATGGCGCCACGTGGCTTCCCACGGGACAACAAATTCACAAGCTGAAAAGCAAAACACACGCGCAAAACATACCATGTTTGAGCATGCGTTTTAGAAACCTGCGTACGCCCATTCGGGCGCACACAATTTAATAATGCCTACCCCCGGCCTTTCCACGGCACCATGATCTTTTCGGCCCAGCGCATCAACATATCGATCGCAAACCCAATCGCACCAATCAAAATGATGCCTAGGATCACAACATCAGTTTGCTGGAATTTTGACGCAACCATGATCATCATGCCTGCCCCTTTTTCTGCGGCCACCAATTCGGCAGCAACAACAGTTCCCCAACAAACCCCCATCGCAACCCGTGCACCGGTAAAGATTTCTGGCAAGCTGTTGGGTACGATTACGTAGCGCATGATTTGCCATTTGCTCGCGCCCAACGAATAGGCCGCATGCACCTTTGATATGCGTACGCCCGACACTCCCGCACGCGCGGCAATTGCCATAATCCAAAGCGCGGCTAAGAACAGCAGGATAATTTTGCCAACCTCGCCAATACCCGCCCAGATGATGACAAGTGGGATCAACGCAAGCGGTGGAACAGGGCGCATGAATTCCACAATTGGGTCGAACCAGCCACGGAACCAATCGGACAGACCCATCGCATATCCCAGTGGAATACCAACAAGCGCGCCAAAGAAGAAACCAACAATAACGCGGAACAGCGAATACCCCAAGTGTTCGACCAGCATGAAGTTCTTGAAACCCGCTGTTGCGATTTCAACCAAACGGTCCTTCACCGCTTCGGGCGCTGGCAACCAGATTGGCTCCATCTGAACACCTTTATTGGGTTCGATGTTCAGCGTCCCTTTGGGGGTCACCGCGACGCGCAGGTTTGAAACAAAAGCCTCACCACCCGGGGCGATTGATTGTCCATTGATGGCAATAATTTTTGCCCCATCCTTGCGGCTAAACTCATCATTGGCGTCCCATTTCAAAAGTTTGTTGCGATATGCTTGGATTACAACACCGTCATTCTTTGCAGACTGCGCACCTTCGTCGACCGAAAGCTTTGGCGAGTTTTCCCCCGCGCCAAACACGACGACATCCACCGTCGCATCTTGTGTGGATCCATCGGGAAGCTCAATCGTATAGGAAAATCCTGCCTCTCCCTGGAATGCGCCTGGCATATGTAACACGCTGGGCAACCAACGGGACCCGGTAAATGACCCCCATAAGACAAAGATCAAAACAATTGAAATGACTGAGGCCGCAGAATTTGATGTTACCGCGCTTTCATCGCCAAATGTTACCGTTTTTAGCGCACCAAAATCTTGCTTTGGTGTCATAAACCGTCGCACGATCCGCCAAATACCCAACGTCAGCATGATCAGTAGGACGTAGCCAATCAGATACGGCAGCACCATCACGAATGTTGCAAGGATATTGAAAAGCTCACTTATGAGCTGCGTGAAAATACTCATGACTGCGCCTCCATACGGCCCATAATCTCTTCTTCCATATCCCAAATCATAGATAGGATCTCTTCCCGCTTCTCGGCATAGTCGGGGTGTTTTTTGACTTCGCGCAAGTCTTGGTCGACACCCAAGTCAGCAAACGGCAAACGGTATTCACGATGAATACGCCCAGGTCGAGGTGCCATCACCAACAAACGCTCGCCCAGCAACAATGCTTCTTCCACCGAGTGGGTGATCAGGATAATAGTTTTGCCTGTTTCTTTCCAAAGTTTCAAAACCAGCGACTGCATCTTTTCACGTGTCAGGGCATCAAGCGCGCCAAGCGGTTCGTCCATTAGGATCACATCAGGATCATTTGCCAAACAGCGGGCCAATGCCACACGCTGCTGCATACCGCCTGACAATTCATAGACAGCTTTTTCTTTGAAATCGCCCAGACCGACCGTATCCAGAAGATGATCTACGGTTTCGCGAATTTCACCTTTGGGCGTGCCCTTCATCTTGGGACCAAAACCAACGTTTTCACGCACGCTCATCCATTCGAACAATGCGCCTTGTTGGAAAACCATACCGCGTTCTGCGCTTGGCCCTGTGACGGTTGATCCATTCAGTTGGATTTCCCCTTCCGTCGGCGCTAAGAAGCCAGCAATAATATTCAAAAGCGTGGTTTTTCCGCATCCAGACGGACCCAGAACCGACATCAGTTCACCGCTTTTCAGATGTAGGTTTACGTTCTTTAACGCCTGCACTGATCCGCCATTTGGCAAATCAAAGCGCATTGAAAGATTGTTAATATTCAATCCGTGATCAGTGGTCATAAGGGACGCTCAAATTTTAAAAGGTAGGTATATAAATGGCCGCGGGACATGCCCCGCGGCCTGATTATATGGTCAGATTAGTTGCCTGCCGCAGCCAATGGACCTGTGTTCACGTTGCCAGCATAGTTGTCTAGTGCTGAATCGATGCTACCGGCATTCACGAATACGTCTGCAACGCCTTTCATGAAGCCTTGTGCACCGCCACCAAGCCATTTTTCTGATAGCTGATCTTCAACTGATGGGAACACGAATGTTGACATTGTCGCCACTGTGTCCTCTTCAGACATACCTGAATCTTTGGCAATCGCTGGAACCATTGCTGCTGCGCTGTCGCCGCCTTTGTTCCACATTGCGTTCGCGTCTGCTGTAACCTTCAAGAAGGCTGAAACAAGATCGCTATTTTCTGCAACAAAGTTTGCTGGCGCTGAAGTGACGTCAAACACCAAGATGCCCAACTCTTCTTTTTCTGCGCCTGTCAACAGAACGTTGCCGTGCTCTTTCATACGACGAAGTGCACCACCCCAACCGCATGACATGTCCACTGAACCCTGTGCCAGTGCTGCTGCACCTTCTGCGGGCGCCATGTCAACAACCTCTAGGCTGCCGACATCAACACCAAAGTGGCTCATCTGCTTCAGGAAGCCGTAGTGTGCCGCTGTACCTAGTGGAACTGCAACTTTTTTACCAGCTAATTCACCTGCGCTATCTTTGTCGATTTCAAGACCAGATGAAACAACGCAGTTATCATTGTCTGAGTATGACACAGCAACGTCTAGAATTTGAAGGTCCTGGCCCGCTGATGCAGCAACAACGAAAGGTGGAACACCTTGGCTGACAGAAATTTGTACGTCGCCTGAGGCCATCGCCGCACTCATCGCGGTGCCTGTGTCAAAGCTTACCCAGTTAACTTTCACACCCATTTCTTCGTCGTATGTGCCCATTTGTTTGGCGTATTCAAATGGCATTGGCCATTCCAAGAAGTAACCTACAGTGATTTCACCGTGGCCACCTGCCATTGCGGCTTGTGCACTTGCAACCAATGCAACCGCTGCGCTTGTTTTAAGTAGTGATTTCGTGAATTTCATCATCAATCTCCCTGTTTTCGACGCGCACCGCGCGCCATGATGAAGCCATAACATACATTACATCGACGTATGTTTACGGTATGATCCGACCCGATTGCGTGCATAAGATCAATCCTTTTTTTAAGATTTTTGACGCGAAGCTATCGCCGCACGAAACCGAACCCACGCTAGGTCTGCGGCAAATAATTTCACACAGACCCCATTTGAGGCAATCAATCGTTTGAATTGGACCTATAGGTGTGAAAATTCTGGCCCTATAATTTACAGCACTTTGAAATCAGAACTATCACCACTTACTGTCGCGCCCGGCGCAGATTCTGGAGGCTTATACAATGAATACCTTGTTACGTGAAAATGACCTATCCCATGTGATTGAGGCTGACCGCGCACACGTGTGGCACCACCTGTTGCAGCACAAGCCACTGGAAACCGGAGAACCTCGCATCATCGTCGAGGGTAAAGGCATGCGCGTCTGGGACCAAAAAGGGAAAGAGCACATTGACGCTGTCTCAGGTGGCGTATGGACTGTGAACGTTGGCTACGGACGCGAGCGCATCGCAAACGCGGTACGTGATCAATTGATCAAGATGAACTATTTCGCTGGCGCTGCAGGGTCTGTTCCAGGCGCGATCTTTGCCGAGAAACTGATCGAAAAGATGCCAGGGATGAGTCGCGTTTACTACTGTAACTCGGGTTCTGAGGCGAACGAAAAAGCGTTTAAAATGATCCGCCAAATCGCCCACAAACGCTATGGCGGCAAAAAGCACAAAATTCTATATCGCGAACGAGATTATCACGGAACAACGATCGCAACTCTATCTGCGGGCGGACAAGACGAGCGTAACGCACAATACGGCCCCTTCACGCCTGGATTTATTCGTGTGCCACATTGCTTGGAATATCGTGCGCAGTGGAATCTAAGCGGTGAAGAATATGGTCGTCGTGCAGCAGACGCCATCGAAGAAGTAATACTTGCCGAGGGTCCAGATACAGTTGGCGGTTTGTGCCTTGAACCTGTAACTGCAGGCGGCGGAGTCATCACGCCACCAGAGGGGTATTGGGAGCGCGTGCAAGAGATCTGCAAAAAATACGATATCCTATTGCACATCGATGAAGTCGTGTGTGGCGTTGGTCGGACAGGCACATGGTTTGGGTACCAAAACTATGGCGTGAAACCCGATATGGTGACAATGGCCAAAGGTGTTGCATCTGGATATGCCGCGATTGCATGCTTGGTCACATCAGAGGATGTGTTTGAATTGTTTAAGGACGATGCAAGCGATCCAATGAACTATTTCCGCGACATTTCGACATTTGGCGGATGTACGGCGGGTCCCGCGGCAGCGATTGAAAACATGGCCATCATCGAGGAAGAAGGCCTGTTGGATAATACCCTTAAGATGGGTGAACGCATGATCGACAATTTGAACGCCCTGTCTGAAAAACACGCTGTCATCGGTCAGGTGCGTGGCAAAGGCCTATTCTGTGGTGCCGAATTGGTTGCAGATCGCGCAACAAAAGACCCAGCAGAAGAAAAGCTGGTCCAAGCGGTTGTCGCAGATTGCGCCGCACAAGGCGTGTTGATTGGTGCGACGAACCGTTCAATTCCCGGGTACAATAATACGCTATGTTTTAGCCCTGCATTGATCGCGACCACCGATGACATCGACGAAATCACCGAAGCCGTTGATCGTTCATTGACCAAGGTGTTCGGCTGATCAAATCCCCGCCGAACTAAGATGCTCATGATATTTGCGCAGCACTTCGGAGAGATTCCGAAAATCGCACAGCCGCGCAGCCTCTAAAATTGTCTTGGTATCCTGCTCCAACGGTTACAGGATTCTTGGAACCACGGTTTTTTCGATCGGACTTGCCGAACTCATCACCAAATACCGCTCAGGTAAAAACCCATGCGTCGGCCATGTTCGGGTGCCGAAATGACCGATGCCGATCACTGTGTTTGGAATACGTGTGGCATAAAGAAACGAGATCGATTCCGAAGAATTCAACAACAAACCACGATACTCACGCACCTTCATGGGTGTCAGGTCTATTCGTTTCATGCTTCGCGCAATCGGGTCAAACCCACGCATGACCTGTGCACCGTCTTTGTTGAAAAATCGCACTATCCCAATCCAATAAGAATCACGCCACATCAAGGATTAGCGGATCATCAGATGCAGACCATCGGGTACGATTTCACGATTCACGTTTCCCTCATTAACCGAGTAATCTCGACCAAAAAATGCATATTCAAATGGCCCCGACATACCACGTACATCACCTGGGCTTTGATTCCGTTTCTTGGCCTCAAGCTTGGCAAGCGGCTCCAAAAGAATTCGCGCGTTGATGGAAAAGTGATCGCATATACACTTCGTCAAACCCGGTTTTTGGAAACTTTCGCTATTTAAGATGCGATTCATCTGCACACGATTTACGCCCAGATGATCTGCAACCTCTGCGATCGCGTCGGTTCTCTTGCACAATTCGCGCAAGTTGCGCCCAAAAATTTGATGGAATGTGCAACAGTCACAGTCTAGCCGCACAAATCAGGCCAAACCTATTGAAAATACTATATTTCTTGCTGTGATGTGGGATAAATATACAATTAACCATATTGTACACAATCTCAATTTGATGATCTAAGCAAAGGGATATAATGCCAGTTTACCATTCGCAATAGATCCAGTATGATAAGGTATGGCGATACCTGTCGAAAGCTTTATCCTTCACCCACAACAAAGTGGCACCCTGCAAGCGCGGTTACAACAAACCATTGCGCAGGGCATTCTGTCTGGCCAATTCCGCAAAGGTGAAAAGCTCCCATCGACTCGCAAACTTGCCTCTCACTTGGGGATCAGCCGCATAACAGTGACACTGGCATATACCGAACTATTAGCAAGCGATTATCTGATGTCAAAGGATAGATCAGGGTATTATGTATCGGACACCGCACCAGAAACGCCCCCATTTGAGGCAAAGACACAAGTCCCAGATCGTGTTGATTGGGGGCGAGCCATCGGACAACGGTTTGCAGAAGGCGATCCAATCAACAAACCTCAGGATTGGGCGCGTTACAGATATCGTTTCATCTATGGCCAATCCGATCCAACCCTGTTTGATCACGCGAACTGGCGATTATGCGCCATTCGTGCATTGGGCGCCAAAGACTTCAACGCCTTAACCAGCGATCACTTTGACCGCGACGATCCAATGTTGCTTGAATTCATCGCCCGTCACACACTGCCGCGGCGGGGTATCTTTGCCCAAGAGGATCAGATTCTGGTGACCCTTGGCGCGCAAAATGCGCTCTGGCTCGCGTCTCAGGTTTTATTGACACAGCGCAGGACAGCGGTGATCGAAAATCCGTGCTATCCAGCGCTGCTTGAAATTCTAAACCAATCACGGTGTCATATTCATCCCGTAGATGTGGATGCAAAGGGAATGGTACCCAGTGGGGTTCCTGACAATGCATCGGTGATATTCACAACCCCCAGTCACCAATGCCCCACCAACCACACTATGCCACTTGAGCGTCGAAAAGCTTTGCTGGATCGTGCGGCGAATTTAGATGCCTTGATTGTTGAGGATGATTATGAATTTGAAATCGCAAACACCACCACCCCCTCGCCTGCCTTAAAATCGCTGGATGCAGATGGTCGTGTTATCTATGTGGGCAGTTTTTCCAAATCGCTTTTTCCGGGCTTGCGCTTGGGTTACTTGGTCGGCTCTGCCCCCTTTATTCGCGAGGCGCGCGCCCTGCGCGCCAGCGTTCTACGCCATCCGCCAGGGCATATTCAGCGCACCGCCGCTTATTTCCTAAGTTTGGGCTATTATGACAGTCAGATTAAACGCACGGCCCGCACCTATCGCGCACGTCGTGAAACGTTGATCAACGCGATTGAAAAATATAACCTCACGATTGATGGTCCCGCGCCCTCTGGTGGTTCATCGGTATGGATGAAAACACCAGATCACGTCAACACAGCGCAGTTGGCACACCGCCTACGAAATCGCAGTGTTCTGATTGAACCAGGTACTGCGTTCTTTCCCAGCATGGCGCCAAGTGACTCACATTACCGCTTGGCCTATTCCTCAATTGGCCAAGAACACATCGAAACAGGCATCAGTTTGATCGCAGATGAAATTGCGCAAACTGGACTCGTGTCATAGTCCAAACTGGCCCTACTGATTTAGACCAGTTTCACACTAAAACACAGCCAAGGAAAACCGCGTATTTCACGCGCCCATCAGGAGTCGCATTCATGAAAATGACAACAGAAGAAGCATTTGTAAAAGTTCTGCAAATGCACGGTATTGAACATGCATTCGGTATCATTGGTTCAGCCATGATGCCAATTTCAGATTTGTTCCCACAAGCGGGCATTCAATTCTGGGATTGCGCACACGAAGGGTCCGCAGGCATGATGGCGGATGGATACACACGCGCAACTGGCGACATGTCCATGATGATTGCGCAAAACGGCCCAGGTATCACAAACTTCGTGACTGCTGTTAAAACAGCATATTGGAATCACACGCCGTTGTTGTTGGTGACACCACAGGCGGCGAACAAAACAATCGGTCAAGGTGGTTTCCAGGAAGTTGAACAAATGAAATTGTTCGAAGACATGGTGGCCTATCAGGAAGAGGTTCGTGATCCTTCTCGCGTCTGCGAAGTGTTGAACCGTGTGATTATGAACGCGAAACGCGCATCAGCGCCGGCGCAATTGAACATCCCACGCGACATGTGGACACAAGTGATCGATGTAGAACTACCTGCAATCGTGGAATTCGAACGCCCATCTGGTGGCGAACAGGCGATTGCGCAGGCAGCCGAGCTTTTGTCAAATGCGAAGAACCCAGTGATCCTAAACGGCGCAGGTGTTGTTCTGTCCCAAGGTGGTATTGATGCGTCACGCGCATTGGCCGAACGTTTGGACGCGCCTGTTTGTGTTGGATATCAACACAATGACGCGTTCCCAGGATCACACCCATTATTCGCAGGTCCATTGGGCTATAACGGATCGAAAGCTGGCATGGAGTTGATCAGCGAAGCAGACGTTGTTCTATGTCTGGGCACACGTTTGAACCCCTTCTCAACCCTACCAGGCTATGGCATGGAATATTGGCCAGCGGATGCAAAAATCATTCAGGTTGATATCAACCCAGACCGCATTGGCCTTACTAAAAAAGTGTCAGTTGGCATCATCGCGGATGCCGCAAAAGCAGCGAATGGAATTTTGGACCGCCTGTCAGAGACAGCAGGCGATGATGGTCGTGCCGAACGCAAGGCAAAGATCGCCGAGAAAAAATCACGTTGGGCGCAACAACTTAGCTCAATGGATCATGAGGACGACGATCCAGGCACAACATGGAACCAGCGTGCACGCGCAGACAAACCAGACTGGATGAGCCCACGCATGGCATGGCGCGCGATCCAATCTGCCCTACCGACCGAGGCGATCATTTCCTCTGACATCGGCAACAACTGTGCAATCGGTAACGCGTATCCTGCGTTTGAAGAAGGCCGCAAATATTTGGCACCTGGTCTATTCGGCCCATGTGGCTACGGCCTACCTGCGATTGTTGGCGCAAAAATTGGTCAGCCAAATGTGCCTGTAGTTGGTTTTGCGGGTGACGGTGCCTTTGGTATCGCGGTGAACGAATTGACTGCGATCGGCCGTGGCGAATGGCCAGCGGTGACACAAATCGTGTTCCGTAACTACCAATGGGGCGCTGAAAAGCGGAACTCAACCCTATGGTTTGACGACAACTTTGTTGGCACGGAATTGGATACACAAGTGTCCTATGCCGGTATCGCACAGGCCTGTGGTCTAAAGGGTGTTGTTGCACGCACAATGGATGAATTGACCGAGGCACTGCATCAGGCGGTTAAAGACCAAATGGAAAACGGTATCACCACATTGATCGAAGCGATGATCAACCAAGAATTGGGTGAACCATTCCGTCGTGACGCAATGAAGAAACCAGTGGCTGTCGCAGGCATCGACGCGGCAGACATGCGCAAACAAACAGCGGTTTAATCAAACCATGAACGAAATAAACCGCGCCCAAACGAGGCGCGGTTTTAAAATGCTACGAACGACGCAGCCGAGAATTGGCCAGACCTTTAATCGGCAAACATGGCGGATGTAATGATCGCACCAGCAATAATATCATCAACAGTTGCCCCGCGGCTGAGATCACAAACAGGTTTTTTGAAGCCTTGTAAGAATGGTCCAATCGCCTGTGCGCCTGCCAATTCTTGGCAGAGCTTGTATGCAATGTTGCCAGAGTTCAGATCAGGAAAAATCAGCACATTCGCATCCCCTTGTCCCAACCCCTTTTTCGCGGCAATTGTTGCATTCAACGCGGCATCTGCCTGGATTGGACCGATGTATCCGCCTGCCTCTGCCGCCTCGCGTACCAAATCAACGCTTTCGCCTGTGCCCGATGCGCCCGTTGAAAATGACAACATCGCAACGTTGGCTGCACCCAATAAACGCACGGCGGTATTTTCAGAGGCCATGGCAATGCTGAGCAATTCGTCGCTATTGGGCGAAACATTGACCGCGCAGTCGGCGAATATCAATTCGCGCCCATCTGGAAAACACATCAGAAAAAATGACGACGGCATATGCACGCCTTCGTCCAACCCAATCGCGATTGACGCGGCCTCGATCACGCGGCGTGTGGGGCTATCTGCCCCTGCTACCATGACATCGGCTTCGCCTGCGGCAACCATTGCAGCGGCGCGATATAGCGGTTTATTCAACATGCGTTTGGCAATGGCTTCTTTCATGCCGCGCCCTTCAACCAACGCCCCCATTTGTTCAGGTGTTGGATCGGACAGTCCCATTGGGTGCGCCAAACCATCTGTTTCTAACATACGCGCGGCCTCTGCCACGCGTTCATCATCCCCAAGTTCTGGGAAAACCACTCTTAGCGGCCTTTTGCGCGCAGATGCGCGTGAAGTTTCAAGTACCGTCATATCGCCTCCGTTTTGTGAAAGGAGCCAGCAATGAGCGAAAACGTCAAGATCAACCGGGGCCTAAAGGGCATTTATTTCGAACGCTCCGCCGTGAGCCATATCGATGGGTCGGCAGGCACACTTAGCTATCGTGGATATTCCATCGACGCACTTGCGACGCAATCCACATTTGAAGAAGTCTCTTATTTGCTGATCTATGGCGATCTTCCCACGCAGGCAGAGTTGGCAGATTTTGATGCGAAACTGAAAGACGCACGCGAATTGCCCGCGTCCGTTTACGATGTCATTCGCGCAACAAAAGACGGCCATCCAATGGATGTTTTGCGTACAGCGACATCCGCACTGGCCGCCCTAACCCCAACAAGCCAAGATGTTTCGGTTGAAGCCTTCATTGAAAACGGCATTAAACTAACATCCCAAGTCCCCATGATCATCGCAGCGCATGATCGCATTCGCAATGGATTAGAACCCGTTGCAGCGGACAAAACGCTATCTCACGCAGCCAACTGGCTATGGATGCTAAAGGGCGAAAAACCATCCGAGGATGCGGCACGTCTGGCAGATGTGGACTTTATCCTACACGCAGAACACGGATCAAACGCATCCAGTTTTGCAGCACGCGTCACAATCGGAACCGAGGCGAATTTGCACGGTGCCATCGTGACGGCCCTGTCGACACTGGCGGGTCCTGCGCATGGTGGTGCAGCCGAAGACGTGATGAAAATGGTGCAAGAAATCGGCACTCCAGAAAATGCCGCCGCCTATGTTAAAGCCAAGCGTGCAAATCGCGAAGCCGTAACAGGGTTTGGTCACCGCGTATATCGCGCGGAAGATCCCCGTGCACGCCACATGCGTGAAGGTGTTCGCAAACTTGGCGAAGAAATGGGGGCACCAGAATGGTATGCAATCCTTCAAGGTGTGGTTGACGCCATGAAGCCCTATGCCCGCCACGGCCTGAACGTAAATGTGGATTTCTATTCCGGTGTTGTTTACCAATTGCACGGAATTCCAATGGATCTGTACGTCCCAATTTTTGCAATCGGACGTATGCCAGGGTGGATCATCCAGTGTATCGAACAGTTAGAGGGCAACATCCTGATCCGCCCACTGACACTGTATAACGGTGCCGAACCGCGTGACTACGTCGCGCTGTCAGGCCGCGGATAAGTCATAGGACATGCAAGAGCTGCTGACCCTAACCCAAGCGGAATTTACACTGCTGGCAGTGATCTGTTTTTGCGCGGGATTGGTTCGCGGTTTCACGGGGTTTGCACTCTCTGCGATTGTAATGGCGTCGGCGGCACTGATCCTATCGCCGCTTGCCCTGATCCCGATTTGTTGGTGGCTTGAACTTGTAGCCAGCGCCATGATGTTGCGGGGCGGTTGGAAAGATGCGGACAAAGGCGCGGCCGTAACCCTATGGTTGGGGTCCGCGATTGCGGTGCCGATTGGGCTGTATTTTACACAAAACGTTTCTGCCGAACTGTCCCAAACAGTGGCCCTGTGCCTGATATTGGTGCTGGCAGTGACACAATTGGCGAACATGCGTTTGGCCTTTTTGAACACGCGCGCGGGACTGGTTAGCGCAGGGATCGGCGCAGGCATCGCAACTGGCCTTGCCTCTGTCGGCGGAATGGTTGTTGCACTTTATGTTTTGTCATCCGACCGTAACCCGCGCCAGATGCGCGCCGCGCTGGTCATGTTCCTGTTTTTGGGAACAATTACGACTTTCGCAACACTATTATTTTTTGGGGTATTGGACAAAATCGCTATGCTGCGCGCAGCGGCCCTAACTATCCCTACGTCACTTGGTGTTTTTGCAGGTAAACGCCTGTTCACACCCAACTTTGAACCCTACTATCGCCCAATATGCTTGTCGCTATTGGTCGGTCTGTCCATGGTCGGATTGATCAGATTGGCAACATGAACCCGAGGAGATGCACGTGAAAGACCAACCCTACGTTGATACGTCCCCAAAAGTATCGGACGAAATTCGCAAGACCACATGTTACATGTGTGCCTGTCGGTGCGGAATTAACGTCCACTTAAAGGACGGCAAAGTCGCCTATATCGAAGGCAACCGCGATCACCCCGTAAACAAGGGTGTATTATGCGCCAAGGGGTCCGCGGGCATTATGCAGGTCACCGCGCCATCCCGCCTACGTGCCCCGTTGAAACGTGTTGGCGAGCGCGGCTCTGGTCAGTTCGAGGAAATCTCTTGGGAAGAGGCGCTTGGCATTGCGACGGACTGGTTGGGTCCCTTACGCGAAAAATCACCCGAAAAGCTGGCGTTTTTCACAGGCCGTGACCAATCACAATCGTTTACTGGTTATTGGGCACAGATGTTTGGCACGCCAAACTTTGCCGCGCACGGCGGATTTTGCAGCGTGAACATGGCCACTGCTGGCATTTACACGATGGGCGGTGCGTTTTGGGAATTTGGCCAACCTGACTGGGATCATACAAAACTGTTCATGCTGTTTGGTGTGGCCGAAGATCACGACAGTAACCCCATCAAAATGGGCATCGGCAAAATCAAAGAACGCGGTGCGCGGGTTATCGGTGTGAACCCCATTCGCACAGGATATAACGCCGTGGCGGACGAATGGGTGGGCATTACGCCAGGTACTGACGGGCGTTTCATTTTGTCCCTAATCTATTGTTTGATTGAGGCGGGCAAAATCGATCTGACATATTTGGCGCGTTTTACAAACGCGCCCGTCCTATTAGATCCGGAAACGGGTCTATTCCTGCGCGATGACAACGGAAAACCACTGATTGTTGATCGCAAATCCGGAGACGTGGTTGCCTTTGATCATC
>Ga0255771_1003297_pt1 | contig 15347 bp, 14 predicted proteins | sample 011ome_19_FD_179969 | JGI IMG/M metagenome (GOLD analysis project Ga0255771, IMG submission 179969) | Coastal salt marsh microbial communities from the Groves Creek Marsh, Skidaway Island, Georgia - 011510BT metaG (version 2) | ecosystem: Environmental > Aquatic > Marine > Intertidal zone > Salt...
CATCGTATCCACACCGGCAATAGGGGTATAGCTCAGCTGGTAGAGCGACGGTCTCCAAAACCGTAGGTCGCGGGTTCGAACCCTGCTGCCCCTGCCAAAAAACTCAATATAATGAGTTTGTTAAGAAGGTCCCATGTTGGGGCCTTTTCTTTTTCCAACTAGAAGGGGCGATTGAGGGGGCAATCCCAAGAAACCTTTATTGCTTTTTGCTGAAACTAGTTACACGGTGTTTTGGCTTAAGTCGCTTTTAGCTCTTAATAGCTGCATTAGCTGCCTTATCTGCATAGATAATTGATATTTAATAATAAAAATATGCAGCTAATTTTTGTGCAAGCAGCTAATTAAAGTGTAGCTGCATAATCTCATGTTTTTAGTGATATTAGTCCAAATAGATATTCCAAGATCCAATTGTCTTTCCTTGGTTATCTTGGATGTTTCCGTAGTCCGCTCCCAGTTTCAAACGATCTACGAGTTCGCGCTGCAAGATTTCTGCAAGCTTGCCTAATGGGTCGTTTGTTACTTCAGGATTTTCGGTTGAAAGCTCTAATTTCAACTTTACTAGGTCAATCATTAAATCCTCCGTCTGGTTTTAAGGTGTCGTGCATCATTTTTATCAAGAACTTGTCTGCACGTTCTTGTGTCGCCCCGTGACGTATCAAACGGCGTTCGGTAATGCGCAGTGCTGCATTTTGTGCTTGGCGCTCTGTACCGAGCTCTGCGTAGGCCTCCAATTCGGCTTGGTCCAATATTTGTTCCAAACGATCCAACGCGGTTTGGTCAATTTCATTGATTGATCTTATGAATTGGTTGACGCGGTTTTCGCGCCCCAAAAGAATGTCACTGGAATAAAGTTTACGCAAATCCTCTAGATGCGCACATCCCGCATGCGTTAGCACATCCTCAAAGTATAGTGTTTGGACGCTATGACCCTCGTTGTTTAATTGGTCTTGTATCACCCGACCAAGGGATTGAACGCCCCAGCCAACTTTGTTGGCCAGCAAAATAATCTGCATTGAACACACCCGTACAAGAAATTTGATCGCACAGAGCGAAGCCGATCTACATCATAACATCTTTCGGGCGATAGATGCTGATTAGGTAAATTTTTGTGTCAAATTGATTACTTTGACGGCTCAGCGCCTATAGGCATCAAGTGCGATGCGCAGCGCCGGGCGTGTTTGTGCGTAAGCCTCTGGCGCGTGCCCCTCCAAGGCCGCATCCCACGCGTCGCGCAATGCGCTCACGCCCGCTGCAGGTCCCATCGGGTGGCCCATAATTCCACCACCCGCCGCATAAATCAAATCCGCATGGCCCAGGTTTTCATAGGTTTGCGCCACTTGGGTCACAGATTGTCCAGACGAAAAAACAGGCATCACTGCAAATGATTTTTCGTCAAACATCGGGTCTGTCATGGATTTTGCCGAACGAATGACGCTTTCATCTGTTTCAGAAAATTTATTTTGTAATCCGTTCACATGCATATGATCGACGCCCGCAAGGCGCCAAAACTTTGACCAGGCGACGTAATCAAATCCGAGTTCGGGACAGCGCGACAGATACCCCCAGCCATTGCGATGAGCGTGAATAGGCAGTTGCGAATGTTCTGATAATCCCAACATGCCGGCCCAGCCAATAGAATTCACGCTGGCCATGACACATGTCCCCCCAAGGTGATGCACCAGATCATGACGCCGCCGCATTTGGTCATGTGTTCCTGTGATGTTAAACGCATACATGACCTTTTTTCCGGTTTTCTCCGCGTGATCGTTGATTACGCGCATCACGGCGTGGGCACGATCTTCGAACGGGCAGGCGGGACCATTGGCCTGTAACTCATCATCTTTGATAAAATCGATATTGGCTTGCGTTAAGGTGTGTACCATATCTGCGGTTTCTTGCGCGTTTAGACCGACCGAGGGCTTTATGATCGTTCCAATCACCGCGCCCCGTGTCACACCCGCCAAGGCGCGCGTGCCTGCGATGCCGAATTTTGGCCCGTCATAGGCCGCACAAAAGGGCGCGGGCAGCATGATGTCCAGCAGCCGAAGCCCAGTAAATTGATGCAGTTCAAACAGATTGCCTGCAACTGTCGCCATCAGGTTTAATAGATCTGCGCCAATATTATCAAAAGGCCAGCTTAACGTGACATGTGCCTGTGTGACGGGCAGGGTGGGATCGATCCGTGCCCCAGGCAAGGACGGACGTTGTTTTTTGCCTAAGAGAGTGATGTTTTCCACACGTGCGGCAGAACGTTCTTTCAAGGCCTCGGTTTCACCCGGAACTTTTAGAAACGTCCCAGACGATTGTTCCCCCGCCATCGCCAAGGCGGCGCTTTCGGGATCAAACGGCGTTTCAATGAAATAGGTGGCGCGGATACGATGGGGTGCCATTGAGCGTCCTTTTGTAAGGCTTCTGCAAACTGTAATACTCATCATACCTGTTGACAAGCTGGGGAATTCTGCCAACGTTTCACAAGATCTAGACAGGGGCCAAAGGTGAAGGTTGCAGTTATCGGGTGCGGTTTTTTCGCACAAAATCAATTGCACGCGTGGCGTGATATCAAAGGCGTTGAACTTGTTGCGGTTTGTGATCTGGATCCCGCGCGCTTGGCCGAGACCGCAAAAACCTTTGGTGTAGCCCGTAGTTTTACAAACGCTGCTGATCTATTTGCAGCAGGAGGTTTTGATGTGGTCGATATCGCCACGACGGTTGGATCGCATCGCGCATTGGTCCAAATGGCGGCACAAGCGGGCGTACATGTGATTTGTCAAAAGCCATTTGCCGAAAACCTTGCGGATGCACGGGCCATGGTCGCGTCGGTAAAAGCAGCGGGCAAAATATTGATGGTACATGAAAATTTCCGCTGGCAATCCCCCATTCGTGCAACGATCAAAGCATTAAGGGATGGCGTGATCGGGGATCCATTTTTTGGACGTGTTAGTTTTCGCTCAGGCTATGATGTCTTTTCAGGACAGCCTTACCTAGCCCAAGGTGAACGCTTTATCATCGAAGATTTGGGCATACATGCCTTGGATATTTCCCGCGCGTTGTTTGGGGATGCGATGCATCTAAGTGCTACAACAAAACGGGTGAATCCCAATATCCGTGGCGAAGATGTGGCCACCATTTTGATGAAACACCAAAATGGCACAACATCTGTGGTCGATTGTTCCTATGCGACGAAACGCACGCATGAAGCCTTTCCTGAAACGATATTGGAAATCGATGGAACACTTGGCACCCTACGTCTTGATCTTGGGTATCGTTTGACTGTTGATGTCGGTGGACATTGCACGGTTCGTGATGTTTCGCCGCCGGTTTTGGCATGGGCCGAACGTCCTTGGCATAATATCCAAGAAAGTGTTCTGCACATTCAGAAACATTTTGTTGACTGCGTCAAAGATGGGATAAATCCGGAAACAAACGGTGACGATAATGTTCAGACATTCGCTCTGGTCGAAGCGGCCTATACCGCAGCCAAACAGGCCGTGACCGTAGATATGGCAATGATTTAGGCGCAGGTCATGACACAAGAGTTTGTGCGCATATTTGGTACGATTGAACCACCTGCAAAATATGAAACCTTAACCTTGGGTCCGGTGGGCTTGAAGCTCCAAGATGGCGCAGTGCGCCATATCTGTGTCGGCGATGTTGAGATATTGCGCAATATTTCCTTTGTCGTTCGAGATCGAAATTGGGGCACGATATCACCAAAATTACACGAAACGGGCCGCGTGATCCGCGATACAATGATCGAGGTGACATTTCTGGCCGAATACCGAAATGCAGGTGCGGTCATTTTGGTGGACTTGGCGCTTACTGTGACGTCCAATAATTTAACCTTTCTGGCAAAAGGCCGCGCAAACGGAGATTTTGAAACCAATCGCGCCGGCTTTAGTGTTTTGCATCCAGCACATCTCGCAGGATCGCCGGTACATATAAAGCATAGTGATGGGACCGATACACAGGCAGTTTTCCCTGATTTGATTGATCCGTGGCGACCGTTTATGGACATATCAAAGATGTCCCATGATTATGATGGTTTATCTGTCGAACTTGCGTTGTCGGGCGATACCTTTGAAACAGAAGATCAGCGCCAATGGGGGGACGCATCGTTCAAGACCTATAATCGGTCCCTTGACCTGCCTTGGCCCTATGTGATCGCGAACGAAAGCGGGATTGAGCAATCTGTTACCCTGTCATGGCGCTCAGGCGGGTCAGGGCAGCACCGCAAACCCGTCGAAACACAGTCGGGGCATCGTCGGTTTCCCCAAACAGCATTGGTCATTACCGCGCAAGAGGCAACGCGCCTTGCCGCTATGCCTGAATGCCTGGATCATATCAAACCGCAGCGATTGTTGTGCACCATCGATGGTTCGATCGACGACATGGCGATACAAATTGAACAAATTGCTGCGCTCCAATCCAAGATGCCGAATTGTTTTTATGATCTCGAGCTGATTTTTCCATTCAAGAAAAGTGTGAAACATGAATTGCAGGGCGTAAGCGATGCGATAACGCGAACGGGCCTCACCGTGGCAAGTGTGCTGATTTGCCCCGAGGTTGATCGCCATTCGACCCCCCCGGGATCACCATGGCCGGACTGTCCGCCACTTGAGGATATTCATAAAACTGCAGCACATCTTTTTGCGGGCATCCCCCGTGGTGGCGGGATGGTTAGCTTTTTTCCCGAATTAAATCGCAAAAGGCCGCCTTTGACGCATTTGGATTTTGTCACACACGGGCTATGTCCAATTGTTCATGCCGCAGATGATCTGTCTGTGATGGAAACATTAGAAAATGTTTTGCATATCACGCGATCCGTGCGCGCGATTATTGCCGATCGCGCTTATCGGATTGGCCCATGTACAATTGCGATGCGACAAAATCCCTATGGTGCGGAAACCATTGAAAACCCTCATGCGGGTCGCGTCGCAATGGCGCATGATGATCCACGCCATCGTGGGGATTTTGGCGCAGCCTTCGCGATTGGTTTGGCCGTCGCTCTTTCACATGCTGGGGCGACAGTTTGGACGCCAGCTGCGGTTTTTGGACCGCGTGGCATCGATAAAGATTGGCCGATTTCATCGGTGATCGCGGCCCTTGCAACAGAGGCAGAGCAGCCTATACACAAGGCCACGCGTCAAGATGGCATTGCCACCTTGCATGTGGGCAAAACGCGGCTGCGCGCCAACCTTTTGGACAGGCCCCAAGATGGGCTAGGCATTTATGGTTGGGCAATCGATACTGTTACGGAATGACAACGACAATGACACTAAAACCAACCATGCAAGCGCAATCAGACAAGATCACCCGGCGCAAGCTTTCTGACCAAGTTTTAGATCGTCTTAAACAGATGATTGCGACGGGCGAATTGGGGGCAGGTGATGCCCTGCCGTCTGAACGGAGTTTGATGGATCGTTTTGGTGTGGGTCGTCCTGCTGTTCGCGAAGCGTTACAAGCGTTGCATACAAATGGCTTGATCACGATCAGTCATGGTGAACGTAGCCGCGTCAATGTAATGGACGTATCGACCGTGCTTAGTCAGGGTGATGCAATCGCGCGCATGATCCTATCGTCTGCGCCTGACAATTTGGATCACCTGAAATCCGCGCGGCGGATGTTTGAATTGGGCATGATCCGTGAGAGTGTTGGGAAAGTCTCTTCATCCGATATCAAAGAATTGCGTGAAATTATTGAACAGCAATCCGGTCATTTGTCTGATCCGCAAGCTTTTGTGTTGGCAGACATGAAATTCCACCAGCGCATTGCTGATATTTCTAAAAATCCGATCATTTCCGCGGTTTGCCAAGCAATGTTGCGCTGGTTGTTCGAACATCACGGCACCTTGCTGCATTGGTCGGGCAACGAAGATGTGACATTGGCAGAACATTCCCGGATCGTTGATTTTCTTGAGGCGCGCGACATAGAATCTGCGACGGATGAAATGGGACGCCACCTAGACCGTTCTGCGGCGATATTTCGTTCGTCTTAACGTGGTCCACCGCCTGCACGGATCCAATCGAAAAAATCACGGCTGCCCATCTGACCGCCTTTTAACGCGATTTGCAGCCCATCATGGGGACTGTCCCCGTAAGCGGTGCACAATGCCGCACCTGGGATCGTTGGAGCCAGAGCGCGCAATGCCTCGAGTCCTAGAACCGTCATGCCATGACCAGACGTATCACCCCCCGAAATCACCGCACGGCGTAATCCCGTTTTTGTTAATACGCGATCCAATATCTGGCCAAGCGCAAGACCGATTTGATGGTTTACCGTTTCCAGCGTCAAACCGGTTTGGGACACCTTTTGACGCAATTTTGTAACCGCAGGGTCATCCGGTCCACATGCCGAAAAAACCAATGGGCTTGCCCCTGTTTGCGCTGCCAACAGGGCTGCCTCCGTGGCAGAGTGTATCGCGCGCTCACACGCCTCTGGGCTGGCAATTGCAGATGCCGCATCGAAAGGGATCAACGCAAATCCATTTTGCCCAGACCACTGGATCTGTTCGGCGGTTATTTCCGAAACGGATCCCGACACTGCCGCAATTTGGGAAACGGGTTCGGCGGACATTGGCCTAGGCGCGGGTGCAATTATTCCGATGTCCATCCAATGACGCACAAGCGCATATTCAATGCCTTGCGACCCTGCAACCACACGTAAACGATTGCGATGTTCCCAAATCAGCTGCCCTGCCTTTTTTTCTGATAATTCATCGAAACTATCTATTGAAATCAATTTTTTACCAGACATAATTAATTTTGAAATCTTCTTATTTGGATCTGATTTTAAGTCCTCTAAATCGATCAAGTCAGTCTGCAATTTGGTCTGCAGTGCAAGATGGGCCATCAGATCTGCTTCGGTCATTGGGGTGACCGGATGGCGCGACATGATCGGGTGGCGATCCAGTCGATAGGTGCCATCAAGGGTCCCTGCAAACAGGTTGCCGAACACCTGATAACGGCGCATTTGCGGTGCCGCAGTTACAATAGGCACTGCGTCCGACGCGCGAACGGACAGTACGGTTTCAATGGCCAAACCCATATTCCCAACATGTGGTGCGCTGTCGAATGTCGAACAGATTTTATAATGCAAAATGGGGGCTTTCAATTGATCCAAAAACTGAACCAATGCAGGTAGGTGACCGCGCATCCATTCTGGTGTCTGGGCGCGCGCGGTGGTTGCAATACCAATGGCTTGTGCATTTGAAAAACGATTGCGCATTGCTTCACTTGGAACGCCAGAAAATAAGACAGCATCAATACCGGCAAAACTCAGGACCTCTAGCACGGCGGCCGACCCGGTAAAGTCATCGCCAAGCCATGTGATCAATCGAGACATCTGAGTAATTCCTGCGTGTTGACAATCTTATGTTATTATTATCTCATCATACCAGTTCTACAAGCACAGGATTTGGAAAATTATGACAACAGTTGCCTTGTTTGGGGCCGGCGGAAAGATGGGCGTGCGCCTGTCAAAAAATCTGGCCAAAACCGATTTTGACGTGCGCCACATTGAAATTAGCGAGATTGGACAGCAGCGCCTTAAGGATGAAACAGGGTTTGAATGTGTCGATCCCGATCGTGCGCTCAGTGGGGCAGAGGTTGTCATTTTGGCGGTCCCTGATACGGCAATCGGTGTTGTTGCCTCAAAAATCGTTCCAAAATTGGACAGGGGAACCATGGTTGTCATCTTGGACGCAGCCGCACCCTATGCAGGGCATCTGCCTGCGCGCGATGATATCACGTATTTCGTGACGCATCCTTGCCATCCGCCAATTTTTAACAATGAAACAACCGAAGCAGGTCGCAAAGACCATTTCGGCGGTGTCGCAGCGCAACAAGGTGTGGTCAGCGCACTTATGCAAGGACCTGAGGAACATTATGCCCTTGGTGATCAGGTTGCGCGCGCGATTTATGCCCCCGTGCGCCAAACCTATCGTGTCAGTGTCGATCAAATCGCTCTGCTTGAACCTGGTCTGTCTGAAACCGTTTGCGCGTCGCTTTTGATGGTCATGCGCCAAGCGATGGACGAAGTGGTGGCGCGCGGCGTCCCTGCGGATGCGGCCCGCGATTTCCTTTTGGGGCATATGAACATTTTAGGGGCTGTAATCTTTGACGAAATCGAAGGCCAATTTTCCGATGCCTGCAATAAAGCAATTGAATTTGGTATCCCGGTTTTGATGAAAGAGGATTGGAAGCGCGTCTTTGAGCCAGAAGAAATCATGGCGTCGATCAAACGGATTACGTGATTTTATTATCTGATCTTTGATTCTTGCGCCCCTCGGCCACTGACAATATTTGGCGGTCTTAGATCTTGCGCTAAACCGGCTTTCGCGACAAGGTGCACAAAAACATCTTGAGGATGCGTAATGGCGAACACGGAACCAAATTGGGTCGCGGTCGATTGGGGCACGACCAATTTACGTTTGTGGCTGCTCGACGCGCAGGGCCAAATTTTACGGCAACGTAGCTCTGACATGGGCATGTCACGGTTGTCTTCGGATGGATATGAACCTGTCTTGCTTGATCTTGTGCAAGATCTTTTGATTGATGACCAACGTTTGACTGTCGTGTGTTGCGGTATGGTGGGGGCAAAAACCGGCTGGGTTGAAGCGCCTTATTCAAAGGTCCCGTGTGCCCCCGCGCACTTGTCCAGCACTGTGTCCGTGAAAACCGTTGACCCGCGCTTATCCGTCTGTCTCCATTAGAAGAAGCGGCGATACAATTAAAATTTATAGAACAATGCATAATGGGCGTGGAAGACAAGAAGGAAAACGTATAGGTGGGTTTGAACTGACCGAGATTAATTAAACAATAGATTTGTGTGGGTTGTCTAAAGTGTTTGTAATTTAAATTTTAACTACAAAGAGCGCACCTTTTAACACTTCTGATTGGCGGGTAGCTAATTACCGATGCGCACCTCAGAAAGGTGGTTAATTCTGGCAGCGCCAAATCAGTGTTAATCAAAATCTATTTTTAACTTATGTTGACCGGAAAAGTTACTTAATTCTTTCCATTCTTTTTCATCCGAGAAATGCCAGCGCACATAAGCGGCAACCAATGAAAATTCTTCCTCTTTAAGATCAATAGGCTCCATTTTTCTATTCTTAGAGCCGATAGGTGGTTGAATTCCCCTTTTTATAACATTGTACAAGTTTTGTGGAGTTTCGGCATTCACGGTGAAAGTCAGGGCCAGAGACACGGGTTGAGTATTCGAGACTCTTTGCTTGTGGCACTTACTGCACTTTTGTAAGAACAAGTCGCGTCCCGCCTCAATTTTTTTATTTGGAAGCTCTTCTTCAAAAACGATACCAGTACTATTCGGCCAGTCTAAAGCGTTGGCTGAAGCAATAAGAGACTCTCGATCTGAATCGCTTTGTTTGGGAGTTAACGCCGCAAGCCATGCAGAAATTGCGTAAACATCATCTTCATCAGCATCATAAAGGTGATCGGTAACTGGCGTCATTGAACCAGCCGCGATCCCGTGCTGCTCGCTCCAGCCATCAAAAAGGTAATTTGCATAGTCGTCTTCACGCCATTTTATCTTTGCATTTGAAAATTTTCCCAGTGCAGGTGCATCCCAACCTTCTGCTGTGCCACCCTGTAAAGATTTTTTTGATATTACTGCACCGAATATGTTTCTTGGTGAGTGACATGCTCCGCAATGGCCCAAAGAACTGGCAAGATAAGCTCCGTGGTTCTCAGTCTCGCTGAGATTCGGATCTGGATAAAAAAGTTGATCTTTAATAAATAATGTTTTCCAACCAAGCAAAAAGGGCCGATAGGAAAACGGAAAGATTAGATCATTTTTTTCTGCTGTTTTTTTTACCGGTTCTCGCGTCATGAAATATGCATACAAGTCTTGCATATCTAATTCCGTGGTTTTTGAGAAAAAATCGTAAGGAAATGCAGGATAGAGATGGCGGCCTTCGCGATCTAGACCACTACGCATAGCACGGTCAAAGGCCTGGAAGCTCCAAGTTCCAATTCCAGTTTCAGGATCTGGTGTAATATTTGTCGAAAAAATTACACCAAATGGAGTTTGCAAACCAACGCCACCCGCGAAATCTAATCCTTTCTCTACAGTATGACAAGCAGAGCAACTTCCTATTTTTGCGAGCATTTCTCCACGTTCTATCGACTCGGGAACAAATTTAGGAATGGTTTGGATAGGTTCAATTTCAGTATTCGAAAATATTAAGGCAACGAACACCCCAGTGAACAGAGTGGTTACGATTAAAAAGTATCCGACAATTCTAAACGCAGTAAACATATATTAACTCACTTCAATCCCCAAAAACTCGTCGATCTCGTTACAAAAACTTTACACCAAAACCTGAATTTTAAAATCTAATTTTTCGCACTAATGAAATTCGTCTGCTATATTTCATGGATCTTTTTTATCCCAAAAGAACGATCAACCAGCGCAACGTCAGATTTAATAATTTGCACCAAGAGGTCAAAAAAATTCTTGAAAATAGGTATACTTCTTAGGTGTTTTGGCATAGCCAAAACAGCTTTCCTAGAATGTAAATTTATGTCTACGAATTTCAACTTGGACTTAAAAATATCCGAGATGTATGGAACGGTAATGCTTGGCGCATGACATGTCGCAAAACCCCCACTGACGATCTCTAAAGCGGTCGGGTAATTGCCTGTTCGAAAAAATGGTTTCGAGTTATGTATATTTTGTGAATACCAGTTGCGGGTAAGCACATTCCAAGTTTGGATGCCACTAACCTCAACATATTTTTTGATAGGGAATTCTATTTGTTTTTTTGATGGACAATTTAAAACCTCTAGGATTTCTTGGTCGGAAACACTTTGAGGAAGCGCCCACAAAACTTTGTCGTTAAATAGGGGCTCAAGATAATATGAGTGTTCATGACCAATCACAGACGACTCCGAAACTACAGCCATGTCAATTAAGTGATTGTTTAGTGAAGCCACCAAAGTTTCGGAATCTTTTTCAACCGAAATTTCAAAATAACGCAAATTATTTAACTGAGAGGCCACCATCGAAACAACTTCAGAAAAACGGCCCCTAAAACTTGGCGTCACACCGAACGTAATTGCTAAGTCGTTATTTAAAAATTCATCAGAAAATTTTTTTTCAGCCTCATCTAAAGTTAATAAAATCCGCTGTGCAATATCAGCCCAATAGTATCCTTCGGGAGTTAATTCCGTTTCTACACCTCTTCCTCTTTTCAACAATTGCTTACCAAATCGTTCTTCTAATTTAGAAAGATGGTGAGAGATGCCGGGTTGGCTCATGCCGGTCAATTTCTGCGCTTTTGCAATTGAACCACTAGTCTTGATCGCATGTAGAACTTTCAGCTGTTTTAACGAGAAATCCATCATTGCACCTATTCAAAGCCAACAAATTTAACAATTTTTTTATTTTATTTATTCTTTTTATTTATTCAATACAATTACTAAACTCAGAAATTTGATCTATAAATTCTTCACTCCGACCACTAGACCAGTTCCAGATGTAGACCTGTCTAGCGTGACTGTCATAAATTCCAATATGGTGGGCTTCACTGCAGTAGCTATCTACACCATACAACGCCCAGCTTTCCATTTCTAATATCGCTGAATCCAAATTTTCAAATTTAGCGCGGGAAATTTCACCAGTAAAATTCTCAGAAACATGATGTGCCACTAAAAAAAAACTCAAGTTTTAGTCTCCCAACCGCCATCTTTTAAAAGGTTTTGCCCAATTTAGACAACGGATCCAACAAAATTAAAAATAAATTTTTTAAATTAATTACATTTAAAAAATTTATTTACTAATTAGCTAGCATATTTTTCATGAGCTACATCAGCTCGGTTAAATCAAACACAATAATTAAAACAAGAATGGGGAGAAGATGATTAATTTCAAATTAAACGAAAAAGAAGTGTCTGTGGAAGCCCATGAAAACGCTTCTCTGCTTTCCGTGCTTACTGAAAAACTTCACATGGCTGGTGTCAAATATGGATGCGGAAAATCACAATGCGGCGCGTGCATGGTAATGGTCGATGGAGATAAAGTTATATCCTGCGCAACACCAGCTAAGTCAGTATCGGGTCGATCTGTCACCACGCTAGAGGGACTACTTGAAAATGGAAAGCCTAATGCCTTACAACAGGCTTTCATTGAAGAACAGGCCGCTCAATGTGGATATTGCACTTCAGGAATGATCATTACTGCTCAAACAATTTTAGACAATAATCCGAACCCAACTGATGCAGAGATACGCGCTGGCATGAACGGCAACCTTTGCAGATGCGGAACGCAAAACCGGGTTGTGAAAGCAATACTAAGAGCCGCGAAGGAGTTGTAAAATGAATGAACACTTAAAATTCACAAGACGTAATTTTCTTGCAACATCTGGAGCTTTGTCTCTATCATTTGCAATACCAAGTGCGGTATTATCGCAGTCGGCAAAAAAGTTACCTAGAAATCTGGAGCTCAATAACAATTTGGATTCTTGGATAAGGATCTCTAGTGACGGTAAGGTAACTCTTCTCATTGGGAAAGTGGAGTTGGGACAAGGAACCGTCACATCAGCTGGACAAATAGCTGCAGACGAGCTCCAAATTGATTTTAATCGACTCAATATAATATCTGGCGATACCTTTGAAGGCCCTGACGAAGGAACGACTGCAGGCTCCGGATCAGCACCTGGTTGTTTGCCTGCCGTACATCAAGCAGCAGCAGAAGTTAGACATATCCTTTTCAAGATGGCTTCTGAGAAACTGAATGTCGATATAAAGGCACTATCGGTTTCAGACGGTATAATCTCTGGTGGAGGAAAATCCATAAGTTATTGGGATTTAGTCGAGGGACTCGACTTATCCTTGGAGGCGACCGGAGAGGCTGAGCTGATTTCCCCCTCGCTACATAGATATATCGGTAAATCAGTACCACGCGTCGATATTCCGGCCAAAGTCACTGGTCAACCAATCTTTGTTCAAGAGATTTTTCCAGAGGGCGTTGTTTATGGCGCGATAGCGAGGCCACCGACCTATGACGCAAAATTGATTTCAGTAGATTTGGATGCTGCTGAAAAATTACCTGGTGTAATTAAAATCGTCCGAAATGGCAGCTTGCTCGGCGTTATCGCAGAGAGCCAAGAACAAGCGTGGGCAGCCGCAAAACACCTAACGAATAATTCAAACTGGGAAGTCAAGAAGTCCCTGCCGACGCATGACGGAATTTACAAGTGGATGGAGAATTATAAGTCCGAAGAAAAAATATTGGTCGAGGAAGGAAGCCAAGACTCTTCAAATTTGAAAGTCTTAGAAGCGACTTACTACCGTCCATACCAAATGCATGGTTCCATAGGGCCGTCAGCGGCAATAGCGCATCTTGGATCTGATGGGATCATGACGGTCCACACCCACACTCAGCAACCATTCGGAGATGCTTCAGCTGTGGCAGAATTTATCGGTATGGACAAAGAGAAAGTTCGAGTGATTCACACTCATGGCTCTGGATGCTACGGACATAACATGGCTGACGATGCAGCAATTGATGCAGCTTGGTTAGCAAGCCATTCAGACGGCGCACCTCTAAAATTACAATATTCAAGGGAAGAGGAACATCGCTTTGAGCCATATGGATCGGCCATGATGATCAAAACAAAAGCTGGGTTGGATAGTAAAGGAGACATTACTGTCTGGAACAATGAAATTTGGTCGACCCCTCACAGCACTAGACCGAGCGGTCAAGCGCGAAGAGCACTTTCAGCACGCTACATAGATCCTCCTATGGAAATGGATGAACCAAAGGATGGTGGACCTCCCAATTATGCAGCCGCACGTAACGGAATACCGCTGTATGAGTTTACAAATAAACGAGTTTCGACACATTTCGTTCCTGCAATGCCTTTGCGCGTCTCAGCACATCGTGGCCTTGGCGCTTATGCAAATGGTTTCGCGATCGAAGCCTTCATTAATGAGCTTGCAGTTGAAGCTAACGCCGATCCAGTTGAATATCGTCTTCGATACTTAAAAGATCCAAGAGCTCGTGACGTATTGACTAAAACTGCGGAAATGTTCGGTTGGGATGACTGGAAACCAGAAAAAAACAAAGGACGTGGTATAGCGTTCGCGCAATATAAGAACCTTCAAGCCTATTGTGCAGTAGCTCTTGAGGCACAAGTTACGCGAAGAAATGGAAAAGTCCGAGTTACTAGAATTGTTTCTGCAGCTGATTGCGGGCATCTAGTTTCACCTGATAACTGCGTAAATCAGATTGAGGGGGGAATTATTCAGTCGCTTAGCTGGTCGCTGAAAGAAGAGGTTAAATTTGACGATACGGCAGTTCTGTCTTCAGATTGGGCCAGCTATCCTATTTTAACTTTCACTGAAACTCCGCCGATAGAGGTGGAACTTATCAATAGACCGGGAGAACGATACCTTGGGATGGCTGAAGCATCTCAGCAACAAGTAGCACCAGCTTTGGCTGCAGCTATTTTCGAAGCCTGCGGTGCAAGGCTAAGACAATTACCTTTCACTCCAGAAAGAGTAAAGGCAGCAATTTAGGTCAAGTGGCTTGACCTAGGTCAGGGATAAATATGGTTATTTATTCCTGACGGTGCTGTTGTTATTTTATTGGATTCAATGCTCGAACTGATAGCCGAAAAAAACAAAGGTATCCCGGCGGCTCATTGGAAACACGGTCGACGGTCGAGAAAGTTTATCGAAATGCGAAAAAAGATTTGGAAAGAGCTCCGTGAAATAGAACACAGAATGCGTATGGATGGTTTAATTTAACTGAGTTGAGCTGGACGCTTTGCAAACACTTAAGTCGATGACGTATGACCCTATGTAAGAGGTCGTGCGATATTCTGCAGCCCTCGACCATTCGGAGTGCTAAACAGGGACCACGGTCCGCGGAGTTGAAGCTAGAGCAGTGCATTGGCGCATACTGGAGTTTTCAAAAAGTAGAAAAGTGTCCCGATTGTCCCAGTGGAATAATACGAACGGGACATCAATAGTATAAATGAAATCAATTACTTAAAGTAAAGTGTCCCACTGTCCCTTTATTTTTATATACCTCTTATAAAATTGTATTGTATTGAAAGAATTGTAAAAAACTTTTTTGGGGAGGGTCTCGTTATATACTGAGGCAAACGGGACAGTGGGACACTAAAATGGTGACCCGTGTTTTTGAGGGGCGTAGTTTTTCTCCCATTAATAGTTGTTTTGTCCTTGTTAATCGTAGCGTAACTCAATTTTTGCCCAATTGTAAAAAAATGATTATCTAACTAGACTTAGTCCTGGGAGAGAAACATCATGGTAAAAATAAACAGACAATTTGTATCTGTGCTTGCTGCAGACTGCGTAGAATTC
>Ga0255771_1003299_pt1 | contig 15340 bp, 6 predicted proteins | sample 011ome_19_FD_179969 | JGI IMG/M metagenome (GOLD analysis project Ga0255771, IMG submission 179969) | Coastal salt marsh microbial communities from the Groves Creek Marsh, Skidaway Island, Georgia - 011510BT metaG (version 2) | ecosystem: Environmental > Aquatic > Marine > Intertidal zone > Salt...
ACTTCTTCATGCTCTCTCTCTCTCTCTCTCTCTCTCTCCCACATAAACGATGATGCGCTATTTTTATTATTCTTTTGAAATTAGGCAAAAGTGAGGAAAGGACGACGTTTTTTGAAGAGGTGCCTTTGTGGACAAAAACAAAAAATGAAAAAATGAAAAAAAGCGTTGCGGATTCTCATCACAACACACGCACGCTCTTCTTCACGCAAAAAACAATCAGTATTCGTCGCTTTTCGGTCTCCCGACAAAAGAACGCGCGCGCTCAACAGGAGCGAGAGAAGAAGAAAAGAAGGGAGAGAGAAAGAGCGCGGTGCAATTTCCTCGCCGTTTCTTCTCGCACGCCAGAGAGAGAGAGAGAAGAAGAAGAAAGTCTCATCGACATCTTCATCATCGCTCGTCTCGCCGAAATCCACGCTCTCGCGCGCATAAAAGATTGAATAAACACCATGTGTGGAATATTCGCGTACTTGAACTGCGGGGTGCCGAAAACGAAGAAGGAAATCGTTGAGAAATTATTAGTCGGGTTGAAACGATTGGAGTATCGAGGGTACGATTCCGCCGGGTTTGCCATGGACGATAACGATTTCGAAGAAGAAGGAGGAGGAAAAAGAAAGAAGAAAGTCGTCGTGTGCAGAGAAGTTGGGAAGATTGCCAACTTGGAGGCGTTAGCGAGGAAAGAGTTGTTTGGCGAAGACGACGATGACGTTAAGAACAAGGCGACTAAAAGTAACAGCAGCAACGGGAAGAAGTCGTCCTCGATCAAGCCTTTAGATTTTTGCGCGAGCATCGCGCACACGCGGTGGGCGACGCACGGACCGCCGAATAAAATCAACACGCACCCGCACACCTCGGATTCGGTAGAAAATGAATTTGTGGTGGTACACAACGGAATTATTACGAATCATGCGCCGTTACGAGCGATGTTAGAAAGAAGAGGGATGAAATTTGAAACGGATACGGACACGGAAGTTATACCAAAACTATGTAAATTTTTGAGCGATAAGTTTGAGGAGAGCGGCGAGAAAGACGTGACGTTTCGTCAGTTGGCGATGGAAGTGACGAGACAATTACAAGGCGCGTATGCGCTAGTGTTTAAATCGACAAAGTATCCTGGAGAATTAGTCGCCGCGAAGAGAGGGTCGCCGTTGTTGATGGGCATTTCCGACGACAGCGGCGAGGTTTCCTGCATCATTGATGGAAGCCTTTCCGACGGCGGAGATGAGGATAAAAAAGCTGGCGGTAATAAAAAACGAAAATCAATGGCAGGTGAAGCAATAGTAGTAGATCCAGTGACGAAGTCGTCGTCATCGACGGATGCTCGCACAAATAATCCAAAAGTTGAGTTTTACTTTGCCTCGGATGCAAGCGCGATGGTTGAGCACACTAAACGCGTGTTAGTTCTCGAAGACGACGACGTGTGTCACTGTCACAACGGTACGTATAAGATTTATAAAGTCGAGAAGCAAAAGCACCCGCACCCTGGGTACACCTCTGGTCATGATTCGCCGGAATACGGATTATATAAACCAGTTGTTTTGAGTAAAGAAGTCGAACGCACGATTGAGACGTTGGAAATGGAGGTCGAATCCATCATGAAGGGCGAGTTTGATCATTTCATGCAAAAAGAAATCTTTGAACAACCGGAGGCTATTTCGAGCACCATGAGAGGACGATTGGTATTGGATGTTCTCGGTGCAGCTGAAAGAGTAATGCTAGGGGGCATGTCCCAGTTCGCGGCGACGATACGACGCTCTCGTCGTATCATCTTGTGCGGTTGTGGCACGTCGTACAACTCCGCGATTGCGATTCGACAACTGTTCGAAGAGCTTACGGAACTTCCCGTAACTTTAGAGCTCGCTAGTGATGTTTTAGATAGACGTTGTCCATTTTTTAGGGACGACACGTGCATTTTCATCTCGCAATCGGGTGAAACGGCGGATACGTTGAAGGCTTTAGAATACGCCAAGGCAAAAGGCGCGTTGTGCGTTGGTATTGTCAATACAGTCGGGTCAGCGATATCGCGAGCGACAGATTGTGGCGTCCATATTAACGCAGGTGCTGAAATTGGCGTAGCGAGTACGAAAGCGTACACTTGTCAAATAGTCGCGATGGTTTTGGTAGCTTTATCTTTGAGCGAAGACTCGCGCTCGAAGCACACGAGGCGAGACGACATAATGCAAGGTTTGCTCAAGCTTCCCGGGTGCGTGAAAGAGTGCTTAAAAATGGACGGGAAGTTGTTAGAATTGGCGCAAGAGCTGAAAGACGAACACAGTTTGCTCATTTTTGGGAGAGGATTCAACTACGCCACGGCTTTAGAAGGTGCGTTGAAAGTGAAGGAAGTCGCGCTCGTGCATTCGGAAGGTATTCTCGCTGGCGAAATGAAACACGGACCGCTCGCTTTAGTAGATAAGCACATGCCGATTATTGTTGTGTGCACGAACGACGGAAGTTATGAAAAGCAGCAATCTGTCGTGCAGCAACTCAAGGCGCGAGACGGACGGTTGATATTAATTGTTTCAGAGGACGACACAGAGATGGAGAAAACGGCCCCAGACGCGGTCATTTTGCGCGTCCCAAAAGTTGAGGACTGTTTGCAAGCGGTGGTCAACATCGTCCCTCTGCAGTTGCTGAGTTACCATTTGACCGTCTTGAGAGGACATAATTGCGATCAGCCTCGAAACCTGGCGAAATCCGTCACGGTAGAGTAATGCAGTAATAGTGTTTTGTAAAAGGATTTGATTATTATTGTACAACAACAAATTGATCATCGGCTCTGATGCCGAATATTCTTCATACAAATATACGCAACAATGATCCAAAACCAGTACAGACCAAAAATCGCGATTAAGTTCGAGGTAATAGTACCACTCGCGCCGTAAAACTCAATAATGCCTTCCATTGCACCCTCTTTCGTTTGAAAAACCTTCGGCTCTTTTTTGTCGAAGTAATTAATCATCTGCGCCTGCCATCCGTATCGCACGAAGAGAGTGTGCGAATACCACTCCCAGCCGCTCGGCATATCAGCTCTTCGTATCAACATCCCAGAAAATAAAAGTTGAATGACGTTATAAACTGGCAAGAGCGTGTTAGCGGCATCCATGTTCGGAGCGACTGAAGCACAGACGTAGGCCAGTGCTATGCCACAACTCAACACCATATAGTTGCATATCCAGAAGATGGCGAACGAGCCTTGCAAGGCACACCCCAAATACAACGCCATTTGGGCGGTTAGCGTCACCGGTATCGCTAAAACGCCCTCTTCGATGAACTTATACGCGACGTATGAAAATAACGGGTACGACCCGTCATCTACTTCACGATAAAACACCGCCCTCTCGAGCACGATGGATGGCATGTACCCGCTCGCGCCGAATGAAGGCAAAATATTCAACATGTACAGTAAAGACGCGACGTTGAGTTGATTCGCTTGGTCCATGGCCTCGCCCTCTGCCTTGCCAATCTCATAAAACAAGGTGAATTGTACGATGGCAAACAAGATTTGTCCAGCCGCGCGACTCATGACGAAATCAACGGATTTGTAATTCCTGCTCGTGCGATATTTTAAAAGCGTTTTAATCTTTGAAAACGCGCCCCTCTCTGCTTTAGCTGTTTTTGGTTTCGCTGGCAACAGCATTTCTTTCTCCAAAACTGATTTCGTCTTTGCCATCGCAGCGTTGCCGCACTCTGATTTTCGAAACGCTTCTTCAAAATCCAAATCCTCCGAAGCGCACGTCGTGGTTAAGAAATCCGCCAAGTTTGATTTCGTGTCCCATTCGAACCCAATTGATGCAAAGTAGGTAATCGCAGAATATTTTCCTCCGTTGCCGTCGTTGCCGTCGAATATAGGCCCAGTAAACGTCATTTTCCCTTTCTTTAACATGCAAAGCGTATCGAAATAACGAAAAGCGTCCGGCGTCGGTGAGTGAATTGTCGCCACGACCGTAACACCCGTATTCGCCAAGTTTCTCAAAATCTCCACGACTTCTACGGACGATTGCGAATCCAAACCACTCGTCGGCTCATCCAAAAACAACACGTCTGGGTCCGTGACTAAAGCCAAAGCGATGTTCGTCCTCTTCGCTTGACCGCCGGATATCCCTCGATTCAACGCGTCGCCGACTATGACGTCTTTACAACTCGTCAGATTCAAGTGTTGCAATATCTCACTCACACGTTCTTTCTTCAATTCAGCGTCTGCGTGCGTTCTCGCTTGCATCTCGCTCCAATAATACAACGTCTCTTCCACCGTCAGCATCGGCAACAAGGTGTCAAACTGTTCCACATACGCCGCACATTCTTTGAACGTTTTCTTCGTCGCGTTTTGCGAACCGAACATTACGGTCCCTGAAATTACCCCTCGCGTTTTACGACAAGAGACAATGTCTAACAAGATCGTTTTCCCGGCTCCACTCGGACCCATGATGGCCGACATCGAACCATTCTCAAACACCGTGGAAACTTTATCCAACAACCGAATCGGAGGGGTCGAGTTAGATTTTCCCTCGATGTCAAAACACACCGCATCAACCACGACTGGCGTCGAGTGTCTCTCTCTCCCATTCTTCGAAAAGAATTCCGACGCCGAGGATGACTTTTTCATCTCGTCTTCTTTTTTTAGGCGCTCGTTTGCGCTCGCCGCGAGTGTCTCGGTGTGTGTGTGTGGGAGGGAGCGGAATATGTAATGACGTATAGGTTTCTGTTAACGTTTTTTTTGGGAAAAATAGTAAACATCGTTAAAACCCTAACCATAATTGCTCTTGTTTCTTCTTCTTCTCACGTCGTGAATCCCCTAAAGAGTGTGTGTGACGAACGATGATGGGACAGCTTTAGCACACACGATGAACGCGCGGCACAATTATCGCAACAACAACAACAACGACCACCGGAATCATCGTCAACATCATAGTCATCGGTATCGTCCTAGCAACGAGCAGCAAAAGTTTGAGGAGGAAGAGCGCGGCAGAACCACCACCACCATAACCACAACTACGAATGTTTCTTCGAATTTGCCCATCGCGAAGCACAGGAGAGAGATTCTGTATCTCTTGGAACGTCATCAAGTGCTCGTGATAATAGGTGCGACTGGATGCGGGAAGACGACGCAACTGTGTCAGTATTTGCGAAGTGCGAAATGGACGATTCCTGGGAAGAAGGTGGTGTGCGTGACGCAACCGAGAAGAGCGAGCGCGCAAACCGTTGCCATGAGAGTGTGCGAGGAGATTTCTTCTTCTTCGTCATCGTTAGTGACGGCGGCGGCGCATTTAGGCGGCACGGTGGGGGTATCCGTTCGATTCGAAACGATGAAATCGGAAGAAACGGAAATTTTATTTTGCACGGACGGGAGTTTGCTGAGAGAACTGTTGGAAGATCCTTTGTTGCAAAAATATTCGGTGGTGATGGTGGACGAAGCGCACGAGAGGAGTTTGAACACCGACGTGTTGCTAGGATTGTTGAAGAAGGTGATGAGAAGGAGGAAAGAGTTGAGAGTGATTGTGAGTTCGGCGACGATTGATGCGGAGGCATTTCGCGAATTTTTCCGTGCGGAAGAAGAAGAAGAAGATGATGATGATGAAGCGAAAGAAAAGAAGAAGGCAGCCGGGGGTTGCGATTCCTCTTCCTCTATAACTTACGGCGAACCGGCTATTCTTAGCGTTGAAGGACGAAGGCAACACCCGGTGCGGACGTTTTATAGCGAAGAACCTGTGGCAAATTACATAAAAGCGAGCGCGGAGTGTGCGATGAATGTAGTCCGGTTAGATTTGCGGAATAATCCGGGCGATATTTTGATCTTCTTAACGGGAGAGAAGGAGGTGGAAGAGTGCTCAGAAATCTTGGAAGAACATTTGCGCTCGCAACGATTGGACAGAGAAGTTCTCGTTTGCCCGTTGTACGCGGGGTTAGATAACGCAAAACAAGCGAGAGCTTTTCGGACGCCGCCGAAAAATACTCGAAAAATCATCATAGCCACGAATATTGCGGAAACGAGCGTGACGATTGAAGGCGTGAGTTACGTCATCGATTGCGGCTTTGTGAAAATTAAAGCGTTCGATTGCGAGAGAAATTCGGAGACGTTACAAGTCGTGCGCGCGTCGAGTTCATCAGCGAAGCAAAGAGCTGGGAGAGCTGGGCGCGTTCGACCCGGAACGTGCTTTCGTTTGTACCCGGAAAAATATTTCGCGAGTTTAGATAAAACGTCCGTGCCAGAAATAATTCGTGCGGATGTTTCCGGAACGATTTTACAACTCAAAGCTTTAGGGATTGATAACATCGCGCACTTTGATTGGTTCGAAGCGCCGCCGGTAAAACACGTCGTCATAGCTTTAGAACTCTTGCACGCCTTAGGTGCGATCGATGACGATGCAAAGTTAACCTCGGTCGTCGGCGTAAAATTAGCGGAGCTTCCGTTAGAGCCAAAGTTAGGTAAGGCGTTGTTAGCCGGTTGCGATTACGGGTGCGCGAACGAAATGCTCACAATCTGTTCGTATTTTTCTATTGAGAACTCGTGCTTTTTATCTGCCGCAGCCGCGAGAGGAGCAGGCGGGCTGAGAAATCTAGATGAGGCGAAAGCGAATTTCGCGGCTCGAGAAGGCGACGGAATCACTTCTTTGAACATTCAGAGAGGGTACGCGTGGAACGACCGAAATCGTAGGGGATTTTGCGAGGAAAATTATTTGAACTTCCGCGCCATGCAACGCGTCCAATCCGTTCGCGCGCAGTTGAAGAAACTCTTGCTCCAAAGACTCGACGTGGTGTTTGGCAACAAAAATAACGCAGATGACAAAGAAAAAACGCTCGAATCGATATTGCGTTCGATATGCGCCGGTTTCTTCTCCAACGCCGCTACTTTAGCGCCGTACGGCGGCGGAGGAAGCGAAGACGGCGCGGCGAAGTATTTGACCATTCGAAATAAAAGAACGGTGTACTTACATCAAAGCTCAATCCTGTACGGCGCGAGTGGATCTAAGTTGCTTCCAAACGTGGTCGTTTATCAAACCGCCGAAGTGAATAACGAAAATAAAGAGTACATTCGAAACGTATCGTCCGTTGGAGATTTGGGTTGGTTCAAAGACGTCGCGGGACATTTTTACTCCTTTGAATGAGTTTTGGAAGAGTAGTTTTAGTCGCATTAGGAATTAAGCATCGTAGTAATAATAAACAACACACGCGCACGCGTACTGTTATATGCAGTTTGAATACAATAATGCAAAAAAAAGGATGGAGATTGGGTTCTCAGTCGAACGCGTGCTCCACGCGCCAGTAATCCTACCTCGAAATCAGTTCAGCTACCCGTCTGCTGTGTACTACTCGATAGTTACTCTGCTCCGGTTACGGCCTCGAGCACACACCGCTTTAACAACGAAGAACGACACCTTCAAGAATCGCTCAATCGCCGATAGCACACTCACACGGACCGATCGTCGACATTCGAGGGCAGGTAACACGCTTCACCCGGCCCTTCTGTGCACAACCGGAGGTTTTAACGCCTCTTACAGACTTACGTCCCGGACTATGTGCGATCGTTAGGGTTTAGGAATAATACTATAAACTGCTAATTTAGGGTTTTTCAGCACGGCTTCCAGTGTGAGTGTCACGATGAAGAAGAAGAAGAAAGAAGAAAGTGTCACTTCAGAAGAATAAGAGAAGGGAATGGTGTGGCGCGCTATTCAGCGCGGCAACGCCTCGGATGGCCCTCCGAATTCAGTCACGCAGAGCGACATCGACGCGCCACACGTTGAAGCGATTACCAGTCAACGCTACGAGAGATGGATAATCGACGATAAACCAAACGACGGGTGGAGTTTAAACACTCCGGCACCGTTGCTTGAGATACAATCGTTTGAAGAAGATTTGGACCAACTCTCCTCTTCTGGTGGCAACAATAACGATAACGACAACAACAACAACAACAATGGTGGTCACGATGAAACGTCGAGTAGCGTCTCGCACTCTAGAACTGGGTCCATGTTGTCCTCTCTACACGACCACCGAGCCGGAGGAGGAGGAGGAGGAGAAAGAGGAGAAAGAGAATACGCGAGGAGTGAAATTTCGAATCTCAGTCGAAGCACTTTGGAAGAGAACAACGACCACGGCGGTAGTACTTCAGCTACAACCTCTGCCGCACACAACAACATTTCAAATCAACAAAGGAGAGCACCGGCGTCTGTGGTCGATGGTCTTCCGTTTATGACGTTATACGACCCCTTAATACGAGACAGAATACCCATCCCGGGCGCGCACGCCGTCACGGCAGCGCCAAAGACGGCGTTGCCGCGCTCGCCTTCGGAAGCACCACACGTGAGCCAAGAACAAAGAGCGAGAGAGATAAACAGTTTACGGTTTTTACTTCGGTTACAAAATATCGATTTCGAGGTTGGAAACTACGAAAAGATTGAATGCGTCGCTTTCTTGATTGATTTAGAACATAAGAAGCGGTTGTCAGAGGCGTTCTATTTCAGTTGGTCGCCGGGGGATGAGAGGGACGGGAATCCAGAGAAACCGTCGGCGGTGTTTACGATCCCTCACCACAGATGCTCGTCATCTGTGAGGTTATTCGTGCAGATTGCGCATGTGACGCCAGAATTTGGTGGTTTGGATCCGAAAGTGTACACCATGCGGGATGACAAGAAGGCGAAATCGTACGCGGAGAGAGAGATTTTAAGAGTGAAACAGTTGAAGTACGATAACGTTGGAGGGATACAGCAGCAACAGGCAGCAAACGGGAAAATTTTCTCTATAGATGATGATAGCAACAGTTACAATAAAGTAGGAGCATCCGATGATGATGATGGTGATGATGATGATGATGATGAGCTTGCAGATGAAGGATCGGAATTCGACGATAGCAACTCGGTTTCGAAAAAGATGCAAAATTTCCGAAACGTCGTTCGAAAGACGGCGAATTCATCAACAACGACGAGTCAAAATGATGACTCGAATACCGCGAATAATAACGCAGAGATGGAAAGAAGAGGAAGAGAAAGTACGAACGACACCAACAGATTTTCATCAACTTACGACGAGGCGTCAAAACCGCGTTCATTGATCGGATGGATCACAATGTCAATTTTTGAAAATGCCACGGATGCAAACGGTCGACCTTCTTTTAGAGTGCGTGATACCGTAGAGTGTTCACAAATGTATCGGGTGAAAGAAACCTACACGGAAAGTGCCGTCATCGATGCCGCGGCTTCATCCGGGATGCATCCATTAAAATCGCATAAGCCGATTCGGTGTAAAATTTTTGCAGAAGTTTTGCGATTACGTTCGATAGCACCACAAAAGCAGAAACAACAAGACAAACAACAACAACAGCAGAATACAGGAGGAGGATTGCCAACAATGCTTCCAGAGCCTAGATTACCTCCGTATGTCGTTCACATCAAGGACTTGTCGGAGACGAGCTCTCTGAGATCCAACTGGGAAAGCGCTTGGGGTGGTACGCTCGATTGCGGCTTGCGAAGAGAGGTTTTCATCGACATCCGGAATATAGATTTGTGCAAAAGAAAAGATTTGCGCGTGAAGATAGAATTGCGCGACGATGATTTAAACATTAACGCGAAGGGATTACCGGCGACGTTTCCTTCACCGGATGGGAGGAACAAAGTAAGCGAATTTTGGACGCCTCTGTCAGTCGGGAAAACGAAAGGGGGCGTGTTTTGCTCCGAAGCTCGCGCAACCCTACCGGCGAGACTAAAACCGTCGCATCATTTGATTTTATCTGTTTATGGAACGGATCAGAACGCCAAAAATCTCTTCTTAGGTTCAGTACAAAGCGAGGAAGAATTGATTGGACATTCGGTGATACCTTTGTGCGTCGCACCGGAAACGCTCGCTCCGAATATCGCGAGTGCTAATAACCCAAACGGCGTTGAATTAGGTCTAGTAGCAGTGAAAGAGCTCTTACCAAAGTATCTGCAAGCAAATGTGAGAGCGCACATGCCGTACTGGAACGAAAGAGTGCCGTGCGTGCACGTGAAAATGCGACTCTCGGATACGTTGCACACCGCAGATGGTAGAATAGGCAATTTCTATGCGGCTACTGCGGCGTGGGCAGAAGGTGCATCTGGACGAGAAGCCGTCGATAGACTCTTATCCGCCACAAGAAACCTACCTCTAGCTGAAGGAGCCGCGTTGATGGCGCATTTACCTGCGATATTTAAGATGTTATTGAGGTTAACAAGGTTGGAAGGGGCACTCGACGATGTTTCGTACAGTAACAATTCTCATTACAATAACCAAGGTGCTATCGATGAAAGCTACGGAGCAAAAAATGGCAGCAACATGAACGGTATGGATGCGTGGAATAATTTTGCCTCCGATGATAAAAAGGTTCCCGAATTCGCGCACGTCGTTGGTGATTCTCGTTCGGAACTTTCAGGAAGCGAGTTCCGAGATTCTGCATTTGGTGGAAACACGTGGTCGACGCGCTCAAAATCCTATGTTTTAATTGAAGAAGAGGACGATTTAAACAGAGATGTGGGTGATTTAGCTTTCAGAGCTTTAATTCGCGTTGCCGCCAAGGTGCAAACGATTGAACCGGGAGAGGATTTGGGTGGAGGTCTTGCTCCGCACTCGCCGCCTTTAGAAGCTTTCGTCACTTTAGCGTTTGGGACGGAAGCATACAAATCTGGGTATATAGATAAACTCGATAGATCGTTGCCTAGAAGCAAAGCTAGTGTCACTCCGATGCACACGATATTAGCGAGAAGATTCGCAGCCGTGTTGACGGACAGAACTGGTGCGAGTCCGTACGAAGATGCGCTTTCAGTCTCTTGGTTTGCATTGGGATTGATTTCAAGAGCGTATGCGTTAGATCGCGCTCAAATCCCCCGGGACGCTGTTTCAGTAGATAAAGATGCCACGCCTTTAAAAGGCGTAGCCGAAGCGCTTTCATTAGAAGTCTCTGCCCGAGCGAGTCGCGCAAACAAGAACACGAATCCGAGAGAATTGATGCGCGTTCGGACGCTTAATGCCAACCTGGCGGCGCTCCTGAGTGATATTTTGGCTATCCCAGGAATAAAATCGTCCAAGAACAACAAAACGGCTTCATCTGTGAAAGCCACGGGCGAAAAGACCAGTGATGGCAGCGATCACTTTCAGCTAGGAAGTGGCTTAGCTGGTCCGCTCGGCCCATTATCGATTGAGCTCGCCGCGGCGCACGCTCGAGCGCTCGCCGACGGTACAGCGGCGCATGCGGCATTACTCAAAGAATTTACGGATTTCTTAGCTGCATCACCGGCATTATTGGATATCATCACCGCGGATGTAAGTCGTGCGTGGGATCCATCTATCACAGCTCGTGAAGAGCGGGAAATAAGATGCGATGGAAATTACGACGACAGACCGCAGGATGACTTTTCGTCTTCTGGGATTCAGCGAAGACCCCGCGTTAGTGTCAGCGATGATATTGATGATATTGAAGACGTTGGCTCTTTGGATGATATTGTAGATGGAGTTCGAAAGACTTCCTTGGACAGCGACGTGTCTTTACCTCCGAACGCAAACATTGATGGCAATACGCAGGATGGCGCGAAAAGTAAAGTTAACGTTTCTTCATACGACGGCGTGCGAGATGTTACTCTCGTGACGCCAGGTGAGGCGTTTGTCTTTGCATTGACAGCGAGCACAGGGAGAGGATTGTCCCAAGCAAAAACTGATGCTGGACGCGCAGCGACCGCAACCCGAACCGTCGCGTGTGTCACTGCAAGACACGGTTGGAATGCTTCCTGGCAAAAACCGGCGGCACGTCGAGCAATAGCTGCGGCGTACGCGCCAATGTTACGTTTACTGATTCGCGCAAGAGATGTGATTGCGAATTTGCAATCTCCTCTCGCAAAGAAGGATGCGTTGGCTGTGTTTTTGGCTTTGGCAAGAGATTCAGATCCAGCGAAGCTTTGGGGATGGTTGTCGCAAGATCGCGAGCGAGTTCGTTCTTTCATATCGTTGTTGCGCGACGCAGCGGAAGCATTTGAAGTGAAGCCCGACGATGAGTTCGTGAGCGAAGAAATTTCGGGTCAAAGTCAAGGAGGTGTTTCATCATGGCTACCGCGTGGTCCGAGCATGAGGACAGAAGTTTGGTCGAGAGAAGCTGCTGGGCACTTATCAACAGCAGCAACGACCTCTATTTTACGTTTGCTCAGAGACGCCTGGAAGCGCGTCGATCATGAATCACAATTCAACAAACGGACGCAGCAGATAAACTCCAACGCACTTCAAAGTGCGAAGGATGAAGACATCTTCGCCGAGCCGCTATCACTCACAACCTCTCCGCTAGACAGCAAAAGTGAACTGGCGCACAAAGGAGCGAGCGGTGGCATTGGAGCTCACGGAGAAAACGAATTTAATGTTCTCGAAGCTATCATGGGTGTTTTAGCTGCTTTGCTTCGTCGCTCACAATCCGCCACGGGTTGGGTTTTACAGGCACCGCTCCTCAATGCCGTCATAAGGGAGCGAAAATACGTACTCTTCGAGCCTCTCTACCGCGCACCCTGCGAAGACGTAGATGGTGTTTTCCCTCCTCTCGAAGCTCCGTACCCAGGTGCAAAACCGTTTGCATTTCTCGAATCCGCGTGTGTTGCTCTGTTACGTTGCGCTGCACGCCCTCAACCGGCGAGATCGCTCGCTGTTGGTGGGCTTCGTGCGCTTCTAGAGTCTGCGCTCGATGTTGGAGGCGGCGTCGAGTGTTTGCGACCAACCTTGACGTACGCCTTATTGCAAGGTTTGCAGCCGTTTGGTCACAACGCTCGCGCAGGAGGTGTTTCGAGAGCTCTCAGAGCACTTTCAGAGCCAGTTTCGTCGACCAACAGTGCAAGCCAATCGCCAGCAAATTGGAAATCAGCAACAAATTCTCTCATTCGCGCGATTGCTTTTTCAGAAGCTCGTGTCAGAGAGGTGGCTTTGGCGACGACCGGAAGTCGAAAGACATCAGATGTATGCCGTGCCGTTGAACTTGAAAGTGCTTTAGCCTTAGCTTTAGAAGCATCACCATCTGCACAGATCAAAGTTCTGTCCTCGTTGTGTAAACGTTTGGAGTCAGAGGAACATTGGGTGGAAGCCGGCGAAGCGGCTTGCGCGGCTGCTGTCGTTTGCATGCGCGCACTAGCGTCTGTTGCTCCTGATACCTCCACATGGACGGCAGAGGATGCCATCCAATTGAGAGATGCCTTTTTTGGACTAGGTCCGCGAGGTGCACCCGAACCAACCATTGCGGCCTTACGAGTTGGTGCCGAGGAAGTTGGTGAAAAGCGGGTGTTGGAACACCTCGCCGCAGCAGCGAAATGTTTCACCAGAGGTGGTTTCGATGAAGCTGCTATCAGAGTTGTGAAAGCAAGTTTAAAAGCATGGGAGAGGAGAAGAGATTTCAAGGCTCTCGCTGCCGCGCATCGCACCTTGGCTGATTTGCACTTGAGATGTCCGATGCCTTTGTTGGATGATCCGGCGCACTCGCGAAACGACGAATTCTTCACATACACGCCGAAGCCACCGAGAGAGCCGGCAACGTACTGGCGAGTGCGAGCGCTTGGTGAGGCTTGGGGGTCTCTCAGTGGGGCACAGTGGCTCTATCGGGATGCGCGTGATCGAACCTTAGCTGACATGTCGGATAGAGTTCGGAAATGGTTGCAGTCATACGTTCCGGCTGGAACAAAGGTAAGTCAATTACCTACAGCCGGAGATCCAATACCAGGCTTTGGCATAGCCGGTATCCAAGTCACCGCCGTATTACCCTTAGATTTTGAATCTGAAGTAAAAGCATCATCTTCTAGCGATAATCAGGACATCAATGAAGCGTTTAAACGAGCTCTTCAGAAGCTCGACGAGGAGGAATTCGACGAGCTTGATGAAGAGGCAAGGCGCATCAACGGAGGCGCAGTCGGGGGATCATGCTTCGAGCGCGCGCGTATCTTCGTATTCGATACGCCTTTTACAGTCGAAAGCAATCCGCAATTCAAAGATAGCGATAGTACTAACAACAGTGTGTATAATGAATTACGATCGAGAGGAAGGCGTCGATTGACTTTGGCCACAAAGAAGGCCTTTCCAAGCTTCTGCCCCCGGTCTGAAATCGCCTTCACCAGACTCATCGAAATGTCACCGGTGAGTTCAGCCACTGAAATGTTACGCGCGCAAGGACAAGCACTGATGAAGGCGGCGAGGCAAAGAAATGTGAATCCGGAAATGTTACAGAGATTGTTGCAAGGATCGCTTGCGGCTGGCGTGAACGGGGGCGTTCCGGCGCTGGTACGCGCATTTTTCCCATTCGCGTACGAGAATACTAATATTAACGTAGATTCCGTACCATCGCATGCAAAGGCACACGTCGTTGGTAATGGTGGTTCAGCAGCGACTTCTCCGGAAGGTGTGGTCAAATCTGCCAAGTCTGGTTCTCAGAAGAAGAACTCTTCCGTTCTTGGCGATTTGCTCGGAAGGCACAAGCGAGGTATATCCATGTCTGATAATTTTGATGGCGTTCCGCTCGAAGTTGCAGACGGTGGCATGCACTCGCGAGACCAATCTAGAACGGAACAGGACTTTCTGAGTCCGAGACATTCGTTTTCTGCTGATATTTTAGTTGCAACGCCCGATCGCGCGAATGCAAAGCAAAACTCGCTCGATTTGACGTCGTCTCTGGGCGAGCCAATCTCACCTTCGCTGTTGTCGAGTAACGGTGACGACCCGAGAACTCCGCGAAACTACGCGAACATGGACTCTAAGGACTCCAAGGATTTGGTAAACGCGTTGTGGGAGCTCCGAGATGCGTGTGCCGAGGCTGTGAAAGCGCATGAAAAGTTGGACATTGTCAATCCCCAATTACAAGGTTTGTTTGAAAACTCGTTGAGAAAGCTGGGAAGCGACATATCGAGAGTCGCTCGAGTCCAGCACACCGGTAAGCAGCAGCAGCAGCAGCAGCAGCAGCAGCAGCAACAACAACAACAGCAACAACAACAATAATAATAATACTAGTAATACCAATAATAATAGCAATAGCAATACCGTTGGCGGTAAGTAGTAGCAACAACAACATAGATAACAACATGTATGTATTTTGTATAATAATATACCATAAGACCCCTGTCAGCTCACCCACGCGAACACTTCACCCGAAAAACAGGTCACTGGTCGACAGGCAAAAAATGCAAAAAATGTCGACAAAGACCTGAAATAATCTACCACTTCTTATTTGTATCTCAAATGTCCACATCGCTCCACGGGGCGTTCTTCCTCTCTCTCGCGCTGCTCTTGTCCTTCTCGAACTCCTTCGTTTCGGCGGCGTGCACGCACGAGTACGGGCAGGCGACGTACGGGGACATATATCAAAAGTTCCAAGGGTTGGAAGCATCGG
>Ga0255771_1003313_pt1 | contig 15272 bp, 9 predicted proteins | sample 011ome_19_FD_179969 | JGI IMG/M metagenome (GOLD analysis project Ga0255771, IMG submission 179969) | Coastal salt marsh microbial communities from the Groves Creek Marsh, Skidaway Island, Georgia - 011510BT metaG (version 2) | ecosystem: Environmental > Aquatic > Marine > Intertidal zone > Salt...
TGAACGCCATCGCGCGCGAACGGTGATTGGAAGATGCGTGCGTGCGGGTCCTGGCTCCCGTGCCGCGAACGACGAACCGCGACGACCGACGAGTCGAAAACGATCGAACCGCGCCGATGGACCTGGACCGACCGACGTGTGTGCGTGCGTGCGTGCGTGCGACGCCGAACGCGCGTGTGTGACGTACGCATCGACGCTGGCATCGACCGACGATCGACGGACGACGACGACGACGTCACACGTGAGTGATCATTTCACCAATCACGACTCGAGTGGGGGGACCCACTCGGTGTGCCCAAGGACCAATCGTGACCGTGACCGTGACGACGATCGACGACGATCGACGACGACGATCGACGACGCGTGCGCGTGCGATCGGGGTGAAATCACGTACTCTGTAACTCAACCCTCTAGTATACACCTGTATAGAGGGGTAATCGTCATCACATGCGTATGTATGTATGACGCACACGGCGCGCGCGTCGCGTAGTCCACGACGTCGCGCGCCCATCATCGATGCGCGCGATCGACATCGAGATCGAGATCGAGATCGAGATCGAGATCGCGACATATCGTACGTTCCATAGTGAAGGTCTCGTAGATCCAATCGCGTGCGCGTGCGTGCGTGCGTGCGCGCGTGTGCGTGTGTGCGTGCGTGTATGTGCACGAACGCGTACTCGAGGACGCGCGAGATTTAGGATAAGGTTTCGTCGCTCGCGTCCGTGGCCCGACCGACCGGACGACCGGCGTGTGTGCTGTAGCGCGCGTCGTCTGTCGTGCGTGGCGATGCGATGCGCCAGCGCGCGGCGTCTCTGGTTGGTGGCGTGTAGGGATCGTCGTCGTCGTCGTCGTCGTCGTCGTCGTGGATTCGCGGAGAGTGTGGGTGGTGAAAAAAGCCGTCGAGAGGCGAGAGGCGAGAGGCGAGAGGCGAGAGGCGCACATCGTCGTCGATCGTCGTCGGTGTCGTCACCGATGGGGGTGCTCAAGACGTTGTGGTCGCATCCTGGGGATGTGATCCCGCTGGTCAAGGTGAAGCGCATGGCGGATAAGGCGAAGAGGTTACCAAAGGAGAAGAATTTGGCGTACTGTTATGATGTGTTGAATAAAGTGTCGCGTTCGTTTGCGATTGTGATTCAACAGCTCGACGAAGAGTTGCGAGACGCGGTGTGCGTGTTTTACTTGGTGTTGCGGGCGTTGGATACGATTGAGGATGATATGGCGATCCCGATTGATGAGAAGCTTCCGCAGTTGCTCGAGTTTTATCAATACATTTACGACCCGGCGTATTCGACGAACTGTGGGGAGAAGCACTACAAGGATTTGATGGCAAACTATCCCAAGGTGACGGCGGTGTTTTTGAAGTTGAAAAAGCCGTATCGCGAAGTCATCGCGGATATCACCAGACGCATGGGTGCGGGTATGGCCAAGTTTATCGAGAAGGAAGTGATGACGATGGAGGATTTTGATGAGTACTGTCATTACGTCGCGGGTTTGGTTGGGATTGGATTGTCAAACTTGTGGGGCGTGTCGAAGATGGAATCCAAGGCGTTCATCGGCGAAGAAAAGCTCTCCAACGCCATGGGTTTGTTCTTGCAAAAGACAAACATCATTCGCGATTACTTGGAAGACATTCAAGAACTCCCGGCACCGCGTATGTTTTGGCCTAGAAGCGTGTGGAGCAAGTACGCCAAGGAGTTGGATGACTTGCAGCACGAGGAAAACCGCGAGGCGGCGGTGCAGTGCATGAACGAGTTGATCACCAACGCGTTGCACCACTCGCTGGACTGCATGAAGTACATGGCGCGCATCAAAGAAGCTTCTATTTTCCGTTTCTGTGCCATCCCGCAAGTCATGGCGATTGCGACTTTGGCCGAGTGCTATGGCAACGAAAACGTCTTCCGCGGCGTGGTGAAAATTCGCCGAGGCTTGAGCGCGAGAATCATGCTCAAGTGCAACAACATGCTCGAATTTGCCACCGGCTTCAAGTACTTTGCAAACCAGCTCGTGCACAAGGTTCAGCCGAATAAGGACCCGAACGGTGAGGAAACGTTGCGTGCGATTGAGGCGCTTGAGGAGGTGTGCGATAAAATCATCGCTGAAGAAAGCGAAAAGATGCACGTTGCTCGCGTAAATGACGATTCGCTTCCCATGAGCACGCGCATGTTATTGTGGTTCTTATTCGGTGGCTACTTCACCTACGCGTGGCGATTAGAGGAAGTGCGCGAATCACTCGGGGTGAACCGTCATGCCGGCGATCCGCGCGTCGACGCGTTTCAGCGTTGGTTTGCGACGATTTGCTTCATCATCATCTCCCTCTTAGTCATTGTTGGCAAAAAGCGATAGGCACAGCAAAGCGCGCAGGCACGCGTCATAAAAATAATATCTATCCATTCATTAGTTCAATCTATATGCTTTACCGTGCTGCAACTAAATCCACCGCGTCGCTCGCTCGAGGCGCGGCGCCTTTAATATCCATCAATTTTATCTTGCAATTCGCTCGCCTCGTTCGCGCCATCGATGCCCTTCTTCCAAAACCAACCCGCCAAGGGAAACCCTGTGAACACAAACCATCCGAGAATCGGCGCATACAATCCACTATCGGCGTTCACGACGCCAAAAATCGGATTCTTGTACGCATACTCAAACACGCTCCCAGTCGACGCGATCAACACGATGACGCTGCCGAGCAAGTACAACGGCCAGGGCAACCCGCCTTTGTCGTCCGCAGCCTTACGTTCGATCTCGCGGCGCTCCCAGATGGGCACTTCGTCGTCGGTCGCGCTCGCGTTGTCGTCCGAACCGGCGCGAGTGCGCACGCGAAGCGACGACGAGGACGACGTCACGCGCGCGGCAGACGACACCGGGCGCGCGTGCGCGTGCGCGATGCGCGCGACAGCGCTCGAGGACATCGCGCGACGCGTTTTACGCGCGACGCGCACAGCGGCGGTGACGGGCGTGGCGGTCGCGGCGAGCATGTCGTGCGGGCGCAAGTGTGGGGCGTTGTGGATAATCTTCTGCGCTCGCGAGCGCGTCGGCGCCTTTACGCGAACGAATGCGTCAAAAGGATTTTTCGATTGGATCGTCATGTGTGCTGTGGCGTTGGTCATGACAAGCTAGAATTTATGAATCAATGTGAATGGATGGAAACACTATACATGGCGAATGCGGCGGTTTTTATTTTAACGGCGGCGCGCCGATGGATGCTGCGGCGTACGACGGCAACCCTCCGATTTTAGACGGCGGCCAATACTTCACCGTGGCGCGACCGATGACGCGGTTGATAGGGAGCGGACCCCACACGTGCGAATCGAATGAGTTGTTTCTGTTGTCCCCCATGACGAAGATATTACCTTCTGGTACGGTGAATGGCCCGTAGGAGTACTGCATCGGCTCGAGCTTCAACTCTTTCCCTCGAGACGTTCCGTTGACGTAAAGCTCACCATTCTTCACCTGCACCGTATCCCCAGCCGATGCTACGACGCGTTTAATAAAAACTTCATTGCTCACGTTACGCGTCTTCGGGGTCTTTGGCGGATTGAAAATCACTACGTCTCCGGCTAACGGCTCCCGCTCGAAACGATACGTCAACTTCTCCGCGATGAGCCTGTCACCGACGTCGAACACCGGATACATCGACAACGACGGAATATACCGCGGTTCAGCGATAAAATGTCGAAACCCGAGCGACACCGCAAACGTAATCAACACCGTCGCCGCGTCTTCCTTGTTAAACCTTAAGAACTCGGGGACAAACTCAGGGTAGTCGATATCCACCACGTACTCGTCGTCCCGCCCGTCGTTATCGTTCCCGTCATCGCCGCCCTCGGGCGAGCTCGGACCACCGTCGTTACTACCTCCATCCGACACCTCCGTCGCCGCCGCCGCGACGCGCGTGACGCGCGCGCGGTGTCGGCTCAGAGAAAACACCGTCAAGGGTCTGCTGCGCCCGCCGCGCCCACTGCTCCCGCCGGGCGCGCGGCTTCGCGGCGGCGCCGATGCCGTCCGCGACGACGCACGCGTCGCAGTCTTCATCACCGTCGGCGCCGTCGCGCTCGCGACCGTCAACATCATCGTCGTCGACGGTATGCGAGTGGAGCTCTGCCGCACTCGTGGCCTCGCGCCGGTGCTTTTCGTCGTCAATCATGTCAGCGGCTGCGTACGCGTACGACGACGACGGCGACGGCGACGGCGACGACGGCGATGCGAACGATGGGTGGTTTTATCGCGACATTCGTGACGTCGTCGATGGGCTCATTCATTCGCCGTCGCGCGCGAGCGGCGGCGGTAGTAGCAGCGGTGCGGATGAATTTTCATTTAGGATTGATTCCGATGCATATTCGGCACCGGCGCTAACGAGTGCGATGGGTGCGATGCGCGTGAATGACGACGCAGTGCGTGGGTCGTCGGTGGCGCGCGCGGCAAAGGCTCAGGATGCGATCGTGCGGGCGAAGGCGGCGGCGAGAGAGGCGCGGGACGCGGCGGTTCGGTTGAGCCAGGGCGCGGCGGCGACGCCGCCGCACTTGGTCAAGAGCGCGCGAGGACGCGATGCGACATCTCCCAAAGCGGCAGTGTCACCATTGGGTCCGGCTAGGCGAGTGGTGCGTCGAACGGGCGCGCCTCCGGATCTCGAGATACCGCCGATACCGACGTCGCGAGCTCGCAACGTTGCGGACAGCGCGCAAAGTTTGATGCGCGAAAACGTTGGACGACCGAGCCAATCAGCGCGTGAACGGGCGTTTTGGAACGTGACTCGTGATAGAGATCGCGCTGGAGTGAGTGTGACGGCGATCGAGCGGCGAGCGTCGTCACGCAGAGCGGCGAGAGCGGCGAGCGCGAGTGAAGAAACGACGTTACGGAAACTCTTTAGCATCGCCGCCAAGGCGGACCCAACCATGGTGCGACGACACTCAGTCGCTGGGAACGATCGCGCTGTCAAGGAGGCGATTGAGTTTTTGAGTTCGCCCACGAAGCGACATGTTCGCCAATATCAACCGCCGCATCCGCGCCTGTAAATAACTGTTGTCCTTTGTTGTCCGCGCTTGTTCTTTGTTCTTTTGTTGTACAAGGCATGTAATCCTCATCTAATATTTCTAATACTCCACAATCAGACGGGCTAATGATCATGGCGTTCACTAAGGTTGCTGTGCGCGCAAAATGGCAGTTGCGTCACCTGAAGCGATGGCTGCGAGAACCGTTTTGGTTTTGGCTGCCGTCGCTTCAGCGCTCGACTCATCGAATTTGTGGTGCGCCAAGGTACGTCGTGCGGTTTGAACTTCAAGCTCTGCTGCCTTCGCGCTCGCGATTTGAATGACCTTATTTGGTAAACTCGCCATGCGAGCGACATTCAATCCAAACGAACGATGGGCGACGCCTGGCGTCAATTTGTACAAGAATTGAATCCTCGGCATGTCTTCTGACGAGCCCGGCAGCTCGACGTACGATGTGAATGACGACGAGCAGTGCGACGGATACTTAGCCTGTACTTCTCGCGCGACTGATGGATAATGCGTGACGAAGAGCGTAAAGCAGCGCGCATCGCGTACCAAATGCTCGAGCGTCGCGGCTGCGATGGCTACGCCGTCGTGCGTCGAAGTGCCTCGGCCGAGTTCATCCATGATGACGAGCGACCGCGGCGTACAGGTTTCTAGAATCGTTGACGCCTCAGACATTTCTTCGAGAAACGTCGATGAACCCATGGCTAAGTTGTCGCTTGCACCCATACGAGTGTACACAGCGTCGAGTACAGATAATCGCGCGCTCTTCGCCGGCACAAAACTGCCCACTTGCGCCATGATGCTCAGCAATGCGATTTGACGAATGTAGCAACTCTTACCGCCCATGTTTGGCCCAGTTATGACCAGTGCTCGAGTGTGCTCGGAGTCGAGGTCAATGCTGTTCGGCACAAAGCTGTCCAAAAGATGTGCATCCAAAACTGGATGACGCCCGTCAACAACCTTGAGCGCGGGCGGCGCCGAATCTTCAAGAAAGGCTGGTCGAACGTACCCTTCGTTACGCGATAAAACAGTGAGTGCGTGAATTGCATCAAGCGTCGCAATAGCCGTCGTTGCCGATTTGAATGTCATATAATTCTCACGAAATGTGGACAAGAATTCCTTCCAAGCGGCATCCGCGGCGAGCATGTGTCTCTCGCTCGCGCGCTCTAACGCCGCCGCGGCTTCAGTGACTTGCGGTGGGTGATAACGCACAACCTTTTTACTTTTGTTCGAGCTCACCTTGATCCAAGTCGTCGGGCATGAACGATCCATGGGGACTTCAATTAGCCACTCGCCGCCACCGACGCCTCCAACCGTGGTGTACTCGAGTCTTGGCATACCAAGTTTCTTGCGCAATTCGGGAAGTAAATCAGTCATGGCGTTTTTAGCATCTTCTACCGCCTGTGTAGCTTCGTGCAAAGCCGGGAACCGCTCGGGGTCGTCCTTGAAGAGACCAGTTTTCGTCTTGGAAGGCTTCTCCGCGAGTGCGACGTCTAAATTCAAAGCGCTCATGAGTTCATCCGCGAGTGCGCGTAACAATGGATCAGTCACGGCTTCGAGATTGTCTTCGAGAAGCTTCGATTTGATTGTCACACCGTGACCCGTTCGCATATCCGAACACGCCTCGCTGAACTTGACGAGGGACGTCAATGCGCCGACAAATTCAGCTGGCGTAGCTGTGCCGTGGAAAATCCGCGCCAAATATCGCTCGATATCCGGAAGCTGCTTGAGTTGTATTTTTAAGCCATTAAAGCTAGATGTGTTCGCCTTGTCGTAGTCCATCATGGATCCTTCTTCAAAAGATGAAAGTACGTTTAATTCTTCCACGGCGTCTAGACGAGCTTCAATTTGTACCCTCGATTGAAGTGGATGACTCACCCAATGTCGAAGCAATCGTCCACCCATGGGAGTCGAGGTGTGGTTCATGAGCCAAAGTAAACTTCCTTTGTACGTTCCAGCGGAGGACGTCAATACTTCGAGTTGCCTTAAGACGTTTGGAGAAAGTTTCATTTCGTCGCTGCCTTCGAGCGGTCGAAATGCAGAATCCAGCTGCAGAATATCCGCTTGCCCGAATTGTTGAAGATACTTTGTTCCCGCGCACAAAGCAGTGTGCACGAGAGACGTAGCTTCAGTCGCGGCGACGCCAGTGAGCGTGACGTCGGCAAATGATTCGCGAGTCAAGTACTCGGTGCGCGCCGCGTTGCTCCCCGAGCCGTACATGGCTTTTATCAATCGCACTGTTTGCTCGCTGATAGGCTCGACGAGGACAATCTCGGCGGGCGAAATGGATAACAATCGCGATTCAAGCTCTGGCCTCTGCATAGTGTCTATGAATTCCCCGTGTAACACGTCACCTGTGCTCGTCTCTACGGCGACGAGACCAATCCGCGTCGTCGTGGACGTCATGTGCTCTTCGGCGACGCACAACAAGTAATTCGAAAGCTTACCACTCGTCATACCCGCTGCAGCCTTTTCGCCAGTATCCGCAGTGTCTACCAAACTCGCGCCGGCATCAAGCGTAGCTTTCGTGTACAAACCAACCAATTTGCGTTCAAACAGCCCAGACTTGTTTCCACTCTCGCTTTCGCCGCTCGCCTTGAGCGCCGCCGTCTCTGTTTGTTTAATCACCCCAACTCTAAAACCAGCTTGCACCAATCGCCGCACGTACACATGTAATCGCACCACCGGTACGCTCGCGGTGAGATAATTTCTCGACTGATATGCGAAAATGCCTAAACATTTCGACGCGTCCCGCGCATCGTCGCCGTAAAAGTGAAATTTGTACCCAACTTCAATCATCAACAATGTCCCCTTATATCTCGCCTTAAACTGCTTCACCGACTCCTCAAGCGGTGTCATTTTCTGTGTCGCCGCCGACGTCGACTTTGCACCGTCGCCATCACCCTCTAAATCTCGCCGTCGACGATCGAGGCTCAACTTGTGTAAAAATTTCGCGTGCGTCTCTGGCTTTGAAGCTGGAATCGAGTCTAACACCGCACGCACATCAACGGCCGTCGCGGGCGCCTCGGCGACCGCCACTGCCTCCGCGTGACCAACATCGTCCTTCTCGATCGTTTTAGCCTTCTTTTCCGCGCGCGCGTCGCCAGCGCCGCCATCAACGTCGTCGTCATCTTCTAAGATGACTACCGCTTCCTTCGCATCGACGAGCGACGAGCTCACGGTCGCTGACGATGACGCCGGGCGTTTCTTCGCCGTCGCGCCTGCGGCGAAGAAGCTCGATATCGTCTTCTGTCCTTTGGGCGGTGGCTTATTCGGCGTGCGCATCGCGTGAAGCGTTGTGAGGCGTGAGCTCGAGGGGGTGATTATTTCAAACGTCAGGCGCGAGCTGTCATTGTGTGCGTTGTTACAAGACGTATGCGCGCTACGCGCCGCTGCCGCGCTTAGACGACGGCGCGATGAAACGGGACCAAAGGATTCCCCATGGTGTAAATTTGTTGATGAATGCGAGCCAGTCGACGACGGTCATGGCGACAGCGTAGACGACGGCAGATGCCACGATTTGGGACACTAACACGGCGGCGCGCGCGAGCAAGAGAGGATTGCGGAGCAATCGACGCATGTGCGTGCCAAATATGTGCGCGAGGGCGCGTTTTTGGGCGCGGTCTTGGCGTTCGCGAATGCGTCTCGCTTCGTCGGATTCAGGCCATTCGGGTAAAGGCGCAACGCGCGGTTCGTGAGCAAAGCGCCTCGCCGTCCAAAATTCTTGCATGGCTCGGGAGAGTAATTTCACACTGCGCTTACGCAAGCGCACCGCCTTGGCGCTGGACAAGTACTCCACCATGGATTCCGTAGATGCGGTGCTCGCGACGCGGCGCAACGCAGCGCCTTCTCTGGCGCCGAGTAAGCGCCCGACGACTTCTTTTGAGCGCTGCGCGACCAACGCTTGCGAGTCGCCAAAGACGTCGCCGGCGGCGGCGCCATCCTTATCCATTGCTGACGACGATGCGGCGTCGCCTTCATCGACAGAGTCTATAAGCACGAGTTCCTCGATGCGATCCCAACGTAATTCATCCTTGTCACTCAAGAACGCATCTCGCATGAGCTTCTGACCTTCGGGAGTTGACGGCGCCATGGCGCGACGAATGGCGTACGGCAGCGCCGACGTGTAAATGTTAAAGTTTGGATCAGCTTGTTCAGCAATGCCTTCCAACGTCAAAAACGTACGAATGAGCAAGATAATGTACGGTGGCGTAAGAAACTTAAAGTTGGCGCTGAGTTTAGCCAACCCCGTGGCGAGAGCGCCGAATCGACTCTGTCCGCCCTCCTCCGCCGACAACGTCTTCGCCACGGCGGCGGTCATCTCCTCGAGCGTCGCCGGCTCATACCCAGCCCCTCTCGCCTCGCGCTTCAAGAACCCATCTGCAGGCGTGAACCCAACCTCTTGGAACACCAACACCAAGCCTTCCCAATTCCCAGAAATCATGTGCTGGATACCCTTGGCGAACCCCTCCATGATTTTAGGCTCGACTTCGCTCATCAATCCAAAATCTAAAAACACCAACATGTCGTCGTTGTCGAGCATCATGTTTCCTTCGTGCGGGTCGGCGTGCACGAACCCGGTGTAAATGAGTTGCGCCACACACGCTTCGACCGCCATTTGCGTCATGATGATTTTCTTTTCTTGCGGTAACGCGGCAATGTGTCTGCCGTGGATCCACTCCGTGGTGAGCACGCGCGCCCGCCCGGCGGGACCCGTATACTTGGGCACCCACGCTGGCGCGCGCACAAACCCGAGCCATTTGTGACGCATGTTGAATTCATCCATGTGTGCGGCTTCTTGGGTGTAATCTAGCTCCTGCCACACGCCCTGGCCAACCTCATCGGCGATGACATCGAGTTCCGTCGTCGTGCCCCACAACCGCTTCAACGTGGATAACGACAGCGACCAGCACGTCCAATCTAAAGCTACTTGCCTCATCACCAACGGTCGCTGGACTTTCACCGCCACGTCCTCACCTTCCCACGTTTTCGCTTTGTACACCTGTCCGAGTGACGCCGCGGCGACGGGCTCGTCGCCAAATTCGGCAAACAACGCCGGAGCGCTCGGGTCAACGCCGGGGTAGGCGTGCCCAGGCGCGAGCGGGCCGTCCCACTCCAAATCTTCCACAATCGTTCGCCACGCCAGTTCGTTCGGAAACGGCTCGTTCGATTGCTGTAACGACTTTAACGCATCCGCAGCTTCTTCACCAATCAAATCAGGCCTTTGCGAGAGCGTTTGGCCAATCTTTACAAACACGGGACCGAGCGCCGTCATCGCCGCCCGAAGCTCCGACCCGCGCGTGCGCTTCTCCACCGGCAGAGATTCTTGCCTCTTCCACGACTTAATCAACCGTCGACCGACTCGAACAACCTTGGCTAATCTCCCAGCAACCTGTAATGGACGGCGGCGGAAAAACCGCAAGAGTTTTGGCTTATCAAACTCCCCACGCAACGCGTCGTACGCGTCCCGTCTCCGTCTCCGGCTCCGTTTCCCCTTGACCCGTCGCGTACCCCCAGCGCGCTCCAACACGCGATCACGCAGGCGAGAAATCTGCGTACCACCAACACCTCGCTCGACCTCGCTCTCGCCCTCATCGCGCTCGAACACGTCCACGACGCCGACGTCCCCGTCGTCATCCTCCGCGCGCGCCCCCGCCACCGCGTCGCGAGTCCCTCGCCCGCATCCCGTCCGCCCCCACGCGCGTGCCGCGCGCGCCGCGGTCACCGCCGACAACGACGACGATGACGTCATCGCGCCCGTGCGCGCGTCCATCGCCCCCGTCCCGCGCCCGCCCCGCGACCGCGCGACCGCGCCCGCGACGTCACCATCACCGTCACCCATCATCCATCGCCCGCGCGCGCGCGCATCTGCGCCGTTCGCGCGCGTTGCCGACCGCGTCGCGCGCCGCGGCGCACCGACGCGTCGCCCACCGCCTCGCGCGAGCGCTCGCGCGCCGAACGCGCGCGCGGCGGCGCTGCTACACGCCGTACCCCCGCGCGCGAGCGGCAGGGACGTGGAGCGCATCGCGAGCGTCGCGCAATGCCGTTCGTCGACGACGACGACGACGCGCGATCGCGGACCACCGCAGTGCGCGCGGATAGATCGGGGAACACGAGCGCGCTGGTTGTGTGCGACCGAGCGGAACGCGTGACCGTCGAGGACGGCGTTCGCGCGCGAGACGCGAGGAAGCGCGTCATTGTCGGACGCGTTTTCGTGTGGGATCACATGCCCGGGAAGGACAACGGCAAGGCGAAACCGCTCAAGGCGGCGAAGAAAGGGGAGAAGGTGATGACGGATGATGATTTGGATGCGCAGAAGCGGGCCAAGGCGCAACAGGCGGAGTTGAAGGCGATGCAGGCGAAGCTCGGGGCGGGCGGGAAGCTCGGCGCCGGGTTGAAGAAGAGTAAGTGAGCAATGTATAGCGGATGATGAGAGGATATAATAATAATTTATGTATTCGTGTCTTTTGTGTTGTCGTGCGCGCGCGTGGGGGTGGGCGTGGTGGCGCCGTACATGGCGAAGTTTTCAATGCAAATTTTTTCAAAGACGGTCCAGGTGACGACGCCTTCGGCGCGGAGCGCGCCGTCGTTGAAGTGTTCTGGGGAAAAATACGGCGCGAGGAGTGCGCGTGGCATTGGGCGACCGAGAATCGTGGATGCACCGTCGCGGAATTCGTGTAATGAGAGCGTACCGCCGCCATCGGCGTCGAGAAGGTTGAAAATCGCGCGGAGCGGCGGCTCTTCGGCGCTGGCATGTGAAATTTCTGCGCGGATGATGGTTCGCATGCGGTCGTTCCACACTCGGCGATGATTCGGGACGACGACGGATGCGTCGTTGCTTGCGCTGGGGGAATCTTCCTCGCCGCCGCCACAACCGTTGCCGCCAGTGCCATTCTTTACCGTCTTCTTCATCGTCGCGACGAAATCGAGCCAATCGACGTGAAGCGACGCCGCGCGAGTAAACGCCAATCGCGTCGCCAATCGTTTCAGCGTCATCTCGCGCGTTGATTTATCGCTCGGTATATCTTTCACGTCCAACTCCCGCGCGACGACGTCCCAGACATCGGCACCGAAATAATCAAACTCTAAAATTGGCGTAAAGCTTTCCGCCGTGAGCACGCTCCAGAGCGCATCGTCCTCCACCGGATCCCGAACGAGCCGCCGTCCATTAATCGTTACGTTTCGTATCACTTGCACGTCTCTATACTCACGAACCGCGCTCGTCACCAAATGTCTCGCCACCGACGCTTGCTCATCGCAGCTTAAGTCAAGTCTATAATGCATCGTAAACGACGCAAACGGCTGGTCGCCGAGCGCGTTTCTCCACCCGACGCGCGAGCCAAAATAACTCTGCTCAAAGCACGACAAATGCGCGCCGATGACGCGTGATATATTCTCACTATCCATAACTCGCGTAAACAAAATCACACACGCCTCGACGCGATCGGCACCAACCGCAAAGGCGTTACAAATGCGCGCGTATTGCCTCGCCGACACGCCCAGCCGCGTCGAGCACTCGCGAAGCGCGTGCAACGCGTCCACCGCATTCGACGCCGCCCGCCACTCCACCGCTTCCGCATCCAGCACGCCTCTGTCATGCAGCATGTCATGCAGCGTTCTGTCTTCAACGCACGCGCGATGGCGATCGACGCGGACGCTGCTCGTGTAATCAAACTCGAGCGTCCCGCAATGCGGCACCCTCGCGCACACGGAACCTGGCACCCCGCTCGGCGTCGCGTCTTTCGCCTTGGCCCGATTCACCCGCACATTCCGCCACGTCCGCCGGCGCAAGCCTTCAAACATCGCGCTATCAATCATCGTCGCCGCGATGATGCGATCGATGTCCACCGCGAGATTGAGTTCGTACCGGCCGGTTGGATTGGCGACGCGAAACCGGGCGTAGGCGCCGACGTGCGCTCGAAGCGCTTCGTATTCGGCTCGCGACGCGAACATGCGCTCAGCGTGTTCAGCATCGAGCAGCCGCGCGTGACACACCGCCGCGGCGTGCAGACGATCGGACCCACCGAGTGTGAATGTTTCGAGGAGCACTCGCGCGTGTTCGACGAGAAAGTAGTGCGAGGCGCAAAACATGGTGAGTCGGGAGAGACGTTCGAAATCGGACAGCCGAGGGACGCGAAGCTGTCGAGCGAGATTATCCAGGTCTTCAGGTTCAATGGCACGCGGCGCGCGCGGTGGAGCGGTGGCGCTCAGGGAGAAGTGGACCTCGAGCGTCGTTGCCCTGGGGTGCGTGGCGGTGATGGCGTCGATGCCTTCGGCGATGAAGACTTGGAGCGCGTCGGTCGCGGGAGGTCCGTCGCGGCGGTCCCGTCGGGCGCCGGATGACTCCTCGATGATTTTCACGTTCGTGATCGATCCCGGATTGTCGCGCTCGAGATTCCATAGCTGAGATGCGATTGCGCGATCGCGTGTGTCGTGTAAATGGAGCGCGTACGCGCCGTCTGGATTGTGTAGATTGAACGTGGCGCCGGCGCGCGACTCTGTCGATGTCGTAGCCGTACTCGTAGCCGTCGCCGCGTTGTGCTTTTTCCGCCTTGGAACATCCACGAATGACGACCCATCCAACGTCAGTGTGGTTAAATAATCATTATGCATCAGCATTGTCATCAAATGCCTCCCGCCGTCTTCCCCACACGCGTTGTGGTCGAGCCGAAGAGTCGTCAACGCGTAGTTGCTTCGCAATCCTTCGCTAATCACCATACACGCGTCACCACCCAGACGACATCGCGATAAATCAAGCACTCGCAACGAACGATTAACACCGAGTGAATCACCAATATGCTTGCCGCCTTCGTCACCGATGCCGTTCCACGCGAGCGATAATGTTTCCAACGCGCGGTTGGCTTTTAATCCTCGGCTAATTTCGGCGCACGCTTGGGCTCCGACGGCGTTCCAGGACACATCCAAAACGCGTAATGTGTCATTCATCGCCAGCGCGTCACCGATAGCGCACCCAGAAATGTTGGTTATTTTATTCTTTGATACGTTCAGCGTCTCAAGCGCGCACTGCGGGTCGCAGAGAATTGTGAACATTGTGCGTGCGGCTTCGTCGTCGATGCCGCACGCCGAGACATTGAGTTTCTTTAATCGTTTCAGAGCCTCCGCGCATTGCGGTTCAATCGCCCTCGACAGGATGTTTTCGCTAAAATTTAATGCTTTAAGTGCTTTTGCGCGCGTGGCGGCGTGCACGAGAGCGTGAATACCGTCATCATCGATCCGATTGCGAGAGACGTCCAAGCTTTCCGTGACGACGTTCGCCGCGACGCCCGCGGCGACCGCCATGGCGCCTATGGATCCGAGACCCGCCGATGAAACGTCAGCTTTTCGCTTACACAACTGTTGTAATACTCTCGAGCTCACGCGCGCGCCGGTGGATGCGCACGCGGCGGCGTAGGCGGATGAGCACGCCGACGCGCGCGCCGGGACGCGAAATCGAGGCGAGCGCCACGTCGGCAGGGCCTCATCAGTGCGCCTCTCGCCGCGCCGCGATGCGCTCGTGGACACGCGAGCGTTCGATACCATATGTCGCGGTGCGTCGTCGTCGAGCCCGAGCGGTGAGACACGACGCACGTCATCATCGTCATCGTCGTCGGCGTCGTCGGCGTCCTCACATGTCCATGAAACATCACGAGTGTCTGCATCCAGCACCGCACCCGCACGCCTCGCGCGCCCCACGGACGCTTGCAGCGCCTCGTACGCCGCGCACACGCGCGTCGGCATGTCGCACTTCGCGCAATGTCTCGCGCGCGCGTCTCTGTCGCGCCCGCCGCGGCGTCTCGCACTGGCGCCTAAATTTAGTCCAAAGAGAACCAAAACGTCACTTTCGCACGCGCCGTCGCGCGCGCCGCCTCGAGTCCTCGCACACGCGTCGAACGCATCATGCGTACCGCGTATCACGTCTCCGTGGCGTCATCTTCCGCATCGACGTCGGCGCTGGGGCGAGCGCGACGGGGGAGCTCCGCCGCCGCCATGGCCACGCGCGTGGACTATGACGAGCTTTTCGCGCGCGGACGCGGCGGTGGATGCCCATCGCTGCACGCGGCGCCCATGGAAGGGTTAGGGGACTCGCGTTTTCGCATCGCGCTGAGCGCGCGAGGTCACGGGGCGTTTGACGAGGGATGTCGAGAGTTTATACGAATTCCAGGTGGGTGTGGTTTTACCGACGTTGGCGCGCTCGGGACACAAACTAACCTTTTGTCGCGTTCATTTGCAGGCACGCTACCGAATGGTGCGAATCCAGAGAAATTATTACGTAATTTA
>Ga0255771_1003340_pt1 | contig 15211 bp, 11 predicted proteins | sample 011ome_19_FD_179969 | JGI IMG/M metagenome (GOLD analysis project Ga0255771, IMG submission 179969) | Coastal salt marsh microbial communities from the Groves Creek Marsh, Skidaway Island, Georgia - 011510BT metaG (version 2) | ecosystem: Environmental > Aquatic > Marine > Intertidal zone > Salt...
TTTTCCGTTAATCACCAGCAGAGGAACCGTCAGGGTGTTGTCACTGGTAGAAAAAGTAGCTACTTCTGCAGCAAGCTGTGTGCAACACAGCGTTAGTAAAAGCGTATAAATTATTTTCATGGCAGAGTCCTGTTTTATCTCTCGATTATGGCTTGGCGCGGTGCCCGGTCAGTCTTTTAATGCCGCTTCATGCCGGGCTTCCAGAGGCATCAATGCGGCACGTATGCTTGCCCCCCAGATCAGATTGCCCATGGTATTAAGGTGCAAATCGTCGGCGACAAAAATATCGTCCATCACTGTCCCATCTTGCTTTAGAAAAGGATTGGCAACATCAACGTAATGAACCAGGGGATCGGTTGCGGCAATCATGCGGTAGCCAGCATTCACCAGCTGTGCGTTTTGCCAGATGTTTTTACGCAATATGCTGGGCTTGACGGAAAGTACGTAAATGCGGGATTGCGGTAACTCGTCGTGAATGCGGCTGATAATCTGCTGCAACTGCTCAAGGATGGTTTCTGCAGGAACACCATACGCCGTATCGTTGTCACCTTCATAGATCAGAATGGCCCGAGGTTTGTACTTCAGTACTACGCGATCCAGATAAAACAATAAATCTCCCATCACACTACCACCGAAGCCTCTTGGAACCACGGTCAGCGGGGACAGGGCTGCAGTAGCCTGATCATTCCAGCGGGCTATACTGGAACTGCCCGTCAGCACAATAGCGCCTTGTGGGGGTGGATTAAGCTCATCCTGACGTTGAAATGCCTGCATATCACTTTCCCAACGTGTCGGGTCGAGGTCTGGTTGAGCAATGACAGCCCCTGTTAAAAGCATAAAAGCCAGCACGGCGATAAAGCGGGTAGAAGAATTACTGTAGAAACTATTCATGATCAAATTCCGTCACTTATATTTATTGTGATATTAGCTGATAGTAAGCAAATATGGATTAAACACCAATAGAGAAAAACAGGTATCAGAAACTTAATAATGCCAGTGCATTGCGTATCAGTAAAATCGCTGCCTTATCTATAAAACTCTACAGAGCCAAGGCTGGTTTTATCTATAATGTGTTTAGTAGTGAAATGATGTAAATCAACATGGTAACATTAGCCCAAGGTTACTATTTGCCCCGTCAGATTTTCCTGTCAGATAATCAATATCAAGAATTAATTTACCGAGCCAGACCCCAGCTCATAAGGAGACAATATGTCAGTTGAACACCATGATCTACACCATGAATTTCCCGAATTGAACGATAAAATTCATGAAATGAAGACAAGTAACAATCATTTTCGAAGACTGTTTGATGAATATCATGAACTTACAACAGAAGTAGAGAATATGGAGAATGAGATAACTCCTGTGACCTCCATGACTGAAGAAGAGGCCAAGAAACGCCGCTTACATTTGAAAGATGAACTTTACGCCATGCTTATCAAATAAAATATTTGCTGATTTAAAAAACCAGCCTCAATGGCTGGTTTTTTTTGCCTTGAACTTTATAGCCAGAGAATCTCAATTTCTGGAAAAGAGTCTATTGCCAATCCGCAGGGTTCAACGCGTAATATTTGCTTAGCACCTCGAATAATTCCGGATGCTTTTCCTTGAGCTTCGCGGGTTTCTCAAAAAAGGTTTCTGTCGCCACGGCAAAAAATTCGGCGGGATTAGTGGCACCATAGTAATCCATTACTGATTTGTGGTGATGAGTAAAATCCTTGTTCAATTCCTCGAATTCTTTCGAAAGAATGCTTGCCCAGGTGGTGTAGCTATTGCTGTGTAAAACCGGTGCACCATTGGCTGAGCCGGATTCGCTGTCAAGCTGGTGAGAAAACTCATGTAGCACAACATTTTGCCCATCCTGAAAATTCCTGATGCCTTTTTCGACGTCATCCCAGGACAGAATAATCTTGCCATAATGCCAGGATTCTCCCAGTAAACCCCGCTCACCAGAAGCTATCGTACCATCAGGGCCATGACGGTCATGGCTGGCTCTAAATGCATAGGGATAGACCAGAATGTGTTTAAGGCGGGAATAGATTCTGGTTTTTCGGTTTAGCAATAACAGACAGGCTTCCGCTGCAATAGTTACTCTTATCTCGTCATTCATCTCAAGCCCATCACAGCCATAGAATGTTTTACCGGCGATAAATAACTTCACCATGTCCTTAAGCTGGACTTGTTCTGATGCTGTCAGTTTCTGAAAAAAAGGCAGACGCTGATCAATGATGGATTGCCATCGGGCAGGAAATGGTTTCTTGAGAATATGTTTTTGGCGCCAGGCAGGATAATAAATACCAATGGTGACAACCAGTACGATGAGAAGCAGGATAAAGAGTTCAGTCATGATTAGCAGGATACTGCCAGTGGTACCCTTTATTCAAATTTACTCAGGTCTGCAGTTTGTCGATTCCACAGTGAGGTGACTTTCAGCTTATTACCCGAGCCAAAGAAAATAAGAATCATTGCGCTTGCAATAATAGGTAAGTGACCAAAGATTTCAGTCAAGGCTTCGCTATATTCACCACTGGCAAAGAAGGTGATATTGGAGGTCAGCATAAAGGCTGATACCACGAGGATATTAATTCGCGTGGTGGTGCCAAGCACCAGAATAATGCCGAAAACCACTTCTATAACGCCGGCGGATAAGACAAAAAGCTGATTGCTGAAATCAGTCATGCCAAGATTGGCCATAAAATTCCACTGGTATTTGACGACAAAAAATTCACCCAGTTCAGGATTCAGGAGTTTTTCAGTAAGACCAAGGGTAATAATTGCAATACCGGTGAGCATTCTCAGCGCTGAAATCGAATAGGCTTTTAAATGGGCTCGGTATTTAACCGGGTAAAAATGAAAAAGCAGCAGGCAGCAGGCAATACCAAAGATGTTCAGGTATTCCAAGGCAGCAATAATGCCAAATTGCAGCGCCACCCCCAGTGACAGGATCATCAGCATGATGGTGGCAGCAAAAATATGGAAGTTTGCTATAAGCAAAAGCCCTATGACGGCTTCCAGTAGTACCAGGACTTCACCAAATCCTGCACTTGCCTGCAGGTGTGGGGCAAAAATAACCCCGCTGTAGGCTGACATCAGCAGTGACAGACCAGTACACATTTTAAGCAGGTACATCAGGTATTCCTGGCGCACATTTTTTAATAGCGGTAAAACCGGAAACTTTTTATCAAGAAAAATCGAGGAAAGAATGAGAAGCAGCGCAATGCCGGACCAGACCAGGACCGGGGTATCCAATAGTCCATAGGGTGTATATGCAGAACTGATGTCTCCCTCAACGGGTAAAAACCACTTCACATGGGCGCTAGATGGAGCGCTGAACAAAAGACAGCAAGCGAGAACAGTCAGTCTGGATCCGATAATGTTGACGGAGCGGAGCATGGTCTATTGCTGACCCTGTTCTATTTCTTCCCAGCGCGCATAGAGTTTTTCAAGACTTTCCTGTGCGTCAGAAACCTGTTTCAGTACTTTGTCGATTATGGATTGCTCATTCTGGTAAAACTCCGGGTCAGATATGGTTTCTTCCAGTTGTCTCAAGCCGGTTTCTGCTTCTTCAATTTTGGCAGGTAACTGATCCAGCTCCCGCTGCAGCATATATGACAGTTTGCGGGGTTGGGTTAACTGCTGCTTCTGTGGTTTTGCTTGTTCCGCCTTTTCCAGGGTTGCTTCAGAATTTTTTTCTATACTGGTTTCGCTGTTAAAGGAGCCGCCGTGATCAATCCAGTCCTGATAACCACCAATATAATGATTCACTTCGCCATTGCCCTCAAACACGATGGAGCTGGTGACCACGTTATCCAGAAAGGCGCGGTCATGACTGACCAGTAGCAGGGTACCATCAAAGGACAACAGTATTTCCTCAAGTAATTCCAGAGTTTCCATGTCCAGGTCATTGGTTGGTTCATCCAAAACCAGCATGTTAGCGGGCTTACTGAAAAGGCGGGCAAGGATCAGACGATTTTGTTCACCGCCTGAAAGAGATTTGACCGGCTGTCTAATGCGATCTGGCGTAAACAGGAAATCCTGCAGGTAACTGATGACATGGACGTCGCGACCATTAATGGTGACAAAATCTCCACCATCGGCAAGGTTGTCCTGAACCGTTTTTTCCAGCTCAAGTTGCTCCCTGAGTTGATCAAAGTAGGCAATTTCGATTCGTGTGCCGATTTTCACCTTGCCGTGGTCAGGGCTAAGTTGTCCCAGTAATATTTTCAACAGAGTGGTTTTACCGGTGCCGTTAGGGCCAATCAGGCCAATACGGTCTCCGCGCATAATGGTAATTGAGAAGTCCTTGACCAGTTGTTTTTCATCATAGCCATGCTTGATGCCCAGCGCTTCAACTACGATCTTGCCAGAGGAGTCACTTTTGTTAAGTGAAATTCTGGCATTACCCTGAACATTTCGGCGCGCTTTTAATTCATTGCGCATTTTTTCCAGGGCGCGAACGCGGCCTTCATTCCGCGTGCGTCGGGCCTTTATGCCTTGCCGAATCCAGACTTCTTCTCTGGCCAGTTTCTTGTCAAATTCCGAATGGGTTTTCGCTTCTGCGGCCAATTGCTGATCTCGATGTACTAAAAAACCTTCGTAATCATGCTGCCAGTAAATAAGGTGGCCACGGTCAAGCTCCATGATTCGATTCGAGACTTTTTGCAGAAAGGTTCGGTCATGGGTAATGAGAACAATAGCCCCGCGAAAATCCAGCAGCAGTTTTTCCAGCCATTCGATAGCAGGAATATCCAGATGGTTGGTGGGTTCATCCAGCAGTAAAATATCCGGCTCCAGCACCAGTGCTCTTGCCAGTGCTGCCCGTCTGGACCAGCCACCGGAGAGACTCGACATCAGGCTGTCACTGGGCAGGTCCAGTTGGCTGATAACGGTTTCGACTTTTTGCTGAATTTTCCAGCCATCAATGGCATCGATTTCAGTTTGCAGTCTTGATAGTTTATCCATGTCCAGACTGTCTTCTGTCAGCACTGTGAGCTGATGATATTCCTTTAACAGGCGGCCCACTTTTTCCAGACCACCGGCGATAAACTCATAGACGGTCTCTTCCGCCTGGAAGGGCAGCTCCTGTTCCAGTGCGGCGATGCGCATACCCGGACTTACCCAACGCTCACCACTGTCCGCTTTGTTCTCGCCTATCAGAATCTTCAGCAGGGAGGTTTTGCCAACCCCATTGCGCCCGAGCAGGCCGATAATGTCGCCAGACTCAATGGTCATCGCTTCCTTTTCAAGCAATACCTGGGTGCCATAGGCGAGATGAATATCTTTCAGAGTAAGTAAGGGCATGGTTAAACGTTTTATCTCAGGTTGGCGCGGTGACAGGCATTGCAGGGGTCTGCATGCCTGAGAGTTTTAATTTCATTTCCCTTTGAACCAGAAGGAAGCTGATTACAGCCTGTAAAGTGACGGATAGTACCGAGACATACCAGATCTGGTTTTCCGTGAAGCCGTCCTGTTTGCTCATCCACACAGCAATGGGAATAAATATAATCAGGCGGCTGGCTGAGCTAAGCATGGCCGGTTTGGTATTGCCCAGCCCCTGAAACATGCCGGAACAGGTAAAAATAATACCCTGGGCAACGAAATTCCAGGAAATGATCTGCAGGAATCCGGCCCCGACGCTGATCACTTCAGCTTCATCAGAAAATGAGGCAATGATGGTTTCAGGATGAAATTGCAGCACCAGAGTGACGACAAACATGACAATGGCACTGAGCATGATGCCCTTGTAGCACACTTCGCGTACCCGATCGCCATGGCCGGCACCGAAGTTTTGCCCGGCAATGGGGCCCACAGCGAAGGCAATAGCCATGGTCGGCATAAAGATGGATTGCATGATGCGCCCGCCAATACTGAAGCCAGCCTGGGAGGCTTCGCCGAAGTCCTGGATCAGCCAGTAGACAATGGCAAAATAACCAAACATGAGCAACATCTCGCCACCCGCCGGCAGTCCTATATTCAGCATTCTGCCCCAGATAGCAAAGCGGGGTTTCCACAGGCTTGGCTGGAAAGACACGTATTTTTCCAGCTTGATGAAATAGGCCAGCAGTAAAATGACACCGATCGCACTGGAAATGGTGGTTGCCAGCCCGGCACCCATGACGCCAAGCGCCGGACCCGGTCCCCAGCCAGCAATGAGAATTGGGGCCAGAATAATATTAAGAATGATGGTTATGACCTGAATCATCATGGTGGGTTTGACGATCCCGGTGGCGCGAAGGGTTGAGCCCATTCCCATGATGGCGAATTGCATGCCCATGGCGGGCAGGAACCAGTTAAGAAAAATAACGCCCTGCCGCTGGGCATCTCCAGCGGCAATAGTACTCATAAACAGGTCCGACAGAGTATAGCCACCGACTAAAGTAAAGATGGCACACAGGGCTGCCAGCACCATGGACTGGTTGAATACTAGGTTCGCATAATCCTGGTCCTTGCGTCCTACCGCCTGGGAAATCAAGGCCACAGAGCTCACACCCAGTACCTGACTCAGCGCCATTACGACAAAAAACAAGGTGCCAGCGGCACCGACCCCGGCGATTGCCGCATCCCCCAGGGCAGAGACAAAATACAGATCTATTAACAGGTACAGGGTCTGGAAAATCATACCGGCAGCCACGGGCGCTGCCATGGTCAGTATGGTACGAATAATAGAACCCTGGGTAAGATCTTTCATGGTTTGCTTGTCCGGGCAGGGAAAAAACGCGAGTTTACAGTAATACATCCTGCTCTGGCAGGATGTTTTCAAGTAATTGTCTAGAACGGATCGAGGAAGTCACCGGACCTGATGAGTCTGTCTTCAGCGACCGGCAGATTGTAGAAATAAACCCAGGCGGAATAGACTGAGCCATCAGACAATGAAACGCTCTCGCGGGTGCGGGTATACAGGTGGGGTTGCGGTGAATGAGTCGCACATTCTTCATACTCATCCAGGGCAGCAAGCCGGGATTCCCCACCACTAAATGCATACAATTCCCCGACAACATATTCGTTGTTATTTTCCGTGCGCAGCAAGCCCGGGTAATCTGTTATCAGATACAGTCTGCCCGGCAATGTGGCACGATTTACCAGGGTAAATTCAGGGGCAATCAGTCTGTGATAATTCTCGGAATTGGAATCACTGCGCAGAGTGCCATACACAAAAATATAATCCAGAGTTGGTGGCATAAGTTTTGACATAAGTTGTAAGATAAATGGTGCTGATCTGAATATCAGTTGTGTCTTTATAGCTCGTTGATGGTTTAGTATAGGTGTCTTGTCGAGCGGCAGCAGTATACCGAAATTATGCCGATAGAATTATCTCTTAATCCTCATGCCATAGCCGTGCTGGTACTTACCCTACTGGCGCTGGTTCTTTTTACCCGCGATAAAATCCCGCTGGAAACCTCAAGTCTGTTTGTGCTGGTGACTCTGACGGCAGGCTTTGAACTTTTCCCTTACAGTCATGATGGCGAGACACTTCATGCTATAGATTTTTTTTCCGGCTTTGGCCATGAAGCCCTGGTAGCTGTTACTGCACTGATGATTGTCGGGCATAGCCTGGCGCGTACCGGTGCCCTGGAACCAATAGGCCGAATGCTGGCAAGGTTCTGGGAAATTTCCCCGCAACTGTCTTTCCTGCTTACCCTGGTGGTTGGCGCAACGCTCAGTGCCTTTGTTAACAATGTACCTATCGTCATTTTACTTTTACCCATACTCACCAGTGTCTCCCTGAAAACCCAGACACCTGCGTCGCGCATTCTTATGCCTATGGGCTTTGCCACCCTGATTGGTGGCATGGGCACTACCATTGGTACCTCTACTAATCTGCTGGTGGTTTCGGTAGCGGTGAGCATGGGCATGGATAGCTTCAGTATGTTTGAATTTATGGCGCCGGTAGCCATAACCAGCACCCTGGCCATTGCCTATCTGTGGCTCATCGCGCCGCGCATCCTGCCGGAGCGGGAATCGGAATTAAAAGACTCATCGCCGCGTATTTATTCAGGGGCACTGAGTATTAATGAAGCGGGCGCTGCCGATGGTCTTACCTTGAAGGAAGCGGTGGAGAAAACCGATGACGAAATTCAGGTGCTCTATGTAAAACGGGCAGGCAGCGATTATCTGTCCGTCCCCCATGGCAGCATCAAGCTTGGTGCTGGTGATCAGTTACTGGTCCGCGATACCCCTGACAACCTGATAGCTTTTGAGAAACTGCTCGGGGCAGAACTTTATAGCAGCGATAATCGTGTCGATGAAGAGCATCCATTACAGGCAGAAGGGCAGCAAATGGCAGAAGTCATTGTGACCCAGAACTCGCCACTGCTGGGCAGGACGCTGGCGAATATGCGCTTTGCAGATCGTTATCAGGTAGCGACGCTGGCGCTGCATCGTGCCGGTTCGCAGAATCGAAAATTGATGTCGGAAATGTCAAATATTCCGCTGCAGATTGGTGATGTACTGCTGGTTCAGGGCGCCGGTGAGAAGATCGCTGAATTGAAAAAAGGCGGCCGAATTCTGGTGCTTGATGGTACTGCAGATCTTCCTCATTCCAAAAAAGCGCCTGTTGCTTTATGCATTATGGTGCTGGTGGTTGCCGTGGCGGCTTTCGGTTTACTGCCCATCGCCATCAGTTCTGTGCTGGGGGTATTGCTGCTGATAGTGACTGGTTGTCTGGGCTGGCGCGATGTCGGGGAAGCGGTGAACACACAGATAGTATTAATTGTAGCGGCTTCCCTTGCCCTGGGCGTCGCCATGCTGAATACCGGCGCTGCGGATGTCATGGCTGGACAGTTTGTCCGTCTTACATCGGATTCCTCCATCACCCTGCAACTCAGTGGCTTAATGTTGCTGATGGCTATTCTGACAAATATTGTTTCCAATAATGCCGCCGCTGTGATCGGTACACCTATTGCCATGAGTATTGCCCAGCAGCAGGGGCTTGCTGTAGAACCTTTTGTACTGGCGGTACTGTTTGGTGCCAATATGAGCTATGCCACTCCCATGGCATACAAAACCAACTTGCTGGTGATGACGGTCGGTGGCTATTCCTTTAATGACTTTCTCAAGGTGGGTATACCCCTGACCCTGATCATGTGGGTCAGTCTGAGTTTTATGATTCCGATATTTTTTCCGGTCTAGTTCAGTAGCCCAAACTCAGGATAGGATCGGGATGGAAAAAGCCATCGGGTCAGGTTTGTTGTGCAACAGGTAAAAATGAAAACAGCAGACTTGACCGGGACGAGGAGTCCGGAAAAGTCTGCTGTGAGCAAGAGTTACTTATCAGGCGAGGCTGAAACCATGATGTTTTAGCGGCAGGGACCTGACACGGGTGCCAGTGGCGGCATAAATGGCGTTACAAAAAGCAGGCAGGATTGGCGCCTGGCCAGGTTCGCCGACTCCTCCCCAGAAACCGCCAGTCGCTTCCAGAACCGTTTCAATCACTGGCATTTCTGCCATGCGCAGCAGGCGGTAGTTGTGGAAATTGCTTTCCTGAACCTGACCTTCCTCCAACGTAATCTCACCCCACATGGCGGCGCTGATAGCCCAGACGGTAGCGCCCTCAAGCTGGGCCGTCACATTATCCGGGTTCACCATATGGCCGGTATTAATGCCCTGGATGACGCGGTGAATCTTAATGGCGCCGGCATCATTAACCGATAATTCCACAGCGGCAGCGGTATAACTGCCATAGGGTTCAGTAGTGGCAATGCCACGGTATATACCTGCTGCAGGTGCCTCATCCCAACCGATGGCATCAGCCACCTTCTCAAGAATGTGGCGCGACAGCTCATCTTCCGCCATGTGTTTCAGGCGGAAATGGTAGGGATCTTCGCCGGCAGCCACGGCCAGTTCATCAATAAACTGTTCTCGAGCGAACGGCGTTTGCGACCAGCCAACGGTACGCCAGAAACCCAGCGGCACGTGGGTCGGGGTAAGTTTAAAGTCCTGAAACTGATCGGGGATTCGGTAAGGCAGGCGGGTAAACCCTTCCGCAGCGGTGAAATCAACGCCACCACGCAGAGGCACGCCACGCATCTGGTTAAGAATCGAGCCACTGGCGATACGCGCTTTCCAACCTGAAATATTGCCGTTGCTGTCCAGCCCACCCTTAAGCCGATACATGGCCAGAGGACGGTAGAAATCATGCTGGGTATCTTCTTCTCGAGTCCACAGCAACTTCACTGGTGTGCCTTCGGGTAGCTGGGCTGCAATCAATGCTGCGGAACGTGCATAGTCACTGGAGCCTCCGCGACGGCCAAAGCCACCGCCGGCCTGGACACGATGGGCATAGACATTTTCCTGCTCCACACCAAGCGCATTGACCAGTTCTGACACCAGACCTTCCGGTGCCTGAGTGGACGCCCAGATATCTACTCGATCAGGGTTAATACGAACGGTAGCGCCCATGGGTTCCATCGGGGAGTGGCTCAGGAAAGGCGTGAAGTATTCAGCTTCCAGTACCTGGTCTGCATTGGCCAGAGCCTGATCGGCATCGCCACTATTATTGGGCATCAGTGCAGCTTCCGGCGCATCAAGGCTGGCTTTGAAGGTAGCAAGAATGTCATCACTGCTGACCTCACCGTTACCCTTGGTATCCCAGTCAATTTCAACTTCCTGCAGGGCCTTGTTGGCGCGCCACCAGTTATCGGCCACCACCGCTACAGCATTGTCATCTATGCTCATGACATCGATGACTCCTCTGCGGGACCTGGCTTTACTGGCGTCAAAGGATCTTAATGTGCCACCAAAAACCGGACACTGCCTTATTGAGGCATACACCATGCCGGGTAATTCGATATCAACGCCATATACCTGGGAGCCATCTACGGATGGGGGAATATCCACACGCGGGAACGACTGGCCAATGATGTGCCAGTCGGCCGGATCTTTCAGCGACACTGATTCCGGCACAGCTTGGTCGGCTGCAGCTGCGGCAAAGGCGCCAAAGCCACTTACCCGGCCACTGCCAGCATGACTGATTACTCCGTTGCTGACAGTTATTTCCGAGGCATCCACCCCCCATTCACCAGCAGCGGCAGCTACCAGCATGGCGCGAGCAGTTGCACCGGCATTGCGCAGGTATTCCTGGGAGTTACGAATGGTCTGACTGCCGACGGTGACCATGTCGCCCCAGGCTCGATCCATACGGATATGTTCGTTGACATCTACATATTCGATATTGACCTGTTCCCAATTGGCGTCAAGTTCATCGGCAACAATCTGGGGGGCAGAGGTCATACTGCCCTGGCCCATTTCGCAACGGGCGTACTTGATGGTGACCAGATCATCAGGGCTTATCTGTACCCAGATATTGATGTCACTGCCGCCACCTGTTGCCATCTGCGCTTTGGTGGGTAATTGCAGTCCCAGGGCAAAACCGCCGCCAACAGTAGCGGAGGTCAGGATGAAGCGGCGTCGAGATGGATTAATAGTTGAATTTTTCATGGTCCGCTCCTTATGCTTCGTAGGCCAGTGTGGTTTCAGGATTGTTCCCGGCCACATCATGGATGGCATCACGGATGCGTTTATAGGTGCCACAACGGCAGAGGTTGGTCATGGCGGCATTGATATCAGCATCCGAGGGTTGGGGTTTTTTCGCCAGCAGGGAGACGGCTGTCATGATTTGTCCTGACTGGCAATAACCACACTGGGGCACCTGGTGTTTGACCCAGGCCTGTTGCACAGGATGGGACGCATCCGCTGACAGACCTTCGATGGTGGTAATGGCTTTACCCGCAGCGGCGGCCACTGGAAAAGAGCAGGAGCGTACCGGCTCGCCGTCAATATGGACAGTGCAGGCACCACACTGGGAGATGCCACAGCCAAACTTGGTGCCCTTCAGATTCATAATATCCCGAAGCACCCAAAGCAAGGGCATATCTGCCTCTACGTCTACTTCATGGATTTCATTGTTGATTTGTAATTCCATAGTCTTTCCCCTGTCACTCAATCTGATCGTTTCTGGAACAAAACATTACAGCAATACAGCCTTTATATGAAGCATGAAATAGCGATTTACCGCCAGGCTCTCGGCTATGTGAGACGTTCCTTTATCTGGCTTTCTTCACGGTCCTGCCTTTACTGATGATATACAGCCCACTCATGATAATCACGGCTATCCCAATCCAGGTCACCGAATCCGGTAATTCCCCCCAGAATAAAAACCCCAGGGCCAGAGTCCAGATAATGCGTGAATAATCAAAGGGCGTTACTTTTGCCGGGCTGGCGCAATGCACTGCCTTGGTGATGGATAACAGAGCCAGGGTGGCAAAAAAAGCCACGCCAAACATCATCGCCAGAGACTGGAAGTCCGGTGTTACCCAGTCACGCCAGGCAAACCAGGCGCCGGCGATAATGGTGGCAGGGTAGATATAGAAATTCAGAGTTAACGCAGACTCGGTTTTTACCAGGGCCCTTGCTGAAATACTTAGATAGGCAGATGAAAGTACAAAACCCAGCATCACCAGATGGGCGATATGAAAATGGTCCGGCGTAGGTCTGACGACAATTATGACACCAACCAGCCCCAGTATGATCGCCATCAACATCCCTTTGTTCATGGGTTCCTTGAGCACGGTAATACTGTAAACCGCTACCACCAGCGGCGTCGCAAACACCAGAGAGGTGACTTCCGCCAGAGGAATGTATTTCAGCCCGACCAGAATGCATACCGTCATACTAATCCCCACCAGTGAGCGAATCAGATGGTTTAGCGGGCGTGAGGTTTTAAAATCCCGGGGTTTGCCGTTGGCCAGAATCACCAGGGCAATCAACATAAGACCGAATACACTGCGTAGCCAGACCACCTGGGACAGGGGATAGCCCTGGGTTACCAGTTTGCCCAGGGCATCGGCGATGGCAAACAGTACAGAGCCGGTCATCATGAACGCGATGCCCTTGCCTAGATGTTGCTGAACTTGTTCGGAAGTATTGAGCGTCGTGCTCGATTGTTCCTGTTCAGGGCTGTTTTCAGGGGCCGTTTGGGGCATTAAATAACGTTAGCTCAGCGTTGAAAAAGACAAAATTGCCAGATGTGGTTTTGTGTGAGCATTGTATTTCAAAAGCCTTCGCGATGGCATCGCTTCAGCAAATAAGTCCGCGACTGCGACAATATGTCACATCTGTATCGGCACTCATTTTCCTATAATGACGCCACTTTTCATGAACCTGAAGTGAAGTCTGATTCCATGTCATCCAATCCAGCGATAGTTGTAACTGAACTGCCTTTTCATTTGAATAGCAGAAAAATTGCCCTGAGCTCACTGATAGCGTCGGCCTTACTGCTGTCGGTTTATTCCCAGGGGCAGGCTGCTGAGCCTGAAATCGAGGAAATTATTATTACCTCGGTGCGCGATACCAGTGTACTGATGACCGATGAAACCCTGGTCGCGCCCCCTGATACCGCACAATTACTGCGCATGATGCCCGGCGCCAACCTGAATAAAAATGGTGAGCTTACCGGCATTGCACAGTACCGCGGCATGTATGGCGATCGCATCAATATCAGTATTAATGGTTCTCGCATAAGCTCTGCCGGGCCCAATGCCATGGATGCTCCATTGCATTATGCACCGGTAGCTATTCTTGAATCCCTGACAGTACAGCGCGGCATCGCCCCGGTAAGCAGTGGTCAGGAAACTATCGGTGGCAGCATGGAAGCCAAAACCCATTCCGGTAATTTTACCAACAGCGGTGATTTCAGTTTGGCAGGGCGTGTTTATACCGGATTGCAATCTATTAATTCAGGCAATGTCGTCAGCGCCGGGCTGGCCATGGCAAATGATACGCATTTGTTCAGTACCTCATTGATGACAGAAAGCGCCGATGATGCAGAATTTGCCGGAGGCAACATCACACCTTCTGAATATGAACGCGAGCGTATTGATCTGCGCTATGGCTATCAGGACAGCCGGCAGCAATTCAGTGTCAGCGTCGCCATGAATAACACCGGTAACGCAGGTACGCCAGCATTGCCTATGGATATCCAGTCAATCGATGGCAAACACCTTGACCTGGATTATCGCCGGGAAATGGGTTCCTTCACTCTGGTTTCCTCTTTTTCCCTTAACAATATCGAACACTGGATGACGAACTTTCACCTGCGCCGTCCGCCCCAGGACAATATGATGACGGCGGGTATCATGCGTTATCGACAAACCTTTGCGGCCAGTGACAATGCCAGCTTTTCCCTGCAACTGGAGCAGCCCCTTGAAAATGGCTTGCGTCGCTTTGGGGTTGATGGGCACTGGAGTGGTCATGATGCGGATATCGGCAATCCCAATGCGATGATGTTTGGCATCACAAATTTCTCCGATGTAGAAAGGGATATCGTCGGCGTTTTCCTTGAACAGGAAGTAAGTATTGGTGCCAGCATCGGTCTGGAAGCTGGCGTACGAGTTAACCAGGTGTCGATGGATGCGGGCAATGTCAGCGCGAATCTCAATCCCATGGCAATGACCATGGGTATGCCGGTGATGATGAATAATATGGCCGCCATGTTGGCCAATAGTTTCAACAGCCAGTCGCTGGCGCAAGATGACACCAATGTGGATTGGTTCGCCAGGCTCAGTGTTGAGACTTCTGCCGCAACCACCTGGTACCTGGGTGCTGCCAGAAAAATGCGCGCACCGTCCTATCAGGAGCGTTACCTGTGGCTGCCAATGGAATCTGCCGGCGGTCTGGCCGACGGGATTACCTATATTGGTAATGTCGCGCTGGATTCGGAAACCTCCCATGAAGTGGAGGCAGGGTTTGACTACAACTCTCCGGGCTTTGCGTTTTATCCGCGGGTTTTCTACAAGAACGTGGATGACTATATCCAAGGTACCCCGTCCAGCAATATGACTGCCAACCAGTTTGCCATGATGATGGTGAATATGGGGATGGGGTCGCTAAACCCTTTACAGTTTAATAATGTGGATGCGAAGCTCTATGGTCTGGATCTGGAGTCACGCTACCAGATCAACGAACGTCTCAGCCTGCAGGCCAATCTCAGCATGGTCAGGGGAGAGCGACGGGATATTAATGACAATCTGTATCGAATAGCCCCGGACAATTTTCTGTTGGCGCTTAACTGGAGTGCCGGGGTTTGGGCGGCAAGTCTGGAAAATATTACCTATGCCAGTCAGGACAGAATATCCGTAACCAATCGCGAACTCACTACCGGCGGCTATAGTTTGCTGAATCTGAACACGCGATTTTACCCGCAGGAAAATCTGGA